>WNEZ01005518.1_pt1 | contig 11078 bp, 7 predicted proteins | sample 5400521 | NCBI WGS metagenome assembly WNEZ01 (sample SAMN13153339, study PRJNA577476) | soil metagenome | isolation source: 120 cm saprolite under Douglas fir tree site 2 hole 1 replicate 1 | place: USA:California | collected 2015-04-18
TATGAGCTGCGGGAGAAGACGATCCTGCTGCGACAGCGGTTGCTGGTGACGGCGGGAAACGAAGCGGCGAAGTGGGAGCTGTTGCTGCGGTCGCTGCCGGCGTTTGGAACGCTGTTCCGTCATGCGCTGATAGCGCTGGGCGATGCGGGGGCGGGTTCGAAGAGGGAAGTAGCGGCTGTGCTGGCGGCTAAGCTGGGGATCGATACCAGCGTGTTTGGCGAGTTGCTGGATATTCGGGAGCGGAGGAGAGATCGAAAGTCGGCAAACGTGGATAAGATATTTGCGCGCTATCTGAGGTTGGTGGAACAGGTGACGGCGGCGGTGGACAAGATACCCGATCCGGCGGCGTAGGAGCCGTAGTGGGAAATCGGTAACAGTGCGGGAGTCCCTCCACGAAATTGTCCGCTCGGGATGACAATCTATAAAGAGTATCTTGTGGATTAATTTTGTTTCCAGGAGAGTGACATGAGAAAGGGCTTGATTGTACTGGTGGCGCTGGAGGTGATCGTACTGGCTCTGTTTGGACAGTACGTGGGAGTGCGCAATCAACTGGTGGCGAAGGATCAGGCGGTGAAGGCGGCATGGTCGCAGGTGGACATCGTGCTGCAGCGGCGCGCAGATTTGATTCCGAACCTGGTGGAGACGGTGAAGGGATATGCGCAACAGGAAGTGACAGTGTTTGGAGACATCGCCAAGGCGCGGTCGGCGTTGCTTTCGGCGCAGACTCCCGCCGACAAGATTGCCGCGAACGGCCAGTTGGATGGGGCCATCGGCCGGCTGCTGTTGATTGTGGAGAATTATCCGCAGCTGAAGTCGAATGAGAATTTTCTGCGCTTGCAGGATGAGCTGGCGGGCACGGAGAACCGGATCGCGGTCGAACGCAAACGGTATAACGATGCGCTGCAGGACTACAACACTTATCTGCTGCAGTTCCCGAACAATCTGTATGCGGGGCTTGCCGGCTACAAGCAGAACCCGGCTTACTTCCAGGCTGCGGAAGGTGCGCGGCAGGCGCCGAAGGTGGACTTTGGCGCGAAGCCGGCGGCAGCTCCTCCGGCCGCGGCTCCGGCGCATTGAGTGGAGTGGTGGAGTCGTTGGTCGTTAGTTGTCGGTCGTTAGCAGTTCGGCTCGGACTGCTGGCCAGGGGAAATGAGCGGCCTGGAAGGCTTTCGTCCGCCACCGACCGGCGACTAACGACCAGCGACTAACGACCGACGACTAGCGATCCCCCAGAAAACTGAACATATTGCAGGTGCGTGCGTCACATTCCGATGAGATGCGCGGTGGTATATAGATTGGCAGGGTCTCTGGAATCCCCCTCCGATTCCGAAGTCTTGGACACGAGGGGGTTGCCATGTGCCGCCGCAATGACCTGTTTCTGGTTACGATTCGCGATATTTTTCGGGTAGTTGTGTTCCGGGTATTCCTCTTTCAACTCATTCTTGTTGTTCCCGGCGCTTGGGGGCAGGATGCGTCCACGGGTGCGTTGCGAGGCGTTGTTTTGGACGCTCAGGGGGCGGTGATTACGAACGCCGACGTCGTGGCGATCCGGGTGGACACGGGGATCCGCTACCACGCGGGCACGGATTCGGGAGGACGCTTTGCGGTGGACCTGCTGCCGCCGGGGGAATATTCGGCGCGGGCGGAGGCGGAAGGGATGTCGCCGCAGATTTCGCCGTTGGTTCGGGTGGAGGTGGGAGCGGTGGCGCAGTTGACGTTCAAACTGAAGGTGGCCGGGCCGAAGGAAACGATCTCGGTGTCGGACGCGCCGCGGATGGTGGAGGCGGACCCGAGTTCTGTGTCGGCGCTGGTGGATGAGCGGGCGATCAAGGATCTGCCGCTGAACGGGCGGAGGTTCACGGATCTGTTGTTGCTGGCGCCGGGGGTGACGCAGGATCCGCGAGGGCTGACGTCGGGATCGAACGGGGATCTTTCTTACGGCGGGATTCGGGGATACAACACCAGCTTCCTGGTGGATGGCGGGGACAACAACAACGGTTTCTTCGCGCAGGCGATGGGACGGTATCGCGCGCCCTACCAGTTTTCGGACGAGGTGGTACAGGAGTTCCGCGTGCAGTCGAGCGGCTATGGAGCCGAGTCAGGGAGGGCTGGCGGCGCGGTGGTGAATGTGGTGACCAAGTCGGGGTCGAACCAGTGGCACGGGAGCACGTTCTATTATTTGCGCGACAGTTCGCTGGGGGGAGCGGCGCCGGCATTTGTGGGTTTCAATCCCAGCAATCAGCAGCACCAGTTTGGGGGGACGATCGGGGGTCCGATCCAGCGCAACAAGACATTCTTGTTTGCGGGATATGATCAGCACATTTTTCATGTGCCTTCGGTGGTGGAGTTCGCGAACGGTCAGACGGTGGTGGTGCCGCAGTTGGGCACGTACCCGAGCATTGGGGACTACGAGATCTGCGATCCTGCGATTGGGGGACAGGCTTGCGATCAGGCGCTGGTGTTTGCTTCGGCGGCGCAGCTTTCGACTATGGGCGGGACGTTTCATGCGAAGTTGCTGGGGAACACGGGATTTGTGAAGGTGGATCGGGTGCTGACGCCGCATCAACACCTTTCGGCGCGTCTGAGTACATCGCGGTATTACGGGACGAACAACGTCTTCTTCGATCCGGCGAGTCCGATTACGAATTATGCGATCAGCGGGAATGGGGAAGAGAACGTAAAGACGGAAAGCGCGTCGCTGAGCTTGATAAGCGGCATTACGCCGCGGCTAACGAGCCATCTGCGGGCGCAATTTTCGCGCGACCTGCAGCAGTCGTTTCCAAACTCGACGGGGGTGCGGACGAGCATCTACAACTGGCTCCAGGATTTTGGGCAATCGTCGATCTTGCCGCGGCAGACGCGGGAACACCGGCTGCATGTGGCGGAGACTTTGAGTCTGAGCCGCGGACGAAACGAGTGGAAGTTCGGGGGCGACGGGATGTTGACTTGGGATTACAACTATTTTCCGTCGCTGTACGGGGGAGAGTATCTGTACGACAACATTAAGGTGGATCCGTTTACGTTTGTGCCGATGCACGGGGGACTAAATCTGACGCCGCTGCGGGCGTGGGCCCACGATGTGCCGCGATATTACATACAGAATTTCGGGAACCCGGTGTCGCATCCGGACAGCAACGACTATGCCGGGTTCGTGCAGGAGACGGCGCGGTTGACGCCGCACCTCACACTGAGCGTGGGCGCCCGCTACGACGTGCAGACATTTTCGAGGACCGGAATGGCGAGTAACCCGCTCTGGCCGGCAGCGGGGAAGATGCCGCTACAAGAGAAGAATTTTGCGCCGCGGGTGGGAATTGGGTATGCGCTCGGCGACGATCGGCCGCTGATGGTGCGGGCGGGATTTGGAATTTTCTACACTCGTATTCCGCAGATTTATGAATCGGCGGTGATGAATAACAATGGGATCAGCAACAGCTTTCTTTCCCTGGATAATACGGATTCTTACCAGCGGCAGGTGTTTCCGGCGTATCCGAATGCGGCGGTGAACTGTCCGCAGGGTCCGGCTTCATGTGCGCTGCCCGACGCATGGAAACAGTATGCAACTAACGAAGTGGCGGCATTTGACCCGGCCTTTAAGACGCCCCGGGTGCAGCAGGGGAGCCTGAGTCTGGAGCGGGAACTGGCCGACGGGTTCATGGGGCAGGTGTCTTACTTGTATGTCCACGGGGTGGACATGATCCGGGCGCGAGATGTGAATCTGCCGCCGCCGACGTTCTATAGCTATCCCATCTTCGACTCGGCCGGCAACAATTTTCAAAATGCGTTTTACAACGTGGAGTCGTTTGCAACGTGGCAGACGAGTTACAGCATCAGTTGCCCGTTTCCACCGTGTATCAACACCGTGGATCGCCCGATATCACGACTGGGAGCGATCGACCAGTTTGAGAGCGCGGCATCGAGCGTGTATCACGGAATGACGGTGTCGCTGCACAAACGGATGTCGAAAGGGATGTATTTCCGTCTGGCGTATACGTGGGCGCACGCGGTTGACACCGGACAGGACGCGCTGGTGGCGGGCTCGCCGGCTACGGTGCAGAATTCGTATTCCACGAAGAGTGAAAAGGGGCCGAGCGTGACGGACCAGCGGAATCGGCTGACTATCTCAACGATCGAGGAGCCCAATCCGTTTGGGGCGTCGGGATTTCTGGCGGCGATGTTCAATCACTGGAAAATCTCCGGGATCATGACGTATGGCAGCGGACGTCCGGCGAACGCTACGGTGACGGGCGATCCGAATCAGGACGGAAACACGAGCAATGACCGTTTGCCGAAGTATGGACGCAATGCCCTTCTTGGTCCGGACTACGCGAGCATGGATCTGAGAGTGGGAAGGAAGATAGATTTGGGCGGACGGTACCATCTGGAACTGACCGGGGAGTCGTTCAATCTGTTCAATCGCGATAATAAGAGGTACGGGTTGACCGACAACGGCTTCTACAATTCGGCAGGTCAATTCGTTAGGTACACGCAACGAGCGGGAACAGCTTACTATCCGGCTTATTTTCAGCAACCTACAAGTTTCATGAAACCGACAAGCTCGTTTGCGCCGCGTCAAATGCAATTGTCGATGCGGTTGAATTTCTGAGCCAGATGAAGATTCTTTCATAATCCACTTGACTTGGGAGGGCAATGCTTGCCATAACTAACGAGTCCAGTTAGGGCGAGTGGGGGGGTGTAGTCCGTTGGCGGAAGTTCGACTTCAAGAGGGTGAATCCCTCGAAAACGCGCTGCGACGGTTCAAGCGGAAGGTACAAACCGAGGACATAATCAAGGAAGTAAAGCGTCACTCGTTCTACCTGAAGCCCGGCGAGAGGAAACGAGTAAAAGAAGCGCTGGCTCGCAAGCGCAGCCGCAAGAAAGCACGTAAGGAACAGGACTAAGAAAAGGCGGGCCGTTCGCTGGTGGGGACGGCCCGTTCTTCGCACTAGAAGGCTGGAAGTGAGACGCGACAAGCCGTGTCTCTACGGAATATTTTCAGATCGAAAGTTGTCCGAATTTCCCCGGTAGTTGTCATAAATCAGTAAACCAGCAAAGCAGTAACCATGCGGTGCACACCGTATGGCGGGCCGAATCCAGGGGTCAGCATGAGGGGGATGTAAATCTCCTGCCCACGATGTGAACCGGATCCTTCCCTATTCGGGTCTCCCGTGCAGAGCAGGGACGCGAAATGGGAGCGCCTCTTCAATGGAATACCAGGACAAGATTTTGAAGTGCATGGATTGTGGCACGGAGTTTGTGTTCACAGCGGGTGAACAGCTGTTTTTCCACGACAAGCAGTTCAAGAACGAACCCAAACGATGCAAGAACTGCAAGGGCAAGCGAGTGGCGGTGCTTGGCGCCACTTCGCACGGGCCGTCGCACGGGCATTCACAGGCGAAGACGGAGACCCGGACGAACTGCTCGCAATGCGGGAAAGAGACCACGGTGCCGTTCCGGCCGACGCAAGGACGGCCGGTGTTATGCCGCGAATGTTTCCAGCAGGGGCGGCGCGTCGCGAGCGCCTGATTATTCTCTGAACGACAAGGGAAGTGGCCAGCGGGACGCTCATCCCGCGCGGCGGTTAGCTTCTTGCGCCTTAGAGGCGGAGTTCTGCTTGCGGAGCTGCTTGAGGTCGGCGTGGCGGATGAGCAGGGCTTCCACCTGACGCAGAAGATCGCGGGTGCCGAGCGGTTTGATGAGCAGCGAGTCGGAGTTCTCCCCGGTCCAATCTTCTCCGTCCCAATGTTGTCCGTCCCGACGTTCTCCTCGCCAATGTTCTCCGGATGGTGGATAGGCGGTGAGCAGAGCGGTGGCGGGATCGTAAGCCTGGCGGCGCGCGGTGCGGATGACCTCCAGGCCAGCCTCTTCGGTTTCCATACGCAAGTCGCTGATGACCATCTGGTAAACGCCGGACTCCATGCGGGCAGACGCCTCGGCGGAACTGCCGGCGGTTTCGACTTCAAATCCGTGGAGTTCAAGGACAGCCTTGAGGGTCAGCAGGACAGCGAGATCGTCATCGACAAGAAGAATGCGACGTTTCATGTGCAAGTCTTAAGGCATTTCGAGATGCAGTGCACTGCGGAATCGGCTCGCAGCGGCCGCCGGAAGCTTCAGTCGCAGCATGCGCTCGTTTAGTATAGGAGCGTGGCTCGTTTCTACATAGAGAATTTTGGCTGCCGCGCTACGCAGGCGGACGGGGCGGCACTGGAACGGCAATTTCTGGAGCGCGGAATGGAGCGGGCCGGGGCGGCTCGCGACGCCGAAATTGTCGTTCTGAATACCTGCACGGTGACCGAGGGCGCGGATAAAGATGCGCGCGCTTCGATACGGCGGCTGCAGCGGGTGAATCCGGACTGCCGCATTCTGGTGACCGGCTGCTACGCGCAGCGGGCGCCGGAAGAGCTGGCGGCGCTGCCGGGTGTGACGTGGGTCGTGGGTAACTCGCACAAGCACCAAGCGGCAGAGATTGCGACTTCTTCCTTTCCGTCTTCTGCTTCTTCTTCCTCAAGTTGCGGTTTCGTTCCGCTGGGGCAACTTTCTGGAAAACAGGAGCGAATCCAACTCTTTCGCAAAGAACGCGAAAGAGTGGGGCACCCAGGCAAAGTCGTGGTCGGGGACATTTTTGCTCATACCGAACTGCTGGCGGCCCCGGTATTTGAAGCGGCAAACGAGCGGACGCGTCCGAACCTGAAGGTGCAGGATGGATGCGACAACCGCTGTTCGTTCTGCGTGATTCCGTACGTTCGGGGACAGAGCCGTTCGCTGCCGGGCGAGCGCGTCATCGCGGAAGTGCGGACTCTGGTGGCGGCGGGCTATCGCGAAGTGGTGATTTCGGGGATTAATTTGGGGCGGTGGGGAAGGGACCTGGAGAGCAGCTCTCAGCTCTCAGCTTTCAGCCCTCAGTTAAAGCCAACGACTGACGACCAACGACTGGAGGCTCTCATTCGCGCGATTCTCGAACAGACTGCCCTTCAGAAATTGAGGATCAGCTCGGTCGAACCGATGGATTGGAGTGATGAACTGATCCGGCTGGTGGCCTCGTCGGAGCGGATCGCCAAGCATGCGCATGTGCCGATGCAATCCGGGAGCGACGCCGTGTTGCGGCGGATGCATCGCAAGTACCGGCCCTGGCATTACCGGGAGAAGGTTCTGAAGATTCGAGCGGCCATGCCAACCGCGGCGATCGGAGCGGACGTGATGGTGGGATTCCCGGGCGAGACAGAGGCGGAGTTCGATGAAACGCGGCGCATGATCGAAGAGCTGCCGTTTACCTATCTGCACGTGTTCACCTATTCGGCACGTCCAGGAACGGCGGCGGCGGCGCATCCTGGTCAGATTCCTGTGGCCGTAGCTCGGGAAAGAAACCGCGTGCTGCGCGAGATTGCATCGAGGAAGAAAGCGGCGTTTATGCGGTCGCTGGTGGGGACAGTGATCGAGGCGATTACACTGCAATCGGGCGGTGCGGAATTCACTGAAGCTTTGACGGACAACTACCTGAAGATGAAAATTTCCGGGCATTATGAGGCCAACCGCTGGATGAATGTGAAAGTCGAAGCAGCGAATGGCGAGATATTGCTGGCCGGACGCGGCCGCGCCACAAATGACGCGAGTTCCATTTACCTTTCCGGCTCTGATCCAGCTAAGTAGCTTACGATTGAACAACTTACAAACCCTTTGTTTTTAATGATTTAACTTGATTCACGGAGGCGAAATTGGTGTATCCTTTGGTTTAGAAATCCCTAGACCACGGCGATGCAAACTGATTCCGAGACCTGCTATGCGAAAGTTGTGGCTGGCTTGCATCGTATCGGCTATCACGCAACCTTGGTGCAGGAGGAATACAAGTTCGCCGATTGGTTCTCACCGAGAACAGAAGAACGGCAAGTAGATGCGGCAGCTTTTGGTCAGACACCATACTCCTATGAGTCCGCTTGTATTGGCGTTGCCCGTGCGAACGGTCTATCCAGAGCCGAACTGGTAAACCAGTACCGTGCCCTTGGCGCTCCGATTCTTCTTGAAATCGCAGATAGCGAAATCCGTGAATGGGCTGTTTCTCGAAAAGAAAATGGTCACGGTCTTATTGCGAGCTATGCGCCCACGCGCATCGGCGAGATGTTCGCCAACCGCGCTTCCGATTGGAAACCGCAATCTCTGTTGCGGGCTAAGAACATCGGCTCATTTCATTGGAGTCCACAGCTAGGATTATTCGCGGGACTGCTTCCAGAATTAGAGCAGCATATCGAAGAGAAACTTGATCCGCTGCTGCACGACACCCTCGCACGAACACGAGACGTTTATCGCGTTAGCACAGGGCGAGACGCAAATCCAGCCCACTTGTTCCGACTCGTTTTCTGGATCCTCACCGCGAAAGTATTTTACGACCGACATCTCCAGGGATTCGCCAATGTTAGCGGCGATGCCGATGAACTGCTTGCCCTAGTCGCGAAGCACTACAAGAGCGCTGTCCCCGCTCTGCTAAACCGGCAAACCAGACAACTGGCGGCCAGTCTCATTTGGTCGGAAATGGACTTCCGTAATCTCTCAGTTGAAGTCTTGTCTCACATCTGGTCCACCACGCTTGTCGACGAGGAGACGCAGCAACGCCTTAGGATTCATCGTACATCCCGCACGATTGTGCGTTACATGGTGGAACGCCTGCTTCCGCTCATGCCTTCAGCGAGGGATGACAAACGCATTATTCTCGAACCATGTGCAGGAAGTTCGGTCTTTCTTATCGGTGCGATGAACGTATTGCGGCAGCGTCTCTTTGGAATGGACACCATTGAACGCCACAGATATTTTGTCCAGCACCTAGAAGCTGTTGAAATGGACCCCTTCGCTGTTGAGATCAGCCGTCTCGCCCTCACCTTGGCGGATTTCCCTAACCCGGATGGGTGGAAAATAGCAGATAAAGATGTATTCGAGCGCGGGTCTTTGAGTAGCGAGTTGCGGCGCGCTGGAGTCGTATTATGTAATCCGCCATTCGGTGATTTTGAAGAAGAAGAACGGCGTCGTTATCAGCCAGAGGCTACTAGCAAACCTGCCGAGTTGCTGAATATAGTGCTAAAAGACCTGCATCCGGAGGGCGTAATAGGTTTCGTGCTGCCGCGAAACATTGTAGATGGGTGGGGCTACTCTGGAGTTCGCGAGCAATTAGCAAAACGTTTCGCCACAATTGAGCTGACACTGCTACCCGATAGAGCCTTCGAAAAAGCCGACTACGAGACCGCTTTGCTTCTCGCATCTGATCCCATTATTCACACTAGCTGTCGTGTAAGTAATCGCAGAGTCAATGACAACCAAACTGCATGGGAGGAGTTCGAAAGGCTTCATAAAGTATCGAGTGACCACTTCGCCGAATTAGGGATTGAGGAAGCAGGCGCTAATCTTACAGTGCCGGAACTCCCAGAAGTGTGGGAGTTCTTGGCTAACTACCCCACTCTAGGAGAGGTTGCAGACTTACATCGTGGAATCGAATGGAATCTGCCGCTGACAGAAAACAGATCGAGTTTGGAGAGAGAGGACCCCGCCGACGGTTTCATCTTGGGGGTTCCGTCCCGCGCTAAATTCAACGTATTCGAACCGCCGCCGCTGAAGTACCTGAACATGAGACCAGAGTACCAGCGCGGGAATGCGTGGCAATTGGACTGGCGCAAGCCGAAAGCAATCATAAATAAGAACGCTCTGTCTCGCGGAGCGTGGCGTCTGGCCGCATTTGCTGACGGCGAAGGAATAACCTGTTACCAAAACTGTACTGGAGTGTGGCCGACCGCCGACGAGTTTGATGAATGGCTGCTTTCTGCCGTCTTGAATTCACCCGTGGCGAACGCATTTGTTGCAATTCGCGAGGGAAAAACCAACATCACAATAGAGACGCTGAATCTTCTCCCAGTGCCGCACTTTACAGAGATACAAAAGCAAAAGCTGCGCTCTCTCATTAAGCTGTATATGGGACTTATTACTTCTCTATCATTTATGGAGCCGCCGCCGTCCGATGATCCTGAACGAGTCCTAAAGCAAATCGACGCACTGGTTCTTGACGGCTATCGAATGCCGCCTAGGATCGAGAGACAACTGCTTGATTACTTCCGTGGGCACGAACGGCCCACCGAGCACTCCTTTTCGCAATATTTCCCTGATGATCTGGCGGTCTATTTCTCCCTCTCTGATTATTTATCACCTGATTTTGCGTCGGCCACTGCTGGCGAGTTGCTGAAACGAATGAGGGAGATTTCTGAAGCGTGAACGGTTATCTGATGGACACGAATCACGTAACCGCGTGGGAAGGCCAAAACCCATCACTCATTGCCAAAGTGGATTCGCTGCCCAAGAATACTACGCTGATATACGCGTCAGTTATAACGCTTGGGGAAATATCAGCGAGCCATGAAATAACATCCGGAGACGCGAAGCGCCGCCATCAAGTCAAGCAGTTCTTGAATGTGTACGTCATTCCCGACGCACTATCAATTTCTGACGACACACCGTTCTATTACGGTCAGATCATGGGGAGAATCTGGCAGCGACACCCACCGCCGAACGACAAGAAACGGACGGAGCAGCATCTGGTTGATCTAGGCGTGGATATTAACGACGTTTGGATTGTAGCCGCTGCTTGGGAGCACGGACTCATATTTCTCACAACTGACAAAATGCCTTGTATACGGGAAGCCGTCTCGGAAGTCACATTTGATACATGGCTATGACTCCTGTCACGGCACGCAGATTGTCACCTTCGCATTGACCTGCAAACCTTTGCCGCTTACAATAATGGAAAATCCAAGAAATGCGGGAGTGATCTGAACCCATGTCAGAGTCAGCGTTTCGGTCTGCTGTGTGCTGTTTGCTGGCAATCGTGTTTCCGGCGCAAGTGATGCTGGCCGGAGAGACGGCGTCGGCCATGTTGTACACGAACGGCGCGGCTTGGCTGAACGGGAGCGAGGTGCCGAAATCGGCAGCCGTGTTCGCGGGAGACATGTTGCAGACGCGGCCCGATTCGACGGCCAGCATTCAATCGAACGGATCGAGCGTGATGGTGTTGGCCGACTCTCTCGTGAAATTTGAAGGGCCGGCAGTGGAGA
>WNEZ01005520.1_pt1 | contig 11078 bp, 8 predicted proteins | sample 5400521 | NCBI WGS metagenome assembly WNEZ01 (sample SAMN13153339, study PRJNA577476) | soil metagenome | isolation source: 120 cm saprolite under Douglas fir tree site 2 hole 1 replicate 1 | place: USA:California | collected 2015-04-18
TGCTCATCGCGTCCATGCCGTTCACGACCAGGTTGAGCAACACCTGCAGCAGCTGCACGCGGTCGCCCAGCACGACGGGGAGGTCGGCGGCGACGTCGGCGCGAATCGCTACGCCGCGGGCGACCGATTCGGCCGCGGCCAGGGCCACGACGTCATCAACGACATCCACGAGCCGGAGCCGCACCTTCTCGGGCGGCGATCGCTTCGCCAGCCCGCGCACGCGCTCGATGATGGCGCTCGCCCGGTCGGCGTCGCTGACGATGTCCGCCAAGGCTTCCCGCACTTCGTCCAGGTCGTGGGGTCCGCTCGGCAGCAGGCCGAGACATGCATTGGCGTTGTTCACGATGGCGGCCAGCGGCTGGTTCAGCTCGTGGGCGAAGGAGGCGGTCACCTCCCCGAGCGTCGTGACGCGCGTCACGTGCGTGAGCGCCGCCTGCGCCTCACGCAAGGCATCCGACGCAGCCGTCAGTTGGCTGGTCCGTTCCACGACACGTTGTTCGAGCTCCTCATTCAGTCGCTTGATTTCGGCCTTGGCTTGCTTGAAGCCGGCAGTTTCGATGACGTCCCAACTCCCGCGTCGTTTTGCTGTGGCAAACTGGTGGGTACGCACCACATCCAGGATTTCAGCAGCCCCGCACGCGGCGAGCGGGTAGGTGCACAGCACGGCCAGGCGCTGATTGGCTACCGACTCGTTGAGCGCCTCTTCGTATTCGCAAAAGTCTTTCCAGTCCTTCTTTTCGAGCCAGGCCGTATCTCCGGTCACTCTCACGCCGGCGTAGCCGCTGGCCAATGCGCGAGCGAGTTGCTCATGCCAAGCGCCTATCACTCTCTTTAGATCAAACGTGCCACCTTGGAGATACCAGTCGCGGGCGGAGACAATTTCTATGCTGTGGCCCGCCAGGTAGCGATCAAGCTCGGGAACAGCTTGGTTCAACGCATGCTTGGCTTCGTCAACCGTCACGGGCTCGGAAACCACCCACAGGCAGAACTCTTCGCTTTTCAATCCAGCGTTGCAATAGGAGACCAGCGTGTCGAGGATATCGTCTTTCGTCTCGTAGAAGAGACAAAAATGTGTCCCCCAGGGCATGTCGCCGACGACGTCGATTCCGGTCTTCCGCATCTCGGTTGTCATCGCGGTCACCTCCCGGTCTCAGTCATAGTGCTGCGCCAGCTGCGGCCGCGGGGAGACTGAAGGAGAACGTCGCCCCCGGCCCCTGATTCGAGTCCGCCCACAGCCGGCCCCCATGGACGTCGATGATCGAGCGGCTGATCGCCAGGCCCATGCCCATGCCGTGCGGTTTGGTCGTGTAGAACGCCTCGAAGAGCCGCTCCGCCTGTCCGGCGTGAAGGCCGAGCCCGCGGTCCTGCACGCTGATCCTGGCCGCCGGACTGCCGTCCTGCGTGTCCGAGCGCCCGCGAATCTCGAGCCTCCGCTCCGGCTCGTCCACGGTGCTCATCGCGTCCATGCCGTTCACGACCAGGTTGAGCAACACCTGCAGCAGCTGCACGCGGTCGCCCAGCACGACGGGGAGGTCGGCGGCGACGTCGGTGCGAATCGCTACGCCGCGGGCGACCGATTCGGCCGCGGCCAGGGCCACGACGTCATCCACGACGTCCACGAGCTGGAGCGGCGCCTTCTCCGGCGGCGATCGCTTCGCCAGCCCGCGCACGCGCTCGATGATGGCGCTCGCCCGGTCGGCGTCGCTCACGATGTCCGCCAAGGCTTCCCGTACTTCGTCCAGGTCGTGGGGCCCGCTCGGCAGCAGGCCGAGACATGCATTGGCGTTGTTCACGATGGCGGCCAGCGGCTGGTTCAGCTCGTGGGCGAAGGAGGCGGTCACCTCCCCGAGCGTCGTCACGCGCGTCACGTGCGCGAGCGCCGCCTGCGCCTCGCGCAAGGCTTCCGAGGCGAGCACGTGCTCCGTGAGGTCGCGGCTGATCACGAGGGCGGCCTCCACCCGTTCCGAATCCGGTCGCAGAGGCGAGCAGGTCACCCCCAGGTAGAACCTGCGCCCGCGGGCGTTGGTGAACCATCCTGCGTAGCTGACTTCTTCTCCTTCGAAGCACCGGTACAAAAGCGCCTTGGTCGTCTGCTCGAAGACGTCCATCCCCAGAAGGTCCGCGACGTGCATCCCGACGATCCTCTCGGGCGGCATCGCCCCATACTTCTCGTAGACCGGGTTGACCCGTTGATACCGGAAATCTCTTCCGATGATGGAGACACCATCGGGTGAGCTCTCGAACACCTGCCCGGTCAGATATTCTGCTCGCTTGCGCTCGGTGATGTCCTCACACACGATCAAGACGACCGGGCGTTCCTTCATCAGCATGGCCCTGGCCGTTTCGCGGACCCAGAGCACCGTGCCGTTCTTGCGGACCTTGCGGAATTCCCAGCTCATCGTCCGGCCGAGTTGTTCGAAGCAGATCGCGACGTTCCTCCGGACAGCGTCTCGATCGGGTTCATAAAAAACATCTAGTACGGAATGACCGACCAGTTCGTTGACGGTGAAGCCGAGTTGCTCGGCGCCAAAGGGGTTCACAGACAGGACGGTACCGGCTGCATCCACTATGAAGTACATCGTCGGGTTGTTCTCGAAGACAGCCCTCCACCTCTCCTCGCTCTCCCGCAGCGCGTCTGCGGCCTGCCTGCGCTCGGTGATGTCGCGGTTCGTCTCCAGCACGAACCGATGACCATCCGGCTCGTGCACGAGCACGTGCCGGCTGTCCACGACGACTTTCCGGCCGTCGCGTGTCGTCTGTGTCAGCTCGCCGGTCCACGTTCCGTGGCGCTCTATCATTGCCTCGAAGAGCTCCGCCGGCATCGGGTGCTCCGTCCGGAGAAGATCGTGGCTGACACGACCGGTGGCCTCGTCGCTGGAGAAGCCGTAAAGCCGTTCTGCGCCGCGACTCCAGTAAATGATCGTTCCCGGGAATCGCCACACGAGGATCGCGTCGTGAGTCTGTTCCAGCAGGTTCGCCTGTCGCCGCAAGGCCTCCTCGGCCTGCTTGCGCTCGGAGATATCGTTATTGGTCTCCAGGATCGCGACAGGGCGTCCATGCTCGTCCTGCTGCAAAGCCCAGCGGCTCGCGACAATGACCTGCGTCCCATCTCGCTTTGTGTGAACGAGCTCCCCTTCCCAGCGGCGCGTTTCGAGCAATTTTGCCATAATCTCCCCAAGCGGTTCGGGGAAGCTCGTTTGGAGGAGTTCGTGAGTGACGTTGCCCACCGCCTGCCCACTCTGCCATCCGTATAGTTCCTCTGCGCCTCGATTCCAGTAGGTGATTACATGGGTCATGTCGCGCACGAAAACTGTGTCATGCGTCAGATCGAGGAGTCGCGCTTGATCGCGCAGCACCCCTTCTGCCCGCTTTCGGTCCTCGATGTCGATCGTCGTTCCGTACCATTTCACGATGTTGCCCCGCTCGCGCAGCGGCACGGCGCGCAAGACGGACCAGCGATACTCCCCGTCAGCCCGCCGCAGGCGTGCTTCCTTCTCGAACGGCTCTCCAGCCGCCAAGGCCGCGCGCCACGCGTCCATCGCACGGTCTGCGGGTTGAAATGCATTCATCCAGCCCCAGCCCCGTCCCTCCTCCAAAGACAGACCCGTATACTCCAGGAAACGTTGATTCAAAAAATTAGCGGAGCCGTCCGGTGACGCGCTCCAGACCACGGCGGGAATCGTGTCGATGACAAGTCGAAGTTGCTCTCTTAGTGCCTGGACTTCCCGGAACGTTCCCTCCAACGACCTCTGCGAATCGAGGGCCGCATCCGCCAGCCTACGTGCTCGGCTGACGAGGGCGGTGACGACCAATGAGGTGGTCAAAAACGAGATCACGACCACAGCATCGAGCGAATACTGGATCCCGAAATTGAGAACCGGCGCAGCGAAGAAGTAAGCGAGGCACCCAACAGCGGCGATGGAGAGGGCGGCGGAAGAAGTGAAGCCGCCCATGAGGGATAGCAGCACAATGACAATCAAATAGGCGAAGGCGGCCGTAGTGAGATTGAGCCCGAGCTGGAAGCACACCAGGGTTACCAATGCCAGCGCACCGACGCCGAACAACAACGGCGCTGCCGATTGCCCGAGTCTGATGGTCTGGTTCGGGTTCAGGGCAACACGGGATGCTGCGAGGGGCCGCACCGGTGGTAGCCTACCACAGGGGCAACCGTTGGCTACCCAGCGGGGGAGTCAAGGCCCATGCGTCGCGGCCGCCGAATCCGGCGCGTCCACAGGGGTGCTGAGCCCGGCCGCCGCACCAGCGCTCCCACGCTGCTCGTGAGGTGGCGCCGAGTGGGGTCAGGGCGGTGCGTCGACCAAGGCCTCACACCGGGCGCTGCTCGAACAGTTCTAGCTAGAGATCGCTCTCATGTTCCGCGGTCGCGCCGTCTGCCGGCGCGCGACGCTCGAGAGCAACTGGGTGCTCGGAAGTCCGCACGGAGCCGCCTCTCGCCCGGGTCTCAAGCGCACCACCCTCCAAGGATACGGAAGCTCGGCATCGATCGGTCGATGGCCTGAGCTGACGACATGTCGGCAGGCGCCGACATGTGGTCGTCGTCGTTCGGCATCGCGAGCGGGAATCGAGGCGCGAGGCTCGAAATGACAGGGCCTTCTGGCGGTCCCGTCCCCGTGGCGGCCGGCACGCTAGTTGCCTCGGTGTGTGATCATGTTCGGCTCACCTGCCTGTCGTGCGAGCCCGGAACAGGCGGCCGTTCGGCCCCCCGCGTGGGCGCCGCTGTGCGCATCGAGACCACGAATACGTCAACACAGTTACCAACCATGAGAGGAGTCGAGTCATGAACAAGGTATCGAAGAGGATCGCTCTGCTGGGTGTGATCAGCCCTGCACTCTTTGCCGTCGGCGCGATGGCCCAGCCGATTCAGCTGCATTCCACCCTGGCGGGGAACAACCCGAATATCGTTATCGGAGGAGTGGAGAGCGCGAGCGCGCCCTGGACGGTCAAAAGCGGTTTTGCGTCCCTGGACGCGAGCGGGAAGCTGCACGTGAGGGTTCGCGACCTGATACTCCCGGCCACCGGAGACGCGGGTCCGGTGACCGCTGTCAGCGCTAGCTTGGTTTGCGGCGGCAGCGGGGGCACCGTGCAGTCGGAGACGGCTCCTGTCGCGCTGTCGATGAAGGGAAACGCCAACCTACACGGACACATCGCCGTGCCCGCCCTGTGCTTCGGGCCCGTCGTCCTGGTTCACATTGCGGACGCCAATGGGAATCCAATTCCCCAGCCCGGCCCATGGATCGCGGCAACAGGAGGGATGAACACGTCTTCCCACTAGAGCGACGCCGCTGCGGATTCCAGGTAGCAGCCCGTTCGCGGCCACGGTTGCTCACCGCGTGCATCCGCGCGAGCGCGGTCGGCGGCCGGCGTCGGACAGTCAGCCATCCGATGTGATCGCGCGTTGCATGGATACGCGCATATGGCTGCTTGCTGTCGCACTCACCGTCGCCGGCTGCGCCACCATGGGCGGCTACCAGCCCACGGTGGATCCCTACAATGATCGGCACGCCGCCCGGATCCCCAGCGATGAAGCCGAGTGCCGCGAGCTGGCTCTCCGCGCGTCGGGAGGCACCGCCAAGCAGACGGCGATCGGAGGGGCGGTCGGTGGGTTGCTCGGCGCGGCGGCGGGGGCGGCGATCGGTGCCGCGGCCGGAGCGCCGGGCGCCGGCGCGGCCATCGGGGCCGCGAGCGGAGGACTCGGCGGCGGGGCCTACGAGGGGTTCAGCGCCGAGGAGAAGTTCAAGCGCGCGTTCCAGGCCTGCATGCGCGAGCGCGGCCACCAGGTGCTCGACTGAAATCCCAACTCCACGTCCGACATGTGTATCCGCGCGTCGGTTTCGTCGTCACCAGCCTCCGGCGTCCGGCCGGAGGGTGGTGGCCTTCTAAACGCGCACCAAGCCACGACGGATGCGACATCACTTGCTGGACGAGCCCGACCTACGCTACACGCCGATGCGACCCGGGCACAGCCCGGTCACCTGGGGAATGTCCGCTGATCCTCGCCCGGCAGCGTGTGAAGATCTGGGGCGACGCAATCGCCGTGACTCGGAGACCCGAGCAATGAATCGCATGACGAAAATAGCATTTGGCTTCTCGCTGTTCGCGGCCGCCGTCTTGACGGTTGGCCTGGACAACTCCGCGCCTGCTCGAAAGACCGCGTCCGCGCGCTCGAATGCCCCAGCGAGCGGAATGAAAGTCCTTTACAGAAGCGTGAAGGTTGGCGATCTGGACATCTTCTACCGCGAGGCCGGGTCGAAGGACGCCCCGACGGTGCTGTTGCTGCACGGCTTCCCGACCAGCTCGCAGATGTTTCGCAACCTGATCCCTGCGCTGGCAGACCAGTTCCACGTCGTCGCTCCGGACTACCCCGGCTACGGGTACAGCTCGATGCCGCCGCGGGACAAGTTCGCGTACACCTTCGATCACCTGGCGAAGGTGATCGACGAGTTCACCGGGGAGGTCGGACTGAAGAAGTACGCCCTCTATGTACAGGACTATGGGGCACCGGTCGGCTACCGGCTCGCTGTCGCGCATCCCGAGCGGATCACTGCCATCGTCGTGCAGAACGGCAACGCCTACGACGAGGGACTCGACAACGACTTCTGGAAGCCGATCAAGGAATACTGGAAGGACCCCGACAGCAAGGAGAAGCGTGACGCCATTCGCGGGCTGCTCACGTACAAGGCGACCAAGTGGCAGTACACGACCGGCGCGAAGAACCCTGAACTCGTAAGCCCGGACGGGGCGGCCGAGGACCAGTTCCTGCTCGACCGCACGGGAAACGACGAGATCCAGCTCGACCTGTTCCTCAGCTACGGCAGCAACCCGCCACTATATCCGAAGTGGCAGGAGTATTTCCGCACGCACCAGCCCCCGATGTTGATCGTGTGGGGGAAGAACGACCAGATATTCCCGCCCGCCGGAGCCGAGCCCTACAAGCGCGATCTGAAGACGCTGGACTACCACTTGATCGACGCTGGCCACTTCGCGCTGGAGACGGACGGCGATACCATCGCAAAGCTGATGCGAGAGTTCCTCGGAAGGCATGTGGCCAAGAACTAGCGGCTGGCAGATCGCCGAACCACAGTAAAGGGAGGCTCGACATGAACACTATCACCACCAAAGACGGCGTTGATATCTTCTACAAGGACTGGGGCAAAGGTCAGCCCATCGTGTTCAGCCACGGCTGGCCGCTGTCGGCCGATGATTGGGACACGCAGATGCTGTTCTTCCTCAAGCACGGCTATCGCGTCATAGCCCATGACCGGCGCGGCCATGGCCGCTCCACCCAGACCGGGGGCGGCCATGACATGGATCACTATGCCGACGACCTAGCGGCGCTGACCGCGCATCTCGACCTCAAGGGTGCGATGCATGTCGGCCACTCAACCGGCGGCGGCGAAGTGGTGCACTACCTGGCGCGCCACGGCGAAAGCCGGGTGGCAAAAGCGGTGATCATCAGCGCGGTGCCGCCGCTGATGGTAAAGACGCCAGCTAATCCGGGCGGGCTGCCCAAGGAGGTGTTTGACGGGTTTCAGGCGCAGCTCGCCGCCAACCGAGCCCAGTTCTATTACGATGTGCCGGCTGGACCGTTCTATGGTTATAACCGGCCTGGTGCGAAACCCTCTCAGGGGGTGATCTGGAATTGGTGGCGCCAGGGTATGATGGGAGGCGCCAAGGCGCATTATGACGGCATCGTCGCCTTCTCCCAGACGGACTTCACCGAGGACCTGAAGAAGATCACCGTGCCGGTCCTGGTGATGCATGGTGACGACGACCAGATCGTGCCCTATGCCGATTCGGCACCGCTGTCGGCAAAGTTGCTGAAGAATAGCACATTGAAAACCTACAAGGGCTTTCCGCACGGCATGCCCACGACCGAGGCCGATACCATTAACGCCGACCTGCTGATCTTCCTAAAGGCGTAACGCCGCGGCCGCCTAAGACACAGCCATTTGTAAAATGGCACCGCGACTGGCTCATGAACGTGAGAACGAGGAGACCACGATGCAAATCAATCGGAATGACACCGCAGTGGTCTTTATCGACCCGCACAATGAAGTGTTGAGCGAGAAAGGCGCTGCGTGGGCGGCTGTCGGTGAGAGCGTCAAGGAGAACAAGACCGTCGAGAATATGGAGCGCATCTTTCAGGCTGCGAAGCAGAATGCGTTCGAGGTCTTCATCTCCCCCCACTACTTCTACCCGACGGATGATGGCTGGAAAGTCAACGGACCGCTCGAGACATCGGAGCACGAGAACAAGATGTTCGCCCGCCGCGGAGTATTGAGTCTCGACGGGTTCCTCGGGTCGGGTGCCGATTGGCTCGAGCGGTTCAAGCCCTATATCGAGGACGGGAGGACCGTCGTCGTCAGTCCCCACAGGATGTGGGTCCGCAGACCAACGATCTCGCACTGCAACTGCGCAAGCGCGGTATCAGCAAAGTCATCCTCGGTGGGATGTTGGCGAACATGTGCGTAGAGTCTCACTTGCGCGACCTGCTCGAGCAGGGTTTCGAGGTTCTCGTTGCAAGGGATGCAACGGCGGCACCTCGACATCCCGAATGGGGCTACGGCTACACGGCGGCGCTCATCAATTTCAGGTTTAGCGAGGCACATGGATCTTGGGGCAGGTTCGCTAATGGCGGATGGCCATGCCGCGAATCGAGACGGTGAGGTCTAGGCCCACTACCGCACGAATCCCGTTGAGGACTCGAACCTGTGTTGAACTAGCTTGGCGGTCGGCAGTCGCTACTTAAGATGATCAAAAGGTTTCGAGAGCCGTGTAGCATTCAGCATATCCGGCCCGCGACTTGATGAGCCAGCGAAGGCCTAGGAATTGGGCGGCCCGTTCTCTCTCGGCGGACAGGAAGTTGCGTTTCATGACCTGGTCCCGAGCAGGGCGGCCGTTATTCCCCGGGTGGGCCGGACCTCTGGTCCGAGGCGGAAGCGCGGCCTTGATTCCTCCGCAGCAGCTCCGGTGGCTCGGGCTGCTGTCCCTCCTACTGGTTGTCCGTGTCATCACCGCGGAGGCTGAGTTGGGCGTGGAGGTGCTCGGCGGGCCGACTCAGACGCTTATGAGCCAGGCGACAGGATCCGAGCAGCCCCAACCCCCGGCAACGCAGACCGAGTCGCACGAGGACGATCCGCCACTGAGACTCCCAGGATGGCTCGCCGACATCCTGGCCCAGGCACCGGAGTCGCAGAGCTCCCGGCTGCCGGCGTGGGTTCCCCGCGTTCTGGGCGCCCAGGCCACCATCATCGATCAGGGGGTGCTGCCCTTCCATAGCCCCTATCGCGACGCCAACAGCTTCAAAGCCAATGGAGATAACCAGATCTCCCAGACGTACGGGCTGTATCTCGGGTCGCAGCTGACGACCCGCCTGCAGTTCTATTTTGATGTGGAGATGTTCCAGGGCGACGGCATCAGCAACGGGACGGGCCTGGGCGGCCTGACCAATGGGGACGTCATCCGCCAAGGTGCGGTGCAGCTGGCGAAGGTCCCCTATGTGGCACGGGCCTACTTCCGCTATGTCGTCCCCCTCTCCGCCGAGACCGAGGGGGCCGAGCGGGCGATGGACCAGATCCCCGGGCCAGAGCCCGTGCGCCGCGTCGAGATCAAGTTCGGGAAGTTCGCGACCAATGACGACTTTGATCAGAACCGCTACGCGAATAGCACCCGCACCCAGTTCCTGAACTGGTCTCTCTGGAACAACACGGCGTGGGACTTCGCGGCTGACACGCGGGGGTTCAGCTACGGGCTCCTGCTGGCCTGGGTCACGCCCAGCTGGACCGTTCGTGTCGGCAGCCTGATGATGCCAACCTTCGCGAACGGCAACACCCTGGATGATCACATCTGGCAGGCTCGCGGCGACAACGTCGAGCTCACCCTGCGGCCCACCAGCTGGGGGACTGTCGTTCGGCTCCTAGGCTACGTCAACCAGGCTCGCATGGGGATCTACAGGGACGCGATCGCCAAGGCCCAGGAGACCGGGACCACCCCGGACGTCAAAAAGGACGACCACCCGGGCCGGATCAAGTGGGGCTTTGGTCTCAACCTCGAGCAACCCCTGGCGGACGAGGGCGAAAGCGGCGTCTTCGCCCGCCTCGGGTGGAACGACGGCAAGACCGAGTCCTTTGCGTTCACGGAAGTTGACCGCCTCGCGACCGTCGGCCTACAGCTGAGCGGGGTGCACTGGCGGCGCCCCAGGGACGTTATCGGGATTGCCTACGCCTTCGACGGACTCTCCCCCGAGCATCGGCACTATCTGGAACGGGGCGGCGCCGGCTTCGTGCTAGGCGACGGCAGGCTGAACTACGCCCTAGAACAGGTCCTCGAGGTCTACTACCGGTTCCAGCTCTTGCGTCACGTGCAGACAAGCCTCGACTACCAATACATCCAGAATCCTGGCTACAACCGAGATCGCGGGCCTGCGCATGTCTTCGCTGGACGGATCCGAGTGAGTTTCTAAGGGAAACCATGGCACGTGCCAAAGGCGATCGTAACCCGTTCGGGCCACCATCCCCGAAGCCCCTTGAGCGTTGATCCCGAATCTGGGTTCTCAAGGTCTACTTTGGGGAAGACCCAACAGGTCTCCTGCTCCCGTCTTGCTCCCACACCATCCCGAAAAACTCTGAAAGATGGACGATGACCGGCAACAACGATGGATAGGCAACTGATGGTCGCCGCGAACGTTTCTCCGAGAGATCAGAGGGTTGCCGACTTGGCCGTCCCGGCTCATAACCCAAAGGTCGCCGGTTCAAATCCAGCCCCCGCAACCAGCAACGGCTAAAGGGGTTAGCGGACGCAGCAGCCGCTAACCCCTTTCGTTTACCCAGGAATCACCCAGGAATCCGTCGCTGTGGGGACGACAACGGTATGGCTGATACCCCAGTAGAAGAGAGCAAGGTGAATCGCGAGGAATTGCGCGTTATTGAAGAGACGACGGTTGACGTGGCGTGCCATCTGAGCCTGATTCGGGTGTAAGGACCCCACTAGAGAGGAGGCGGGCTGACACGCCGAGCCTGTCAGAGCGCATCTACTTGGGGCAGATCCAGCCGGCTCCGCTG
>WNEZ01005954.1_pt1 | contig 11077 bp, 7 predicted proteins | sample 5400521 | NCBI WGS metagenome assembly WNEZ01 (sample SAMN13153339, study PRJNA577476) | soil metagenome | isolation source: 120 cm saprolite under Douglas fir tree site 2 hole 1 replicate 1 | place: USA:California | collected 2015-04-18
GAACTGCTGAATTCTCCACCACGGAAACCAATCGAAGTTATGCAGGAGCAGCAGAATGCCGATGCCAATGATCAAAAATGGTCCGACCGGGCGTCCTTTGCTGAAATTTTCCAGCGGATCATCGAGCGATTGACCAGCGAGCCTCGCTTTCGCCGTTCGGTACGCATCAATAGGCATGTACACCCAAAGAGCGGAGACGCAAATCCACAATGCGGCCTCCGCGCCGCCGCTGACCGCTCCGTCCACGCCGATAATGAACAGGAACAGAAAAATCGCCAGATGAATGATTCCTTTGCCGAATTGCTCGTTGTAAAACGCGCCAAGCCCCGGCAAAAACCCCAGGAAGAACGCCAGCAACGGGCTAGGGGCGAGTGCGGACGCAACGGGCGCCGCCGCAACGCCGGTAAGCGGAATGGCTGGTGGAGGCGGAGCATCACCCACACCGGGCTGGGCCGCGGGCGGAATCCCCATCAATCTCGCGAGGCAATCTTCGCAATACAGCACATCGCGCACCGGCCGCACGCACACCGCGCACAGCGCCTTGCCGCAATTGCGGCAATACCCTACGGCATCCGCGTCAGGATGCACCGCACACTTCATAGCACGCTCCTCGAACTCATTGGCCGCCGAGCCTGCCGCAAAACGACGGCAGCTCCACCGCCAGCACTTCCAAATGCCGCGCTAAATCGTTAGCGCGGTTCTGCTGCCGCGGCGTTGCGGGTTTCGAGCCATCGCTGCTCCCAGGCTGCTTCTGCGGGGACGACTCAGGAACAGTGCTTTCCGGATTTGTGCGGAGATCATTCTCTTCGCGCAACCGCGACTGAATTTCGTTCACCACGCGCAGGTCATTTACAAACTTGGCGCTGCGTCCATAAGCCAAATGAACCTTGATATCCGCATTGCGATAAATCGTCGCTGGCTGCAGATCCGCGAGTTTCGGATGCCGCCAATTCAGTCCTGCAGCAGTTACGAAGAGAATCAGCGTGGCGGCCACGGAAAGGGCGCCATACGCAAACCGAATCGAAGCAACTCCACGAACCCAGCCCAAAATCGCGCGCCAGCCGGTCAGCGCTTCGCGCGGTCCCAAAGTCTTGTCCAGAATCGAGTACACCAGCCGCGGTGGCTCTGCGATCTGCTCCATCCCATGCAGGCCGCTCACTAAGTCCGAGACGCTGGCCACCAGCGGCGCGCACCGCTCGCAGCCCGGCACGTGCGCCTCAAACTCCGCAAGCTCCGCCGGCGTGAGCACGCCATCCAGATAATCGCTAAGCCGCGCTTCCGTTTGTTCGCAAGTCCAAGTCATACCGCACTCCAGAGCCCTACCCAGGAACCGTTCACGATGGCCGCACTCCCATCTGCTGCAAAATCCGTGCCAATTCGATGCGGCCCCGGTTAATCCTTGATTTTACCGTGCCTTCGGGCACCGACAGTACCCGTTGTATCTCACCGTATTCCAATTGTTGCAAGTCCCGCAAAATCACAGCCTCGCGCAATTCCGGCGAAAGCTTGGTCAGCGCCGTTTGTACCTGCCCGCTTAACTCTCCCAGCAACGCTTGCTCATCCGGCCGCCGCGCCGTGGACTCCTTGCTCTCGACCACCGGCATCGCATCGTCCAGCGAATCCGTCACCCGGTCCCGCTTGGTCCGCCGGTAGTGATCGATCAGCAAGTTCCGCGTCACGCTGGTCACCCACGTCGCAAACCCGCCGTGCGCCGACCGATAGCTCGCCAGCGTGCGGTAGACCCGCAGGAATACGTCCTGCGAGAGGTCCTCCGCCTCCGTGCCGTTGCCCGTAAACCGATAGCAAATATTGAAGATGCGGCGCGAGTGGCGGCGCACAAGCTCCTCCCAGGCCGAACCGTCGCCCTGGAGGCATTGCTGGACCAGTTGGGCATCCTGCTCCAACGTCTCATCAGCCTCGAAACCTGGTACGGTGACATGCGCGACCACCAGCGGTCAATTTCTCGTAAACCGCAGGCAGCCCTGCTCGGCCTGCCATACTATGGAACGAAAAATGCCTCTGAAATGTTCCCTGACCCGACCCTTGGCTGCCAGCGATGCCCGCATATTACTCAGGCCCCCAGGGAAACACAAGAAACACCCCGTCGGAATGAGGTGCGCCGGCTGGCACCCGCCGCCTCCGCGGTTGTCATTCTGAGGACATCCGATGGGATGCCCACAAAACCTCAACTGGGGCCACACTGCGAACCGCACATTTTCGCCCATTCTCTGTTCGTATTAAGTCGATTTGACCTAACGACAAAATTCGTATGTAATCGTCGGCATGAGTTTCCACCGCGTATTGTTGGTCGTCGCGATCATCATTTTTAGCGTAATCTACGCGCCATCGGCGCGCGCCCAGCTCTCCGCCAGCATCACCGGCTTCGTCACCGATCCGTCCAGCGCTCCCGTTGCCTCCGCCGCCATCACCGCCAAAAATATCGAAACCGGCGCCCTCCGCTACTCCCTCACCGATGACTCCGGCCGCTACGTCGTGCTTTCTCTCCCCGTCGCCGAATACGAAGTTCGCGCCGCCAAGCCTGGCTTCCAGGATGGACTTCGCACCGGCATCCACCTCATCATCGGCCAAGAAGCGCAAGTGGATTTCCGCCTGCTGCTCAAAGAAATGGAAATGGGAATCACGGTCGTTGCCGACGCCCCGAGCGTCGGCACCGCCCCCAACGACATCTCCGGGCTGGTCGGCGAGCAGCAAGTCAAGCAGCTTCCCCTGAACGGCCGCAGCTACGACCTTCTCCTTCCCCTCAATCCCGGCGTCGTCAATTTCACCTCACAGAAAACCGGCGGCACCGGCATCTCCAATTCCACCACGGCCAACAATTTCGCCGTCTCCGGCAATCGCCCGCAGCAAAATCTGTTTTTGCTCAACGGCGTCGAATACACCGGCGCAGCAGAGAACAACATGCAGCCCGGCGGCGCCAGCGGTATGCTGCTCGGCGTCGACGCCGTCCGCGAATTCAACGTACAGCGCGACTCCTACAGCGCCGAATTTGGCAAGCATCCCGGCGGCCAAGTCATCATCGTCACGCAATCCGGCAGCAATCAGTGGCACGGCGCCATGTTCGAATTCCTGCGCAACAACGCCCTCGATGCCCCCAACTTCTTCGACCAAGGCTCCGCTCCGCCGTTTCAGCGCAACCAATTCGGCGCCTCCGCCGGCGGCCCCCTGCGAGCCAACAAGACCTTCCTCTTCGCCAACTACGAAGGCTTCCGCCAGCATCTCCACCAAACCTCTGCCGCTTTCGTTCCCGACGCTGCCTCGCGTGCCTCCGCCGCTCCCAGCGTGCAGCCCTTGCTCAATCTCTGGCCCACGCCCCCGCCCGGCGCCCCCGACTTCAACGGCATCGCGCAAGTCTTCAGCAGCCCGCTGCAAACCATCCGCGAAGACTTCGGCACCGCCCGCCTCGATCATATTTTCTCGCCAAATGATTCTCTCGCCGCAATCTACACCGTCGATGATGGCGATGATTTCACCGCCACCCCGCTTGATCCCTTCAGCTCCGATGTCGTCGCGCTGCGCGAGCAACTCCTCAGCCTCGAGGAAACGCACGTCTTTTCTCCAACCTTGTTGAACACCGCCCGAGTTGGGTTCTCCCGCGCCGCCTATTTCTTCACCGGAGAGTCCACCCCAGGCAGTCCCGCCGCGAGCGTCACCGGCTTCCTTATCGGCCGCCCTGTCGGCGCCGTGGTCGTCGGCGGCAGCGCTGCCTCCAACCCGCAGGCCTCCCTCGGCCTCGCCGGAAGCAACAACGGCAGCAACCTCCGCATCGCCAGAAATCTTTACACCTATGAAGATCGCGTAACGTTGACGCACGGACGGAATCAATTCAGTTTCGGTGCCTGGTTGCAGCAATTCCAATCCAACGAGACCATTGCGCTCAGCCAATTCGGCCAAGCCACCTTCTCCAGCCTCGCGCAATTCCTCAGCGGCAATGTCGGCACGTTCCTCTTCGACCCGAAACCCACCCAGATGTACTGGCGCTCGCTCTTCGGCGCGTGGTACGCCGAAGACGTCCTCCGGCTCAGCCCCAAGCTCACGCTGTCACTCGGCTTCCGCGCCGAATCTTCCACCGGCTGGAACGAAGGCCGCGGCCGCGCCGCCAACTACAGGTTCAGCAATGGCTTGATCTCCAGCCAGCCACACATCGGAACCGCCCTGTTCACTAAAAACAACGCAAAATTTCTCCCGCAGCCGCGCGTCGGCATTGCCTGGAGCCCGCTCGGCAACCAGACCGTCTTCCGCGCCGGCTTCGGCATGTATAACGACCTGCAAGATGCCCTCGGATACCGCGCCGACCAAAACGCGCCATTCAATCCTACCTACAGCTTGGCATCGCTGCCCGTCTCCAAGCTGCCCATCGATCCCGCCGCTGTTCCCGCAAGCGCCAAGCTCGTCCCCGGCGGCGTTCAGCCCGACATGCAAACGCCCACACTGATTTCCTGGTCCCTGCGCGTCGAGCACCAGCTTTCTGCGAACACAGCCTTGACCGTCGGCTACGTCGGCTCCCACGGCTACCACGAAATCGTCGGCGTCGACGCTAACGAGCCGCTCCCGGTGATTTGCCCGGCGACTCCGTGCCCTGCGGTTTTTCCCACGTACGATCCTAGCCAGCCAATCACCGCCACAAATTCGCCCACCATCGGTTTCCTTAAAGGCTCACCCCTTGCCGGCGCGCCCATTCCCGCCGGCACGTACTACATTCCCGCAGGAACGCCCAGAGACAATCCCGCTCTCGCCAACACCTGGACCTGGTTCTCCCGCGGCGACAGTTCCTATCATGCGCTGCAACTCGATCTGCGCCGTCGCTTCAGCCGTGGGCTCTCCCTGCGCGGCGTTTATACCCTCTCGAAAATCCTCGACGACGGCGATTCCGTGAACCAGACAACCGCCGGCAACGCTCCCGGCCTCGTCTCCAATCCCTTCAATCTCGGTGCCGACAAAGGACTTGCTACCTTTGACGTTAGGAACGCTGCGGTCATGAATGCTCTTTACGCTCCTCCCTTCGGGCAGGGCCAGCCGCTGGCAAAAGGCCTGCAAGGCTGGAGCGGCAAGTTGGTCAGCGGCTGGTCCGTCGCCAGCATTCTCACCATACAATCCGGCTTTCCTTTCACGCCGCAACTCAGCTACAACCCCTCCAACAATGGCGATACGCGCAATCCCGTTCGCCCTTTCCTGAACCCAAATTTCACCGGGCCCGTCGTCCTCGGCAATCCCAATCAGTGGTTCAATCCCGCCGCCTTCATCGCCCCGCCCTCCGCCAGCGGCTTTTACGGCAACGCCGGCCGCGACACCTACACCGGTCCCGCCTTAGCCACTTGGGATTTTTCCGTGCTGAAGGAAACCTCCATCCGCGAGCGCCTCAATCTCCAATTCCGCGCGGAAATCTTCAACCTTCTCAATCGCACGAACTTCAATATCCCCAACTTGATCGTCTTCACGCCGCCCACCACCGCAAATCCCACCGGCCTATCCGGTACCGCCGGCGCCATCACCAGCACCTCCACGAGCTCCCGCCAGATTCAATTCGGCCTCAAATTGCTTTGGTGACGTGAGGTCGCAATTAGTCCTGGATGGACCTGCAAAGAACGCGCACAACGTAACGTTTTGGAGCGTCCGCCTCGGAGTGAAAAATTCAGCGTTTGATCGCCGCAACTAACCCCATCAACTGCTAATTTCTCGGCACGAGCTTGATTCTTCTCTCCGTGGCGCCCAAAACCGCCTTCCTGGTATAGAGCAGCGGAAAATATTGCCCGGCGCGCCACATCGCTGCCAGATCGCGGTAGTGCGGATTGTCTGGATCGCCCGATTGCCCCGGATGATTCACTGCTCGCGAGTTATCCCAGTTCCCGGCATCAAGGATCAAACGGACCGACGGGCCACCAGTCTGCCGAAAATCGCTTACGCGGTAACCAGAAGCGTTCGGTGTGAATCCGCTCCCATTCTTTTCGATTGGCCCGACGTTCAGCTTGGCCCGTGTGGACTCATCGACTATCGCGGAAAACGGGTGCTCGCTTAGGTTGTAGTGCAGCTTCCCCCATTTCCACTGGCTGGAATCAGGCCCTTGCAGCTTTTCCATCTCCTGGTAAGCGGCCGCAAGACTGGTCAGCAGCACCTGGTTCCGTTGCTCCGCGGCATTTCCTGCAAGCCGCATCTCCGGATGCTCCAGCGCGTGCAGCATGACGGTCGGATCCGGGTGTTCAAATGAATCCGCCACCGTCTTGCTGAGCACTGCTTCCTTGAATGCCGCAAGCAGATGACGGCTAAACCAAATCTCGTGCAACGCTGCCTGTGGCGAATCCGCGTCCAAGTTCGCGTTCCAGCCCTTCAGCAAGTTCAACGCCGCTCTGCTCGCCGCATCTTCGCTCGACAATGGCTCTAATAACGCCACTAGGCGGCGCGCGGGAATGGAAACCACGTCATTCTGCAGTCGCATCGAGTCTTCGATCGAAACTCGATTGAGCTTCGAGAGCACCTCGTCGATGCGTTGATGCCGAAAAGGCGAGCCCCATTCAAAGCCCAGCTTCCGCTCTTTGTATGGATAGTCGGGCGGCAGGTTCATTTCGTTTGAGGTGGTGATGTAGCCGATCGCCGGGTTGTAAGTTCTTGGCAGCTTGTCCCCGCTCCACCGGCCAACCCACTCATACCGTCCGTCACCCGGCACGGGCAGCAGGCCATCCCAATTCGGCCGGATGGGGGCGAATCCCCCTGGTGCCCAGCCGATGTTGCCTTGGACATCGGCGTAGACGTGGTTGATTGGCGGCACGCCCCAGCGGTCGATCGCCTTCCCGAATTCTTCGAAAGTCTTCGCCCGCATGTAACTAACGGATACGTAATACGGTGATGTGCCGGGTTCGAGCCAGTCACTCCGCACCGCGAATGCACGCTTCTTTTCCTTCTCGACATAAATTACCGGACCATGGCGCGTAAACTTAAGGTCCACCGCAATCGCCGCCTGGCCCTTCACGTTGATTTCTTCGTGGACAACGCGAAACGCCTCCCAATTGCCTTTGTATTTGTATTCGTCCGTGTTCGCGGGGTTTAGTTCGTACACGTACAGGTCTTCTTGATCGATTGAGAAGTACGTGCCTCCGAATGCCATCCAATCGTTGTGGCCGTTCGACACTCCTGGCACTGCCGGTTCCCCGATGCCCGTCACATGTAGCGTCGGTGAATCGAGGTCGGCGATATACCGAATACTCGGCTCGGTATAAGCGCGATGTGGGTCATTGGCCATGATCGCGTGGCCTGTGGCCGATTTTTTTGCGGCAATTACCCAGTTATTGCTTTCCGCGCGAGCCTGAAGTGCGAAATCGTCCGAAGGCGCAGCCAAGGGCTGCCTGGACACTCCTGTCATCGATCCTGGTGTGAAGCGAACATTCTGCGTGGCGAGGTCGAAAACTTTCAAAACATCCTTTGGCAAGCAGGGATCGAGTCCCTCAGGAACGCGCGTTTGCCAAGGCGGCTCGAGCTTAAAGCGGATCTCGTCCCACTTCAGATCCGCCGCGCAAGCCACTCTCGCGCGCGCAACTTCATCGGTTAAGTTCCCAGTCAACCCGTGACTCCGAATCCGCACCACATCCTCCGCTGCCCAGGGGACTGGCTTGTAATTCAGCATCTTAAATTCGATCGGCATTTTGTCGGGATGCCCGTTGAGCCAATCGATGTAAGCATTGACTCCGGCGGCGAAATTCTGGGCAATCTGCTCGGAGTCCGCGCTGTACACCGCCCACTCTTTTTTCATGTCGCCGCGATAAAGAAACAGCCGCGTGGCCTTGTCCTGCTCCACGTATGCTGGGCCAAAGGCTTCCGAGAGCTGGCCCAGCCCGCGCCGGCGCCACAGATCGATCTGGAAAAGGCGGTCGCGTGCAGCATTGAAACCCTGGGCGAAAAACAAGTCAGCCTCATTTTTGGCATAAATGTGCGGCACGCCCCAGTGATCAATCAGGATTTCCACTGGTTGCCGTATGTTCTGCAACGCAATCGTTTCCGTTGCGACGATGTCTTGTGCATTCACAACCGAGCAGAGCGAACCAACAGTTACCATCATCAAAACAAGTCTGGTTTTCATTGGCACCTCGTCCGGGCACTCGACTCTTCGCGGCAGCCTACCTCCGTCTTCGCGAGGCATCCTATCACGCGCATTACAGAAATCCGCTGCCGACGGCTTTGCTCGTGCCTTGACGCGTTTGGCTGAGGCCAGTACGCTGGCAGGCTCATGCGCGCTTCACCGAGGAAGCTGGCTCTCGTTGCCGTCGGGCTCTGCGTTATTGGCTTCATTCTTTATCGCTCCCGCACCTTCTTCCATTTCGGTGATTTTAGCGGCGCAAAACTTCTCCACGCGGTTCGCGACGCTAATCTCCCTTTGCTCGCTCTCTCGGTTGTCGCCATTTACGCATGCTACGCGCTGCGTTCCCTGCGCTGGCAAGTCTTCCAGCGAAATTTGGGCCCTTCGCACTTCTGGAATATCTACAAGCTGACCCTCGCGGGCTTTTCCGCCCTGTTCCTGCTCGGCCGCGCCGGCGAACCCATCCGCCCGCTGCTTCTCGCCCGCAAAGAAAAGCTGCCCATCGCGGACATGTTCGGAATTTACGTGCTCGAGCGTATCTTCGATATCGCTAGCGCCGCGGTCATTGCCGCCATTGGTTTTTTCCTGCAGCCGGCCGCGAAAACAACGGGCTCGCTGCTCTTTGCGGGCGTCATCACAGCGGTCGCAGCACTTGTCTATCTGCGGCTGCACGGCACGTTTTTGCTGGAGCGACGCTTGCAAGCCGTTCTTGCAACGCAGTCCTGGCAAGCGAAGTTTGCGCGAATTGTGTTGGGCGTCGCGCGCGGCGTGCAGACCCTTCGCACCTGGGGCCAGCTGGTGCTGGCAGTTCTATACTCCACTGCCCATTGGTTTCTCGTCTTGCTCGTGTATCTTTGGGTGTCGCACAGCTTTGGCGGAGCGCTCGGTGCCATCCGCCTCAGGGACGCGATGGTGGTCCTGGCCTTCACCCTTTTCGGCTCCGCGGTGCAGGCGCCCGGAGTCGGCGGCGGCTCGCAGGCGGCCTCCTTCATTGCGTATACGGCGATCTTTGGAGTAGAAAGGGAGCCGGCCGCAGCGGCCGCGATCGTGTTATGGCTTATTTCCTTTGCCATGTGCAGCGTGGTCGGTGTTCCACTCCTGATTCACGAGGGTTGGTCGCTGGGCCAGTTGCGAGAGATCGCCAGGCACGAAGGCGAAATCGTAGACCAGGAAATGGCCGGGAGCAGTGGCGACACCAAAGCCCGGCTGGGAGAGTCCGCCGAGTGAAATGCCCGTTCTGCGCGCACGTCGACGACAAGGTCATTGATTCCCGCGAAGGCCGCAGTGGCGATACCATCCGCCGCCGCCGCGAATGCCTTAAATGCGGACGCCGCTTCACGACCTACGAGCGCATCGACGAAATTCCCTACATGGTCATCAAGAAAGACGGAAGGCGCGAGCGTTTCGAACGGCAAAAGATTCTTCAAGGATTGCTGAAGGCCTGCGAAAAGCGCCCGGTGCCAACGCCAAAGCTCGAGGGCATCGTCGATGAAATCGAAGGTGTCGTGCACGAAGCCACCGAGCGCGAGCTAACCACCACCGAAATCGGCGAAATGATTATGCATCGTCTGAAAAAGCTCGATAAAGTCGCCTACGTGCGCTTCGCCAGCGTGTACATGGATTTTAAAGACGTCCAAGAATTCATGAGCGAGCTAAAGAATTTATTGAAGGACCGCGCCAAAAAATGATTCGTTTTGTAGGGTGCGCAGCACTGCTGCGCTCCAACTCGGCAAGATGATTAATTTGAGGACTCGACCAAAGAAGACGATGCGCAAACTAAGTCCATTGCTGATGGGCCTTTTCGCCGCTGTGGTTCCGAGCACGCAGCTTGCGGCCCAAGAGCGGTCGGCGGCATCGGCGACGCTGAAGAGCGTCACAACCGAAATGCCGGACCCCGAGAAAATCCGGGCCCACGTGAAATTCCTCGCCAGCGATCTCCTCGAAGGCCGCGGCACCGGCCAGCGCGGCGGCGATATTGCCGCCGAATACATCGCCACGCAATTCGACCTCTACGGCCTAAAACCCGCTGGCGAAAACGGCACTTATTTCCAGGACGTTCCGATGATGGGCGTAAAAACGCTGCCGAGCACATCCTTTAAGCTGGTACCTGCTAACGGCGAACCGCTGATCCTGAAAAATCTCGATGATTTTGTCACCAACAACGAGAGCCAGGCCGAAACGGCCGACATCGACGCTCCTATCGTTTTCGTCGGCTATGGAATCACCGCACCCGAATACAACTGGAACGACTACAAGGGCGTCGACCTCAAAGGCAAAGTGGCGCTGCTCTTTGTGAACGAGCCAATCTCCCAGGATCCCAAATTCTTCAAGGGCAAAGCCCTTACCTACTACGGCCGCTGGACCTACAAGTTCGAGGAGACCGCGCGCCGTGGCGCTGTCGCGACGCTCGTCATCCATCGCACCGATCTCGCCAGTTACGGCTGGCAAGTGGTCCGCAATTCCTGGGGCAACGAGAAATCCTATTTGCGCCGCGATGCCACTCCCAAATTGCAAGCCGCTTCCTGGATTCAACTCGGCGTCGCGAAAAAGCTTGCCGCCTTGTCCGGCCAGGACATCGACACTATGTTCCAGCAAGCCCAATCGCGCGACTTCAAGCCCGCGAAGCTGTTCTATATACCGCGCACTACGATCATTTGGGAATGGATCCCAACCTGCCCGGCGACAAAATCTACAACGGTGCTGTCGACAACGGCACCGGATGCGGCATCCTGCTCGAACTCGCGCGTACTTGGTCGCTTGCAAAACCCGCGCCGCCGCGCTCCATCCTCTTCGCTGCCGTCACCGCGGAGGAGCAGGGCCTACTCGGTTCCGAATATCTCGGCAAGCATTCGCCCATCTCCCCCTCGAAAATTACCGTGGACTTGAATTATGATGCGCTCGCTCCGATCGGCGATCCCGAGGAAGTGGAAGTCAGCGGCGCGGAGCGCACCACGTTTTATCCCGTCGTGGAAGCCACCGCAAAGGAGTTCGGAT
>WNEZ01006291.1_pt1 | contig 11077 bp, 13 predicted proteins | sample 5400521 | NCBI WGS metagenome assembly WNEZ01 (sample SAMN13153339, study PRJNA577476) | soil metagenome | isolation source: 120 cm saprolite under Douglas fir tree site 2 hole 1 replicate 1 | place: USA:California | collected 2015-04-18
ATGGGATTCGAGGAGCGGCGGCGGACGTCGAAGCGCTGGATGGGCCGGCTCATGAAGACGCGCGACCTCTTCGACAAGCACGGCATGGCGGTGGACATCGTGACCGGTGGCTCGAGCGGCACCTTCAACATCGACGTGGACCTGGAGGGGCTCACCGAGCTGCAGTCGGGCTCCTACTGCGTGATGGATCTCGACTACCGGCGCATCGGCGGCCCGAGAGGGGCGGCCTACGACGACTTCGAGATGGCGCTGACCGTGCTGACCACGGTGGTGAGCGTGCCGAGCCAGGAGATGGCGATGGTGGACGCGGGCTTCAAGGCCTTCTCCACCGACCGCCCCTTCGTGCCGGAAACGGTGGAGTGGCCGGGCGTGGAGTACTCCTGGGCGGGCGACGAGCATGGGCGGCTCATGACCATCGAGCCGGGGCGGCTGCCGAAGCTCGGGCAGCTCATCGAGTTCTTTCCCCCGCACTGCGATCCGACCATCAACCTCTACGACCGGATCTACGCGATGCGGGCCGACAAGGTCGAGGCGGTCTGGGAGATCTCCGGGCGCGGCCGGTCCCAGTAGGACTGGAACACCTCCCACACCTCGTCGGGCGAGCGCGTCTGGAAGATGCGGGCGCGGCACTCGGTGGCATGGCCGAGCCCCTCCGTGTACCAGGCCAGGTGCTTCTTCATCTGCACCAGCGCGTACTTCTCGCCGAAGTGCTCGCGGATCAGGGCCACGTGGCGCGCGATGACGCGGGCCTTGTAGGCGCGCTGACCCTCCCGCGAGAGCGCGTCGAAGGACTCGTCGAAGATCCAGGGGCTGCCGAGCGCGCCGCGGCCGATCATCACGGAGGCGCACCCAGTCTCGGCCGCCATCCGCCGCGCCTCCTCCATCGAGCGCACGTCGCCGTTACCGGTGACCGGCACGCTCACCGCGTCCACGACTTCCCGGATGATGGCCCACGGGGCCTTGCCGGTGAAGCGCTGCGAGCGTGCCCTTGCCGGTGATCTGGGGCATGGGGCAGCCCATGTTGAGGTCCACGATGTCGGCGCCGAGGACCTGGCAGCGCTCGGCGGCCCGCGCGAGCCGATCGGGGTCCTTACCCAGGAGCTGCATGGCGAGCGGCCGCTCCGCGGGATAGTAGGCGGCGATGGCGTCGGCGTGCGGGTGGCCGGTCAGGAGCGAGGCCGCGTCCATCTCCTCCGAGGTGGTGAGCCCGCTGCCGCACTCCCGCGCGATGAGCCGGAAGGGCGCATTGGTGATGCCCGCCATCGGGGCCAGGCGGGCCAGCGCGGAGATCTCGACGGGACCGATCTTCATGGGAGGCTCAGTATACGCGCTCAGGGGCGCAGAGGCCCCGCCCACAGACCACGATGATTCTCGCGCGCCTCGACGGCCAGCTTCCGGAACAGCTCGGCGTGCCGCACGTTGGGCGGCACCGTCATGACCTGCGCGTAGCCGAGCCGGACCAGCTCCGCGTTGACCATGACTTCGACGCCGTCGGCGCGCTTGACCCACACGTAGGCCAGGAGCCGCCCGTAGCGGTCGCGGAGCTGCACGTCGGGCTCGAGCCGCACCGCTCGGTCGCCGACGAGCCCTCGGTTGATCTCGGTCGCCGCGCGTCCTCCCGGTTCCTCGCCTCGCTTCGGATGATGGACCTCCGGCGTGTCGATGCCGATGTACCGCACCTTCTCCACCCGACCCGCGAGCCTCACATGCACGGTATCGCCATCCACCGTCCGCACGACGGTGCCCCTGACGTCCCTCTCCCCAGCGGGGAGAGGGTAGGGTGAGGGGGGAAGCGGTGAGGGGACGAGAAGGGACAGAAGACAAGCGAGCGCGAGGAAAACGACGAATGATCGCCGGCGCATGGTGTATCCCCCACGATACACCACACGATTTGAATGCGGGCTCGACTTGCTCCCAGGCCGGCGTGTCGGCCTGGGCCCGGTCGCGCCAGCATGGCGCCCAGGCCAGGGCGACCAGCCGCACCGCGATGCTCTGGCGCGTGGGCTTGAGCGCGAGCGTCTCGAGCGCCTCGGTCACCATCGCCGGCTCGAACGCGCTCTTCGGGCGGTCGTTTGTCCTTGCCCATACCCGTCCAGATGGCTACGCTCGGTCCACTCTTCCACGCTGTGGCTGGAGGAAACCGCGATGGCCGTGTACGCGTTCGACGTGGACGAGACACTGGAGGTCAGCCAGGGTCCTGTGAAGCTGTCCGATCTCGTCAAGCTGCGCGAGCATGGCCATATCGTCGGCCTCTGTGGGAATTGGGGGATGGTGACGCTGCACTGTCCGGACTGGCACCACATCTGCTCGTTCGTGGGGCCATGCGGCATCGAGAAGCACGACTTCTTGCGCCAGCTTCGGCAGTACATTCCGGGGCATGACTACGTGATGGTCGGCAACATCCTCGGCATTTCCGGTGCGAGCGACGACCGGGGCGCGGCGGAGCGCGCCGGCTGGCGCTTCATCCAAGAAAGCGAGTTCGCCAAAGGAGTGCGATGAATGGGTGCTGCGAGAGTGACATGATCGAGATCGGCGAGCGGGCGCCCGACTTCGTCCTGCCGTCGCGCGGCGTTCCGACGCGCTTCTACGGGATCGCGGGCGGCCGGCCGGTGGCGCTCGTGTTCTGCGGGCCGGAGTCACTGGACCTCGTGTCCCGCTACGCGGACTGGGCCGGGCCGGACGCGGCCGTGGTCGCGGTCACCTCGGGGGGAGGGGACGGCGAGCGGGCGTTCCCGGTGCTGGTCGACGGCGAGGGCGCGGTCCAGGCGATGTTCCTGGGTGAAGGCGACGCGACCGCCCGGCTCGTGCTTCTCGATCCGAACCTGCGGGTGCTCGGCGTCCGCGCGCTCGAGGGCGCGCCGCCCGATGAGCTCCGCGGGGCGGCGGCCCGGCACGCGGGCGAGCGGGCGGTCGAGGTGTCGGGTCAGGCGCCGGTGCTGCTCATCCCGGGGGCGCTCGACCTGGAGACCTGCGCGCGGCTGGTCCACGTGCTGGAGACGCGGGGGAGCGTCGAGACCGGCGTCGAGCGGACCCGCGAGGGGCGGCGCGAGGACGGGCTCGATCCGGAAGCGAAGCGGCGGCGGGACCACACGGTTGAGGATCCGGAGCTGTTGCGCAGCCTGACCGCCGCGGTTGGGCGCCGGGTGATGCCGGAGGTTCGCAAGGCGTTCGCGTTCCGGGCGACGCGGTTCGAGGGGTTCAAGATCGCCTGCTACGATGCGGCCGAGGGCGGGTATTTCAGGGCGCACCGGGACAACCTGAGCCCGTCGACGGAGCACCGGAGATTCGCGCTGACCTTGAACCTGAACGAAGGGTACGAGGGCGGGCATCTGCGTTTCCCCGAGTACGGGGCGTACCTCTACCGGCCCGGCGCGGGCGGCGCGGTGGTGTTCTCCGGGTCCCACCTGCACGAGGCGCTGCCCGTGACGCGCGGGAAGAGGTACGTGCTCCTCTCCTTCCTGTTCGGCGAGGGGGATCGCCGCGAACTGAAAACCTGAGAACCAGAGAGGGAATGGCCATGGCGTATGTCATCACCGAGCCGTGTATCGACGTCAAGGACAAAGCCTGTGTCGAGGTCTGCCCGGTCGACTGTATCTACGAGGGCCCGAATCAGCTCTTCATACACCCCGACGAGTGTATCGACTGCGGAGCGTGCGAGCCGGTGTGTCCGGTGAAGGCGATCTTCACAGAGGACGAAACCCCGGAGCCGTCGAAGCAGTTCATCGCGCTCAACAAACAGTTCTTTGTCGACAACCCCCGGGTGCAGCCCTGCACCACGAAGAGTTAGAGCGTCCGCTTGACGAAGACGCCGCCCTTCACGATCGCGTGGAGGTGGGCGGTGTTCTGGAAGACGCGCAGGTTCTTGAGCGGGTCGCCGTCCACGACCAGCAGGTCGGCGTACTTGCCGGGCTCGATTGAGCCGATCCGGTCGGTCATTCTGAAGATCTCGGCGTTGACCATGGTGGCCGAGAGCAGCACCTCCATCGGCTTCATCACCTGGCCCTTCAGCTCGAACTCCATCGCGCGCTGGGCCTGCATGTCGCCCAGCAGATCGGAGCCCGAGCCGATCTTGCAGCCCGCGCGATAGGCGTGGGTGAGGCCCTCCAGGCTCTTCTCGAGGGCCAGGTTGATCTTCTGGATCTGGTGGTCGCCGATGCCGTAGTTCTTGCCCTCGCGCGAGATGGCCTCGTAGGTGACCATGGTCGGCACGAGGTAGGCGCCGGCCGCCTTGATGGCCTGCGCGCCCGCCTCGTCGAGGAGGTTGCCGTGCTCGATGCAGCGCACGCCGGCCTGGATCGCGTTCCGGATCGCCGAGCCCGAGTAGGCGTGGGCCAGCACGTACTTGCCGACCGCGCGCGCCTCCTCCACCGCCGCGCGCATTTCCTCCACCGTGTACTGCGTGGTGTCGAGCTCGTCGCCCGGCGACATCGCGCCGCCGGAGGCCATGATCTTGATCTGATCCACGTCGTGCCGGAGGTTCTCGCGGGCGGCCTTGCGGACCTCGTCGGGCCCGTCGGCGATCATGCCCGCCATGCCCACGCAGCAGTCCACCGGCTCGATCCACTCCGAGCGGCGCCGCTTGACGGCGTGGCCGCCGGTCTGCGAGAGCGGCCGCCCGGACACCAGCATGCGCGGGCCCGGGTAGAGGCCGGACTCGGCGGCCTCGCGGAAGCCGTAGTCGGCGCCGCCCGCGTCGCGCACGGTGGTGAAGCCCTGCATCAGCGCCTGCTCCATGCGCCGGAGCGCCTTGGCCGCGATGAGGCTCGGCGGGTTGTGGCGGTGCTGCTCGGGGATATTGCCCTCGACCGCGCAGACGTGCACGTGGGCGTCGGTGAGCCCGGGCATCAGGGTGCGGCCCTTGAGGTCCACCGTGTCCACCTTCCCGGGCAGCGGCCCGACCTTGCCCGAGGCGATCACGTCCTTGATGCGCTCGCCCTCCACCACCACCGCGGCGCCCTCCACGGGATCCTTACCGGTGCAGTCGATCAGGAACGCGTTCGTGAACACCGTGATCGCCATGGAGGCCTCCGGGACCTAGGTTATAGGGGCCAGCGGCGGGATTCTAGCAGGCTTTCCCGTGACGCGGAGTGCCAGGAGACCTGTCCCGCCGGCGGGCATTCTGCCCTCGGCCCGAGCCTCGACTCCCGTGGCCAAGTGGCTGATCTGACAACTAAGACTTGCTGGCACGTGGCATGCCTTCCTGCTCGTGGGACCACCTGCTCGTGGGACCACCTGCCCGTGGGACCACCAACCGGAGGGTGCGCCCGGAGCGCACCGAACGAGATGACACCATGCCGGTGGATAACTGGTACGACCTGGCGATTCGCGAGCTGTCGGACCTGACCGACCTCGCCAAGGAGAAGCTGGCGGAGGCCGAGCAGGCCCTGCCGGAGCCGGCGCCGGAGGATGAGGAGACGCCGGAGCCTCCGCCGGTGGAGCCGCCCCGCCCGAGTTGACGAGGATTTGACGGGCGCGTGACATGCCGCCCGCGACGCCGCCTACCCTCTAGAGCGCCGGGTCGTCCCCGGCGCTCGCCGCCGTCACCCGCGCGCGGCTAGCGGGCCAGCTTGGCCTCGTACATCCAGACGCGCTCGTCCGCGCGCGGCGTCCACTCGATCCAGTTGGCCACGCCGTAGAGGTCGTGCTGCTGCCAGAGGAAGACCCACGGCACCTCGTCCCGCACGAGCTGCTGGATCTCGGCCCAGGCCTCGAGCCGCTTCTTGGGATCCACGATGGTCACCGCCTGGTTGATCTTGGCCTCGAGCGCCTCGTTGTTGCCGTAGGACGAATAGGTCTGCTTGCCGAGGAAGAGCTGCTCGATGGTGTTCTGCGCGTCCAGCGCGGGCCCCCAGCCCAGGAAGAACATGTCGCCGGTGGTGCGGTTCTTGATCTTGTCGAGATGGGTGCCCCACTCGTTCACCACCACGTTGGTCTTGATTCCGACGCGCTGGAGCTGCGCGGCGATGGCGAGCGAGAGGTCCTTGTCGAGCGGGTAGCGCCCCGAGGGCGTGTCGAGCGTGAGCTGGAGCTTGGTCGGATCGACGCCCGCCTCCTTGAAGAGGGCCTGGGCCTGCGCCGGATCGTGCTTCAGGCACTGGGGCTTCGGCGAGTAGTCCACGTTGATCGGGGAGAGCGACCCGCACATCTTGGTGGCCCGGCCCTTGAGCACCTGCTGGATCAGCTCGTCCACGTTGACCGCGGCGTGGATCGCCTTCCGCACCCGGAGATCCTGCATCGGGCCCGGCTTGAGGTTCACGAGGGCCAGGTAGTTGATGCGGGAGGAGACGGTGGCGCGCAGCCGCGCCTTGCCGCTCTTCTCGAGCATCTCCACGTTCTGGGGCGGCACGTCCTTCATGATGTCGATCTCGCCCGCCAGCAGCGCGGCGAGCCGGGCGCTGAACTCGGGGATGAAGCGGAAGGTCACCCGGCTCGCCTCGGCGGGCGTCTGCCAGTAGTCCGGGTTGCGCTCCACCACGAGCCTCTCGTCGCGCACCCACTGCACGAAGCGGAAGGCCCCGGTGCCGATCGGCTTGGCGGCCAGCGCCGGCACGCCCTGCTCCTTGAGGGCCTTGGGCGGCATCGGGAGGAAGTCACTGCCCGCGATGCGGTCGATGAGGCCGGGCCAGGGCTTCTCGGTCACGAAGCGTACGGTGTAGTCGTTGACGATCTGGACTTCCTTCAGCAGGGCCCAGCGCGGCAGGTAGTGGGTCTTGTTCGCGGGGTCCTTGATGTAGTCCATGGTGGCCTTCACGCTCTGGGCGTCGAAGACCTCGCCGTTGTGGAACTTCACGTTCCGGCGCAGCGCGAACTCCCACGTGGTGTCGTTGACCACCTTCCAGCCGGTGGCCAGCATCGGCGACGGCTTGTAGGTCTTGGGATCGCGGTCCACCAGCCGGTCGTACATGTGCTCGACCATGTTGTTGGTGGTCCAGTCCACGATCGTGTCGGGCAGGAGCGTACGCGGCTCGGCCGCGAAGGCCACCACGACCTCCTTGGTCCGGGCCCGGTCCTGGGCAGGGGCGGAAGCCGCGAGGCCGAGCAGCACGGCGAGCGTGGTCAGTAGCGTCGCGAATCGCGTCATGAAAGCCTCCTCATTGGTTAGACGCGGAACTTGGGGTCCAGCACGTCGCGCAGCCAGTCGCCCACCAGGTTGATGCCGAGCGCGGTCAGCGCGAGCGCGGCTCCCGGGAAGGCGGCGAGCCACCAGGCCACGTAGAGATAGTCCCGGCTCTCCGAGAGCATGCTGCCCCAGGCCGGCGTCGGCGGCTGCACGCCGAAGCCGAGGAAGGAGATGGCAGCCTCGGCCACGATGAACTGGGCGAACTGGAGACTGCCCACGATGACGATGGATGGCGCCACATTGGGCAGGATGTGCCGGAAGAGCAGCCGCGCCCGCCCGAGCCCCAGGGCCTGGGCCGCATGCACGTACTCGCGCTCCTTCACCGACAGGACCTCCCCCCGGACCACGCGAGCATACACGACCCAGCCGGCGACTGACAAACTCACGATGATATTGCGCAGGCCCAGCCCCACGATCGCGTTGATGGTCAGCGCGAGTAGGATGAACGGAAACGAGAGCTGCACGTCGGCCACCCGCATGACCACCGCGCCGAGCCAGCCCTCGTAGTAGCCGGCGAGGAGGCCCGCCAGCCCGCCCACCACCGCGGTGAGCAGGACGCAGCAGAGCCCGATGAAGAGCGCCACCCGCGCTCCGTAGAGCACGCGGGCGAGGAGATCGCGGCCGAGCTGGTCGGTGCCGAGCGGATGGCCCGGGGTGCCGGGCGGCTTGAGCCCCACCGCGAAGTCGGTCCGCAGCGGATCCTGGGCGACCAGGATCGGCGCCGCCACCGCGGCCACCAGCACCAGCGCGGCGATGATGAGCCCGAGGACGCCGCGGCCGTGACGGGCGATGAATGTCGTCATGCGCGGGCCCGCTCCCGCCGCGTGCGCGGATCGAGCCAGCCGTAGAGCAGGTCCACCACGAGATTGATCAGGGTGTAGGTGACCGAGAAGATGAACACCGCGGCGAGCACTACCGGGAAGTCGCGGTTGAGCAGCGCCTGCACGGTGAGCCGCCCGAGCCCGGGCCAGGCGAAGATGGTCTCGGTGATGACCGCGCCGCCCAGGAGCTGGCCGGTGTCGAGCCCGGCGAGGGTCACGATCGGGATGGCCGAGTTCTTGAGCGTGTGCTTGGCGATGACTATCCGCTCCGCGAGACCTTTTGCTCTCGCGGTGAGCACGAACTCCTCGTTGAGCGTGTCGAGCACGGAGGAGCGGGTGATCCGCGCCATGCGCGCGGCGTAGAAGGAGGCCAGCACCACGCACGGCATCACGAAGTGGCGCGCGCTGCCGGTGCCCCCGGTGGGCAGCCAGCCCAGCTTCACCGAGAAGAGGTAGATCAGCATGAGGCCGAGCCAGAAGCCGGGGACGGCCTGGCCCAGCACCGCGGCGCCCATGCCGAAGAAGTCGAAGAGCGAGCCGCGGCGGACCGCCGAGAGCACGCCGACCGGCACCGCGACCAGGAAGGTGAGCCCGAGCGCGGCGACCGCCAGGTAGAGGGTGGCGGGCAGCCGCTCCAGGACGAGGCCGAGGGCGTCCTGTTTATAGCGCAGCGACTCGCCGAAGTCGCCGCGGATCGCGCGCCCGATGAAGCGACCGTACTGGACCGCCACCGGATCGTTGAAGCCCAGGCGCTCGCGGAACTCGTTGAGGTCCTTGGCCTGGATGTCCATGGGCAGGAACAGCAGGACCGGGTCGCCGCCCAGCCGCATGAGGAAGAAGACGGCGGTGAGCGAGAGGAACACGACCAGCACGGTCTGCCCGAGCCGCGACAGCAGGTAGGCGCGCACGCCGGGAGTATATAGTGGCCGGGTGTCTCTGGCCCGGGACCTGTCCGTGTCGGCGGTGACCGCCGGCTTCGTGACCGTGCTGGTGGGATTCGCCAGCTCGGCAGTGATCGTCTTCCAGGCCGCGGGCGCCGTCGGCGCCACCCCGGCCCAGGTGAGCTCGTGGATGCTCGCGCTCGGCGTCGGGATGGGACTGACCTGCGTGCTGCTCTCGCTCCGCTACCGGGCGCCGGTGGTCACCGCCTGGTCCACCCCGGGGGCGGCCCTGCTCGTCACCAGCGCGGTGGGTCTCACCATCGAGGAGGCCACCGGCGCCTTCCTCGTCTCGGCCGCCCTGATCACCCTCGCCGGCTTCTCCGGCTGGTTCGAGCGGGCGATGGACCGCATCCCGGCGGCGATCGCCTCCGGCATGCTGGCGGGCGTGCTGCTCCGCTTCGGGCTCGACGTGTTCCTGGCCATGCGGACTCAGTTCACGCTCGCCTTCGGCATGTTCGCGGCCTACCTGGTGGCGCGCCGGCTGGCTCCGCGCTACGCGGTGATCGCGGCGCTGGCGGTGGGCGTGGCGGTGGCCGCCGGCCAGGGCCTGCTGCGCGTCGACGAGACGCGGCTGGCGCTGGCCGCGCCGGTCTGGGTGACCCCGCGCTTCACCGCCGGCGCGCTGATCGGGGTGGCCCTGCCGCTCTTCATCGTGACCATGGCGTCCCAGAACGTGCCCGGCGTGGCGGTGATCCGCGCCTCCGGCTACGCGGTGCCGATCTCGCCGCTGATCGGCTGGACCGGGCTGGCCAACCTCGTGCTCGCGCCCTTCGGCGGCTTCGCGCTGAACCTGGCCGCCATCACCGCCGCCATCTGCATGGGCCCGGAGGCGCACGAGGATCCACGGCGCCGCTACGTGGCGGCCATGGCCGCCGGCGGCTTCTATATGGTCGTCGGCCTCTTCGGGGCTACTGTAGTCGGACTCTTCGCGGCCTTCCCGCCCGAGCTGATCGCCGCGGTCGCGGGGCTGGCCCTCTTCGCCACCATCGGCAATGGGCTGGCCACGGCGCTCCGCGACGAGAATCAACGCGAGCCGGCGCTCGTCACGTTCCTGGTGACCGCGTCCGGGGTGACCCTCTCGGGCGTCGGCTCGGCGTTCTGGGGACTGGTGGCGGGGGTCGTGACCCTTCTGATACTGCGGGCGGGCAGCCGTCGCGGCTGACGCGGCCCGGGAGGAGCATATGGCGTCCATGGACCATCAGTCGGGGGACAATCGGTCGGGGGACAATCGGTCGGCGGTGCTGCCCGCGGTCATCGTGGGGCTCTGCCTGGTGCTGGGCCTGGCGCTCGGCGGCTACTTCGTCGGCAAGGGCGCCGCGCGCTTCAGATCAGACGTTCGAATAGTCACGGTCAAGGGGCTGGTGGAGCGGGAGGTCAAGGCGGATCAGGCGGTCTGGACGCTCGGCCTGCGCCGGGCCAGCGAGAGCCTCCAGGACGCGCACGCCCGCATCAGCGCGGACCGCGACGCGGCGGTGGCCTTCCTGCGCAAGCAGGGTTTCGCGGAGACGGAGATCGAGCGGCAGCCCACTCGCACGGTGGACAAGCTCGCCCGGGAGTACGGCCAACCGCAGGCCGCCGACCGGTTCCGTTACGTGGTGACGACCTCGGTGGTCGTGAAGACCCCCAACGTGGACCTGGTGCGGACCGCGCTCGGTGTCACCGAGGAGCTGCTCAAGGCGGGCGTGGTCCTGGACGGCGAGCGCGAGGGCGCGGCCAACCCGCGCTACGTGGTCTCCAAGTTCAACGACCTGCGGCCGCAGCTCCTGGCCGACGCCACCAAGAACGCCCGCGCCACCGCCCAGCAGTTCGCGGCCGACTCGGGGGCGCAGGTGGGCGGCATCCGCTCCGCCAATCAGGGCTCGATCCAGATCTTCGGCATGGACGGCAACGACGAGTCGGGGCCGTTCAGCCCGACGAGCACGCCGATGAAGCGCATCCGGGTGGTCAGCACCTTCGAGTTCGAGCTGCGATAGTGAAGTACTGGGAGGACTTCAAGGTCGGGGAGGTCATCGAGCTCGGCTCCTGCGCGATCACCGAGGCGGAGGTGCTCGCCTTCGCCCGGAAGTACGATCCGCAGCCGTTTCACACCGACCCCGAGGCGGCGCGGCGGAGCATCTTCGGCGGCCTCATCGCGAGCGGGTGGCATACCTGCGCCCTCCTGATGCGCCTCTCGGTGGACGCGGCCCGGCGCGACG
>WNEZ01037558.1_pt1 | contig 11074 bp, 8 predicted proteins | sample 5400521 | NCBI WGS metagenome assembly WNEZ01 (sample SAMN13153339, study PRJNA577476) | soil metagenome | isolation source: 120 cm saprolite under Douglas fir tree site 2 hole 1 replicate 1 | place: USA:California | collected 2015-04-18
TGGGGCGTTTATGTGTTTAAGCGCGGATTTGGAGGCTACCCCATGATGTTTCTAGAAACGCACGACCTGGTGTATTCGCCACTGGTGTATGGGGCGTATATGCGGCTGCTGGAGGTGAAGAGGAGGAGGGACGAGAGGCTGCGGAGGAAGGTAGAGGAGAAGAGGAAAGAGGAAAGAGGAGGTTGAGATGAGCTTTCAAGTCATGGCTTTGTAGTTGCTTTCCTCCATCCCATTTCCTGCTTCTTGAGGTACAATACAGTGTAACATGTTGCCTTACTTATATGAAGAGAGGAAAGAGACACGCTTATGACACAGGTGGTTCATCAGTCATTTGCTACAACCAGTGAACGCGGATTGCGTCATGAAATTCTCCCCATGCGCTTGTATCATAAAGCGAAAAAGCTAGGCGTGTGGGACCCCCGAAGTATTGATTTCACGCAAGATATGCTTGACTGGCAGCGTTGTACCGACGAAGAGAAGGAGACCTTGCTGCAACTGACCTCACTCTTCCAGGCGGGGGAAGAGAGTGTGACGCTTGATTTGCTCCCGCTCATCATGGTTGTAGCGCAGGGAGGCCATATTGAGGAGGAGCTTTACCTCACCTCCTTCTTATGGGAAGAAGCCAAGCACACGGAATTTTTCCGCCGTTTCCTGGATGAAGTCGCGCAGCATCACGGCGACTTGCGCCAATACCATAAGCCCAGTTATTACCAACTCTTCTATGAAACGCTTCCGCAGACTATGCACGCGCTGCTGACTGATTCTTCCCCGAAAGCCCTGGCACGAGCTTCTGTCACCTACAATATGATTATTGAGGGGGTCTTAGCAGAAACAGGCTATCACGCCTACTTTAATATGCTTGAGCGTAATAACATTATGCCTGGTCTCAGACAGGGTGTAAGCTATATTAAACGCGATGAGTCCCGCCACCTGGCATATGGCGTCTTTCTCATCTCGCGCCTCGTCGCCCAGGACAAGTCCCTCTGGCCTTTTATTGAGGAGCAGATGAATGCCTTGCTGATACCAGCGCTCGGCGTGGTGACCGAACTCTACGAAGGCACCGAAGAACTCGGCGAGCTTCCCTTCGGCTTGAAAATGGAAGAATACCTGTCCTACGCTACCATGCAGTTTAGCAAGCGCATGGCCAGAATTGAACGCGCCAGAGAGCAAACCCTGGAACAACTCTACCAGTTACCCGAGACCGAGATTGCTGAGGAGATAGTATAGTGAAGTGGAAAAGAAGAGCGACCCGCGCGGGTCGCTCTTCTTTTTCCACTTCACCTTATGCCATGTGCGCGCGTAGCCCTTGCAGGGCGGCCAGGCGCTCTTTGGCGGTCGAGTCGCCGGGATGCGCTTTGGCCAGGTTCTTGTAGACGCGGCTGGCCTGCTCGTATTCGCCCACCGACTGGTAGGTCTGGCCGAGCATGTCGTAGGCGTCGAAGTTGCTGCGATCAATGGCGATAAGCTGTTGCAGGGCGGCCACCGACTCTTTGACCTGGCGGGTTTCAAAGTAGTGGCGGGCGATGATCTGCTGGTACTCGGTCGCCTCGCGCGTGCGACCCACCCGCCAGCAGAAGCTGACCACTTCGCGCAGCAAATCCATGTTGTCGGGCATCAGCTCGACGGCGCGGCGGAAGTTCATAAAGGCGTCGTCCGCGTTGCCGGTTTCGGCATAGATGCTGCCGAGGCGCTGCAGCGTTTCACTGGCCTCTTCCAGCTTGTTTAGCCGCAGGTAGATGTCGGCCAGCAGGCGCAGTTCGGAGATGCCGTCCTCGAGCAGGCCGCGGCTGATATAGATGTCGGCTACCTCTGCATGGGGGCGGGCGTCGTGCGGAGCCAGGCGTATCATCTCGCGCAGCACGCTCAGAGCGTTATCTGTCTGGCGTTTGTCGCGATAAGAACGCACCAGGTCGGCGTATTCTTCCAACGCGCTGTCGATATCGCCCCGGCGAGCAGAGATTTCCGCCAGAGCAGACGTGACCTCGTCGGTATAGGTGGTCGTTTTCTTGACCTGGCGCAGGATAGCCTGCATCTGTTCTTGCTTGCCGATGCGCCCGTAGGCTTTAGCCAGCATGAGCGAGATTTCCACCTCAGGAGCCTGGTGCTCTTCGCCCTGCTCTCGCGGTCGGGCAGCCCACACTGTTGGATCAATCGCCCCACGCGAGCCGCTGCGCACGCTTTGCAGCGCGTGTTCAAGCTGTTGAATGGCCGCTTCCGGTTTGCCCTGCGCCAGCAAGCACTGCGCAGCGCTGGCGCGAGCCAGAACCTCGTAGGAAGTGTCGCGTATAGCGAACTGGTAGGCATTGATGGCAAGGTCGTAGTTGCCAGATTGCTGGTGAAGCTGCCCCTGCGCGAAACGCACATCGAAGTTATTCGGATAGGTCTCAGCGGCCTGGCTGTACTCGCGTATCACCGCCTCATAGTGCTTCTGACCGTCGCCGCGCAATTGCCAGCGAATGCGGCTCAAGATTTCGAGCGTGCTGGCTCTATTTGAGCCAACGCCGGTAATCATGGCGATATGCCAGCGCACCAGCGCAGTGATATTGAAAGGGTCCACCTGCAAGACGCGCTGGTACTCGGCCACGGCCTGCTGCGTGCGTCCCAGTTTTTGCAGGGCCAGAGCATAGTTCAAGCGAGTCGGGACGCTGGTTGGCGACTCCTGCAACGCCTGCTCAAGTTCAGTCAGGGCGCGATCCATATAACCCAGACGCAGGTAGGACTCAGCTGCCAGGCTGCGCTCGATGAGGATACCGTACTTGGTGATGGCCTGCTCGATCTTGCCCTGGCGCACGTAGATTTCACACAGCACCTGGTGGATATCGAGATACTGTGGTGCGATGTCGATGACCTTCAAACACTCTTCAGTGGCTGGAGTCAGCAGACCGTGATCGATATAACTCTGGATATCCTGCATAGATTTGACCACCTGCACCCGCACATTTTCCGGCAGATTCGAGGTGCTGGCCAGCAGCGTATCAGATACATTTTTGAGTAGGCCCTCGTTGCCCCCGCTGCCAGCCATCTGAGCGAGCAAATCTTCGGCGCTGGCTGCCCTGGCCGGTTGCTCCGCAGGCGGATTTACCGGCATAAACAGAGGTTCGGGCGCAGGAACAAGCGTACCCTGAGCGAGCGGCGCTGGCACGACGGGTTGAGCCTGCATGGTAGGCTGCTCAACTGGCGCTGGCGGCATGATGGCGGTAGGCTGCGCTGGCGCGGCCTGCTCTGCCGGGACTGGCACCGGCACAACTGGCGCGGGTGGAGCAGGAGGCGCGCTTAATGTCGGCTGCTGTTCGGGTGGCAGAACGCGCGTCGGGCTGGCACCCTCGGTGAGCCAGGACGGAGAAGCCTCCGGGGCTGGCATGGGCGGCGGCGCGATGGGCTGAGCAGCCTGGGCTAGCTGGCCGGACTGCTTCATGGCTATCTGCGTTTTATCGTTATCGTTCAAGATACCTGTCAACCAGTCTGGCAGTTCTCCCAGGGAGCTGGTTGACGTCGGCGACAGGGGCGAAGATGGCGGTTTGGGCGCGGGCATAGGAGCCTGGGGCTGTTGCGTCATACCCACACCCGTCTGTTCGGGCGGCAAGATGCGTGTAGCATTGGCCTGTTGAACCGGCGGCAGCGGCGTGGAGGCCGGACGCTGCGTGGGCAGAGGCGTATTCTGCACCTGCTTGAGCATAAACTCGACCTGCGCCACTTTATCATTCCAGCCGCGACTGCGCAAGAAGCCAAGCAAGGCATTATAGACCGTCAGGGCCTGCTCCTGCTCGCCCAGCAAACGATGCGCCTCAGCCGCTTCCTGGCAAAGTTGCACCAGCTGGTCGGATTCTTCGGCGGTCAGGGCGTCCAGATTAACGCGATCCACCGCTTCGTCAAAGTGCATGGTCGCGGTTCGCAAATCGTTCTTGGCGCGATAACACTGACCCAGCGCATAGTAGCAGGAAAGCGCGTAGTCGGGATCGTTTAAGAGCGTCTGGAACTGTCGAATGGCGTCGTCCCAGCGTCTCTGTTCCTGATAGAGCCACCCCAGAAAGTAACGGGCATCCGGGCGGTCAAAGCCGCTCTCGATGATCTGCTCGCAGAGATCGACAGCATCAGGGAAACGTCCCTGGGTTTGAAAGGTCTGAGCCTGCCTGAGTACGCCCGTAACCTGGCTGGCCGTAATACGTTTTCGAGGAGTTGGCGGCATTCCGCCCCCTGTCATACCTGCTGTAACAGCCGGTCCAGGATTACCTCCCCCGGTAAAATTGCCCGCGCTACCCATATTACCCATGATGCCAGTATTACCTCCGCTAAAGTTGCTGATAGACACCTTGTCTATTGCCGCGTTCCCGCCCTGAACCAGTGGACCTGATGGCCCCCCCGTTCCCTGGGGAATCAGACCTGATGGCTGCTCCTGCCCTCTCATCTGGGAAAGCAGTTGTTGTGCCTGCGCATTGGCCCCATCCACACGCAATACTTCCTCACATTGCGCCTGAGCCGCTGCTTTATCATTGCGTAAGAGATAGCCCTGGGCGGCAGCCAGTCGCTCCTGAACCATCAACGTAAAATCTTTTTTCCCTGCATAATATGTGGCGAGGCTTTCATGGGGCTGCGGCTCATTAGGCAATAATTGCACGGCTTTTTGCCATGTCGCCTCCGCTCGCGCACCCTGTCCTGCCTGTGAATACAACTCCGCCAGGTGCAAATACGCCCGGTAAGCATCTTCGCGCCTGCTCAAAATCACATACAACTCGGCGGTTTTGCTTAACGCAATGACGTTGCTGGGGTCCTGCTTGAGGATATACTCATACTCGTCAAGCGCCTGCTTCCACTGCTTGGTTTGCATGTGGCAAAAACCAAGCCCACCGCGCGCCGCCGCGTCGTCTGGGAACTCAGCTAGCGCCCGTTGGTATTCTTTCGCGGCCTCCGCCCACTGGCTGTCCCAGCGGTAGCGGTCGGCAGCATTCATTGCTGTGCTGAATGTTTGTCTGTTCCCAGGCATGAAAGGTACTCTTCCTCGATAGTAAACTGTGTCGCCACACCTGTTCCTGATGGGAAAACCGGTCAGAATCAGTCTAGTTAAAATTAGGGTACTACAAAAATGGTCGCCATGAGCTATGAAGCCCCGTTTTTGGTACTAAAGTACCTTCTCTCTTACGAGTCGTACTGTTTCACCATACGCCATCTTGTTTCAGACTGCAAAAGCTTATCCGCGATAATTAATATATTGCAGGGCGACCGGGTAATCCTTCTGTTTCAGAAAAGCGATCACCGCCTGCAGTTCATCGCGGCTTTTAGCCGTCACGCGCAGAGCATCGCCCTGAATCTGTGGCCGCACTTTAGGATAGGCGTCACGAATATGCTTGCTGATCTCTTTTGCCAGTTCCTGAGAGAGACCCTGCTGCAACTCGATAACCTGGCGCACTTTGCTGCCTGACGCGCTTTCCTCTTTGCCCGGTTTAAAGATTTTCAGCGACAGGCCGCGCCGCACGGCCTTCGTTTCAAGAATATCGCGCACGCTTTTCAGCGTCATCGTACTATCCGTTACAATCGTTATCGCTTCCTTCGTGCGCGCGATCTCCGTTTTGGTATCTTTCAGGTCGAAGCGGGTCTGAACTTCTCGCCGTGTCTGGTCGAGTGCGTTCACGAGTTCCTGCTCTTCGAACTGTGATACTAAATCAAATGAACAATCGTTGGCCATAAAATTTCACTCTCTCCCTTGTTTATGGTACCGAATGGCTATTGGCAAACCACTCAGATGGAACAATGTACTAACTTTGACTATGCTCTCTCTTTGTGGCATTTTAGCGTATTTTGCATTATGATGCCACTGGCCCCCGTGCTCTTCTCAACTTCTCAGCGCCTGCGGCGCTTCGCAAAGGTTTGGAGTGAGATGTGGTGTGCGCTGTGTCGCCGTCGGCGACACAGCGCACACCACATCTCACTCCGTAGAAAGCCCCCGCAGGTGGCGAGGATTCGTGAATGGATATGCCTTGTGATATGATAACGAATAGAGAATGCGATTGGGAGAAACATCATCCATGTCTGCTATTATCTTCGATAGCAAGCCGCTGGTTGCGCGTATGACGGAAGAACTGCAAAGCGAGGCCAGGCAGTTTCGCCAGCAGCAGCATCGTTCGGCGCGCCTGGCGCAGATCATTGTGGGACACGATGGAGCAGCCGAGGTCTACAGCAGGCAGCTTGTGCGCGCCTGCCGCACCATAGGCCTGGGCTGCGCGACCCTGGCCTATCCCTTCGAGATCGAAGAGGAAGAATTGCGCGCCGAAGTTGCCACGCTGAGCAATGATCCACATACCGACGGCGTGACGCTGCTCTTGCCGCTTCCATCGCATATACAGCAGCAGGTGGTCACGGAAGTGTTACACCCTGAGAAGGACGTTGATGGATTGGGGCCGCGCAATGCGGGCAACCTGTTGCTGGGCTTCCCCAGCTTCATCCCTTCGACAGCCGATGTCATTCTGACCGTGCTGCAAGACGCGGGTATTCCGGTTGCCGGGCGACACGCGGTGATCGTCGGGCGCAGCAACATCGGCGGCAAGCCCACCGCGCTCGTGCTTATGCGCCAGGACGCCACCGTGACCATTTGTCATTCGCATACGCAAGACCTCGCCAGCATCACGCGCAGCGCCGATATTCTGGTGGTCAGCATTGGGAGACCCGCCAGCATCACCGCCGATATGGTCAAACCAGGCGCTGTCGTGCTCGACGCGGGCATCAATCCCCTCAACGGAAAAATCGTGGGCGACATCGACTTTGCCAGTGTCAAAGAAGTTGCCTCATTCCTGACACCGGTCCCAGGCGGACTTGGCCCCTTGACACATCTTATGCTGCTGCGCCATACTCTGAGCGGCCCTATGTAAGGTGTTGCAGAACATTAACGATAGCCGTTTGTTTCTCAACCATATCCTTACCTGATCTACACTGATTTTCCCCGGTTGGCTGGTAAGAGAGAAATGGACATACTGTGTAAGGACGCAAGCGCGATCCATATGGCACCAGAGTAAAACCGGCAGGAGAATTAAAATACATGACTCCCAGTTCAAGTCAAGAGATCGTCCAGAAAAATGCCATTGCCAGAATGCGTCCTTCTTTTTCTTCCTTCCCCGCAGACAGCGCGTTGGAGACGGTGGAACAGCAACGGCGTTTTGAACTATTGCGCCTGGCCTTTTTCGCGTTGAAATTGCGCAAAATCGAACAGCGCCTCGACACGACACGCGTGGAGAACACTGAAGCGGAAGAGCGCGATCAGGAACTGGAATTTCGCAGCAACCTGCTGCGCCACGCCGTCTTCCAGCAAGTGTTGATCCTCATCAAGCTTGACGCGCGCGAGCAGGCTATGCAGATCATCGCCACCTGCCGTAAGAGCTAATCACCAGCGCGAGCTCATCCCGTATTTGTCGCGCAGAATAATATCGCCCAGAATATGCACCACAATTCCGTCCTTTTCGAAGGCGCGGCGTAATTCTTGCAGGTTGGTATCATTGCTGGCGGCCAGGACGCACGGGGCAATCCTGCGCAGGCCAAATGACTTCAGTTTGCCCGATGCGATGATTTCGTTTGCCAGGTTCTCGCTGGGAATTTCGATGAGGTACACCTGCGAGAACGTGACTTCTTTGTAAGAGCGCACCCAGTCGGTGAGATTATAGGCCACATTTTGCGGCACCTCTTTCTGGCTATGCTCCTGGAGAATGGTCTGAAGCTGCTCGATGTTCTTGCCCTGCGATAATGCGCGCAAGAAAGAAGCGCGCGTCAGTGTCAGGCGGCTTACAATACCCACCTGGTTGAGTTGCGCAAAGGGCAACAGGCTAAATAGTGTTGGCCAATCGGGTTGCAGCAGCAGCAATTCGCTGTTGGGCTGCACGATGAGGGTGCGCTTCTGCTCCTCACGGCTCTCTTCCGATGAGAGCGGGGTATCCTGCGATAGAGACAGCGCTGCTGCGCCGAGGTCAGTCACCATAAAAGCGATGGGATTGACCGGCTTTTTCTCGCGCGTGGGATCGGCCTCGTCGTAGCCCAGCGCGACGATACCCATATCATACATGGAAGATGAGATCAGCCCGGTAAAAATTTCACCATCAACCTGGTACCACTTGGCGAGAATGGTTTTGGCGCTGCGAATCCCTGATACGCCGGTGTACGCGTACTTTTGACGCAGCGCGTAAGGGTCCTTCTCTTTGATGGTGCGCAGCAGCGACTTAAAGGTGTACCAGCGTCCGGGCGTGCAGCTTTGTAGATGGGAAACCAGGGCCTTACGTCCAGAGTGATAGTCGAGATAGTAGGAGTCATTGGAGTAGGGGTTATAATTCGCGCCCGCGATATCAATCCAGCGCGAGCTATGTTGCCAGTTGTCCAACAGCCCGCTCACCATGTCTCCTGTCTCCTTGCGAGACCACTCTTTTAGCTGCGGGCCTTCGATGTAGCGCGATTTCGTGGCACCGGAAGAATGCGAGAGCTTGACCAGCCCCAATTCGCTGGCGGTGTTATAAAGCATATCAAGCGTCAGGTTCTCGGCACCGCCATAATCAGAGGTGATACGCGGCTTGATCTGGAGCAGGGAAAGCATCTTGTTGGTGATGCGTTTGGGCACGTAGCCGGCCTGCGTCGGCTCAATGTTCTGCTGGTACATTGCCCCGATGATGGTGGTCAGGTCATACAGTGCAGTGGGCCCTTGCTGTTGGATTACGGCGGGTGGAGTATCCATTTCGACCAGGCCGGCGGGCTCGGTTTCTTCTACGATTTCCGCTTGCTCGACTGCTTTTTTCAGATTCTTCAGCAGTTCATGCGGCACAAATAGCCTGCGTTCGTGTCCAACAAAGGTATCAAAGGCGATGGCATAATTTTCAAGCTGGTGAATGCAGCGCGCCAGCGTAGGGTTATCATAGCCGGTATATTCGCGCGCGGCCTGCATACTCACCAGGCCGCCTTGCGCCGCCAGCCATTTAATGAGCTTGCGTGTGGCTGCGTCGAACTGTTCCCAGGCAAACGCTGGCACTTCCGGCTGCACCAGCTGCCCGACCAGTCGCGAGCGGGTATCTACACGCGAGTAGTAGTCATACAGATTGAAGCCATAACGCTGGCCAATCAGACTGATGCTGTCGGCGGGCAAACTCGCCAGAAGTTGATCCAGCTTCAGCGTGGAGCGGTCCTGTTTCGGGGTGTAAATTTCCTTTTCGACCAGTGTCAGCATATCAGTCATGTCTTTAGGCACGCCAAATTTCGTGATGACTTCGGCTGGTGACTTGACTTTGGTCAAGGTCGCGGTTGTGGCTGCGCGCCCCGTTTTTGCTATAATCTGCTCATCCACCAGCAGGAGGTGCTCTTGCAGTGTTGCGATGGCGCGCTCAAATCCCTCACTCGATACGCGCGCTGAAAGTTTGAAGAGTACATCGCGTAACACGCCATCGGCTGTGGAGAGCGTCAGGGTGGTATGTAATACCTGGCGGGCATCGGCATCAAGTTGTTCCCAGGCGAAACGCGCCGCGGTGGGGTTTTGCATACCGTGCGCCAGCGCGCTCAAGTTTTGCTGCCAGCTGCCTGCTGGCTTGTCGCTTATACCCCACCACTGCACCAATTGTCCCAGTTCTTCATCGGAATAATTGCTAAAAACCTGCCTTAGTGTTTTCATGCTTTTTGTACTCTCCCTTGGCCCCCGCCCTAGGCCCCTTCTGGCTGAAATTGTTCGATGAAGCGAATGACTTCTCGTGTAAGCTGGCTCGGTGTGGAAGCCCCGGCTGTCACAGCTATGCGGTGTTTGCCCTGCAACCATTCCGTTTTCAGTTGCGAAAGGTCTTCGATACGTACCGCAGGAACGCCCGCCAGCTCTTCTGAAACCTGCACAAGTCGATTGGTGTTGTTGCTGCGGGGATCGCCCACTACCACCGTCAAGTCCGCTCCTCTGGCCTGCTCGACGACCGCCTCCTGGCGCGTCTGCGTGGCTTTGCAGATGTCGATATGCACTTCAGCCTGCGGATAGTGCCGCTTAATGTATTCAATCACGCGCCTGGTGTCCCACTGGGAAAGTGTCGTCTGCGTGGAGACAGCAATCTTTTGTGCCTGCCCCGGTGTCAGTTCCAGCGCATCGACATCGGCTTCGGTTTCTACCAGGCTGATATGCCCTGGCACTTCGCCAAGTACGCCCTCTGGTTCGGGATGCCCTTTTTTACCGATATACAGCACATAGTAGCCCTGCGCTACTAGCCTTTGCACAAGGTCGTGCGTGACCGTCACATCGGGGCAGGTCGCATCGATACAATTGAGGCCGCGTTCGCGCGCGCGCTGTTTGACCAGGGGAGAAACGCCATGAGCAGTGAAAATGACGGTGCCAGTTGTCACCTGTTCTAGAATACTTGCCCTGTCCGCACCATCAAGTGTGATTACGCCGAGACTGGTTAATTCTTCAATAGCATGGCGGTTATGCACAATTTGTCCGATGATATAGATGGGGCGAGGGAGTGCCGGGTCTTTTGCCGCCTGGCGAACGATCTGTAATGCATCTACAACCCCATAGCAATAGCCACGCGGCGATACTTTGATAACTTCCATGAATAGCCTCAATATAAGATGAACAGGTTCGCTCTATTATAGCACAAACTCATGCGGTCTGCATTTGATAGCGGGCGAGGATTGCTTTCAGGTCATCGGGGGTGTAAAGGCAGACCGCGGGGAGCAGGCCGGCCAGATCTTCGATAGATGAGGTTTCGGCCAGGTCGAAGATTACCAGGGGCGCGCGGCGGCCAGCGCACCCCCGCGCAATAGCGCCTGCTGTGATATGCGGGGGTGAGGTAGCATCTTCTGCCGGTGAGGGATCAGGTATATACATGAGTAGTTGCACCAATGGCAGGAGCGCAACGAGACGCTCGGGAGTCTCTTCCTGATAGATAGCCTTGATGCCCATCTGTTGCAACAACATCTTATAGGGCTGAAGTTGCCTCTCCGGCCCGATGAGCAGCGCCGAACGCCCACACAGACCACCCAGGCACGCCTCAGCCATCGATGTGATCTCCGGCGCAAAATGCAACATCAAGATGCTATTCCTCTTCTTTTCTGTCAGGTTCAGTAGCGACGCCCCTTGTGG
>WNEZ01005524.1_pt1 | contig 11073 bp, 11 predicted proteins | sample 5400521 | NCBI WGS metagenome assembly WNEZ01 (sample SAMN13153339, study PRJNA577476) | soil metagenome | isolation source: 120 cm saprolite under Douglas fir tree site 2 hole 1 replicate 1 | place: USA:California | collected 2015-04-18
GCTCCTAATTACACGATGTACGTACCAGTACCGAAACTCATCGCCGATATCCGTGCGGGGCTCGGTGGAAGGGCATCATAGCACCATGAACGTCCTTCTACTCACCCAGAAACAGTGTGCGTTCTGCGAGCAGGCCAAAGAGCTACTCGACCGTCTTTCAGTCGAATATAGGTTCTCGGTCTCGACGCTCGACCTTGCCTCGCCTGAGGGGGAAGCGCTCGCCGTGCGCAGTGGAGTGCTGTTCCCACCGGGGATCTTCCTCGACGGCGAACCCTTCTCGTACGGTCGACCATCCGAGCGGAAACTCCGACGCGAACTCGAACGACGACTGGGAGCCAGCGGAGAAGGCGCCCATGCTCCACCCCACGATCGAGTATGATGGACACGATGGGCATCGCTGGAGAAAACAAGGAGTTTCGGTCAGCACTGCGTCAGCCTCGTTCCTACCGAGGCGGCAGTGTGAAGTGAGAACAATGATGGACGGAGACAGAGAGGAGGCCGGGGGCAAAGCGTGATGGAAGCTTGTACAGCGACTGGCTTCACAGACCCTGGCACATTTTCCGGCTTTGGTTGGCTGAACCCGGCCCTGGTCGCGCTGGTGTTGACGGCAAGCGTGCTGGTCCTGGATGTCTTGTGCCCACAACCTACCGGGTGCGCAAGGCGGCCTGGTGGGTCGCCTGACGGCGTTGATGAGAGTATTTTCTCAAGGGGGACTTATGAGAGATCGGATCAGACAACAGCGTGGCAATTATCCCCCTCTACCTTTGCCTGGACAGGGAAGGCCATCAAGCCAACTATCTCAGTCGTCTGGTACGAGCAGTGCTGAGTTCAGTGGGAAGCAATCCAACGAGCGTATCCTTTCCCGTCGCACGGTCATAGTAGGTATAGCAGGGCTGGCGGGACTCACGACAGGAGCCGGTGCTATTTGGTGGAGACTTTCTCCACGTCTCCTTTACACCTATCGTGGGCATTCCTCCAGCTACGTGCTTGCCGTAGCCTGGTCGCCCGGTGGCACGCGCATCGCCTCGGGGAGCTTTGATGAGACGGTACAGGTGTGGGATGCCACTTCTGGGGGCCAGGCCTTCACCTATCGCGGGCATTCCGATTCTGTGTTTGCTGTGGGCTGGTCGCCCGTTGGCACGCGCATCGCCTCAGGGGGCGCGGATCAAACCATACAGGTCTGGGATGCCTCCAATGGCAAGGCACGCTTCTCTTATCGCGGTCATGATGGCACAGTGTCTGCCCTGGCCTGGTCGCCCGATGGCACGCGCATCGCCTCGGCAAGCGGCGATCAAACCGTGCAGGTCTGGGATGCCTCCACAGGGAGCCACGCCTTCACCTATCGCGGCCATGCTGATTGGGTACACGCCGTGGGTTGGTCGCCCGGTGGCACACGCATCGCCTCGGGGGGCGGGGATCAAACCGTACAGGTCTGGGATGCCTCTACGGGCGGTCACGTCCTTACCTATCGCGGCCATGCCCATTCCGTGTTTGCCGTGGGCTGGTCGCCCGATGGCACACGCATCGCCTCGGCGAGCGCAGACAAGACCGTACAGGTCTGGGATGCCTCTATGGGCGGTCACGTCCTTACCTATCGCGGCCATGCCCATGCCGTGTTTGCCGTGGGCTGGTCGCCCGATGGCACGCGCATCGCCTCGGCGAGCGCAGACAAGACCGTACAGGTCTGGGATGCCTTCACAGGGGACAACGCCTTCACCTATCGCGGGCATTCCGATTGGGTATGGACAGTAGCGTGGTCGCCCGATGGCACGCGCATTGCTTCTGGAGGCGATGATGGGACAGTGCAAGTGTGGCAAGCTCCTCCTGTGTGACAAATTCTCATTTCATGGCTGTATAGCACACAAGACAGCTAGCAATGCAGAGTGCCAGTGAAACTGGTACTGCTGGAGCATGAATGATCGGAGAGACAAAGCGAACAACATTGGATATCAGCACGCCCACCAACTCCCTGGACGACCTGTAGACACGCCTACCATAAGCAGTGCAAATGCCCACCCAAACAGGTATATCCCATGACGTCTGGTGGCCGCTCTCAGACAAAAGAGACACCGAGCGGTGCACTGCTTGGTGCCGACTTGGAAGCACTCTCGCGACCATAAGTACGAAGATCGGGTAGGCGACGCCGAAGAAGTAAGAAGGGAGGCTGCGCCAGGCGAAGAGGAAGGGAATGACCGCAAGGAGCATCACGGCCTCGGGATGTGTGCGGCTGAGACGCCAGTACCAGACCAGTGATAGGAGCACTGCGCTACCCTCAAGGGCGCTGTATACCCACTGGGGGAAGAAGGGCAATGCATGGATGACGCTCAGATCAATCAAGCCAATGCCCAGGGGAAACATGGGGTCTGCAATCGGTGCGAGCACTCCTGCGAGCCAGGCCTGCGGGTTCCACAGGATGAAAGGAAGATTGAAGGCAAGACCGATGAACCACGCAATTGCCAGTCGGCGTACCGCCTCTGTCAGGCTATAGTGACGCCAGATCATCACGACATAAAAAGGCGCGAAGAACCACGAGATTTGCTTGCTGGCAAGCGCCAGCCCCAGAAACAGGGCGGATCTCCACCGGTGATTGCGCTGGAGCAAGGCTAGGACGATCAGTAAAGTGTCAAAAATGTCAAGGTTGCCGCTGAGGACGGAACTCCACATGGGGACGTTTGCCATGGCGAGCAGCAAGACCCAGGGGCGCAGTTCTGGTCTGGCAACCCTCCAGGCGAAGGCTACAAGGAGGAGGTAACACAGGAGATAGAAGGGCAGGACGTTATCATTTTTGAACAGGACGAATGGTACGAGTGTGAGGAAAGCGAGTGCAGGGTAGCTTATCCTGGACTCAAATTCGGGTGCCCGGCCGGCTTTGAGGTCGGTATCCAGCGCAGTTCGGAAGTCTATGCGGGTAGGATACTCAAGTCGATTGGCAAACTGCCCCTGCCGCAGTGGGGTTGTCCAGTCTGGCTGGATCTGGAAGCGCCTCGCGATGTCCAGGATGCTGGAGTCGGTGTAGGGGTTTCGTCCCTGTAAGAGCAGTTGCGCGGCATTGGCATCGAGCGATGTGCCATCGTTGGAGTATTGCGGTGGCGAGAAGCTCTCGACCAGAGTGAGACCCCAAAGGACGCCGCCCACAACGCTCAGGAGCAGTGTGAGAACGAGGACGACGCGCTGCCAGGGTCGGGGATGCTTGTGCAGGGGTTGCGTCTGCTGTTTGACTGTGTCGGGGCGAAAAGCCATCCACATGGCGGTAAAGCTCCCCAGTATCAGGGCAAGGGCGAGGAAGTGCAGGAGCAAGTACAAATAGAAACTGAAGTCTCTGAGTTCCTGTGGGACGTTGTAGCTGAGTTCACTGAGGACCTGCAAAATAAGAGCGAGGCCAAGCCAGGTTGCCCGTCGCTGGAGTTCAACGACCGGGCCATTGTCTTGCGAGCTGTCTTCAGTGAAGAAGTAGCGCATCCAGTGGTACCTGGTTGTGATGCATGGTCCCTCTGGTCGGGTAGCCTGTGTGACTACAGCTTGCTGCTCCATACGTTTGCGCGTATTTCCTTCCACTCGTGTAGAGATGAGCGCCTCGTTTGTTCATGAGCCATGGGATTCCTGGGTGAAGCGCTTTTGCCTTCCATCGGAGTACGAGAATGGCTTTTCCACGGCATACAAGGGGTTTTCTCGGCCTGAGTCTTAGAACGAAGGGGAGGGAAGAGGCGTCACAAACTGAGGAAAGGGTTAGCGGAGGCGGTCGGGCCGATTCTTTGCTGCATGAAACTGCAATCGTACTGACTATTGAAATGTTTTTCGTCATAGTGGCCTCCTCCGTTTTGAGTTTGCCACCTCGGTTGACTCGGCTTATGCCGATTGTGTGCTGGTGACACTCCCGTCGCCTAAAGGCTGACAGGCTTCTGAGCAACATCGACGGAATAGCCTGTCCCCGTAGGGACCTGCTCCAAGAGCAGTGGTTGACCCGCTGACGCGACTACAGACAACGTTGGGGCGTGTCTGCCCTCCTACTACTCCTGGACAAGCCAGGGCGTAGATACGTGAAGGAACGAGGAAACTCCACTTGAGACCCATACGCAAGCTGATGCATATTGATCGAACCAACAAGATCACGGTGGCCGATAAAGCCACATTGCTTACAGCGCCAAACCCTGCCTTTGGGCTTGTGTTTGTGTCCACATCGGGGACACTGGCTACTTGTTCCTCGTTCGGAGCCAGTGAAGCTCAGGATGCGGGCAGCTTTCGCTTTGTGAGTGAGATAGTCGATGTCTTTGCCATACTCCCACAAAGCCATGCGTTGATTATGGTAGCGGCCATTATCACGATTGCGCACGCCATGCGGATTGCCGATAAAGAGGCTTCCCACCTTATGCTCAACGCAGAAGTCAGTCACTTGTCGCGTGGCCTTGTGTCTCATGTCACGGATACGCCGTTCCGAGCGATGGCTCACCTTGTTCTTGGCGCGTTGCAACTTCCTCCAACGACGCGAATACTTCTTGCAGTGGGCTTGCTTCTTAGTGATGGTTCGGAGGCGCATCGTGCGTTGCCGCTTGAGGCTACGGATACCACGCCCTGTGACAATCATCGCCTTGCCTGTATTAGTCGTGACGGCGGCCAGATGGATTTCGCCCAAGTCTACTGTTGCGTGTACGTCCCCTGGAGCGTCTTCTGCTTGCGGGACTTCCACACAGACATGCAGTTCAAAGCCGTTATTCCAGACGAGCGTGCATGCCCCACTGTGTTCAGGCAGATCAAGAGGCAATACGAGAGACTTACGCCCTTTGCCCATTGGCAGTACCACTCGCCCGTGTTCACGGCTCACGGCCTGAGCAGGCCACATGACGGGAAAGAACCGCTTGGTTTTCCAGGGATACTTCATCTGGTGGTTAGAAGGCTTGAGTTGCCGTGTGATCTCGACATTAGCAAGGAAGGCATGCACGATCATTTGGACGGACTGACTATGCAGGGCAAATCTGCCCTTGGTCGCCTTTTGCAACTCATTGCGTCCAAGCCATCTGACATGCTCTTGCCGTGCTGCTTTATGGGCCTCCATACAGAGGTTCCAGACCTGAGCTGCTTCCATCTGAGCCACTTTCAGGCGTTGGAACATCGCATGAGAGAGATTGTCGAGTCGGTAGATTTTTACGGTGTTCATGCGTATAATTATCGCATGGAAACAAGTGGTTTGCAAGTGGGTAAAACCAGATATACCCACTACTCGATAGCCTATCATCTGGTATGGATACCCAAATACCGGCGCAAGATACTCACGGGGGAAGTGCAAGCGGAAACGAAACGCTTGATTACCGAGTGCTGTGAGCGGCAGGGGCTGACACTCTTGGCCCTGGAAACGGACATCGATCATATCCATGTCTTTGTCAGTGCGCCACCACGGTTCAGCCCTGCCTTGATTGCGAATCTCTTGAAAGGACATTCCTCGCGGTACTTGCGCGAGAAGTTTCCTCGTCTCAAAAAGGTGTGTGGAAAGGAGCACCTATGGACCAGTTCGTATTATGTTGGGACGGCGGGTACGGTCTCAGCAGAGACAATCAAGCGGTACATCATGGAATGTCAGGGCAAATAGTGCGATATGGGCTGGGTCGCTTTCATCCCGCCCCCTGGAACGGGGCGGGACTTCCCGCTCCCTTCATTAATCCGAACATGTACACACATAAGTTCGGTATGAGCACCGTGCACTAGGGTGTCATCACACCACCATAGTTGGCTGACGGGCCAGCTGCAGTAAACCACAGCCTGCCAGCGGCGTCGAGCGTGAGACCGTAGGGAGCACCCGATGGTAGGGAAAGCGGGAAGAACGTGTACGTGGCATTGCCTGGTGCGTAGCGTACGAGCGAACGGGCACCATTGTTGACGAACCACACATCACCATTGTGTGCGACGACCAACCCATAGAGGGCCGCAGGGTTCCCTTGCATCGTAGGCACTGGCAGTTCGATGATCTTGCCGGTCCTCCTGTCAATCATGCCCAACCTGCCCGGTACAATTTCGGTGAACCAGATACGTCCACTGGCATCGCTTGCCATCGAGAAGACCTGCGCCTGTGGATCGGCCAGATGGTAAAGCGTGATGCGGCCCGTGGCGGGATCGAGATGGCCAACGGCACCGCCTGTCAGGTCACCGAACCAGACCTGCCCATCAGGTGTCACTGTGAGGCTGAAAGGAAAAGCGTAGATTTTCGGAGCAGGAGGAGGTACCGGCCAGGTCTGGAGCACGCCTATGGTCGGATCAAGCCGCCCAATGCGCCCAGCCACTGGTGCTGTAAACCAGAGCTTGCCCGAGGTATCGAACTGGAGATCCTGTGGTCCCATTGGGCGACCATTGCTGGTTCCGAGCGGGAAAGCGCGAAACGTTTGCTTCGTCGGGTCAAAACGCCCGATATAGTTTGCGCCTTGTTCAACGAACCAGACATTGCCATGTGTGTCTATCGTAGTGGTCATGAGGCCGTTCTTCCCGTTGGGAGGCTCCCAGGTCGTGACCACGCCTGTGCGTGAATCGAGCCGGGCGAGGCGATTGGCGTACATCTCGCCCACCCAGAGGTTCCCTTGCGCATCCACCGCCGGTTGCATCAAACCAACGTTGGACGATGGAAACGGGTAGAGGTGGACCTGCCCAGGATGGGCAATTGCCACGGCTGCCGGTGTTCCACTCCCTGCGCTTGCCGTCGTGATGGGAGCGGGTGAGGAGGCAGACGGTGTCCCATTCGCCTGACCCGAACCTCGGCCTCCGGTGCCGGAGAGCACGAAGATCGTGACGATGCCCATCAACAGTATGATCAACAGAAACCAGGCATCACGTCGGCGGCGAGCCGACCAGCGAGCAGACAGGCGACCCATATGAGCAGCATTGTATGTGCCCGATTGAGGAGCCTTTGCCTCGCTCTGCTCTAATAATGCATGATGCGGTTGCTGTGTTGCTCGTGGTTTGATCTCAGGTATCATGTCACCAGTCCTATGTCGGTAGTGCGATTCTCTTCCCCAGGAACCATTACCCCGGAGTTCTTTCCTGCATACGCTCTACTGTTAACGGTAGTACTATTGACAATTGTAGCATGTGCCTTCATCCCCTCGTCAAGTACATGGAAACATCGATGCTGGCGATCATGTAGAGAGCAGCGGCGCGTTGAGACGCCGGAAGCAGTGAGAGAGAACGCCGGATCCTACTTGTGCTCTCTTATCTGCTTGCTCCACCTTTGAGGTTCTTTCTCACTGCCTCTACGACCTGGCGAATAGCGTCGACCACCAATTCAGGTTGGTCAATGTGGATTTTGTGGCCGCTCTTGGCAGCAATGAGAAGTTTGCCCTGTGATGAAAGGCCGACTAACGCTGCCTGCATCTGCTGCCAGCTCTGCTCCGCCTGTTCCGCTTCTCCACTCGAGAGGTTGCCCGTGAACATATCGGGGATCCCATGTGAGAGAACGACGAGCGGCAGGTCGATGGGCAGATGAAGCCTGTCGGTCAGTGCTGCGCTCCCTATGCTCTCTGCCATCCAGGCACACTCAGCGGCTGCGGCGTCGAGGGTTTTTCGCAGGCTTCCGGCGGGGACCAGCGGTGCAATTTCTGACGGCAGCTTCCTCACAAAATCAAGCGCAGCATCTACCCCGCGAAGCCACAGAAACAAACGCACCAGACCCAGCCGGTTCATGATCGACAGGAAGCGAAATTTCCGCCGACTGGCGGCCAGAAAATACCGAAACTCCGTGGGATTGTGCATCGCGATGTCTGTAGATAGCGCATCGACCAACACCATCCCGGCAACCTCGTCCGGGTACATGCCAGCATAGGTATACATATTGAGTCCGCCGAATGAATGGCCTACCAGCACATACGGCCCTGGGATTGCAGCAGTGATCAGCAGCGTGTGCAACTCCCTGGCGATCTGCTGACTGGTACGAGGTCCTGGGCCAGGATCACTCCAGGCGTATCCTGCCCGATCATAGCTGCACGCACAGGTGAACCGAGCCACTTCTGGCTGGACGAGGCCCCAGATCGGCGAGACATGGCACATCCCAGAGTCCATCACCACGGTCGGACTCCCTTCACCTGAAGAGGAGACGTGCAGGCGATAGCCGCCGACATCCACACGTTTGCCTGGCGGGGGATACTTGCGCGCATCACCGACGATACCAAGCGTTTGATAGAGCGCGCCCACGAACGACAAGACGAGCAGGAGCGCGAGTACCCCACCACTGCCAATACCAATGATACGTGCAACCTGTTGGAGATCCACGGGAAATGCTGCCTGCCTTTCTCGCTGTTGAGTAACACTCTTCTGTCTAGGAGATGATACGACAGATGAGGGCTCAATGGTACCACAGGAGAGGCGGAAACTCCATCTGGTTGCAGAGGTGTTCCAGTGTGAGCATGGAAGAGAAAGAGCACTCCAGGGCCTCTCCATCCATTGCGGACAGTGCCAACTACTGATGACCCTACGCTTGGGACTCTCGTCAGGGTCAGCCGTTACGCAAGCACGCCCACCTCCTCACACGACTCCATTTCTTTCTCGACCATCTACTATTATCAGTAGTACTTATAATAGTAGTACGTGTGCCAATTGTATCACAGTGTTGTATACTCTGAACAGAGGTAAGTGAGGAAGCGAATGATGATCCATGAAGGGCAGCTATCGAGACTGCTCGCGCTGCCCTGTGTATTTGACAGTGCTTATCAGAGGCTTGGTCGGCCGCACGGGAGGCAGTGTCCCATTGAAGGGGTTACGCAGCTACAAGGAGACCGCCAACAACCATCACACCGGCTCCCAGGAGTCGGCTTCTGATCTGTCCTTCTCCTAGCAACCACCATGCCCAGAGGATTGTCAAGACTGCACTCAGCTTGAAAAGGGTGGTCACATACCCAACCAGGCCCAGGGCAATAGCCGTGAAGCCAAAGAGTGGGGCGATACCTGCGATGAGCACCGTAAGCGCTAGAGCGCGTGGGTGGGCAACAAGGCCCTTCCATCTGCGCTTTTGCATGTCTTCTTGCGAGCCAGACCACAATGCACCTGGCGTGAGCAGCAGCACCATGAGGAACGTTCCCAGGAGCGCCACCACGGGACCACTCTTCGGCGTCATATGGTCAATCGCGAGCTTTTCCAGTGCAGTGGTAGTCCCCCACAGAGCCGAGGCAAGAATGGCGAGCATCGTTCCTGGCTGATGTAGCAAGAGGTGCAGGGGAGCCAGCAAGCCTGTTTGCGCCTCCTCAATTTCCAACAGGTACACGCCCAAGAGTACCACCACCACACCCAGCGTTTGCCGGAGCCCTGGCACCTCGCCAAGCATGACCCAGGCAACGAGCAGCGTAAAGGCCGGATTGAACGTCAGTAAAGGACTCACCAGCGAGGCATCGGCTTTCGAGAGAGCTACCGTCGAAAGAAGCGTAGCTGCCCAGTTGAGGACGACAGAGGCCAGCAGAGCCACGACAAAGACTCCATCCACGTGGGGCATCTGAACCGCACAGGATAGCGGGAGACCACTCTGCCGGATGATGGGACACTGCGTGAGGAGCAGTGTCCCCAATGCTAGAATGGGCAGCGAGGCCGCATTCGTGATCCAGGCCACCTGGGCCGGCCGCGCATCGCGCAACAGGCGTTTGTTCAGAATGGGCAGAAACGAGGTCAGCATTGTGGCAACGAGCGCGAAGAAAACAGACATATTACGCCTCTGGAGCAGTTACAACTCCCATCATTGACCTCCCCTACGAAACCAGGGAGGCAGGCTCAGCTGCAAGATTTTTCGGTTCACTGCTGAGAGGTATCATATCACCTTATTCGTCATTGAAAACACATACTATCTACAGCAGTACCTATTACGACTGTACTTTTGTCAACTGTACTACAATACCATATACTATAACCATAGGTAAGGGAGGAATGGCATGATCACCCACGACGGAGGAGAGGTGCAACTCATGAGGACATTGCCAAAGGTTGTGGTCGTCGGCGCTGGACACAACGGACTGATTGCGGCTTGCTATCTAGCGCGGGCAGGCTGCGATGTCCTTGTCCTGGAACAGAGCGCCCGACCGGGAGGTGGAGCACGCACAGAAGAGACGGTGCCTGGCTACCGCTTTGACCTGCATTCGGTCGCTCACAATATCATCAATATGACGGATATTCCCGCAGACCTCGACCTTGCCGGGGCTGGTTTAGAGTACATCGAGATGAATCCGTTCTCGGTGGCCATTCGCGCTGACGGTCGCCGTATCCGGTTCCATCGCTCCATTGAAGCGACGGTCGCCTCAATCGCCGAGATCGATCGGCATGAGGCCGATGCGTACGCGGCATTTATGGATATTGCGCTACCCGTGGTGCGTGCTGTACTTCCTTCCATTCGTGGAGAAGGTGGGCTCGGAGAGCTCCCTACACGGGTGGTGAACGTTGCCCAGGCTCTGCACCATGAGCCGCTCACGCTCATCCGTGATCTACTGGGCCCGTACGACTCGCTTCTCAAGCGCTGGCTGCGAAGCGACCTCACTCGGGGACCGGTCAGTGCCTTCGCCGCTCACGCCAATGTGGGACCCAATGTTCCCGGTGGGGCACTCTTTGCCTTCTGGCAAGCAGCATACCACTTGTTCGGCCAGTGGCACGCCAAGGGCGGGGCAGGAGCACTCACCGATGCCCTGCTGCGCCGCCTTGATTCCTATGGTGGTCAGGTCCGCTGTGCGGCGCCTGTCGTGCGCATTGATGCCTCTGGTGGACGAGTCCGGGCGGTGGTGCTTGCAGATGGCGAGTCGATTGAGACCGATGCTGTCATCACCGCCATCAATCCCAAGACGGCTCTGCTTGAACTGCTCGATCCGCCACTGGGAGGGTATGACGGTGCCGACCTCGCCGCTGCTCGCATGTCCAATGTGGTGCAGGCATTGGTGCATGTGGCAACCGATCGCTTGCCTCCTTACCCAAACAGCCAGCCCGGTGACTATCATGGGTTGCAGAGCTACGTCGACACCCTCCAGGAGATGACGCACGGATTCATCCAGGCTGAGGCGGGGCTGTTGCCGGATCCTCTCCCACTGTACGCCTTTACCACCTCCGCCATCGACGATACGCTGGCTCCTCTTG
>WNEZ01011671.1_pt1 | contig 11073 bp, 18 predicted proteins | sample 5400521 | NCBI WGS metagenome assembly WNEZ01 (sample SAMN13153339, study PRJNA577476) | soil metagenome | isolation source: 120 cm saprolite under Douglas fir tree site 2 hole 1 replicate 1 | place: USA:California | collected 2015-04-18
CCGAACGCCCAGCCAACACGAGTCGAATCATTTGATCGAAGCGCGTTAGCGTAACTTCTCGAACCGCCGTATACGGACCCGTACGTACGGTGGTGTGGGAGGGGCGGAGCCGCGAGGCTCCCCCCTATCCCGATCATTGACCCGAAACCGTCATTACCATGCAACGAACTGCAGTCAGCCAAGTTGATTATGGTCGGAAGTTGCGAATTGGAGGAATGTCATGTCTAAGCTCAAAATTCCTGCAGCGTTTCTTGTGATTGGTGCGATGTCGCTCGGCGTACCTGCTATCGCTGCCCCGGTCACTCCTTTGTCCGCAGCTGCCAAGCCGATGGCGCAGGAGAGTGAGCTGGTCCAAGTGCGATGGCACGGCGGCTGGCGCAGGTGGCACGGCTGGGGCGGCTGGCATGGTGGACGCTATCGCTGCCATCCCTACTGTCGTTGGGGCGGCTAGGACGTGAGGTCGCCTACATTTCGGACCTGTCGAAGCAGTCGCCACATGTCCGTAGTTGTGCAGATCCTATGGGCGAGCGGCGAGGAGATTATATCCATCGGCGCGGATGTAAACCGAGCGACGGAGGCCCCCATGCCACAGCAGCGCAAGCCGAATGACCTTAGCCGATCCTTGATAGCCCTCGACATGGATACGACGTTGATTGCCGTAGTCGAGTTGAGCCTATCGAGCTGGTTGGTTGCCGGTATCGTACCCGGCATCGAGGGCCAGCCACTTAAGAAGTTGAAGACAGATGAGAATGCTCTCCTTGCACTGTTCAATCGCTGGCGCGATGAAGCTGTGAGGTCGGGACACAAGATCTCGCGCATCGCCGTGGCCTTCGAGGCCGGCCGCGACGGCTTCTGATGTGATCCACGCGTCGAGCGTGGCGGTGTCGCGCGAGCATCGGCGGGCCAAGACGGATCGGCTCGACACCGAGCTGTAGAAGCGTGCCTTTGTGGGCTGGCTGCGGGGCGAGCGTGATCACTGCAAGACGGCTGCGATTCCGAGCCTCCGCGAGGAGGACGCTAAGCGACCTAGCCGCGAGCGCGAGAGCCTGGTTGGCGAGCAGAGCCGGCTCGTCAATCGTATGAAAGCAACATTGATCCGGCTCGGGATCCGGGCCTTCAATCCAAAGCTGAGATATGCGGAGCAGCGGCTCGAGACACTGCGCACACCCGAGGGCGAACCAATCCCGGCCAATACTCTGGCCGAGCTCAAGCGGGACATGCAGCGACGGCGGTTCATCTGTGGCCAGATCCGCAGCATCGAGCAGGAGCGTCTTGAACGTTTGGAGCGGACACCCGACACTGAGCCACATGCCATGGTGCGCCTGCTGGCACGCGTCACCGGTATCGGCATCGAGACCGCCGACTTGCTTGTGCACGAGGTGCTGCTGCGGAACATGCGCGATCGGCGGGCGGTCGCGCGCTACGGAGGGCTGACAGGCTCACCTGACCGGAGCGGTGGCACGAACCGCGAGAAAGGGATGGCACGATCGGGCAACGCCCGTGTGCGCCGTGGCATGATCCAATTGGCGTGGCGGTTCCTGCTGTTCCAGAAGGACAGCGCTCTGGTGCAATGGTATCAGCGGCGAACGGAGCATTCGCCAAAAGCCCGCAAGACCATGATTGTGGCACTGGCCCGCAAGCTACTGATCGCGTTGTGGCGGCTGGCGCGGGAGGGCGTGGTCCCGGAGGGTGTCGCCATGCGCCCCGGCGTAATGAACACGAGCTATTGAATATAGGTCGCCGATAGCTTGAAGGTTTCGGCTCGATCCGCACCACGATGAGGATCGCCGATGACGGTTCGAGGTGGCGGGGTTCCGTAAAAACCATGGCTTTCAAGCCGTTGTGCAGAATGGGTCCGCCGCCTCGGAGCTTTCGCTGCCGATGCGCAAGACTGCATCATGGTCCGGGGTCGTTGCGGCCCCACCGAATACAAGGTTGCGGCACGAATGTTCGTGCGCGACAAGCGAGCTCCCCTCGACCCGTCCATCCCGACCACAACGAGCGTGCTGCCGTGCTCGGGTTTGTCAAGGTATGGCCTGGCATGGCGAGAGCATGAGGAGATATCTGAGCGACGGCCAACCTTGACAAACCCTGCGCGCGACAGCGTTTGGACACTGTGGGTCGGGGCGAAGAAATGGGGATTCAAGTCGAACAAAGAAATTGAGTTGAAGGAAAAAATCGCATGCTGTGAATTCTCTGCTTGACTTCCAAGGCCCCATACAAGGTTTTTGGACGCCGGCATGACGAACCCTTCCACGCGCTCTTGCGGCGCCAAGGCACGAAATCGCGGGACGTAGGCGGTGCAGCGGACGCTATGGGGATTTGGCCGCGGGGTGAGGCTTGAAGAGAATGGAGCGCAGCGGTCGACGCAATCGCTTTTGCCGAGAGAGCGACGGTGCGTGCAGGCGTAGACGCGTCGGTCGGACGCTGCATGACGAGATTCGCGGCGAGAGCGCGGACGATTCAGGCGGTCCGACGCGAGCGCGGGCGCTGCCGGCCGAGAGCCGGTGAGAATGGCAAGTGTGACTGCAGTGGTTGATTGGTGACGGCCTCATGAGGTGTCGATCCTGATCACCGCCGGAGCAGGTGTGGGGCGATGCTTTGGGGCGTAGGTGTCCGCGAACGCGGGGCGGCAGTGGCGCTGGCGGCGTTGCCAGATTGTAGCTGGAATTGCGCCTTCACCCGGCACACCGTTTGTAGCGTCAGTAAGACCCGCTGGTGCGATTAAAGCTGAAGGGGCACCCCCCCGACCCCATCAAGATCGTCGAACGACTACGGACGGCTCGCCGGAGCGCCGCTTTAGCTTCCGCTTTCCCCAGTGAGTGTCTTTGCGTGATGGATCGAACACGCGCTCAACGTGCCGGTTGAGCGCTCTCAACATGCCGATGCGCGCTACGACTGTAACCCAATTCTCGGCGACGGTGACGATGTCGTAACACGCAGCCACGAAAACCTGCTGTCAACTGTTCGCGGGACCAGCCGGTGCAAGCCCGGCTTCGGGAGGCATCGATGCCATCATTCAATAGCCAACGCCAAAGCAACCTCTCTTGGTCGGGAATCATTGCATTGGGTTAGCTTCCGCTTTCCCCAGTGAGTGTCTTTGCGTGATGGATCGAACACGCGCTCAACGTGCCGGTTGAGCGCTCTCAACATGCCGATGCGCGCTACGACTGTAACCCAATTCTCGGCGACGGTGACCATGTCGTAACACGCAGCCACGAAAACCTGCTGTCAACTGTTCGCGGGACCAGCCGGTGCAAGCCCGGCTTCGGGAGGCATCGATGCCATCATTCAATAGCCAACGCCAAAGCAACCTCTCTTGGTCGGGAATCATTGCAATCATTGCAACACTGCTGGTCCAGGCTCTTGTTTTGCTCGCGCTCCTGGTTGCGGTTGTTCGGTATCTGGAATGGTCATCGGACGCCAATCAGGCCGAATTTATGAGCGCGACCAAGCCATCAGCGTCTGATCCGAAATCATTCCGGCGCTGCCCCGCTATACCACGGGCCTTATTTTCCCTTATTTTAACGGCCACGCCTTTGAATTGGCTTGCCTTTCGTCGAGCAGCTGGTCGGCCTTCGGAAGCTCCGTGATGTAGGCGCCGGCGTCCTTGAGGGTGACGAGTGGCGACAGTCGGGCCAGCGGGATCGGAACATCGAACGGGCGCTTCCAGCCGCGATCAGCCGTCATGCAGGGGCCTGATCTTCCTTGTCGGCGTCGCGCGCCACGGTCTTCAACCCATCATCCGGCAACGGCCGTTGCAGCGCTTTGGCCTCACCCAGGGCCGCCCGCATCCAGACGTCGCGCTCTTCCTCCTGTTGTCAGAACCGCATAACCGTAGCACGTTGAAGACCGGGCGGTGATTGTGATACCCTTTGCTCACGATGCGGATGAGGACAGAGAATTAAACATAAGCGCGTTCTGAGGTGTCCCTATGGCGGCACTTGCGAAAACAGCTTCTCATAGGACCGACGAGCTCATCGCGCAGGCGGTTGCCAGCATCGAGGCTGCCGATTATTTCTCTTTACCCTTCCCACATATTTTCTTCCGGAATTTCTTTCCCACGGATTTCTACCGTGATTTGGTCCGAAGTATCCCTACCGAAGGATATGATCCGATCACCGGCGCGGGAACGCGAATGGCCCTGCGCCTCTATGGCGACAATGTCGAAAAGATCGACCCGGAACTGCGCACCGCATGGGCCGCGGTGTCCGCCATGCTGACCTCGAAGGAGGTAGAGAGAGCGATCCGCATCAAACTCAATGACGGGCTCGAAATTCGCGCCCGCGGCGACAAGGTTTCCAGCGCCGACGACTTGAAGCTGGTGGCGAAACCGGTTGTCTACAGGGACAGGGACGGATACCAGATCAAGCCGCATCCGGACACGCGCAAGAAGGTTGTTTCGATGCAGCTTTATTGCCCAGCCGACACTGGCCAGCAGGCTTTGGGCACGACGCTTTATCAGGCTTCACTCAAAGGCTTGATGCATGTCGGCTCCTACTGCCTTGAGCCCGTGAAGACCATACCTTTCCTCCCCAATGTCGGATATGCGTTCGTGGTCCTGAAAGCCTATCATTCGCTCACGAAGATGAGCTGGCACGGCCGCCCGACTATCAAGACCGATCAGCCTCGCATCTCGATTCTTAACACCTTCTACATGAACGAGCATGTGGGCTTCTGATCATTCGCCTAATACGCGCGCAGGCGTGCTCGCCTCCCCAGGGTCAATCCTGGTGGTGGTGCGGCGGCCGATGCGGTTTATTCGTCCCGCTTCAGCTTCCGTCGTCCCCCAATGCGCTCAGGATTCGTTTTCCACGGCGGCTGGTGTCGGACAGCCTTTCCGGCGAAAACGCACTGGCGCGGGGCCGGCGAGGCCAGCCGTTGCCGAGCACTCAATGCCGATCGGACAGCAATGCAGACGCTTTGCCGGCCGCGCAGCGCGCGCGCTAACATGCGTTCGCGAACGAACAGGAGCCGACATGACCCCGTGCATCCCCGAGAACTTTTCCACATGGTTGGTCGACTGGAGCCTCGTCACGGGCAACACGATGCCGCCGCGAGATCCCAACGATGATGATGATGATGATGATGACGACGATGACGAGGACGAGGACGAGGACGCCGAGCCGGAAGTCATTAGAGAACCCGACGAATAGGGGCTTGTGGTCGATTGGCTGGGGCGATCATGCCAGCGGGCCATTCGAATCCCGCCGTTTTGCTGAAGCCTTAGCAGCCAAAGGGGAGGGGCGCTATGCACTGGCCACCTCCTAAAATACTAAGCCCCACGCCTGGTAAGCGCGGGGCCGGGTATTCTTCAAGAGCTTGCGACGGCTCAATAGAAAAACTCTACAGGCATCGCATCGATCAAAGCAACGGACCTCGCCGTCAACGGCGTGACTTCCTTGCTGAGTCGATGCGTCGCCAGCATCTCGCATTTCCCATTCGGCGCTCTCGCGCTGATCGAACCACCGTGTTCGGTCGACCGTGGGCCCGCGATTGCGGGACTGCTCGGTGGCTCCCGCCGCAATCAACGAACCACAGTCGACCGTCGCGAGAATAGCGACGGGTCGAGATCGGCCATGACCCCGTCGTCGGCGACATAGAGCTCGCCGTTGATGAATGACCGCCAGGCGCCGCACCTCAAAGCGGCAGCGCGCCGATCGCTACACCCGCGCCAGTCGGGTCGGAAATTAGAGCGGGCAACCGTAACCCATAGGACCCGCGACCAGTGAGAAAATCCCGGCAACCCCGGGGACGGTGAAACGGCCCGCCGAGGCTCAATCGGGAATGACCGCCCGAAACGCCCGGTGAGAAGATTGGAGCGCGCCGAAAAAAGCGCTCGGGATACCTGCAGGGACAATGCAGGTCCGGCTTGCCGGGAAAGGATACCGAGTAATCGGGCTGGCAACAGTCTCCGCGTGGTCGGCGGCCGGAAGAGGTGAAGGCGGAAGCCGCATCATACTCACGGGATGAAAGGGGCGGAGCTATGAACCTGGCCCGCCTGATTTCCACAGCTTATCCACACCCTCGAAAAGCCGGAAACTGCGCGCAGAATAGAGGCTTGCTGCCACAAATCCACAGTCGACCGATCATTGCGGAAGTGGAACGGGGTAGTGTCTCAGTTTGAATTTATTGGCCCAGGAGGTCACGATGGCTAGACGGGTGGACAACTATTACTGCGGCATCACGCCTTTGGACGGCCGTTATGTCTTGCGGTCAGAAGACACAGATCATCCCAAGCAGCAGTCCGACCTAATTAACGCCGCCAACGAGGTGCCATTCCTCATCACCGCTAGCGGGCTGCATGACCGAAAAATTAAAAGGCGACGGAAGCATAATGCCCCAGAGGCCCTAAAGGCGAGAAGCGCCCCGCCGACGTGATCGGCGCCGCCGTCAAGACATCACGTACAAGATCGCCGCCATCCCCAAGTCTAGACCAGCACCTCCCAGGGTGAACTTAGAGCGCCAGGACCTCCAGCACACCCGCCAACACCGCATTCACTCATCACCCCCTCAGGATATCCAATACGTGGTCCCCCCAGCCGAGATCGGGACCCACCTATCGACCATCCCGGAGCGACAGATGGGCAGATGGATGTCTCGGCTTGGCTGCAAAACTTCGGTCTCGGACAATACGAGGCGGCCTGTCGCGACAACGAAAACGACGGCTAGATTCTGCCGAACTTGACGGCGGTCGCGGTCAGCCCGCCTCGCCCGCCGCGCGTCGGAGGCCCGAGACCCAGAACTCGCGCTGCGTGGGATCGCGAAGACCCAGCCCCGGCGGCGGCATCAGAGGAGATCCTATCGACCGCAAATGGTCCAGGATCCCCCTCGCATCGTCCAGCCGCTCCATATGGGCGTAGCAGGACGCGAGGAAATAGGCAGTCGTAACATAGGTCGGCACCTGCCGCAGCGATCCCGCCAGCAGCGCCGCGGCGTCGTCGAATCGGCGTTGCAGGAAGTAGCAGGCGCCGAGTCCGGTATGATGGAAATGCCGCAGCGGCGTGCGCGGGTCGAGCCGCAATGACTTTTCGAAGTGTTCGATCGCCGTTTCGGTCGATCCCGCGAACAGCCTCAAGAAGCCGCTCCAGAACCAACCGAAGGCGTTGCTCGGATTGAGGACAAGCGCGTGATCGAGCATCGCGAGCGAGGTACCGATGTCCTCTCCGACGAGGTCGAGAGTGCCGGCGGCCCGTACGAGCACCTCAGGATCGTCGGGGGCCGCCTTGACTGCCCGCCGAACAAGATCGAGCGCTTCGCGCCGATGGGTCTCGGGATTCTCGGTCCAGCCGCCTGTGATGAGCTGGCTGGTGCACCACACCGCGCCGATGAGCGCGCGGCCGTAGTTGGGATCGCGCGCGATGGCCTCGCGAAGCAGATCCAGCCCCTGGAGCGCGGGCTCCTTGCCCCAGCCGGCCATCAGCGGCAACGCGCGGAGATAGAGGTCGTAAGCGGTCAGATCGCGCGGCGGAACGGCGGATTTCCGCTTCCTGCAGCGCCGGTTCGATCACGCCGGCGACGCTGAGCGCGACCTTGTCCTGCAGCTCGAACACGTCCTCCATCGAGCCGTCGAATCGGTCGGCCCAGAGATGCGCGCCGGTCAGCGCATCGATCAGCTGGCCGGCGATGCGTAGACGCGTTCCCGCCTTGCGCACTGATCCCTCAATGACGTAGCGAACGCCGAGTTCCCGCCCGACCTGCTTGATGTCGACCGCCTTGCCGTTGTAGGTGAAACTGGAATTGCGCGCGATCACGAACAGCCAACGAGCGCGCGACAGGGCGGTGGTGATGTCCTCGACCATGCCGTCGGCGAAATAGTCCTGCTCAGGGTCGCCCGACATGTTCTGAAACGGAAGCACCGCGATCGACGGCTTGTCGGGAAGGGCAAGACGACGCGCCGGTTTTCCCTCCGTCGCCGGCTCGACCGGCGCCGCGGCTTTCGCCCGGGAGGGGCGCCCGACTTGAAGCGAATAAACGCGGCAATATTGACGCCGTCGCCCATCAGATCGCCGTCGCTCTCTTCGACCACGTCGCCCAAGTGAATTCCGATCCGGAACTCTATTCGGCGCTCGGCGGGCACGCCGGCGTTGCGTTCGACCATTGCGTTTTGAATTTCCACCGCGCAGCGCACGGCGTCGAAGACGCTACGGAACTCGACGAGAGCGCCGTCGCCGGTGCGCTTGACGACGCGGCCGTGATGCACGGCGATGGTCGGATCGATCAGGTCGCTTCGGAGCGCCCGCAGTCGCGCCAGTGTGCGATCCTCATCGGCGCCAGCCAGCCGGCTGTATCCGACCACGTCCGCCGCCAGGATTGCCGCAAGTTTCCGGGACTCGGCCATGACATTCCGCCACAATCCATCGCGCAACGGCGAGTTTTGGCCCGCCGAGATGTGGGGAAGGATATCACGCCTCAATACCGAGTTCCGCTACCTAATTGGCACATTTCAGACATGCCGATGGACACCGGAAATGTCCGCTTATTGGGGAAGACCAGAAGTGATCAGCGCCGACGAGATTGACCCAAAGCGGACATCGGCGATCGGCCAACGGGTTGAAGAAACAGCAGACAAACAGGCGCGTCGGCCTTGATTAGGTAGGCCGCGAATGACCCAACTCGAACATTGACGTATATCTGCTGCGTCGACAGGCCCATGCCAACCATGGGCGGCCCGATTCTCGCCTGTGGCGCCGCAACCTCGGTAGCTCACCTTTTTACCGGCACTCGCGGAATCATCCGGCGTGGCAGGAGAAAAAAAATCGTCGCAAGAACGCGGTCGACCATTCGTGGAATGACGAGGCTCTTGCCCGCGCGAAAACCGCGCCAACCCGCCCGGGCGGTGTCACGCGCATTTGACCGAGGCGCGAGTTTGACGAGGCGTGTTCGCGCAAGTGGCAACCGATCAACGAGAGGCGTTCGCACCACACCAGGACTGAGACAGGTTACGGTCACGCCGGTGTCGGCGACTTCAGCCGCGAGCGCGGCCGAAAACGACTGCACATAAGCTTTCGAGGCGTGGTAGACGGCCATGTTGGGCGCCGACATGTAGCTCCCGATCGAGCCGAGATTGAGGACGCCGCCACGGCCTCTCGCCACCATGCCGGGAAGAAAGCGCAAGGTCAGTTCGGTCAGCGCGCGGATATTGACATCGACAAGTTGCATCTGCTCGGACCGGCCAAGTTCGGCGGCGGGCCCAGCCAGGCAGATACCGGCATTGTTTACGATAACATCACAGTAAAGGCCGCGCTCCTTTAATGCGTTCTCGATCGTGTCCCCTGCATCGGAATTAGCGAGATCGATTGGCAACGTATGGGCCGATGTTCCACTACTCGTAAGTTCCTCCGCGAGCTTCGCAAGAGCGTCTTGCGAACGAGCGACAAGCATCATGCAGGAGCAATCGGGCGCCGCAATCCGCGCAAGTTCGCGGCCGATGCCTGACGATGCGCCTGTCACGACGATCGCTGGCTTGAGCTTGGCTTCTGACCGTGCGACCAGCGGCAGGGTGCCGGGGGCCGGCTGCTGAATGGATCCGGCCGACAATCGTAGGATTGCCCGGCCAGGCAGAACGACGAGAATTGCGGCGATGATTCGATTGATTAACCGTGGAATGACGAGGCGTTTCCCAGCGCGAAAGCCGCGCCAAGCCGCCTTGGCTGTTTCGGAAGCATTTGATCGCGGTATGATCTTGAAAAGCCGCGTGCGCTTAATTGAAAGTTGATCAAAGAATGGCGTTCGCACCATGCCCGGGCAAAGACACGTGATGCTCACGCCGGAACCAGCAACCTCGGACGCGAGCGCCGATGAGAACGATCTCACATAAGTCTTGGTGGCATTATAAACAGCCATGTTCGGCCCGGCTGCGTAGCTCGCGATCGAGCTGACATTGATAACCCCACCACGGCCTCTCGCCACCATGCCGGGAAGAAAGCGCAATGTCAGCTCGGTCAGCGCGCGAAGATTGATATCGACAAGCCTCATATGTTCGGACCTGTCGATCTCTATCGCCAGACCGACCAAACCAACACCCGCGTTATTCACGAGGACGTCACAATAAAGGCCGCGCTCCTTTAATGCGTTCTCGATGATTTCACCTGCATTGGGAGTCAAGAGATCGATCGAAAGTGCATGGGCCTGCGTCCCGCTGCTCGTGAGTTCTGCCGCAAAACGCTCAAGCGCGTCGTGTGATCGATCAACCAGCAACATGAAAGCGCCGTCACGAGCGGCCTGCCGTGCCAACTCACGTCCAATTCCTGACGCAGCGCCTGTTACGACGATAGCTGGAGTCATCGGTTTCTTTCACGTGTTCTGCGCGGTATGATTGTCAATATTGGACCAAAATGCGTACGAATTACAATGATGCGAGCGCGAAACGAGCACGCAACGGACAGCGCTGAGAAGATCGTCCAGGATTTACGTCTTTAACGTAGGTGTGTTTTTTGCGAATCCGCGAGAAACGAATATTCAGTTATTTCGCGCATTGACCCCATTAGCAGTCATGCAGAGCACAGATAAGGGTCAGCTTGACGCTAAAGGGTCAGCAATTCGAAACGGCAGATGGAGTGGCGTTACTCGAAAGCAAAGATGCGCTTCCAGTCGTTATTTATGTCGACGACAGTCCATTTATTCAGCACGTCGGCAGCCAAGGCCTGTCGAGCCGACGATCGCATCGTCCCTCCCTCGTCTCTGCGCGGCAAAAGCACGCCGCGACATGGACCCCCAGCTGCTGTGTCCGCATTCTGAAATGAGTCGCGAAAAGCCGCTCAAAAGATTGATCTGTCCATGTTGGTTGCTGCGACGCAATGTCGGTTAATGGCACCTTTGAGACATGCCGACGGGCTCTGAGAATGTCCGTTGATCAGGGTTGACCGGAAGTAATCGGCTGACAGTCAAAACGTCGCTTTTGGGTAGAGTCGAGATGTGGCGCGGTGGCGTTAGGTAGAACATGTCTGTTGCCGCCCCTTTCGTCTGCGAGTGTCCCACTATCTCGACCATGCCACGTTTCCAGCCCCCGCCACGTCGAACGCAGCATGCGGATTTCCCGCACTGCGCTCCCCCATTTGCTTCATGTCGAGG
>WNEZ01005525.1_pt1 | contig 11072 bp, 13 predicted proteins | sample 5400521 | NCBI WGS metagenome assembly WNEZ01 (sample SAMN13153339, study PRJNA577476) | soil metagenome | isolation source: 120 cm saprolite under Douglas fir tree site 2 hole 1 replicate 1 | place: USA:California | collected 2015-04-18
ACGGCCGCTTCTCCATCGGATAGCGCTCCTGCATCTCCTGGCGCGTCATCTCGCCGCTCGCGATCTTCTCCCGCAGCGTCGGATCGGGCCGGGGAAACTCCCGTAGCAGCTCGGCGATGGGCATTCGAAGCGTCGTCAGCTCGGCGAGCGCCCGCTCGGTGGCGGAGTCGTCGATCGTCCCGGGGCGAAGCTGGCGGTCGATCCAGCCCGAGAGCCCGATCGCTCGCACTCGCTCGAAGTCGCCGGGCCGCGCCCCGTAGGTGAGCCGGTTGATGGCGTGCAGGATCTGACGATCGGCGGCGGGTTGCGCCGTGCTCGCCGCGGCCGCGTCAGCCCCTTGCGGCTGGGCGGGGTCGGCTCCGCCGGCCGCTGCCGCGCTGCATCCCGCCAGCGCGCCGAGCACGAGCAGCGTGAGCGCCCGAGACCTCACCGCCCCGCTCCTGGCCGCTCGCTCAAGGCTGGCCGCGACGCAGCTGTCGCTGCTCGCGCAGCCGCTGGCGCTCCTCGGGAGGCATCTGGCGCCAGCGCTCACGGATCCGGTCGCGCTCGTCAGGGCTCATCTGCCGCCAGCGTTCCTGATTGCGCAGGACGCGCTCCCGCTCCTCGGGTGACATCGACTCCCACTGACCGAACCGCTGCTGGAGGCGCTCGCGCCGCTCGGGCGGCAGCCGCTGGAAGCGGTCGTACGACTTCTGCAGTTCCTGTCGGCGCTCCTCGGGCAGGTCGTTCCAGCGCTGGAAGTCCTGGAGGATCCGCGCCTTCTGCTCGGGCGCGAGCTGGCGGAAGCGCCTGTAGTTCTGGCGCGCCGCCTCCCGCTCCTCCGGAGTCATGGACTTCCAGCGGCGGTAGTTCTCGAGCGCGCGCGCCCGCTCGTCGGGCGTGAGCTTCTGCCATCGCTCGAGGTTCCGCTCGGCGATGGCCCGCTCCTCCGGCGTGAGCTTCTCCAGCCCCTGGATCGGCGCCGTCTGGCCCCATGCGACCTCGAGGACCCCGACCACGAGGACGGCAGTCAGCAGCAGAATCGTCGGCAGGAGCCGGGGCATCATCGATCCTTTGCCTCGTTGGGCGCCGGCACCGTTCGCGGCTCCGTCTGGAGCGCCGGCAGCGCCTCGAGGAGGCGCATCCGCTCGAGGATCGGCATGCGCGTGAGGAGGCCACGGTCGCGGGCGAGGTCGGTCTCCTTGAGGAGATCGAGGTCGAGCAGCATCTGGGCGTCAGGCGGCTGACCGGCCCCGTCGGCCGCGCGGCCCGCGCGCGCCATCACGAACCCGATTGCTCCGAGCAGCCCCACCGCCAGCCATACCGGCGTGCGGTGCACCGCTAGCCCTGACGCCCGGAGGCGAGCCCGTCGAGGTCGCTGATGACGTCGAGGTCTTCGAGGAGATCGAGCCGCTCGACCACCTGGTACTCCTGAAGGAGACCGAACTGGCGACCGATGGCCGCTTCCTCGAGCGCGAACGGGTCCGCGCCCGTCGACGTCTCACGCCCGCTCCACACCGCGACGAGAAGGAGGAGCGCGCCTGCGACGCTCGCCGACAGCACAAGCGGCGCGGGACGCCACCACCACACACGCCGACCGCGTCGCGCCTCGAGCTTCTCGCGCAGCTCGGCGCGATAATGCGCCCAGTTCACGCCGGGCGGCTGTCCGATCGAGCGAGAGAGCTGGCCGAGCAGATCCCGGAGCTGCTCGGTGTCCTGTCGGCAGTCCGGGCACTCCTCGAGATGCCGTGCGACGCGCTCGCGGTCGGCCGGGGGGAGCTCCCCGCGGAGATACGGCACCAGGTCGGTATCGGGATGCTTCGCCATGTCAGCGCTTCTCCACCGTCTTCTTGAGGGTCGTCAACGCGCGGTGCAGATGGACGCGCACGGTCGCCTCGGAACACTTGAGCACCTTGGCGATCTCGTAGGTCGCCAGGTCCTCCTGGACCCTGAGCAGTACGGCGGCCCGCTGGCGCGGCGCGAGCCGGTCCACCGCTGCGCCCAGTTCCTTCATAGTCCGCTCCCGGCTGAGCTTGTCCACGGGGTCGGTGACCGGCGCCGGCTGCCGCTCGAGGATCGGATCGGTGCGGTCGTCGCCTTCGTCGCGCACCCAGAGCTTCCACCAGCGATGCTTGCGCTTGTGGTCCAGGCAGAGGTTGACGAGGATACGGTAGAACCAGGTCGAGAACTTCGACCGCCCGCGGAAGCTCCCGGCCGCCTCGTAGAGGCGGATGAACGCCTCCTGCGAGAGGTCGCGCGCATCCTCGGCGTTGCGGAGCATGGACCAGGCGAGGCGGTACGCCCGCTCCTGGTAGCGAGCCACGAGGAGGTCGAACGCCGCCTCGTCCCGCTTGGCCACGCGCTCGCAGAGCGCCTCGTCCGATGGCTCCACTCTGCTGTCGTCCCCTTGTCCTTCACCTTGTCACTCCCAACTCCCCGGCCGCAAGCTTCCCCTTACTGTCGCACGTCGCGTCGAAGCTCGCGCCGGTCCTGCCGCAGGTCGCGCCGGTCGTCGCGCCGGTCACGGACGTCCTCGCGGAGCTCGCGCTGGTCGTCGCGCAGCTCAGCACGGTCCTGCTTGACCTCGTCGGCCCGACCGGCCTTACGGTCCTGAGCGAGCTCCCGCCGATCGCCCGCGAGCTCGCGCCGGTCCTGGCGGACGTCACGGTTGTCCTCGCGGAGCTCGCGCCGGTCTTGCCGGACGTCCTTCCGATCGCGCTGGATGTCTTGAGCCTTTCCGAGCTCGCGCCGGTCCTGCCGCAGATCGCGCCGATCGTCACGCCGGTCGCGGACGTCCTCCCGAAGCTCGCGCCGATCGTCGCGCAGCGCAGCGCGATCCCGCTTGACCTCATCGACCCGACCGGCCTCGCGGTCCCGGGCGAGCTCCCGTCGGTCCCCGGCGAGCTCGCGCCGGTCCTGACGGATGTCACGGTTGTCCTGCCGGAGCTCGTGCCGGTCCTGACGCAAGTCCTTCCGGTCCTGTCTGATCTCCCGGCCGTTCTGGGCGCCCGCAGCGCCACAGCTCAAGGCCACTACCACCGCTCCAGCCGCCACGATCGTCAGAGGCTTCATCGGTCCCCTCCGGTGTCGGACTTGACCGCTTCAAACCAATGATTGATTGGACGTAGGGCGGGGCCGATCGTTTACAAGCGGACGGTGGAGCAGGGCCAGGCGGTCGGGTTTTCGGAGGGCCCGTGCGGGGCTCGCCTCAGATCGCGAGAAGCGTGCCGCTGATGTGCGCGGACGCCTCGCGCGCGAGCACCGCGATCGCGTCGGCGACCGCCTCCACGGGGACCCAACCCTTGCGGTCGCTATTCGGCATCGCCGCGCGATTTGCCGGCGTGTCCATGGTGCTCGGCAGCACGGCGTTCACCGTCACCCCGTGCTCTCGCATCTCCTGGGCGAGCGCCTGAGTGAAGGCGATCGCTCCGGCTTTGGCGACGGTGTAGGCGATGAAGCCCCCCCCGGGGGGTACCACCGCGCGCGACGCGATGATGACGACGCGGCCGTACCGGGCTTCGACCATGCGCGGGATCACCGCCTTCGCGACGCTGAACGCGCTTGTCAGGTTCAGGTCGAGCATGCGCTTCCAGGTGTTGACGTCCGTCTCGAGGAGTGATCCGCCGGCGAAGCCGCCGACCCCGGCCACCAGGATGTCGATCTTCCGGCGGGCGGCGACGACGCTGGCCGCGAAAGGGGTCATCGCCGCGAGGTCGGTCACGTCGACGGGCTCCATGACGAGCCGGTGGCGGTCGGCGGCGGCGACCCGCTGGTAGAGTCGATCGCGTTCCGCCTGAACGGCGTACGGCACGGCGACGACCGCGCCGTCGGAGAGGAACCGCAGCGTCACCGCCTGCCCCAGCGCCCCAGTACCGCCGGTGACGACGGCGACGCGATCGGCGAGCGGCCCCGGCACGGTTATTCCCCCGCGGGGGCGCCCATGATCGAGGAACGCTGGATGTCGTCGTAGCGGACCTTGCCCACGTCGAACTCTTCGAGGTTCAGGCGCAGCTTCTTGAAGGTCTGCTCGAACGACGGAAGCGTCTTGCGCGCCCGCGTGAGCGGCGTGGTTCGCGCGAGGAGATAGTTCTTCACGTAAGGGTGGTTGATCCCGCGCTTCTTGATCTTCGTGACGACGGCGCCGAGCGCCGCGTCGGCCTCCCGGACCAGGTCGGCGCGCTCCGTCCGCGTCTCGAGGCCCTTCGGGAGCGCGTGCTTCAGAAACTTGTCGACCCGCCGGAGGATCGGTGCGAACGCCCCGCCGGCGAACCGCTTGTTCTCCTCGTAGAGAAGGCCGAGCGTGATGAAGTGCGCGGACTCGAACTGGAACGTCCAACTCTCCTCGGTGGCCTCCGGCTCCTCCTTCACGAGCGCGCGGTACATGCGGATGACCTCGAGCGACTTCTCCTTGAGGTTGTGCGCCTTCTCGACGTTGAGGGGGAGAACCTCGAAGACCATCTCGGGCTCGACAACGAGGATGGCCGGGATGAAGTCCGCTTTGAGCTTGTCGAGGACGGTGCGCCGATGGTTGCCGTTCGGCGTCCAGTAGATCCCCGGCCGGGGCGAGATCACGACGATCGGATCGACGAAGCGGCCGAGCCGCTTGATCGACTCGGTGAGGCGCTTGACATGGGTCGGCGAGAGGTCGCGCTGGTACGGGCTCGCCTCGCACCGGGCGCGGGGCAGGAGGCAGAAGATCTGCCAGTGCTGGCCGACGGGCTCCTGGTAGAGCGCCAGGACCCGGCCGCCGTCCCGCTCGACTTGCGAGGCCAGCTCCTGCGCTTGTCGGGATGGCTCTTTGTCAGGCATCGCGTTCCTGCCAGCGTCGGCCGTACGTTAGCACACGCCGGCCCGTCCGCCGCTCACGCGGGCGCGTTGGTCTTGCGGAAGAGGACGGTCCACTCCTGGCCCTGCCGGAGCCGCACGGACCGTGGCCGATAGGCGCGCTCGAATCGAAATCCCCGCGCGAAGAGCCGCCGCACCTCGCGCTCGGAGACGGGAAACGGCGGGCCGGCGGCGCGGCGACGCATGGGGAAGAAGCACGCGAGGAGCCAGCCGCCTGGCCTGAGAATCGTGCCCATGGCCCGGACGTACTCGGCGCGGCGCGTGGGATCGATGGCACAGAAGCACGTGTACTCCCAGACGCCGTCGAACGCGCGCTCATGGTCGCGGCCGAGCATGAAGATGTCGCGTTCGACGAACTCGGCGGGAACGCCGTCGGCATCCGCCAGCGCGCGCGCCTCGGCGATCGCGGCGGGCGAGAAATCGAAGCCGACCGCCGCGTGGCCGTGTCGAGCGAGATACCGCACGTCGTGGCCGCGCCCGCAGCCCGGCACCGCGATGCGTCCTGGCGCTGGCGGTGTGCGCTCGACGAACTCGACGAGCGCGGGCGCGGGCTGGCGCAGTTCCCATCCGTCACCCCCGCGCGCGTAGAGATCGGTCCAGAACCCGGGCGTGCTCACGCCGGCCATGTGACCCCCTCGAAGTGCTCGACGGCGCGCTCGGCACCGGCCGCCCGGAGTTCGGCCTCGCTGTGGGCGGTGCTCACACCGATGACCCGCATCCCGGCGCTCCGGGCTGCCTGCACGCCGACGACGGCGTCCTCGAACACGAGGCAATACGCGGGTGGGAGCCCGAGGCCGCGCGCCGCGAGCAGATAGACCTCGGGATCGGGCTTACCCCGACGCACGTCTTCGGCGGTGACGACCACATCGAATCGATCACGCAGGCCGGTCCGGCCCAGCAGCCGGTCCGCGTCGTCACGCGAGGCCGAGGTCGCGACGGCGCGGGGCACGCGCCGGGCGGCGAGCTCGTCGACGAAGGCGACGACGCCGCGAACCGGCGGCGGTCCCGCCCGCGCGAGCCTCCGATAGTGGTCGTGCTTGCGCGCGGCGAGGCGCCGCGCTTCAGGCCACGGCGTCGCGCGGCCCAGGAGCAACGGCACGGCTTCGACGCTCGGCCGGCCGATCGTGAGGCGCCAGTACTCGGGCTGAGCGGGGGAGACGCCGAGCTCGTCGAGGAGCGCGCGCCAGGCCTCGCGGTGATGCGCGCCCGAGTCCAGCAGCACGCCGTCCATGTCGAAGATGACGGCGCGCGTCACCTAGTTGAACATCGGGGGGATCGGGCGCCGCTCCCCCCGATTCCCACCGGTGTCACTTGGCGTCGAGCAGGTGATCGGGGCGCGGGCAAAGCCCGCGCTCGAAAGGGGAGCGGGCGCCGCTCTCGGCGATTTTCCCCGCCGGTATCGGTCGGCGTCGAGGTGGTGATCGTAGCGCGGGTTGAGCCCGCGCTCGAAGAACGGCGGCTGCGCGGCACGGCTACCGGAGACGGTAGAGAGGCGCCAGGGCGCGGAACGTCTCGAGGGCCGCGGAGCGGTACTGCGCCTCCGTCCAGCGCGCGGCTTCGTCGGCCGGCACGACGCGCCCGACGACGAACTGGCCGTCGCGGGTCCGGATCAGCTCGTCGGCCAGCTCGCCGAGCTTTTCCGGCGTCAGCTCGGCGAGGGGAGCCGCGGGCTCGTCGTCGTGCTCGTTCTTGAACCACGCGAGGTGCTTTGCCCTTCGCAGGACCGGTCCGACCTTTGGCGCGTTCTTCTTCCACGCCGAGGCCCAGTGCCGCTTGTCGGCGTGCTCGGGGCCGATCTCGAAGAGAAAGCGTACACCGCTCCGCGAGACGGCGACCTTGAAGTGGCCGTGCTTCTTGTAGCCGCGCGCGTCGGGCCCGAAGGCGACCCACGTGTCGTCCGGCGGGTTCACCGTCCGTCGGGCGTGCCTGGCGACGTGGGCGAAGACCGCGCCGCCGACCGAGCGGCTGACCGACGGCGCCAGGCTGCCGCCGAACGCGTCCAGCTTCGGCCGGACACGCGCGCGAATCTCGCTCATGCGGGGTTTGAACCCGTTCACGTCGAAGATCTTGAAGTCGCTGGTGACGAACGCTGAGGACGCCATCGGGGTTCTCCTCGGGCTCAGAGGTCGACGGATCCGTCGAGAGTGGAGTCGGTCGGGTTCATCGCGACGCCGATGGCGATGATCGACCGACGCCGCGTAGACGTCAACCAGTTTTCCGGCACCTCCCTCGCGATTGACCGATCGTGGACCGAACAGCGGAGGTTACTATACGGGCTCGGATCGAGACTGTAAACGGAGACGGAGCCTTCCTCGTCGAGGACAGGAACGATCACCGAGAGCGTACCCGAACGGCGCCCGGTCGTCATCGAGGCGCCATGCCCGGCTTCCGAAGGCGCGTTCCGCGCCGATCGGGGAAAGTCATCGGAGCGTCGGCCCACCCTACCGTGGTGGTTTCCGGGGTGTCAAGCAGCGCGCTGGACGGGTCGCTCGAGTCGGCGATGATACAATCGCCGCGTGAGCGACCTCGCGCTCGTGACGGGCGGCGCCGGCTTCATCGGCTCGCACCTCGTCGAGCGGCTCCTCGCGGACGGCGCGCGCGTGCGCGTCCTCGACAACTTCTCGACGGGCTCGCGCGCCAACCTCGGGTTCGCGCCGCGCTTCCGGCGCCACCTCGAGGTGCTCCGCGGGGACATCCGCAACCTGTCGGTGCTCCTCCGCGCCGCGCGCGGCGCCCGCGTGATCTTCCACCAGGCGGCGATGCGGTCGGTGCCGCGTTCGGTGAAGGACCCGCTGGGTGCGAACGCGAACAATGTCAACGGCACGCTCAACGTGCTGGAGGCCGCCCGGCGCTGCCGGGTTCCGCGCGTGGTCTACGCGTCGTCGTCGTCGGTCTACGGCGACCGCCCGGATCTCCCGAAGCGCGAAGACCAGTCGCCGGCGCCGGTCTCGCCGTACGCGGCGTCCAAAGCGGCGGGCGAGCAGTATGCGGCCATCTGGACCCGTCTCTACGGCGTCGAGACGGTGGGGCTCCGCTACTTCAACGTGTTCGGCCCGCGTCAGGACCCGAAGTCGGAGTACGCCGCGGTGATCCCCCGCTTCATCCTGTGGGGGCTCTCCCGCCGGCCGCTCGAGATTCACGGCGACGGCACCCAATCGCGTGACTTCACTTACATCGACAACGTGGTCGAGGCGAATATATTGGCGGCCAAGGCGCCCGCGGTGCCGGGCGAGGTGTTCAACGTCGGCTGCGGACGCCGCGTGAGCCTTCTCGAGATCGTCGCGAAGCTCGAGGCGATCGTGGGGCGCCGCCTCGAGCGGCGACACACCCCCTCGCGCGCCGGCGACGTGCCACACACGCTCGCGGACGTCTCGAAGGCGAAGCGGCTGCTGGGCTACGTGCCTCTGGTGGACTTCGACGAGGGGTTCCGGCGGACGGTCGAGCATTTCAGGTCGTTGCTCAAACGCTAGGAGGGTCCCCCCGATGCGCCAGTTCGGAACGCTGTGGCCGCTTGCCGCGCTCGCGCTCGGTCTGCTCGTGTCGCCCGCCGCGGCGCTCGCGCAGAACCTGGTGGTGCAGGTGGCGGCGGAGCCGCCGGGCCTGGATCTCACGGCGACGCCGGCCTCCGCAACGGCGGCGGTGGTCTTCTACAACGTTCAGGAGAGCCTGGTAAAGGTGGATCGCCACGGCAAGATCGTGCCGTGGCTCGCGGAGCGCTGGCACACCTCGGACAACAAGAACTATACTTTCTTCCTCAAGCGCGGCGTCCGCTTCCACAACGGGCGCGAGCTCCGGGCCGCCGACGTGAAGTTCGTCATCGATCGCGCGATGAACCCCGAGACCAAGCACCCCTACCCGGGATACTACGCGGCGATCGGCGACATCATCGTCAAGGACGATTACACGATCACCTTCACGCTGAAAGGCACCACCGCCAATTTTCTCCTCAACATGGCGCGCCAGGGCTCCGTCGTGTACCCGCGCGAGGCCGTCGACACCCTGAAGAGCGAGCCGATCGGCACCGGGCCCTTCAAGCTCGCTGAGTGGGTGCGGGGCGACCGCATCGTGCTGGTGAAGAATCCGGACTATCACGTGAAGGGGCTGCCGAAGCTCGACCGGGTGACGTTCCGCTTCATCCCCGACCCGAACGCGGCGCTGGCCGCGCTCAAGGCGGGCGACATCGACGCCGCGATGTTCGGTCTCGGCCCCGAGCACGTTCCGGAGCTCCAGAAGGACGCGCGGTTCCAGGTGATCATCGGCGAGACGACGAACGACGTCATCATGTCGATGAACAACTCGCGCAAGCCGTACAGCGACGTACGGGTGCGCCGGGCGATCACCCATGGCATCAACAAGCCCGAGGTGGTGAAGGGCGCGATGTTCGGCCTCGGCAGCGTGCTCGGGACCAACGTCGATCCGCTCAACCCCTACTTCGTCGACATGTCCGGCGCCATGCCGTACGACCCCGGGAAGGCGAAGAAGCTGCTCGCCGAGGCGGGCTACCCGAACGGATTCGAGGCGGTCCTGCGCGTCGCACCGCAGTACTACTACACGGTGCGCACCGGCGAGGTCCTCGCCGCCCAGCTCCAGAAGATCGGCGTCCGGATCAAGATCGAGCAGGTCGAGTGGGGCCAGTGGCTGTCGCGGGTGTGGAAGGACGCGGAGTACGACCTCACCATCATCGGGCACGCCGAGGCCTGGGACATCGCCAACTACGCAAACCCGAAGTACTACTTCCGTTACGACAACGCGGACTTCCAGAAGCTCTTCACGGAGTCCGAGATCACCGTCGACGACAAGGCGCGCCGCGAGCTGTACGTCAGGATGCAGAAGAAGCTCGTGGAGGACGCGCCCGTCGTGTGGCTCTACATCCATCCGCGGCTGGCCGTGACCAAGAAGGGTGTGCAGGGCATCTGGAAGGACCTGCCGCTGCCGGCGTTCGATCTCTCAGAGGTCGCGTGGGCGAAGTAGCCCGGCCGCTCGCGTAAGGGCGTGCGGCGGTACATCGCGAGGAGGGCCGTGGCGTTCGTCGCGACCCTCTTCTTCGTCTCGGGCCTCGTGTTCGTCGTCGTCCGCGTGCTGCCCGGCGATCCCGCGCTGGTGATCATCGGTCCGGAGGGGAGCCCCGAGGCGGCGGCGCGGCTGCGCGAGGCGATGGGGCTGAACCGCCCGATCCCCCTCCAGTATGTCGAATGGCTCACCAACGCGTTGCATGGGGACCTGGGCGTGTCCCTCCAGTACGACCTGCCGGTGGGCCGGCTCATCGCGAGCCGGTTGCCGGTGACGCTTCCGCTCACACTGATGGCGGCGCTGCTCATGGCCGCCACGGCGCTGCCCGTCGGCCTCTACGCGGCCCGGCGCCACCGGCGGGCCGGCGACTATCTGGCCATGGCCGTCTCGCAGATTGGTGTGGCGATTCCGGGCTTCTGGGCCGGGCTGCTCCTGATCTTGCTGTTCTCCGTCCACCTGGGCTGGGTGCAGTCCGGCGGCTTCGCCGGCTGGTCGGCCGGGCTCTGGCCGGGCGTGCGGTCGCTCCTGCTCCCGGCGGTCGCGCTCGGGCTCTTCCAGGCGGCTGTCCTCGTGCGAGCCACTCGCTCCTCGGTGCTCGACGTGCTGCGCGAGGACTACGTGCGCACCGCACGCGCCAAGGGCGTGAGCGAGCTCTCGGTGATCGGCAAGCACACCCTCCGCAACGCCCTGATCCCGATCGTGACCGTGGCCGGGGTCCAGCTCGGCCAGTTGATGGCGGGCGCCATCATCCTCGAGTCGGTGTTCGCCCTTCCGGGCCTGGGACGCCTGGCGCTCGGCGCGATCACCGCTCGTGACCTGCCGGTCGTGCAGGGCGTGACGCTCTTCGTCGCGTCGTCGATCGTGCTCATCAACTTCGCGGTCGACCTGCTCTACGTGGTGCTGGATCCACGCATCCGCTATGACTAGCCGCTCCGCTCGGCTCCTCGCTCGGGCCTCGTGCCGCTTGCGACTCGGCGTCGTCGGGAGCCGCGGGCAGCCATGACCGGGTGGCGTCCGCTCCGGCATGTGACGTTCGCGCTCGGCACCGCGATCACGGCGCTGTTGATCGCCACCGCGGCGCTGAGCCTGGTCTACACGCCGCAGGACCCGCTCGCGATGTCGATCATCGGTCGCCTGCAGGGACCATCCGGACCGCACCCGTTCGGGACCGACCAGTACGGGCGCGACGTGCTCTCGCGCGTGATGACGGGCACCGTCACCTCGATCGCGGTCGGCGT
>WNEZ01009722.1_pt1 | contig 11071 bp, 12 predicted proteins | sample 5400521 | NCBI WGS metagenome assembly WNEZ01 (sample SAMN13153339, study PRJNA577476) | soil metagenome | isolation source: 120 cm saprolite under Douglas fir tree site 2 hole 1 replicate 1 | place: USA:California | collected 2015-04-18
CTGCACTCTCTGCCCTCGCCTGGTCGCCTATCGCGAGCAGGTCGCCCGTGAGAAACGCCGCGCTTATCGCGACTGGGAGTACTGGGGCAAAGGCGTCCCCGGCTTCGGCGATCCCAATGCTCGCGTGCTGATCATGGGCCTCGCTCCCGGAGCTCACGGTTCCAATCGCACCGGACGTCCATTCACCGGCGACGCCTCCGGCAAATTCATGTACCCGGTGCTCTACGAAACTGGATTCGCGAGCCAGCCCACTGCTACCGATCGCAATGATGGCCTCACGCTCCAGAACCTCTACATCACCGCCGCTGTGCGCTGCGCCCCGCCGGACAACAAGCCTCTTCCTGAGGAACTCGTCCGATGCTCGCCGTTTCTTGATCGGGAGCTTGCCGGATTAGATAACGTGAAGGTAGTCGTGGCGCTGGGAAAGATTGGATTCGACGCTTACCTCAACTACCTGAAGCGCCGCGGGCTGCTGAAAAGCAAGCAGGGATATCTCTTCAAACACGGCGCCAGTTACCGGTTGCCGGACGGCAAGGTTCTACTGGCTTCTTATCATCCCTCGAACCAGAACACGCAAACCGGCAAGCTGACGAGAAAAATGTTTGTCGAAGTCTTTAAAGAGGCGGCAAAACTTGCCGATAAGTAAACCGAAGCGCCGCGTGAGCCGGATCGGGCGGACCTTCCCCATCACTGGGGTCACAGCCAAAAAAGTGGGTCACGAACCGGGGCGGCGCTTTTTGTTTCTCTATGTGGCGCGGGCGCCTCGCCCGCGAAATGCGAACAGTGGCAATGATCTGTAGTTGAATAGTCCAAGACATCAAAACGATATTTCTGATTCGTGGTCTCCTGCAGAGATTTCGCCGGGAGAAAGGTTGCGCGGGCGAGGCCCCTTCGGCTGTCGCTCAGGGCAGGTCCGCGCCACATAACTTACTTCAGCTTCGTCACCGTCACCTCCAGCTGAAATTGCCGCTTCGAGTCTGGATCATCCACCATTCCCAAGCTGGTAGCCTTGCCCAGTGTGATCGCGGTGGCGGCCTCGATTGAAAGCTGGCGCAAGGCGGGGTTCTTGCCGGCGGGAATGTTTCTGTCTGCGTCGGAACGGCTTACAAGACTGCTGACCTCAGCGCGCACATCCAAGGTAAGCCCGCCTCCCTCCTCGAGAGTCTTGCACAAGATTTTCGTCCCTATATCCATGTACTCCATCTTGCCTTGCTCGGTTTCGATCGGCACCCGCGTTCCGATCTTTATCTCCTTTGTGCCAAAGGCCAAGTTCCTCACGAACGCAGAGTCGTCGGGTCTGCCAGCGAGGACGTCCATCGCGTATTGACGGGTATTGATTTTCTTCCCGTCCTCCAGTTCATTCAGGGCGAAATCGAGATGATAGGCAGCCACTGGTTTCGGCGATTGCGGCACCTTGGGGGAGTTGGCCTCTTGCGCACGGCTTATTCCCATCGCAAAGCTGAAAGTAAAAGCAAGGACAACCAAAGCTATTGTTCTTTTGCGCATTCTAAGAGTTCCTCCTTCGAAACTGAGTCATTCCACCTTTTCCCGGATTTGTGGTTCTCCCTGATCGAGTTGCCGACGATATCTCTCTAATTCCTGACGGTCTTCGAGGGCGGCCTGCGCCTGTGCGATCAGCGCGGCTTCCTCTGGAAATTGCTCCACGTAGTCCAGCAGCATTCTTTCCTGCTCGCTAAGAGGCTTCGGCGAAGGAAACTGATCGAGCCTTGGACTAGTCGCCACCACGGCATCGGGCCGAATCGGATGCGCGATGGTTCTGTGGACCACTCCGCGGCCTGAGGGCCGCATGCCGTTCCCTTCATGGCTCGCTCTCGGTGTCGCAGTCTTGGGCGGATCCACTGGCGTGACCGGCACATGTTTCGCAATCGATGGCTCTGGCAGACCGGAGGTTGCGCCACCTTTCGCAGTTTTCGAAACGTGCGAGCTCTCTAATCTCCAAGCTGCGGCCACCACCAAGACGACCGTTGCGGCTGCAACGGCTAAGCCCCATCCCCACCACCCACGATGCGCGACACGGGCTTGCTCGATCCGAAGGCTTGCCAGAACTCGTTCTTCCAGTCCTGCTCGCGGCTCTGCTGCGGTGTATTTCGCGAGCCCTGCGTTCAGCAATTGGTCGAGCTCGTCGCTTGGCTGATCTTGTCTGGCTTGCTCGTGATCCTGTTCTCTCATATATCACTCACCCTCACTTCTGCTGACCCGTTGCTCCAACTTCTCTTTCAAAATCTGCCGCGCCCGGAAAACCCTCGAACGCACCGCTGCTTCATTGATCCGCAGAATCCCAGCCACTTCTTTCGGCGACATTTCCTCAATCGTCGAGAGCACCAGGGGTTCCCGCAGTTTTTCCGGCAAGGCCAGAATCAATCGCTGCAGCATCGCGCCGATCTGGACACCGTGCATTGCTTGATCGGCCGGCGACTCCGAAGATGCTGCTTCTTCCAAAGGCTTTTCCCGATTCTCCAGGGCAACTTCTCGCTTCCGCCCGCGCTCTCGCTTCCGTCCACGCTGCTTGCTCCGGTCGACCGCCACCCGCCAGGCAATGCGCGCCAGCCAGGTCTTGTAGTCCTCCACGGAGGCGAGCTTGCTGCTATACCGCAGCACGCGGAGGAATGTCTCCTGTGTGGCGTCCTCAGCGTCGTGATGACTTCGCAAAACCGCGTAAGCGATGCGATAAACGAGCCGCGAATGCTGCCTGACCAGCTCCTCGATCAGCTCATCCTGACTTTGCGCCAGCGTTGTGGCTCCGCCCAGAATCGCTTCTCCCGCCACCAATCGTTCATCCTCAATCATGAAGACCGCCAGGAAACCAGGTCTGTTCAGGAAATTCTTTGAGGAGAACGTGTGCGGGGCTACTACTTGCAGGGCGGGACAGTGGTCAGTGGCTAAAGTTCAGTGGCCAGTGGTTAGTGGCCAGCAAACAGCACTTTGGTCTGATAAGTAGTTTTGGGAAGGGCACGGCTTCCAGAGGCTGCTGGAAAAGTCGCCGCAACGTCTCTTTGAAAGGGCACGGCTTCAAGCCGCGCCGCTAAGTTCCAAAGTGTCAACACGGCTTTAGCCGCTGAGGAACTCCGGCCACGTGCAAAGTGAGTTTTTCCGCAACCTCTTCCAGCAGTGCCGCACAGTTCATTAAGAATGCGGGCCTGACAGATTGCTGAAAGGAGGTGACCTCAGTGGCTGAAGCCACGATTAGTTTTTCGATACTTACGGCGCGGCTAGAAGCCGCGCCCTTTCAAACCAGAACCGGAATCGAGCTTTTCAGGAAACTGTGGTGCCCCTGAGGGGAACGTCTCTTCCTCGAGCTTTATGTGACCGCTCAATAGACGGCGGGAACATGTGCAGGTTTTCTGACCACTGGCCACTGTGTTCTAGAATCCCACCATCACCGGCTCCGGCTCCAGCCGCACACCCCAGATTTCTTCCACGCGAGTCTGGATCTGCTCTTTCAGCGCCATCACCTCGGCCGCACTCGCCCCGCCACGATTGACGATAGCCAGGGCATGCTTGCTCGAGATTCCGACGTGCCCGAAGCCATGTCCTTTGACGAAGCCCGAACGTTCCACCAGCCAGGCTGCCGAAACTTTCTTGCGGGTTTCGAGTGCGGGATAGCTCGGTACCGTCAGTCCTCGAGCCTTCGCGCGGTTGATGAGCTCCAGGTGCTGCTGCTCGGAGAGAACGGGGTTCTTGAAGAACGATCCGGCACTTTGGCAATCAGGTTCCCCCGGAACGATCAGCATTCCCTTGAGTGCCCGGATATGCCTCACCGCTTCGCGCGTTTCCGCGAGATTGGGCATGGTTTCGCGGCCCTCGAAGTGCCGCTTCAGATCGGCATACTCCAGACGTGGCGCGCCTCCGGGTTCGAGCGCATAGGTTACCCGCAATATGATGAACCGACCGCGCTCCGTGGTGTTGAAGATGCTGCTGCGATAGTTGAAGCCGCAGGCTTCGCGGCACAGTTCGCGGACTTGACCCGCTTTCAGATCGAAAACTTCCACCGACTCAATGGTCTCTGACACTTCTTGTCCGTACGCCCCGACGTTCTGCACCGGAGTGCCGCCCACGCTGCCCGGAATGCCGCTGAGGCACTCCACGCCCGCGCATCGCGCGATCACTGCGTGGGAGACGAAGCGGTCCCACGATTCGCCCGCGCCCACATCGAACAAAGTCTTGCCGCCCTCGTTATCATCATTGCCGGGGCGTTGTTCTATGCCAGAAATGGCGGCCTTCAGCACGAGTCCCGGCCAGCCCGCATCCGACACTAAAAGGTTGCTGCCGCCGCCAAGAACGAAAAGCGGCAGATCGCGGGAGCGCGCGAATGAGACCGCATCCTGCACATCCCCAGTCGTGCGGGCTTCGACATAGAAGCGCGCTGGCCCTCCGATCTTGAAAGTGGTCAGCGGCGCGAGCGGGACATTTTCTTGGAGCACCATGGATGGCATTCAATATACACAGCGGCCGCAGGCTCGAATACGTTACGGAGAACGCAACTGCGCAGCCTCATTAAGAATTGTCATCCAGAGCGGAGCGGCTGCCTCGCAAACGCGAGGCAGCGGCGCAGTCGAAGGATCTCTACCTTCATGTATCACGACGGAGCAGGGAGGTGTTCCTCACGATGCTGCGGATCCGGATGGAAATTCCCATAACCGTCATTGCTGCTACTAGACGAAAGGGATCTCTCGACTGCGTTGCCGTTCGCTTTGCGAACGGCAACTTCGCTCAAGATGACAAAGGCGTAAGGCACGCTACAATAGAAGTTCACAGCAGCGACGAGAGGAACTAAGACATGACGATGTACCCCGAAATTATGGTGATCCCCATGCGCGAAGAACTCACGCGACTTGGGATTGAAGAACTGCGCACTGCGGAAGAAGTCGACCGCGCTCTGAATAATCAGCCAGGTACAACCATGGTGGTCGTAAACTCGATTTGCGGATGCGCTGCCGGACGCATGCGTCCCGCCGTTCGCCTCGCTCTGCAGAACGCTGCGACGCGGCCGGACAAATCCTTTACCGTATTCGCCGGTCAAGACACGCAAGCCACCGACCGAGCCCGCAGCTATTTCACCGATCAACCGCCGTCCTCGCCGTCGATCGCGATCCTGCGCGACGGAAAGCTCGTCTACATGATGCCCCGCCGCGACATCGAAAGCCGGGAAGCACCCGCGATTGCCGCGGAGTTGAAAGCGGCCCTCGACAAATTCTGCGGCAACCCGGCTACGGTCTAGCAAACACCGGTTGTCATTCCGAGGAGCGAAGCGACGAGGAATCTGCTACTGGCTTGAGGCGCTGTAGAAAGCAGATTCCTCCCTTCGGTCGGAATGACAAGGCTTTATTTCTTTACCGGCTTGCTCATCATGAACGCCTTCACCACGATCCCATTGGGCTGCATGCCCACAGGAATCATCGTCAGCAGGGAATATTCGGTCGGCTCCAGCTTGCGCGGCTTGCGCTTCTGGATCACCGTCACGTCGCCGGCCTGTGTGTCGAGCACCAGCAGATAATTCTGGTCGGGCGTCAGCGCCAGGCCGTCGGGCTGACTGCCCACCGGCATGGTAGCGATGCGCCGACCGATGTCGATGTCGTATACGGCCACACTGTCCGACCCGAAGTTCGTGACGTACAGCCGGGAATTGTCGAGCGTAACCACTCCGCGCGAGGGATGCCTCCCGATCAGCGTGCTGCTGCCCACTTCGTCGTTGCCGGTCTCTATGATGGAAATACTGTCGGAGTCAAAATCGCATACAAAGAGTTCCCCGCCATCGGGTTTGAGTGTGAGACTCACCGGCGTCTTGCCCACGTCGATCAAAGCCAGCACGCGGTCATGCTTCAAGTCGACCGACGCCACCTGTCCCGATCCTGAACAGGCCACAAAGGCCTTGCTCGAGTCCGGCAGGATCGCAATATCCTCCGGCTGCTGGCACACGGGGAGCGTGGAGCGCACGCGCATGAGCTTCGCGTCGAGGAGCGACACCGTGTTGTCTCCGCGATTACTCACCACCACGGTCGCGCCATCAGGCGAAACCCGTGCCAGCCCGGGCGACACGCCGACGCGCACGTTGCCGATCACACTGCGCTTCTCCAGATCGATGACGGAAACGTTGGCCGACGCCGAGTTCGCCACGTAGGCGCGCTTGCCATCTTCAGCTACATTGATGAAGTAAGGCTTGCCGTGAACGCCGATCGTCGCCACCACAGCATTCGTCTCGGCATCAATCACGCTGACATTGTTCGAGCCCGTATTGACTGCATAAATTTCATTCTTCTTGCTGTTGGCCGCGACTCCGGTGGGCCCGGTGCCGACGTGGATGGTCTTCGCCAGCTGAAGCGTCCGCAAATCAATCACGCTGACGGTGTTGCTCTTGCCGTTAGTGATGTAAGCGTACTCGCGGTAAGCCGGCCCGTAGTCCGGCAACGCGCTCTCAGAGAAATACCACCAACCGAGGCCAGCGAGGATCGGGATGAAGGCAGCGATGAGGAGAAGTTTTCTCAAGATGGACGCCGTACTCGCGGAAGAAGAAAGATTAGCAGAACCCGGAGACATTACACTCTCGGCTTGATTACCTTGAGTCCGCGCACTTGTGAAAAGTGACGTGCGTTAAAGGTCGCAACCGAACTTCCAAACTCCAGCGCCGTGGCCGCCACGATGAGGTCATAGTAACCAATCATTTTGCCGGAGGACTCCAGTTCGGCCCAGATACGGGCATGTTCCAGGGCTGTCGTCTCGGTGTAGGGGAGAATCGGCAAGCCATCGATAATCATCGCGAGATAGGCTTGACGCCTTGGCCCATGAGTCCCTGTCGCACGTTGGACACCACGCCAGAGTTCTGCGATCGTAATAGCGGCGACCTGGGGATCGTTTTCAGCCTGGCTCTCCAGCCAGGCCGGGAGATCAAACCGCTGGCGTTCGCCCGCAATGATGACATCGGCATCGATGATCAAAGCCATTGTTCACGTGATTCGGTCACTCGCGCCACTTGTCGACCGGCGGCTTCAGTATCCGGCGGGCCGCGCGCAAATCGCGCTGCCAGGCTCGCGCTTCCTCTGAGGACAGATTGAACTCGCGCAAGGCGGCAGCCAACGTACGTACCGAACCAGTCTTCTTCTCAGGTACCAGCCGCGCCACCGCCTCGCCGTTCCTGAGTAGGACAAACGTCACGCCCTGGTAACGAACACGGTTTACGCAATCGGCAAAATTGCGCGCCGCCTCGGTGACCGAAATCGAGGTCGTTTTCATAAAATCAGATTATCAGATTATACACAAAAGGGGAGGCAAAATCCCCACATCTCGCAAAAGAGGCGAGATATGGGGCACCCGGCGAGATATGGGGCACACGGCGTCAATACTTCCTAGTACAGCCGGAAGTCGACTTCGGTCTTCAGGTGTACGGCCACAGGCTTTCCAGCCCTGGTGGCTGGTTCAAATTTCCACGTCCGAACGGCTGCAATTGCCTGTTTGTCGAGACCCGGATCCAGGCTCTTGATTACCTTCACGTCGCGCACCTTGCCCTCTGCGGTGACAATCATGGCGAGTACGACGACACCGTTGATCTTCTCCCTGCGTGCTTTGTCGACATACGTCGGGTCGGGCTTGTAGACAGGCTTCGGAGGCGTCACATCGCTCCCCAACCCTAATTCGTACACAACTTCAGAGCCTTTGTCCGGCGGTTCCTGCGCAACCATGCTGCCGCTAGACAAGAAACCTAGAGCACTTGCCAGCAAAATATTCGTGGCGAAAGCTCTCTTGAGGTTCCTCATAAAGCCCTCCAAAATCAGATTGTATCGACCGCATCCTGCGTGCTGACTCCCACCTTCTCCCTGAGTCCTATCCTTGGAACGGTCCTGCCGACGACACTTGCAATCTGCCGCACCTGCATCATTAACTCATCAAACTGATCGGGAAACAGCGACTGCGGCCCGTCCGACAGCGCTTCATCGGGCTTGTGGTGCACTTCGACCATCAGTCCATCCGCGCCCACGGCCACCGCCGCACGCGACAGCGGCGTAACTTTGTTGCGCTTGCCCGTCCCGTGGCTGGGATCGACCAGGATCGGCAGATGGCTCAAACGCTGCACCGCCGGCACCACGCTCAGGTCGAGTGTGTTGCGAGTGTGGTCGGCGAAGGTACGCACGCCGCGCTCGCACAGCGCCACGTTGTAGTTGCCCTCGCTCAGGATGTATTCCGCTGCCATCAGAAACTCTTCCAAAGTCGCCGACATGCCGCGCTTCAGCAGCACCGGCTTCTTCGCCCGCCCCGCGCGCTTCAGCAAAGAAAAGTTCTGCATGTTGCGCGCTCCGATCTGAATCACGTCGGCATACTCTTCGACCAAGTCGAGCGATTCGTGATCAATCGCCTCGGTGATGATCTTCATCCCAAACTGGTGGCGGATCTCCGCCATGATGCGCAGTCCGTCCTCACCCAGGCCCTGAAACGAATAGGGAGAAGTGCGCGGCTTGTAAGCTCCTCCGCGGAAAAACTGCGCTCCCGCACGATGCACCCGTTCGGCCACGGCGAATGCCTGCTCGCGGCTCTCAATGGCACAAGGTCCGGCGACAATCGCCAGCCCCGTCCCGCCAATCGTGGCGTCCGTCCCGGCAAAGCGGATTACCGTGTTGTCTTCCTTGACGTCGCGGCTCACCAGCTTGTAAGGCTTCGAAACCTGGATGACTTCCTGCACGCCCGGCATCTCTTCCAGCGTGCCCTGTTCGACTTCGCCCTTGTTGCCGGTAATCCCGATGGCAGTACGCGTCGCGCCCGGCATGGGATGCGGCCGGTACCCCAGCTTCTCGATTTTCTGGCAAACCGCACGCACCTGCTCTTTCGTGGCGTGCGCCTGCATAACGACGAGCATGATTTCACCTTAAATGTGCTTGCGTAGGGACAGCCGCCTCGCTTGCCCTGAGCGAAGTCGAAGGGGCTGTCCAGTCGAGCGAATCTCGATCTGGTTCACCACGGCCGCAGGAGAAGCCGGAGCACTACAAGTTTACTGTCGCCCATGCCTGCACCGCAAACGAAGCACTCTTGGGGCCTGTTGTTATTGGTCCTTGCGCTGGAACAAATAGAGGCGGGCTTGCTCGCCCCACAGTTGTCCGGGATCCATGCCGGTGTCCGGGGCGGCCACTTGAGCCACGAGTTCGTAGCCGCGGTGGGCAAAGTTCCAAGCCCGATCGAAGAATGATTGATTTCGTGCCAGCGTAGGCCTCCAGCTCCAGGATCGCTCATCGTCCACGTAGACGAGAAATCGCGGTCGTGTCCTCTCAAGTTCGTGCATTACGTCATCCTGCATCTGCTTTGCGAATCGTTGCTCTTCCATCAGCGGATACATATAGAGATAGCTGCTGGCGCAGCGCAGGTGGGTGTAAAAACAGATCTCCGGTTCGGAGCCGATGATGCCAATCTGATCGTGGGGCGTGGAATGGGCCTTGATAAAGTCAGCGATCACCACGGCATCCGCGTAAGGCTGATCGTAGTGGACCTTTCGGCTGAGAGCGCCAGGATCAAGACGAAGAAACGTTGTCCACTGACTGTGCACTGCGATCAGATAAACAATCGCAAAGTACAGTACGGGCACTGGAGCCAAACGACCCAGGTTGAGCTCGTGCAGCTTCTCCTGAGCGGATTCCACAGCAATCCCCACGCAGAGAGCCGTAGCCGGAAGCAACAAAATGAAGTAATGAGGGCGAAAGTACAACCCGATACAAACCGCCACACATGAAGTGATGAAAAAGCCGGTGACAAAACCCGCGTGGGCGCGAGCACGGCGGCTCCAGAGCGGTGCGGTCAGGCCGATCACGGCCAGTTCCCATAGCACAAAAGGCCTCACCGCCCAAGGCAGAGCGAGCTGGAGGTATTGCCAGCCGGCGGACAGGTTGTTGATCCGACCATATTCGCGGGCGTAACTCCACGTCCAGAACCAGAACTTCGGAAACACTCCCGCGCGCAGCAGGCACAGGCACGTGAGCACGTAGGGAAGAGCGGTGCCACACACGAAAGCTGCGCCGCGCAATCTGATGTCTCTCCAGTCAGCGGGCCGCTTGCGTTCGCGGTAGAGCCAGTAAACTCCTGCGAACACAGCGAAGAGGATTCCTGGCTGTTTCATCAGGAACGCCAGTCCGAACAAGAGACCGCTGGCGAAGAACAGGCTCGTCATTCCCCTCTCAATTGCCCGAAAGAGAAGCAGAATCCCGGCGAGTACCATGAGAACGACAAAATGAGTTGCGTGTCCATCGATGCCTAGAACGCCGGGCCGGGCGGCCAGAAAGAGATAGGTGATGCCCGCTATGCTTCCGGTTAGCGGTCCGTAAAGGTACTTTCCCAGGGAAAAAATCAGGACGGCTGCCACAGTCGTAACCAGCATCAAGCCGATCCGAATTCCACCGGCCGTCTCCCCGAACACTGCCATGATGGCCGCATACGCAGCGTAAGTCCCCGGCAGTTTCATGTTGGAGGCAAGCTGGTAGGGCGGGATGCCTTGCAACATCAACTGTCCCATGTAGGCATATTCGCCCTCATCGCGCTCCAGAGGCATATTGCGCAACCGCAAGCGCACGAAGGCAAAAAACACGATCACCAGCAGGAATGCGCCCACACAGGCGTATTTCACCCATCTCCGTGTCGACCGCGCGGGCTGAACCGCCACAGCATTTGGTGCAGTCGCGTCATTTACGGAGGTTGTCATGCAAACTCGATTCACGATCGATGGGAAGAATTCATTGTACTGAGATGCACCTTCCTGGGTTTCGAACCTGGGTCTCGAAGCGAAGGCCGATGCCTCCCCTTATACTTCTCGGATGCCCCATTCTCTCGCCCGCGAACAGGACATCCTCCGGCATCGTCCGCCAAAACGCCCGCCGCGCCTGACTTCCCGGCGCATTGGCATCCACACGTCTTCCGCCGGCGGAGTGCAAAATGCTGCCGAACGCGCTTATCGTTTAGGCTGCAACACCTTCCAGATTTTTTCCTCCAGCCCGCGGCAATGGGCTCCCTACGAACTCGGAGAACCGCAATGCGCTGAAATGAACCGACTGCGCGCGCGCTATGACCTTAAGCCGCTGGTGAT
>WNEZ01013881.1_pt1 | contig 11071 bp, 13 predicted proteins | sample 5400521 | NCBI WGS metagenome assembly WNEZ01 (sample SAMN13153339, study PRJNA577476) | soil metagenome | isolation source: 120 cm saprolite under Douglas fir tree site 2 hole 1 replicate 1 | place: USA:California | collected 2015-04-18
CGAAAGTCGGCAACACCTGAAGCCGCTGGGCTAACCCTTCGGGGAGGCAGGCGTCGAGGGTGGGGTCGGTGATTGGGGTGAAGTCGTAACAAGGTAGCCGTACCGGAAGGTGCGGCTGGATCACCTCCTTTCTAGGGAGTTCTGGTGGGGCCACCGCCACATCCACTCCCAGGTCGATACTTGTTCTCACTTAGTGATAGGTAATCCTGTAAGAGTTTTCTTGCATTCTCTCTTTAGTTGTCCGAGTATGTTCGGTGTTTTCGTATCGCGGGCTTTTAGCTCAGGTGGTTAGAGCGCAGTCCTGATAAGACTGAGGTCCCTGGTTCGAGTCCAGGAAGGCCCACCCCAAAACGGGGGGATGTAGCTCAGCTGGAAGAGCGCTGCCTTTGCAAGGCAGATGTCAGGGGTTCGAGTCCCCTCATCTCCACCAGGGAAAGGCAGACTTCAATCACTCGCTTGTACATGCGGGTGGGGTGGTGACTATAGCGGAAGGGAAACACCCGTTCCCATCCCGAACACGGCAGTTAAGCCTTCCAGCTCCGACGATACTGCAGGGGTAGCCCTGTGGGAAAATAGGACGTTGCCACTCCACCCGCCTGCACAGGCGGGTTTTTTGTTGGGCTTAGTTTTTTCAGCGATGAAAAGACACAAGTGATAGCTCGTTCTGGACGCACTCGAGCGAGGCACACTGCCTCGCGCACCTCTTAAGCGACCTGTGCTTTCTTCTGCGGTTCCGCCTCATCAGTATTCATTCGCTCCGCATACACGTGATAATCGGGTAAGAAACGTTGATAGGTATTCGACAACAATGGCGATGAGATCATGAAATCGGCAGACGCACGATTGCAGGCGACGGGAATATTCCACACGACCGCGAGCCGTAAGAGCGCTTGCACATCCGCATTGTGCGGCTGTGAGGTGAGCGGATCCCAGAAGAAGATCAGGAGATCAATCTCTCCCGCTGCGATCTTGGCCCCAATTTGCTGATCCCCGCCCAAGGGTCCGCTCTGCAGCTTGTTAATTTCAATCCCGAGTTCATGTTCCAGCAGGGTGCCCGTCGTTCCTGTCGCGTAGAGTTCGTGCTGCCTCAGCAGCGCTTGATTAAAACGGGCCCATTCCAGCAGATCCTGCTTTTTCTCGTCGTGTGCGACGAGGACAATCTTTTTCATGAGTCTATCCTTCCACCGCTATTTGCGGTCACTTTGCAAAAATCATCTCGACGTTGTCTTTCTAATTGTAATCGATTACAATAACTTTGTCAAGTTTCCGCATAGAGAAAAGGCTTTCTTGGAGGGCTCATTACATAGGCCTGGCAGGAATTTTAAGCATATATCGCGCTCAAAATTTAAATCGATTACAATAATCATGTCATCTCTGTCAAAAGTACTCTTTGGGGAAATGCCGTAGCCCTATTGCCATTCCGAATGGTGAAGGTGTAGCAGCGCCATTCGTCCTTGGCTCTCAGCAGTTACGATCCGTTGACAACCAGCATCATCGTGCAATATACTGCATCTATAAAGATAATAACACGAATTTATGTGTAAAGTCAAAGTATATCATGCAACTTCAAGGAGAAAGATGCAATGTTGACAGCAGAACGACGACGTTCAATTGTGCAGACCCTCAGCGCGAGGGCAAGGTGTATGCGTCAGAACTCAGCAAGCTCTTGCAGGTTTAGGTATGGCTGCGCCTTATATCGTCGGCCCGCTGAGAGACCTGACGCATCTGGTGACCGAGCGCTCCGTCTCGAAGGAGGTGCTGGATTGACACCGTCGACTCTATCTTCTGCTTAATGCTGCGTTCCTCATTGGCATGAATAAAATGCTGAATCAAGGTCTAGAGGCAAAGCAGGTATGTTCTACCCATAGGTTTTCCATGCGGGAATGATAGCGCCGATGAGGAACGCAGCAAGAGGGGCTGAGGTGGTTCTTGTTTGCTCATGCGTTGCTTGCTCACTTCCTGTGCTACAATGGCACTGATCGTCCTGGCTGGCGGCGTGGCAGAGAAAAGGGGTCTGGCGCGGCGTCAGTAGGGCTAGGCAGCTTTGACATCCTGGACGGCCACATTCCCCGGTCTTCGATCTTTTGCTTGAAGGAGTTTGTTGGGGTCTGCTTCACCGAGGTCTCCCCCGGATAAATTCGCCTCATCGAAGTTCGTTTTTTCGAGGATTACTCCATCCAGGTCTGCTCCACGCAGATCAGTATTACTGAGATCTGCTCTCTTCAAGTTCGTGCGGCAGAGGATCGCACCACGTAAGTCTGCCCCGTGTAGGTGTGCCTTCAGGAGATTGGCATCGCTCAGATTGGCATTCCGTAGATTGGCGTGGCGTAAGTCCGCTTCTCGCAAATCCGCTTTTCGCAGGTCAGAACCCTGCAGATTGGCCTCAGTAAGATCAGCTTCGTGGAGATCAGCGCCGTAGAGATCCGTTCCGTGGAGGTCAGCTTCGTGGAGGTCTGGCTCGAAAGCCTGTATCTCGGCATTTTCTCGCCGCCATGTATTCCAAAGCGTTTTCCCTGATGAAAGAAGATCAAGAGTCTTCTGCCGTGACATAAGGTTCACTCCTTTGTTTCTTAGACTCGATCATTGAATTGGTTCCGTTTCTTTTCCCACGCTCGCTTCTGGGCCTCATGGCGATATGTCATGTAGCCGAAAGCGCACACAAAGATCACGAGGAGAAGTAGGAGGAGTATGAATGGTGGCATAATTGTGTCCTTTGTTTGTCTGTCAGAGCGGAGGAAAGCCCATCCGCTCTCCACTCAACCATCCCTCTGGGACATGTCTTTCGGGCGACGAACGTGTTTTCTTCATTGACGTTTTCCGTGATAGGGGCAGAAAGGCGAGAGAGCAAACAAGGCCATCCCAGTAATCACGCTCCTATGATGGTGATGTGCTCTGAGTGCCATTTCATTTGGGGGACATGGCTCGATGGGCTTGACTCATAACAATATACGAGACTTTTTAAGTATACACTATTTTTACAATAAATGCAACATTTAACAAAATTGGGAACGCCGAACAGGTAAATGTTGCCGATGCCCTTGATAACGATCATCTGGATCATGAGCCAGATGCCGATGAGGATACCGACAAAGCCGAGAGGTAGACGAGATCCCATGTCGGAGACTGGGATGGACAACGTTCTCCTCAGTTCTCTCCCAGTTTCACTATGAAAAATGAAAAAAAGAACTTTCTGTATATTTGACAAAAATCAAATAATTGTGGTATAATGTAAACCAGGAAAGAGAAATGTATGACATCAAAAAGGAATTGTATCGCTTCTGTGAGAAACGGTTTCTACGAGCGTCAATGCGTTAAGAGATGTCGACACAGGAGAATACCATCATGAGAATCTATGTAGGGGGACTACCCTATCAAACGACCGAACAGGATCTGATCGCTCTGTTCGAACAGGCAGGACAGGTCACCGCAGCCACAGTCATCACTGATTACGACACTGGGCGAAGCAAAGGCTTTGCTTTTGTCGAGATGAACAACGAGCAAGAAGCGCAATCCGCCATTCAGCGGCTCAACGGCACCAGTATGGGGGATCGAACCATCACGGTCAATCAGGCACGTGAGCGCCAAACGACAGGTAGTCGAGGTCGGGGAAGAGAACGACGCCCAAATACCGGCTATTAGAGTAGACGATACTCAAATTCGACGTCCAGTAGCGCGAAACATTCAGTGAAAACGTTCAGAACAGACAACAGACACCGAAGGTTAGCTCATCTGCTAGCCTTCGGTGTCTGCTTTTGCTCCACTCTTTAAGCAATTCGTGTCCCTGCGGATGTATTTATAATAGCTCATTGAAATAAAAAGACAAATTAAATATCTATTGACTTTTAATAAATAATTATGTTATAATGAGACAAGACCAAGAGTGACTACGTTTCTCTTCTTCCCACAGGTGCAGCTTCGGCACTTCCCTGCTTCTGTGCTCCCCAAGTAATGCCACCCAACATCCCCTCTGTCGATTTGACGAGGAGCCAGGGAAACGACGACAGTGCTCTGACATTCCAGGGACCGCACGAACACCCCTGACTTACATCTAAAGATGCGTCTGGGTAACCAGCACACAAGGAGATCACAGCATGAATGATTCAATGAGCGACAAGGAAATGGCCAACCGCGCTGATCTGATGCGCGTCCGAGGCGTCGGTGGCGACTACTCGAACCTGCTGGAAGAAGCCGGTGTCAATAGCTGTAGGGAACTGCAACACCGTGTTCCTGAGAAGCTGCACACAGCGCTTGAAGCCATCCATACCGACAAAAAGATTGGGTATCGCGTGCCCACGCTGGTGCAGACGACCCAATGGATTATCGAAGCCAAGGCGCTGGCCGCCACCTCACCGGAGTAATCACTCCCTAGTGTTGCTGGAAGTATCCTCCTCTTCAACGGCGAGAAGGAGATGCTTCCATGCTCCGCTCAGGTGGCTTTCCACCCGAAAATCCAGAGTTACCCCTCACCTATCTTTGCTCTGAAAGAGGGAATTCACAATGGTTACTTTTCTTGTAACAATCAGCCTTGCTATCCTACTTGTCGTTGGGGGGACGCTCATCAGCGGACGCTTGAGATGCTCACTACTTTCATACGCAGTTGCAGGGTGCTACCCAACTTATGCACATACAAGCATCGCTATGAGTGAGATGGCAAACCATGCCCGTCGGACCCTCCTTGTCTTGACCATTTTTTTTGTCATGTTAAGCATCATTTTTATCAGCGTTCTCCATGCCATCGCCCATTAGTCAGAACCTCTCCATCCCAACTTTGCTCTTTTTGATAAATATTGCATGCCTGTGAAAAATAGTGTATAATTAGAGTGTCTCATAGATTTGCTTATGAGTCATACCCCTCCAGCCATGTCCCTCGTATGAACTGGCGCTTCAGAACACCTCTCCATCATGGGAGCGTAATTTCCGGTGATGGTCTCGTTCGCTCTCTCGCTTGTGTGCCCCCCAATCTCACTCCGTTCAGAGCTTGACATCGTTACTTGAAGAAGGCATATTCGTCATGCCAGTCTGCAAGAAAGTGTCGTCTTCGGCTGAGGCGATGGAGCGATGGCTTGATGATGGCGGCACGTCGGACAATGAGGCTGCGTATGACATGGGAGGCTTTTCACCTCTCCAGATTTCCAGGCCGTAAGGAGGCTTGCCATGAATCTACTGGTGTTGTTTGTGCTTGGTGCCATCGTGCTTCTGCTTGTGCTCCTCGCGCTCTCTGCTATTCGCGTGGTGCAGCAGTATGAGCGTGGAGTGATCTTCGTGTTGGGGCGATTGATTGGGGCGAAGGGTCCCGGTCTCTTCCTGGTGCCCCCGCTCATCTCACGCATGATCAAAGTCGACTTGCGTATCGTCACCCTCACGGTGCCCCCGCAAGAGGTGATCACCCGCGATAATGTGACGATCAGGGTGACGGCGGTGATCTACTTCTACGTCGTCGATCCGATTGCGGCGGTGGTCAATGTGGTGAACTTCAACCAGGCGACCACGCAGATCGGTCAAACGACCTTGCGCAACGTCCTGGGCCAGTCGGAACTGGATGAACTCTTGGCGGAGCGCAACAAGATCAACCGCGCCCTGCAGGCGATCATCGACGAGCAGACGGAGCGCTGGGGTGTGAAAGTGACGGCGGTGGAGATCAAGGATGTGGAGTTGCCTGCGACGATGCAGCGAGCCATGGCCAAACAGGCGGAGGCTGAGCGTGAGAAGCGTGCCAAAGTAATCCATGCCCAGGGAGAATTACTCGCCTCGGCACAGTTAGCTCAGGCCGCCGAAGTGATCGGCTCCCAGCCTGCAGCTCTGCAATTGCGCTACCTGCAAACGCTGACCGAGATCGCAGTTGAGAAGAATTCGACCATCATCTTCCCTCTGCCCATTGACCTGATCGAGCCAATGATTCAGATGATGCGACGCCAGGCGACAAGCGTGACCGTTAATGAGCCAGTCAACGGTGCTCGCCTGAAGGAGCCATCTCTACCGCACTAAAAGGTCCCTGCAATAAATAGGGCCCGCGTAGCAAGAGCTTACTCGTTGTCAGTAAGAAATTTGTTTAGCATACAGTAGTAAAGGATAGCATTATGCCAGCGATCATATTCTCGTTAGTTGCCATCGGGATCGGTCTTTGTGGCCTTTGGTTCCATGACGTACGGTTCCCACCCGAGGGGCGAGCGTACCTCAAGGAATTGAACCGGAACCGAATTGGGATCAAAAACGGCACGGCAGATCAATCGAAGGGGCAACTCGTAGGACACATGACAGCGAGGTAGCACTCACGGTCCATTATGAGACAGGAAGCTCCACCGCAAGAAGCATCGCTTCAAATACGAGGGAAAGAACAGCGTCATGTGGGGAGCCAGCTTGGCCCTCTCCTCTGCTCGCGCGCGCAAGCTCTTAAAGTGCAAGACGCGATAGAGGAAGAAACGGTTCCAGATGTCCTTCCTGTCCTTTGCCAGGAGCAGCAGGTCACCGCTCACTTCGGCAACCCGCCATGCCGCCGCGAGCAGCGCCTGTGCTATCTCCAGGTCGAAGGACTACTGCGCGGCCAGGGCCGCCAGGCGGTTGAGGGCGGCGCTCTCCATCGCAGGCTGGCAGGCATCCTGTGCGTACGCGAGCATCGAGGTGTAGGCCGTCCGAGCCTTCTCCCACTCAGTGTTCAGTTCATACGCCCGGCCCAGGTGGGTGTAAAGATGCTCGATCTCCGGCGCGGGAAGCGTGGCTTCCATGCTTAGCGATTGCACAGGCTCGGTCAGCAGATGCCGTGCTTGCTCATAGAAGGAGATGGCACCGCGCACGGCTACCACCCGCATCGCCTCATCGCCTGCCGCGAGACTCCAGTGGAAGGCTGGTTCCGCAAGTCCCGCAGCCAGGGCATGGTATGCCAGTACCGCTGCAGGTGCAGCAGCCGCTTGCAACGCTTCCAACGCACGGCGGTGAAAGATGGACCGCCGCGCCTCACCCGCCTCAGCATAGACCACCGCACGTATCTTCGCATGCGCGAACACGTAGCGCCCATCAGTCATTGGCCCTCCCTGGCGCTCCGTCTCAAGCAGCAGACCGCTGTGCAGCACCTCGTCCAGGGCAGGGAGTCCATCCTGTTCTGCGAGATCGGCCACCTGGCACAGGTGCTCAAAGGTGATCCCCTGGCCGAGGACGGCTCCTGCCCCCAGCAGCGCGAAAGCATTCGGCGGAAGTCGATCGAGCCTGGCGCAGATGACTTCGCGCACACTGGGCGGAAAGAACCCACGCACCACCATCTTATGCTCCATGGCTGCCGTAAAGTCAATGGTCCATCCTCCATCTTCGTTCGGGCGGGAGGTGAGTGCGCCACGCTCGAGCAAGACCTTGAGCGTTTCCATCAGATAGAACGGTTGTCCCTCTGTTTCAGCAAAGAGCCACTGCCCAAAGCGTTCCAGGTCCGCCGACCGCCTCCCGTCTTTGCCCCCTTTCCCCCCGAATGCCTGGAGCAGGCGCAGGATGTCTTCGGCGGTGAGAGGGCCAAGCTGCAGATGGGTCAGCGGTACGGCGCGTTCCATACCAGTTCGCCACTCGGTAAGCCCTGGCGGCATAGCTCTCTCTCCCATGCGCAGCGTCAGGAGCAGGAGCGCAGGAGTCTCGCTCTCCGCGAAGCGTCGTGCGAGGTAATGCAACACGTCGAGCGACGCGGCATCGGCCCACTGCACATCATCGATGAACAAGACGAGCATCGTCCGTGCCGCCAGGGCCTGACCCAGCTGTGCCACCGCTTCGAACAACCGAGTGCGTGCCACCGACTTGTCCCCTACAGGGTCAGGCAGGTCGGGATAGCGCTCGCACAGTTCGGGGAGCAGGCGCGAGAGTTCCGCCAGCCACGTGTCTGAAAGCAGGTCGTCCGGGGCGTTCTCCCGCTCGATGCGCGGGCGCAAGGCCTCGATCACGGGCCGATAGGGCAGGTGACCCCCGGTTTCAAAGGCCTGTCCCTGCAGCACGTCTGCCCCCTCCATCTCTGCCCAGGCAAGAAATTCGGTCGCCAGCCGCGTCTTGCCAATGCCGACCTCCCCTTCCAGGAGCACGACCTGCGTATGACCACGTCGGGCGCTATGGTAGACTTTGATCAACGTACTCAACTCCGTTGTCCGCCCCAGGAGCGGGCCTTCGAGGAACGTCGCCGGGGAAAGCGCGAGCGCGGGCGTGGGCGCCTCCTTACGACGGGGAGGGGCAACGGCCCGCATGCGGCTGGCCAGGGCCACGGTTTCTGGGGTTGGCTCGGTCTGCATGCCCGTTGCCAGCATAGCCCGGCAATTGTCATAGGCGTGCAGCGCAGCGGCCCGGTCACCGGCCGCGAAGTGCAAACGCATCAGACGCCGGTAGGCGTCCTCATGCAGAGGGGCGAGGACGAGCCAGCGGTTGACCGTTTCAATGGCGGCCTCAAGCTCTCCTGCTTCGAATTGCATCTGGGAGAGGCGGTCGAAGACCTCACTCGTGCGCAGGTGCCAGTACTCGCGTTGGAACCGAACCCAATCGTCGAAAGCCGGGGCATCGCGGAGCGAGAAGCCCTCCAGGAACTCGCCACGAGGGAGACTGATCGCGCGTTGGAGGCTGGCAAGCAGGGTGCGATGCATCTCTTCCGGCATGGTCAGCGTCGTGTGGGTCGACGCACGCGCCGACGTCCAGGCTTCGTGGAGGGTATGGAGGTCGAGTTCAATAGCGGAGGTGAGATCCAGGCCGAGGGTGTCGCGTTTGATGAGGAGGTGAGGTGCAGGAAAAACATCGGCGCCCTCACCCAGCATATGACGTAGATGGAGCAGGGTAATGCGAAGGGCTGCCCGGCCATGCCTCGCGTCCCCTTCTGGCCAGAACTGCTCGGAGAGTTTCTTGCGCGAATGGACGCGGCCTTCCACCGCCAGATAGATGAGGAGCGCGAGTTCCTTGCGCGTGGAGAACAGCAGCATCTGATCAGCATGGCGCACTTCCGGTGGGCCCAGTAATGTCAAGTATAGGTCGCCCATTTAACGTTCCTCATAACGCTCTGCTGCTATCATGTGAGAAGAGAAGATACAGATATGAGAACTGACTTCACAGAAAGGAACAAAAGTACGTTAGGGAGTTTCAAGTTAACTAACACAAGTGACCCGTCCATTATCGCACAAAACACGACGTGAGTGAAAGGAGCGCTCCCATGCCCAAGAAAAATAATGTCCTGCACGAAGAGCAGCAGGCCAAACTCATCGAGCTGTTGAACCGCCGCTTAGCCGACGCCATCGATCTGCAGTTGCAAAGCAGGCAGGCCTACTGGAACGTCAAAGGGCCTCATTTCATGGCCCTGCGCGAGCTGTTCGACAAGGTTGCCCAGGGAGTGGAGGAGTATGCGAACCTGATTGCTGAGCACATTGTGCAGCTTGGCGGCATGGCCGAGGGAACGGCGCACGCGGTCGCCAGGCGGACTTCACTCGACGAGTATCTGCTGGCAACGGCAGATGGGAACGGCCATATCGATGCTCTAACGGCGACGCTCGCCGCCTTTGGCAAACATGCGCGCTACGCCAGCGAGCAGGCGACCGAACTGAAGGACGCTGATACTGCTGCCATCTTCACAGAGATCGCCCGAGGCATCGACAAATGGCTCTGGTTCGTCGAGACGAGCCAGCAATCAGGCAGTTGAGCGGGGAGGGATTTCATTTAACGCTTGTATAACGCTTGGTATAACGCTCCGTAGGTACACTTAAAAGCAGAGAATGGCTTTCCTTCCAGGCCCGGCAGGCCCAAAGGAGAGACAGAAAAAACGTAGAGCGATACATCTGTATCTAAGGAAAGGACTCGGTCATGACACTTGCAACGCTTATACTTGCTGATATCAATCTTAGTCTGTCAAATGTGCTTTGGTGGCTGGTTGTTGGGTTGATTGCTGGCTTTCTCGCGAGCCGGGTGATGCGTGGGGGAGGCTATGGGTTGATCGGCGATATTGTCGTCGGCCTTATCGGAGCCTTCATCGGAGGATGGTTGGCCGGCCTCCTGGGGCTAGGCTCCTTTGGCCTGTTCGGGACCATCGTGATTGCCTTTATTGGAGCCTGTATTCTCCTTGCCATCTTACACGCTGTCAGTCGCGGAGGAGCATTCAGGTCGAGAGGATGGGGACGGCGGTAAATGAGAAAGTGGTTGGTGTACGCGTGCTATGATCAAGAGCGAGGCATACCTGGGGTTCCCGCTCCAACACGGGTCGTGCGGGAAAACCGAACCAGAACACCTCATCCTGATGTCGGTCTGCAGGAAGTGGATTCTGAGGCGATGGAGAGATGGCTTGATGATGGTGGCACGCCGGACAACGAGGTTAAGTTTAACGTGAGAGGTGAAAAACCTCTCCAGTTTTTCAGGCCGTAAGGAGGCTTGTCATGAGTCCACTTGTGTTGATCGTGCTTGGCGCTATCGTGCTTGTTCTGGTGATCGTCGCTCTCTCCGCTATTCGTGTGGTGCAACAGTATGAGCGTGGCGTGATCTTCGTGCTGGGGCGCTTGATCGGGGCGAAAGGCCCCGGGCTTTTCCTGGTGCCCCCTTTCATCTCACACATGATGAAAGTTGACTTACGTATCGTCACCCTCACGGTACCACCGCAAGAGGTGATCACCCGCGATAATGTGACAATCAAGGTGACGGCGGTGATCTACTTCTACGTCGTCGATCCGATTGCGGCGGTGGTCAATGTGGTGAACTTTAACCAGGCGACCTCGCAGATCGGTCAGACGACCTTACGTAACGTGCTGGGCCAATCGGAACTGGATGAACTCTTGGTGGAGCGCAACAAGATCAACCGCGCCCTGCAGGCGATCATCGACGAGCAGACGGAGCGCTGGGGTGTGAAAGTGACGGCGGTCGAGATCAAGGATGTGGAGTTGCCTGCGACGATGCAGCGAGCCATGGCCAAACAGGCGGAGGCTGAGCGTGAGAAGCGTGCCAAAGTAATCCATGCCCAGGGAGAATTACTCGCCTCGGCACAGTTGGCGCAGGCCGCCGCAGTGATCGGCTCGCAGCCTGCTGCCCTGCAACTGCGCTACCTGCAAACGCTGACCGAGATCGCGGTGGAGAAGAATTCGACCATTAT
>WNEZ01013104.1_pt1 | contig 11066 bp, 6 predicted proteins | sample 5400521 | NCBI WGS metagenome assembly WNEZ01 (sample SAMN13153339, study PRJNA577476) | soil metagenome | isolation source: 120 cm saprolite under Douglas fir tree site 2 hole 1 replicate 1 | place: USA:California | collected 2015-04-18
AGACTGTGACTCCACGTGCCGTGAAAGTCGGGCTCCGCCCAACCGGCCCGGATGATCAAAGAGTCAGCGTTGGGAAGGAACTGCGCCGCGCCTACGACGGCGAATGTCTCGGGACGCGGATCGAGCGATGCGATCGCGAGTGCGATCCCCAGGTGGCCGAACTGCATCGTGTCTCCCGTGAAAGGTCTGGAGACACGGTAGGGCTAGCCGTTCAAGCCGATTTCAAGAGCTCGCGTTCGCGCGATAGCGCCGCGCCTGGCCGGGGGTGATCATCTCTTGCAACAGGACGGCCCGCTCGATCGGCGCGGTGAACACGTATCCGCGCGCGTCGGCCACCAGCCAACGCTCCCACTCGAGCGCATCGAGTGCCTGCTCCAGGGACGCACGGTCGAGCCCAGTGGCACGGGCCAGTCGGCCGGCCTCCACACGCTCTTCGAGGGCCGCCGCCGCACCCAGCGCCTGTTGCGCGGTTTCGGAAAGCGCGCGGTATCGCCGGCACACGACGCCGATAATGGTCGGCGGCAGATCCCCGGGGAGCGAGTCGACGAGCGTTCGAGTCGGAGACGGCCAGGCCGGGGCATCGGGGGCCGGCGTGAATCCCGCGGCCACGGCCTCGAGCATCGCGACCACGAGAAGCGGGAGCCCACCCGTGTCGCGCTCCACCCGGCGAATCAGGCGCTCCGCGTCAGCGGCGTCGTATCGCGGAAGCGCCCACCGCACCAGCTCCTGCAGCGCCGCCGCGTCGAGCCGTCCCAGACGGACGACCGTACCTGCGAGATCGCGACCCAGCCGGGCCCGCAGGTCATCGAGCCGCTCGCCCTCGGGCGACCCGCGGGAAACGCCGAGCAAGAGGAGCACCGGTCGCGCCGCCGTATCGCGTGCCAGCGCGGGCAGGGCCGCAAGCACGGCCGAGTCGGACCACTGGACGTCATCGAGCGCGATGAGGAGTGGCCGCTCCGCCGCTACGGCGCTAACGGCGGCCCCGAACGCCTCCGCGAGTGGGACGCCCGGTGCCGCGGCACGGAACCTCGTCCGCAGCTCACCATCGAGTGCCGCGAGCGCCGCCAGGGCTCCCGGTGGTGCTCCCGCAAGTCCCGGCGCATCGCCCAGCCCCCCTGCGAGCAGTCCCGACAGCGCGCTCCATTGTGCCTGCTGTTCGGCGGGCACGGCGCGAGTGGTGGCGACGCTCGCCTCGTCCAGCCGCGCATTGGCCACGACCTCTTCGATGAGTCGGGTCTTCCCTTCCCCGGGCTCACCCTCGACGATCACGACCTGCCCACGTCCGCTGCGCGCCCGCTGCCACGCGGCCGTGAGCGACGCCAGCTCGACGCTCCGGCCCACCAGCGGCGGGCGCGGGCGAGCATCCGGTGGAGCGGCGACCACGCGACGCCCCACGCGGGTGTCCCGGATCCGGGCAACCAGGCGCGCGGTCTCCTCGCTCACCTCCGCGTTGAGTGACTCGCGCAGGGCCTGTGCCAGCTTGGCGGCCACGCGCAGAGCGGCGGCGCGATCACCCGCCAGGGTCAGCGCGCGCATTGCGGCGCGGGCCGCCGGTTCGGACGTGCCGTCGAGCGCAACCGCGCGGAGTCCCACTCGAGCCGCCGAGGTCGCGTCTCCGCGCGCGAGATCCGCGGCGACCCCTTGCAACAGGGCGTCGAGCGCCTGCGCCCGCCACAGCGCCCGCTCGGCGGCCAGCCAGTTCTCGAAATCGTTCGCCTCCGGGATCGCCAGGCCCTCGAGAAACTCGCCATCGACCAGCGCGGCGGCGGCTATCCACTCGCCCCGTTGGCACAGCTCGGTGAACCGGTCGCAGTCGAGCGCCACGGCGTCCGGCGCCAGTCGGACTTGATCGACGTCGGCGACCACTCCCTCTTCCCCGAGGGCGCGCCGCAGCACGCGGAGCGCCTCGCTCAGCGAGTGTCGGGCCTGGCGCTCGTCGCGGTCACTCCACAACAGGCCGATCAGGTGCTCGCGTGTACGGCTCTTGCGCGGACTCCGCGCCAGGTACACGAGCAGCGCGACGTGTTTACGCCAGAGGAGCTCCGCAGGGGCGTCCGCGCCCGCGACGGTGACACGCAAGGGACCGAGCACGCGACAGAAGACAGGTGGCATGGCGCCCCCGAGTATCGGGCACGCTGCGGCCGTGGGCAAGCGCACGTACATTCTCCTGCTCTTATGCAGACGCCCGACCTCGAGGCCGTGCAGCGCGCCGTCGGCGACCGCTACGAGGTACTGAGCCTCGCCGGTGTCGGCGGCATGGGCGCGGTGTTCCGCGCGCGCCACCGCACGCTCGGGCATATCGTGGCGGTGAAGGTGCTCCCCCCCGACGTCGCGGCGAGCGCGATGCGGCACGAGCGGTTCCGCCGCGAGGCGACCCTGGGCGCATCGCTCGACCACCCCAACATCGTGCGCGTCTACGACTTCGACACACGGGAGGGGATCAGCTTCCTCATCATGACGTTCGTACGGGGCGACACCCTCGAGGAGCGACTCCGGACCGAGGCACAGGTCCCCACCGACCTGATCCTGCGCCTGGTGCGCGAGATTGCCGACGCGCTGGGGTACGCCCATCGCCGGGGCATCGTGCACCGCGATGTGAAGCCCTCCAACATCCTGCTCGACGAGGACAGCGGTCGGGCCCTGCTCGCCGATTTCGGCATCGCCCGCGTGGAAGGCGCCGGGGAGTCATCGCTCACGCAGCCCGGAGCCGCGATCGGCACGCCCGGCTACATGGCGCCCGAGCAGGCGGCGAGCGGGCGCGTAGATGGGCGCGCCGATCTGCACAGTCTCGCCGCGGTCGCATTCGAGGCGCTGAGCGGCGGACCGGCGACGTTCAAAGCCGATTCGGCCTCGCTGGTGCGCGCCTTGCGCGCCGCGCGGCCCGACCTGTCGGCTCAGCTCGCGACCGCGCTCGCGGCGCCGCTGGCGGAGCAGCCCGATGATCGACCGGCCACCGCCGCGGCATGGCTCGCCGCGCTCGGGCTGGCCGAGGTCCGGCCGTGGCGCCCGTGGGCGGCGGCGGCAGTCGTGGTGGTCGTAGGTGCCGTAGCCCTTCGTCTCCTGGTCGGCTCGGACGGGGCCTGCCGGTTGCCGCGCGACGCGCCGGCACGCCTCGCGGTGATGCCGTTCGCCGTGCTGGGGACGCCACCGTATCCGGCGAGCCAGCTCCCAGAGTATTTCATCTCCCGATTCCGCCCCGTGGAGCGCCTCAGCGAGGTCGTCTCGTTCGGCCGGGTGGCCGCACAGATCGCCAGCGAGCACCCGTCGAACGAAGAGGCGCAAGCCCTCGCCTGTCGCCTCGGGGCGAAGTTTTTCGTGCAGGGGAGCGTCGCCTATGTGGGACCGACGGTCACGCTGCAGGCGACCCTGTACGAGGGCGGCCGCGCCCGACGCAGCGCCAAGGCAGCGGGACGCGTCGGCGCCGAAGAGTCGGAGGTGATGGACCGCGTCTGGGCCGAGCTGTATCCCGAGTTCACGCCCGGCTCGGACGCGACGCTTCCGAACGGCGGCCCCGAGGCCTTGGCCGCGTACTTGAACGCCGAAGCGGCGTTCCGCCGCGGCGACTACCGGACGGCACGCGACGAGTACACCCGGGTCATCCGCGCGGACACCGGGTTCGCGATCGGGCGGCTGCGGCTCGCGCTCGTCGCCGCGCAGGTCGACCCGACGGAACAGGGGTTCGGCGCCGCGCTGCGGGGAGCGCTGGTCCACCAAGGAGGACTGTCGCCGGCCGACAGCCTGCTGCTCGACGGGTTCACCCGGCTGCTGGCCGAGGGCGACGGGCTGGTGGCGCTCGATCGATTCAAGCGCGCTACCGAGCAGGCACCGAGCTATCCCCAGGCCTGGTACGTGCTCGGCGAGTTCTACTATCACTTCGCCGGCCTGTTCGACGAGACGGTCGGCGAGGCCGGGGTCGCGTTCAATCGCGTGCTCGATCTCGATCCGCGGTTCTCCCCCGCCATCGGACACCTGATCTCGCTGGCGCACCAGGCGGGCGATCGGCGCGAGACGGCGGACCTGATTCACCGCTACCTGCGCATCGACTCGACCTCCGTCGTCGCGGAGGCGGTCGGGATCGCGGACACACTCATTCTCGGCTCAGCCCCGGCGCAGCTCGCCCTGCTGCGCGGTGTGTGCCGGCACAGCTTCCTCGCGCTGCAGTACCTCGCCTTCCAGGCGGCGGAATTCGGAACGCCGGTGCAGCGCACGGGACCGGCGCGCGTGGTGCTGCGTTGCCTCGAGCAGCGCGCCGCCAGCGACGCGGAGCGGGCCCGCATCCTCCGAATGGGCGTCGGCGCGGATCTCGCGGCGGGGTGGGCAGACAGCGCCCGTCTGCGGCTCGGGCGCACGACGGGAGGCGCGGCCGCGCGGGAGCGGGACCTATGGGTCCTGCTGGCACGCGCCACCGGGCTGCCCGCCTTGGGTGACTGGCCGAGCGCGGCGGCGCGCGTGCGCGGACGTCTCGGCGCAGCCCCCGACACCGACGCGGTGGCCCACTGGCTGCTGGCGCGCCTCGGGGTCGAGCGCTCCCGTCACGCCGCCGCGTTGGCGCGGCTCGCCGTGGGAACGCGAGGCCCCCTCCCGGCCAGCCTCGCCGCCGACCTCCAGGCTCGCGATGCCCTAGCACGGCGTGACACGGCACGGGCGCTGCAGCTCTGGGATGGCGCGACGCGGCGCTACGCCGTCCTCAGCGTGCCGCTCGAGCTGGTCGCGTCGCTCTGGCCGCTGCGACTCGACATGGCGCGCATCGCGGTGGCCCAGCGCGACAGCGCCAGCGCCGCGCGTGCCTGCCGATCGTTCGAGACGCTGATGGGCTATGTGGATCAGGTCGTGCAGCCCGAGGTTCAGCGGCTGTGTCAAGCGACGCCCACGAGCTGAGGACGCGAGACGGTCGAGATCTGCTCACCGTCTGCACCCCGGCAGCGGGTCGGGAAAACTGCTACCAAAGCCGTTGCGGCCCCAGCAGTTTCCCGCGCCCGAGCCGTCCCACAACAGATCCACTGCGGGGAGGAATGGGATCGGCGACGCCGTGCCGTTGCCCATGACCTGGTTGCCGCGGATCACCGCGTGGTCCGGGTTGGGCTCGATGTCGGCGAATGCCTCCGGCGGCAGTCCGGCTAGCGTGCCGAGCAATAGCGTACTGCCCACCGCGATCCCCGTGAACTGGTTGCCCGAAACCGTGTTGCCCTCGACGGTCGCGCGATCCGCGCCGACGATGAGAATCCCCGAGCCGCTGGGCACGAACGACGCCAGGTCGCCGGGCGGCGCGAAGTTGGGGTGGTTGTTGTCATGGACGTTGTTCCTGGCGACCAGCACATCGCTCGTGGTTTTCACGTCCAGCCCGGGCAGCACCACCACGAGGATGCCGACCACGTTGTCATACGTCTCATTGGCGACGCCCTGCACGCGCTGCGAGTTCTCGAACTCGATGCCGTTCACATTCGCGAACGTGACGCTGTGGCGAACGGTGACGTCGTGCGACTGCCCGACGTAGATCCCCGTGTCGTTGTGCCCCGAGGCACGGCAGCGCTCGATGAGACCGTGGGACGAGTGCACCGGAAAGAGCCCGTATTCGCCGTTGTCCTGGGCCGTGACGCCCGCCAGCAGAAACCCGTCCACGCCGCTCAACAGGACGCCGTTGTCCGCAAATCCGCGGACCGTGACGTTCAGCAGCACGAAGCGATCGCTCCCGGGATCGACGCGGATGCCGTTATCCTCCCCACCCGGATTCTCGATCACCACGCCGCGGCCGTCCTGGCGCCGTTGCCCGACGAGCGCGAGGCCGGGGACCGAAACGTGAATCGCCTCGGCGTACGTCCCCGGCTCGATCTGGATGACGGTGCCCGGCGCGGCGGCATCCACCGCCGCTTGGATCGACCCGCCCGCATGCACGATGACGCCGGGCCGCCCGCTCAGATCGGCGGAGGGCACGAGTGGCGCCCCGATCCGGCCGGACGCATCGCAGGCAACAGCTAGGAGCAACATCAACGGCGTATACCGTTTCATACAATCCTCCTCGCTAGCACCGGGGAAACGTTCCCCCCTTCAGTCAAGGACAGATCAAGCGGACCGGCCCGCCAGCTCGAGCATCCGCTGCCGCTGGCCCGGCTTGATCATGTCGCGATCGATCACCGCCCGCACGATCGGCGCGACGAACGCGTAGCCGCGGCGCTCGGCCGCCAACCAACCCTGCCACTCGAGCTCGTCCAGCGCGCCTGCCAGCGGATCCCCGGCGACGCCGGACGCGCGCCCCAGGAGCTCCCGGGCGGTGCGGTCGCCCAACGCGGCCGCGGCCACCAGCACCGCCTGCGCGTCGCTCGACAACCGTCGGAAGTTGATCCGAATGGCGGCCACAACGTTGTCCGGAAGCTCGCCCGGCAAGGTTTGGTCCAGCGTGCGGGATGGCTCGGGCCAGGCGGTCCGGCCCTCGCTGAGATCCAGGCCCGCCGCGACCGCGTCCAGCAGCGCGGCGGCGAGCAGCGGGATACCCGCGGAGTCGGACAGCACGCGCCGCGCGACACGATCCAGCTGCTCCGGACCGTACGAGGGGAGCGCACGACGGGCGAGCTCGCGCACGTCGTCGCCTCCGAGCGGTCCGAGTTTCACGGCGGTCCCGGCGACCTCCCGGCCCGCCCGTGCCCGCAGCTCGTCCAGCTCGGGGCGCGCGGGATGCAGCGCCGCCGCGATTAGGTAGAGCACGGGTGAACCCGTCAGGTCACGCGCCGCTGCTGCGAGCGCGAGCAGGGACTCCCGATCGAGCCAGTGCGCGTCATCCACGAACACGACAACCGGCTGCTCGTCCGCCACGGCGTGCAGCACCTCGGAGAGGGCCCGCCCGGGCGCTGCGGGTGGTGCCGCGCCGCGCAGCTGCGCCAGCGCGGGCGGCGCCGCCGCCGCGACTCCCGGTGCCTCGAGCAAGCCCCCCCGCGCGATCCCGAACGTCCCGCTCCACGCGTCCGTCTGATCGGCTTCGACCGCGCGCACCGCGGTGACTACGCCCCCGTCGAGGCGGGCTCGCGCCGCTAGCTCCTCCGCGAGCCGAGTCTTCCCGGTGCCGCCGTCTCCCTCGATCACGGCGATGGTTGCCCGCGATGTGGTCCGGCATCGGGTCCACGCATCCACCAGACGCTCGAGCTCCGGGCCGCGCCCCACCAACGGCCCGCGGCGCGATCCCGGCCCGCGCGATCCGGCAGTGGGCTGAGTCGCGGGGACGCGCCACGTCCGCTCCCGCCGAATGCGCTCGGCGAGCACCTGGGTGTCCCCGTCCGGCTCCGCACCGAGCTCCCGCTTCAGGCGTGTTGCAAACTCCTCGAACAGGGCGAGCGCCCCTGCCCTATCGCCGGCCAGCGCGAGCCCCCGCATGGCCGGTCGCACTACGACCTCCGGCCGCCAATCGAGGTCGCGCGCACGTCGCAGGGTGTCGTTGGCCGCCGCGAGATCCCCGACTGGTCGGCCCGGTGCGCCAGCACCTCCACCGAGCGCCGGCGCCAGTGGTCCCGCTCCGCCACCAGCCAATTGTCGAACTCCGAGGCGCCCGGGACGCTGAACCCCTCGAGGAACTCTCCCTGCACGAGTCCCGCCGCACCAGCGTAGTCTCCCGCGGCCGTCAGCAACTCCAGGGTGTCGGTGTCGAGCTCGACGGCGCCGGGCGTCACGCGAACCTGGGCGGCGTCGGTCTCGAGGCCATCGCCGGTAGACTGACGCAGCACGCGGACTGACTCGTTGAGCGAGTGACGCGCATCCTTTTCGGGTTTGTCGGCCCACAACAACCCAACGAGATGCTCGCGGGTCCGGAGGCGCTTTGGGGATCGGGCGAGATAGACAAGCAGGGCGAGGTTCTTCTTCCACAGGAGCTCGGCCGGCGCGGCTGCGCCGTTCACCCGCACGTCCGCTGGACCGAGGGCCCGGACCACGATCATATGGGGTTCTTACAGCCAAGGGTCGCGAGCCGGCGAGCCGCGCTGTCGGCGCGGGCGCGGTACGGCGCGTCGCCGCCGGACCACAACCGAACGACGGTCCCGTAGGCCCGACATGCTTCCTCCCGTCGCTGCCCCGTGCGCGCCAGTAGCTCTCCGAGGCGCCACTGGGCGAACGTGCCAAATGCCCAGTCAACCTCGGCGGCCTGGGGATCCCGAGTCGGGTAGCCGTGCAGATCGGAGTTTTCGTGCCAGACGAGGTCGTCGATGGCGCCCAAAGGGTGCTTTCCCCGCGCACTCCAAGACGCACGCGCCAGATGCAGCACGGTTCGGAAGAATGGATCGCTGGCGACCTGACTAGGAATCCCGGTCAGAGCTCTGGTCGCAGCAAGGGCCGAGTCGACAGCGCCTCGCGCCGCGGTGGCCTCCGCCCGCAGCAGCGTGGACAGCGGCTCCGACGGCAGCCTGAGAGACCCGGTACGGCCTTCCACCATCGCGAGCATCCAACGAGCGCGCGCCTGCCAGTCCGATCGCCCAATGGCAGCCTCGGCAACCCGTTCGAGGGCCGGCCGCGCCTTCGCCCAGCGGGCTGCCGCTGCGGCGGAATCGACGTCGGCGAGCACCAGGGCCGCAGCCAACTCACCGACGAAAATCTCCAGGTCTGGAAAGCGGTACGTCAGCTCGTGCGCGAACGCCAATGCAGTATCTGGCCGACCCGTGCCGACGAGCGACAAGACTCGTGCGAGGCCGGCGGAGCGGGCGAACGCTGCGTCGGGCAGGAGTTGTTCCGCGAATGCCAGCTCTCCCTGCGGGGCTCCGAATCCCGCGAGGTAGCGGGCGCCGGCGTCGAGATCCTTGATTCCTGCGGCGCGCGCCAGTTGCACCAGCTCGCGCGTGCGCTTCTCGGCATCCGGTCTCGGCAAGAACCGCCATGCACTGGCCAGCTCCACAATAGCGAGCGTTGCAAACGAGGGGTCCTTCGGATCGACCAGCGGGGACACCTGCGCAAGGACCGCAGCGGCGTACGTCGAGTCGCCTTCGGCGACGCTGAGCCACGCGACATGCTCCAATGCGGGGACAAACCCCGGATGAGTTTTCAGCACGTCCTGAAACGATTGGATCGCCTCGCGCCGTGAACGACCCACGAGCGGTCCGCGATGCAACCGCTCGTCCGCATACCGGAACTGGCCGAACAGAAAGTCCTTCGAACGCGTAGTCAACGCATCCAGGGAGTCGAGACGTGCTTCGATGGGCAGTCCCTGAGCCCGAATCAGTTTCTGATAGTAGTCCGGAAACTCACTGAGATGAGCGAGGTAGCGCGCACTGTCTCTGGGGTCGTCCTCGAGGTCGAACCAGCGCCCGACCTCGGCGTGACGCCAGAAGCACAGCCAGCAGCTCGAGTCGAGCGCCGCGGCTTCGGCGTATCCTGCCCGAGCCTCGCCCCAGCGTCCTCGTGCGAAGGCTCCCTCCGCGCGCTGAAAGGCGCTCCGCCCGAGGGCGTTCTTCGGAAGCACGCCGCGAGGTAGCGTCCGGTCGAGCGAATCTGTCGACCTCAACTGCGCTCCGAATACCCGGTCGGCAAGGCTTTCTGCCAGGACGCGCCACCCGGCCGATGGCCCTACGATCTCGATCGTGTCGACGCGCGGACCGCGCAGCCGGATGCGCAAGCGGCTCGCTTCGTTTTCCGTTGCGACGTCGATGTGGGAGCCCCTCGACAGCCAGCGCCCGAGTCCTGAGACACAGCGCGCGGAGAGCTCGGGGTACCGATCCAGGCTGTGCGCTAAAGCGCAGGCAACCGAATCCGCACGCGCCCCCTCTGGATCCGCCGTGGACGCGGCCGCCTCGACGCGAAACTGAAGGGTGGAAGGCACGGGGATGCTCCGAATCCACACCCCCAGGAGCGTGCATCCGATCGCAATGCCGATGGCGTTCCGCTGAAATGGCCGAACGCGCGTATGCCACAGGTCGCGTCGAAATGACGCCGCGTCGGGCCAGCGGTCTTTTGGATCCAGCTCGAGCGCGCGCCGCAGCACGCGCGCCACGAACCGCGGCACGCCCGCCCAATCGCCTGCTTTCGCAGCAGTCTTGGCCCAGCGGCGGCCCGTAAACGCCTCGTAGATGACCATGCCGGCGGAGTAGAGATCGGAACCCGCGTCCGCGACGCCGGCAAACTGCTCCGGCGCCATGTACGCAGCCGTCCCCAGCAGGATGAGCGAATCAGACTTCTGTTCCTCGGTGAGGCGTCGAGCGATTCCGAAGTCCGTCAGGACGCCCCGCTCCCCATCGAAGAAGACGTTGGCCGGCTTCACGTCGCGGTGGATCACGCCGTTCTGATGAGCGACCTCGAGCGCTTCCAGGAGGTCGCGGCCGAGTTTGCGTGCGCCGTTCACCGACATGGGCCCGGACTTCTCGAGCCGGCTCTGGACGGTGTCGCCAGCCAGGTAGTCCATCACGTAGAACGTGAGGCCCTGACTCTCAGCAACGTCGTGGACGGGAACGATGTTGGCATGGCGCAGCCGGCGGAGGATCCGCGCTTCCTCGACGAACTGTGCCTCGGCCTCGACGGTCCACAACCCAGGCCGTAAGACCTTGACGGCGACAGAACTGTCGAGCCGCACGTCGCGCGCGAGGACGACGATGCCCATGCCGCCGCTCCCCAGCTCGCGCAGCACCTCGTAGCCCTTCGGCGCCAGAGCGGCACGCACCCGCTCGAAGAAGGCGGACATGAATGGCCCCGCAGAACATCCCGGCCCCCCTCCAGAAAGTCAAACGGCCCCGGGAACCCGGGGCCGTTTCGCCGCGTCACATCGCTCGCGCTTACTGCACCGTGATCGCGATGTGCATGCCCAGCGCGACGTGCGGCAGGCAGTAGCCCTTGTAGACGCCGGCCGGCGCGCCGGCAAACGTCACGTCGTACTTCTCGTTCGGCTGCGTCAGGAACGGTCCCAAAAGATCGCCCATCGCGTTGGGCATCCCCTTCTTGAGGGCGTCGGCACCGCCCTTCGGGACCGAATCCCCGTAAAAAGCGATGTTGTGCGGACCGCCGGAGACATTGATGAACCGCACGACCGTGCCGGTCTTGATCGTGAGCTTGTTGGGCTCGAACGCGGCGACGCTCGTACCGTTGCCGGTCATCTTGACTTCGACCAC
>WNEZ01005534.1_pt1 | contig 11063 bp, 5 predicted proteins | sample 5400521 | NCBI WGS metagenome assembly WNEZ01 (sample SAMN13153339, study PRJNA577476) | soil metagenome | isolation source: 120 cm saprolite under Douglas fir tree site 2 hole 1 replicate 1 | place: USA:California | collected 2015-04-18
CAACTCGTAGGGGTTCAATGTCAGCAGCACTCGCCACTGAAGACGTCCTCGTAATTGAAACGCCTGAGCGCGTGCCGCTTCACTTTGCGCTGGCGTCGATTGGCAATCGTTTTCTTGCCTGCGCGATTGACCACGCATTGCAAGTACTCGCACTCATCCTGATGATCATCGCGTTCACGTTAGTTGCGAACTATTCGACTTTCGGCGAGCACCTCACTAATGCGCCAAAATGGGTGAAGGCCGCGCTGGTGATAATTCTCTTTTTGATCCTGTCCGGCTATTTTGCCTTCTTCGAGTGGATCTGGAATGGACAAACACCCGGCAAACGCTGGCTGAAGCTTCGTGTTATTCGCGAAGATGGCCGCCCGGTCACTTTTTGGGAAGCAGCAGTCAGAAACTTGCTGCGCACTTTCGACATGATGCCGGCGCCATTCTATTCAATCGGCCTGATTTCAGTTTTTGTTAGCGCTTCGGACCAACGTGTGGGCGACATGATTGCAGGCACGGTTGTGGTTCGCGAGCGCGAGGCCCAGGCGCCGCTCTTCGCGCAGGTGTTTGAGTCAGCGGTGAGCGACTTGGCGTTGCGAAGATCGTTCAGGCCGGTTGAGTTTTCTGGAGAGCTTAACAGTTTGACTGAGCGCGAAATCGAAGTTGTGGAAACTTTCCTGCGCCGGCGTTGGGATCTTTCGGATATTCCCCGGCAGTGGATGGCTTGGCGCGTTTCGTTGCCGCTTATGTATAAAGTTCGTCCGACATACGATCTGGCGACGTTTACCTATGAAGGTTTTCTCGAAGAACTACTGCACCGTTATCGCGTCCACCATAGATTTTCGGAATAAAGAAAAAACTTTTCTCATCGCTGCCGCGAGAATCCTTCTTCAAACTTTCTCTGTGTCCATTGTGTTCTCTGTGCCTCAGTGGTGAATCTTTGTCAGCGCCGGCTCACCACAGAGACACAGAGAACACAAAGGACGCACAGATAACGGTTCAAACTACGACACCTCCCCGCGGTTGCCAAATTGATTCAACGATCGATTCTTTGTTAATCTTTCCGTTTCTAACATGCGCGTAATTCAAAACCATGGAAGGTTGGTTATTTGAGATGAGCACAAATGTTTTCATTTTGGGTGGCAAGCGCACGCCGATGGGCGAGTATGTCGGCGCGCTGAAAGATATTTCGGCAATTGATCTTGGCGCGACGGCGGCAAAAGCTGCTTTGGAAACGACGGGCGTCTCCCCGGAAGAGATCGATCACACGGTGATGGGAAATGCGTTACAAACGTCTGGGGACGCAATCTACGGCGCGCGTCACGTTGGGCTCAAAGCGGGCGTGCCTTTTGACCGGCCGGCGCTTACGGTTAATCGCTTGTGCGGCAGCGGTATTCAGTCAATCGTTTCGGGCGCACACATGATTCAGCTTGGTGAAGCGCAGACTGCGCTAGTCGGCGGTATGGAGTCGATGTCGCAAGCGCCGCATGTGATTCGGGGGGCCCGCTCAGGTTTTGCGCTGGGCGAAGGCAAACTCGAGGACAGCCTGATGGTCGCGTTGCTCGATACCTATTGCAATACGCCCATGGCCGGCACCGCCGAAAATCTGGCGCGAAAGTTTTCCATCTCACGCGAAGAGCAGGATGCGTACGCGCTGCGTTCGCAACAGGAAGCAAAGCGGGCCAGCGATGCCGGCTATTTTGCTGACGAGATTGTTCCGGTTGAAGTTAAGTCGCGCCGGTCGAGTTTCATTTTTGACCATGACGATCACATGCGACCAGAAACGACAATGGAAGTGCTGGCGAAATTACGACCGGCGTTTGCTAAGGATGGTTTTGTAACTGCCGGCAACGCTTCGGGAATTGTTGACGGCGCTGCAGCATTGGTCATCTGCGGTGAAGACTATCTCAAGCGTGCGGACAAGAAACCAATGGGCCGTATTGTGAGTTGGGCTTATGCTGGTGTCGAACCTGAAATCATGGGCATTGGACCAGTGCCAGCGACGCGCCAGGCATTGAAGAAAGCCGGACTCGAGCTTGCTGACATAGATCTGATCGAAGTGAATGAAGCTTTCGCCGGCCAGTATCTCGCCGTTGAAAAGGAACTGGGTTTGGATCGATCGCGGACGAACGTCAACGGCGGAGCCATTGCACTGGGACATCCGTTGGGCGCCACCGGCACCCGGCTCGTGCTCACCTTACTTCATGAATTGCAGCGCCGCACCGGTCGTTACGGTCTGGCGACGGCGTGCATCGGTGGCGGCCAGGGCATCGCTATGATTGTTGAGCGGTTCTCCGGTTAATCGTCGGAACTAAACTGCAATTTCCTGATTTTCCAATATTGATCCAAATTCTTGGCTGACTTTATGGCGACCTGAAAGCTGAGTTTTCAGATAAGCGTTGAAAAGCGGGGACTTAATACAGCGTGTGCCCTTGGGCTTAATTCGGCATACCTTTTGCGAATGATAAGGCGATCAAGTCATGCCCAGGTGGGTCTTCGCAGAATACGAAACAGCGAACTTGTATTTTACTCGGCTTAAAAACGTATTAGGCTTGCGAAAGGTGCATCAGGCATGCTAAAAGCTTGCCTCTATTCGGGGTCTACGGATCATTTCCTTCTTGTTTTGCATAACATCAAATTTGCTCTCTATTTTCAAGACATCAACCTGCGCCCAATCGGCTGCGCACATTCTTCAACGCTAACTCATGCTTAAGGAGTTCCCCATGTCGAAATTTGTACGACTACCCCTTGTTATTTTCTCCCTACTCGCGCTGAGCACTATCGCGTTTGCACAGTCAACGCTGACTGGTGGCATCAGCGGGAAGGTCACCGACCCGCAAGGCGCATCAATCCCCAATGCCGCGGTAACGGCGACTAATGCTGGGACAAACAAAGAGGCAACGGCCACCAGCGATAACGACGGCGGATTTCGCGTTGTTAACCTTGAGCCGGGAAGTTACACCGTGAAGGTTACGGTCGCAGGCTTCGCTGATTTTGTGCAGGAAAAAGTCGTCGTCGAAGTTGGACAGATTACCTCGCTAATTGTTCCTCTGGGTGTTGCCGGCACTACGGCAACCGTCGAAATTACAGCAGAAGCGCCGGTGATCAATACCAACTCGCAGGAGTTTTCTACCAACATTAATCAGACCTCGATCAACGAACTGCCGGTCAACGGTCGACGCGTTACCGACTTTGTGCTCTTGACGCCGGCTTCGGTTCCCGATGGTCCTTTCGGACTGATTAGTTTTCGTGGGATTTCGGGCTTGCTGAACAACAGCACAGTGGACGGTGGTGACAACAATCAATCGTTCCAATCGGAAGAACGCGGCCGCACCCGCATCCCCTACGTCGTCAGCCAGTCTGCAGTTCGCGAGTTTCAGGTTAACTCCTCAAACTACTCGGCTGAATATGGGCGTTCGGCCGGCGCGGTAGTTAATACAGTAAGCAAGAGCGGCACGAACGAGTTTCATGGGGATCTCTTTGAGTACTATCGCAACAACAAGTTTGGCGCGCGCAATCCTCGCGCCTTTCAGAGCGTCCTGATCAATGGCATCTCGACGCCAGTAGGAATTAAGCCGCTCGATATTCGCCATCAATTCGGCGGCGATATCGGTGGTCCGATTGTTAAGAACAAAGCGTTTTTCTTCTTCAGCTACGATCAGCAAAAACGAAACTTCCCGGGTCTGGCTGTCTTTTTTGCCCCGGGTTACTTGAATACGCTGGCTGCCGGAACTACTGGGCGAGCTGCTTTGACTGCAGCGACCGCTACTAAGGGTTTAACGGATGCCCAGATTGACAATGCGCTTAATTTTCTTACTTCGACAACTGGCGAGACCCCTCGTCGTGGCGATCAGAAAATAATCTTTCCGAAGTTTGATTGGCAGGTGAATAGCAATAACCTGTTTACGTTGTCTTACAATCGCTTGCGCTGGGCCTCTCCTGCTGGTTTGCAAACGCAGGCCACAAACACCAACGCGCGACATAGTTTCGGCGACGACTTTGTTCGGGTCGATACGATTAATTCACGCTTTCAGTCAACGCTTACGCCCAACCTGCTAAACGAGGCGCGGTTTCAGTATTCCAAGGACTTTGAATTTGCTTTCAGCCAGCCGCCACTGCCTGGCGAACCCTCTACTGCAACCACGGAGTTGGGCGCGCGTTCACCGCAAGTGTTTTTGACCAATGGCTTGACCTTCGGCACCACAACCAACTTTGAACGCATCAAGTATCCGGATGAGCGACGCATTCAATTTGCGGACACGGTAACCTGGACCAAGGGGGTAAACACAATCAAGTTCGGCGCCGACTTTAATCACGTCACCGACGAAATCTTGAATCGCGCCTCTGAAGCCGGTTCTTACTCGTACTCAAACATCAGCGACTTCGTAATTGATTACGTCAATTTTGTGACGCCTTTACCCGCAACGGTAACATGCTCAACCACTACCCGGCTGCGGGGCCGTTGCTACACGAGTACTTACGTTCAGGGCGTTGGCATTCAGGGCATAAAGTTTAAGGAAGATGAGTATAGCTTCTTTGCCCAGCTGGATACCCGCGTAACACCGCGCTTCACTTTGAATTCCGGCTTGCGTTACGAATACCAGAAGTTGCCTGCCGCAATCCTGCCTAACAGCAGTACTTTGGTTATTCCGAATGACGGCAGAACACTTAATCAAGCGACCTCAACGTTGCCGAACGACAAAAACAACTGGGGTCCGCGTGTTGGTTTTGCTTACGACGTTAACGGTGATGGCAAGACCTCTGTCCGCGGCGGCTTCGGTGTGTACTATGGTCGCATCCTTGGTGGGCACATTTGGAACAACCTGCTGAAGACAGGTAATTTGGGCGGACAGGGCACCATCACTGTGGCGCAGACGCAGATTACCAATTGCACCCCGCTCGTACCCACGGCGACGGTGCCGTGTGCCCCGATCTTCCCCAATGTCTTACCGAATACGACGTCACTTACGTCGGCCGGCACGATCTTCTTCTTCCAAAGAAATTTCCAAACGCCGAAGATTCTTCAGTATGACTTTATTCTCGAGCGAGAGATTGCCAAGAATACGGTCGCTTCAGCGTCGTTCGTCGGGGCGAGGGGTTATGACTTGCCGACCTTCGTGGACGTGAATCTTGGTCTAACCGGCGCAAGCAAAACCTACACAATTCTTGGTGGGGCTGAAGACGGGCAGACTTTTACCGTTGCGCAGTACGCCAAGGCCATTTCGACCCAGGCCTCGATGCTTCGTGAAGAGAGTTCAGTAAAGTCGGAATACAGCGCTCTGGTTCTGCAGGTCAACCGCCGCTTTACTAACGGTCTGCAATTCCAGTCGAGTTACACTTTCTCGAAAGCGACCGACACCGGACAAAACTCACTGATCACCACCAGCATCTTTAATCAGCCGGTGGATGTTTTTCAGCGCCAGGCTTACGATTTTGGGCCAACCAACTTTGACACGCGGCATAAGTTCGTGTTCAGCGCAGTCTATGCGCCCACGCTTTACAAGGGCGGGGCCGGTTCGGCCCGCGACCGTCTGATAAATGGTTGGTCGGTTTCTCCAATCTTTGTGCTCTACAGCGGCACGCCATACAGCGCCACAGTTTCGGGAGTGACTAATGGCCTAAACGGCTCAAACGGCGACTTCCGTTACTTTCGGCTTCCGCGTAACTCGTTCCGTCTGCCCGCAATCAAGAATATGGACCTGAGAGTTTCAAAGCGAATTAACTTCTCGGAGAGATATAATGTTGAATTGCTGGGAGAGGCCTTTAACCTGTTCAATCGCACGCAGGTTTTCGGTAAAACTAGCGCGCTCTATACCTCGTCCAGCACTACCTGCACAGTTAACGGTGTTAGCGTTCCAGTGCCTGCGCCGGGGAACGGACTCTGTTTCAACACTGCGTTCGGCGCCGTTAGCAGCACGGACAGTAACAAGTATTCCCAGCGCCAGATTCAGTTCGCGGTGCGTTTCCACTTCTAGTTTCTAAACTAGCAAGCAAAGAGAAACCGGGTGCCCCTTGTTAAGGAGTACCCGGTTTTTTTTAACTCGCTGTAAACGATCTAGATCAAGCGATCGCCTTCGACGGCTACCGAATCCTGCCGGTAATGGCAGCCGCGACTTTGACGATTGTGCAGAGCGGCTTGCGCAACGATCAGCGCAACCTCGACGGCATTTCGCAGGCCAATCAAACCGTCGTCCAGCTTGGTGGTTCGATAGAAGGTTTCAATCTCATTCCAAAGGTGGCGCAACTCCCGAATTGCTCGCGAGATTCGTTCGGCGCTGCGCACCAATCCCACGTAGTGCCACATGATATTTTGAATGGTCTGCATGTCGCCCTGAATTAAGGCCGGGTCCGCGTCCGCGATCAAGCCGCTTTCGTCCCAAGGCGGTACGTTGTCAAACTCAGCCCGCACCAGGCCCGCCCCCTCGAGTAATTTATCAATATGTTGTGCAGCACGATTTCCCCACACCAGACCTTCCAACAGCGATGTCGAAGCCAAACGATTGGCGCCGTGTACTCCGGTGCAACTGACTTCGCCAACACCATATAGCCGCGCAACGCTGGAACGACCCCATTCATCCACCAGCACGCCACCACAAAAGTAGTGGGCCGCGGGAACGACTGGAATGGGCTCGCTGGTGATGTCGATGCCGGCTTTTAGACAGCGGCTGTAAATATTTGGAAAGCGTTCGCGAATACGCTCCGCCGGCATGCGTGAAGCAATATCGAGTAGCACGTAAGAGTAGCCGTTATGTTCCATCTCGTGATGAATGGCGCGAGCCACGACATCGCGTGGAGCGAGGTCGCCCCATTCTGCCGAATAATTCATCATGAATGGCTGTCCCTCAGGCGTAATCAAGATACCGCCCTCACCGCGGACTGCTTCGCTGATCAGAAAACCTTCGGCGCCAGGTACCGCAAGTGCAGTGGGATGAAACTGAACGTATTCCGCGTTGGTGATCCGCGCGCCGGCGCGGTTAGCCATTGCCAGACCATCGCCGCGGGCTCCCAGCGGATTTGTGGTGTTGCGATAAATGCGTCCCAGACCACCGGTCGCGAGTACGGTGGTGGTTGCAAGGCAACGATGTACAGTTCGTTCCTGGCGGTCGAACATGTAAGCGCCGTGGCAAGTAACGCCTTCGTAATTATCCAGCGGGTTGCGCGAATGATGTGGGAAAGTAATCAAATCAACCGCGGTCATCTGCGATTCGATGGTTACATTCGGACAGTCGTTTAAGGCAGTGATGAGGCCGTCCATGATGGCTTTGCCCGTGCCATCGCCAACATGCAGGATGCGCCGTCGTGAGTGGGCCGCTTCCTGGGTTAAGAGCGGCTGGCCGTTCGTATCCTGATCAAACGCAACGTGGGCCAGTCCTTCAAGCACCTCGTGCAGCAGCGCCGGACCTTCTTCTGCAAGGATGCGCGCGGCGTTTGGTGAGCTAACGCCTGCCCCTGCTTTCAAGATATCAGCCAGCAGCAGCTCAGGATTATCCCCAGCGCCGCGACCAACGATGCCGCCCTGTGCGTAGAGCGTGTTTGATTCGTGCGCATCGCGCGCGCGCGTAGCAATGGTGATGAGACGGTTGGGATTGCGTGCAAGCCGCAGCGCGGTGGTTGCGCCGGCGATGCCACAACCGATGATCAAAACATCGGTCCTGTTCAAAAGGGTTCTTCCTTCATGACATCTCTCAGCCGATGGCTATCATCCTCTCGACTGACCGGGCCGCCCGTTGCAAAATCTCTTCAGGCAACTCGATTACATACTGGTTTTTTCTTAGCGATTCCAGCGTGTCTTCAAGAGTGATCTGATTCATGTGGGGACATCTCACACTGCAAAGGCGCAACATCTCTTTGTCGGGATTTGCCGCCGCGATGTTGTCGCCCATGGCACACTCGGTGAGCAGCAGGTAATGGGGAGCGGAAGTGTTTTCTACGTGTCTAATCATCGCGGTTGTGCTTCCGGAGAAGTCTGCAGCAGCGACGACCTCGGGACTGCATTCAGGATGCGCGAGAATCGTGACATCGGGAAACTGCTTCCGGACGTTCTCGATATCTTCAACTGTAAACTTGTCGTGAACTTCGCACCGTCCTAACCAACCGATCATTTGGTAATCAAGTTCACCGTCAAACTTTTTTCGCGGATCCATGGTTGGAAAAACAATGTGCTTGCCGGTTTCTTTGGCGACATTCTTCGCCAGGTATTCATCAGGAATAAAGATGACTGTCTCGGTATTCAGAGACTCGACGACCGCGCGAGCGTTGCTGGAAGTGCAACAGATATCAGATTCAGCTTTTACATCGGCATAAGTATTGACGTAAGTAACAACCGGCACGCCGGGGAATCTTCGCTTCAGTTCACGCACGTCGGCAGCGGTAATACTCGCAGCCAACGAACAGCCGGCCTTTTCCGAAGGCAACAGAACGGTTTTCCCCGGATTGAGGATTTTCGCCGTCTCAGCCATGAACTTCACACCACAAAAGACGATGATGTCCTTATCGGTTTGCGCCGCCTTGCGCGCGAGCTCGAGTGAGTCGCCAACAAAATCCGGCACGGAGTTGAAGAGCGCCGGTTCCATGTAATTGTGCCCGAGAATGACTGCGTTTTTCTCAGCTTTCAGGCTATTGATTTCTGCCGCCAGCTCAGCCTTGATCTTCAATTCAAAGTCCGGCACTACGTTGGCCAGCTTGGCCTTCATCGCCTGATACATCTTTTCGGGGTTCGTTTCAGTAATCATTTCGTTTTTGCTATCCAGTAACACTTTGTTCCCCATCAATCTCCTCAAATTGCAAACTTACATCGAAAACTTTGGCCGAGTGCGTAAGCGCCCCAACCGAGATGTAGTCAACTCCTGTCTCAGCAGTCTCGCGCACATTCGCGAGTGTTACATTCCCTGAGGCTTCCAGCTTCGCGCGCTTGCCAGTTAGTTTCACGGCTTCTTTCATCATTGCAAGCGACATATTGTCGAGTAAGATGCGCTGAATGCCTAATTCGATACCAGCTTGCACGTCTTCAAGGTCGGCCGCTTCGATCTCAATTTCGAGATCTGTGCCCGCACTGCGCACGCGACGCACTGCTTCGGCCAGCGAACCGGCTGCGGCGATGTGATTGTCTTTGATAAGAATCATGTCGAACAGACCTTGCCGATGATTGTGCCCGCCGCCACGCGATACCGCGAGCTTATCAATGACACGCAACCCCGGAGCAGTCTTGCGAGTATCGAGAATCTTCGCGGACGTGCCGGCAATCTTATCTACAAACTGTCTGGTAAGCGTTGCTATTCCCGACATTCGTCCGAGAAAATTAAGCGCGGTGCGTTCTGCGATCAGCAGTCCCCGCGCTGGTCCAAAGACGTCGGCAACGATGGACCCATTCTCAACGCGCTCACCTTCGCTTGCCCTGATCCCGAAGGTAATCGATTCATCCAGGTTGAAAAAGACCTTTGCGGCAACGTCCAGACCGGCGATGACTCCCGTCTGTTTTGCAATGATATCTCCGCGAATTTTCAGTCCTGCGGGAACGATAGCGTTCGTGGTTGCATCGCCGGCGCCAACATCTTCTGCCAGCGCCCGATTTATGCAAGCGTCTATTTCCGCAGACACATCACGAATAAGGTGTTCGATAACCATGATTCTCGGATTATTCAAGATGATACTGGCTGAACGGACCCGCATCAACAAGCGAGCCAAATCCCCGGCGCCTCCGGGTAAGATCTGCCAAATACGTTGAGAAACTGAGCAGTTTTGGGCTTGTGACCCTTCCGCTCCTTACCAGTGACGATTCTTCTGGCTCGTTTACAAGGGTTTTTGCTAATATGGGGGTGCCTGTTCAGGCCTACCTCAGTTTTCATTTCCTTCCGCAAGACTTAAATGCCAGATAAACACTCGATTAGTTTGCTTGAAGCTTTGCCCGAAGTCCCTTCGCTGATGGGCCATCGGACCAGCAATCAAATGTTAGGACATGCTTTTGATGCACTGCCCGACGGCGCCTTTCTGTTTGGAAGTGACCGCCTTTTGATCATGGGGAATGCTAATGCGGCGCAACTGCAAGGCGATGATCTTTGTTCCGGGCGACTATGCTGTGAAATGTTTTGGCGAGTTGAGGGAGCGGACGGCTGCGTAGTCGATCGTGCGATTGAGAGCGGCGAAAAGGTTGAGGTTGAAATTCAATCGGGACCCGAACAGAACCTTTCGATCTCGATCATTGTTGAACCACTTGATGATGACGACGGGGCACGAGGCGCTCTTGTTATCGCTCGGGACATCTCAGACCTGCGACGCGCCGAAGCTGAAACGATCGCTCACAAATCATTTATAGCCAGCATCGCGGATCGCACTCCTGACGAAATCTATGCACTGGACGCGGCGGGTCGCATCACCTGGATGAACGAGCGTGCGGAAGCTCTCAAACCGGCGACGACAATTGCCGGCGGCCGCTTCGTTGACATCATCTCGCCCGAATCGAAAAGTGTGGCCGAACAAAATCTGGAGCGGACGCTGCACGGGAACGACACTGAATGCGAAGTGCGCGTACTTCAGGCTGAAGGCTTTCGCTATGCCGAGGCCCATGCGTCTCCGCTTTGGAAGGATGGCGAAATTGACGGTGTTCTGGTTTTCCTGCGGGATATAACTGAGCGCAAGCGCGAGCACGAGTTGATGGCCCAGTCCGATAAGTTACGTGCGGTCGGCGAACTGGCGGCGGGCGTCGCTCATAATCTGAATAATTCCTTGACCGTAATCCAGGGCCGGGCGCAACTGCTTTTACGCAACGCTACCGACGAGACGTCTGCCAAAAGCCTGCAAGTCATTACCAATGCCGTAGAGGATGGCACCAAGACTCTGCGCCGGATACTGGAATTTGCGCGCCGTGACTCTGTTAGCGAATTTGCTCCCGTTGAGTTGGGTTACCTGCTCACTTCCAGTATCGACATCGCGCGCCCGAAATGGCAAAGCAAGTCGCGCAAAGGCACGATCGATTTGAGAATCGAATGCAATGTGCCCGTCTATGTTATGGGCGAACAAGCGGAGCTGCGCGAGGTGGTGCTCAATCTCATTTTCAACGCCGTCGATGCGATGCCGGA
>WNEZ01035235.1_pt1 | contig 11063 bp, 7 predicted proteins | sample 5400521 | NCBI WGS metagenome assembly WNEZ01 (sample SAMN13153339, study PRJNA577476) | soil metagenome | isolation source: 120 cm saprolite under Douglas fir tree site 2 hole 1 replicate 1 | place: USA:California | collected 2015-04-18
GAAATCTTGGGTGCTGGCTGTGGTCGTCGTTGCCCTGGTGGTTGCAGCCTTCGGGGTGGGCGCATATTACTTCCTGCCTCGAGCACCAAAGGAGATCGACTCAGTTGCCGTACTACCGCTGGCGAATGCTACATCGAGCGCCGATCCGGACTATCTCGCGGACGGCATTACGGAAGGGGTGATCAACCATCTCTCGCGCCTTTCGCGGCTGCGGGTGATGGCACGCAGTACTGTGTTCCGCTACCGGCAGGCGCAGCAGGATCCAATGCAGATCGGGAGCCAGTTGCATGTTCGAGCTGTGGTTGTGATTGGCCGCACATTTCGGCTCCGGGAATTCCTTTAAGAGCTAGAGGTGTAACGAACTTCTGAAAACCTCTCTACCCGATTTTTCACCGTAATCGATCCAACCCAGCGTCCGCGAATGTGTCACGGAAACTGTCGGGGAACTATCACAACAAGCGAGCGTCTGTTTAGAATCTGTTTCTTTTCGGCTCGGAGAGGGTGATTAGGGGTAATCGCAATCCAATCTGAATCGCGAAAACTCACTTTCTTTTCCGCGCGATCGCTCCGCACCAGGCAAAACACTTCTACCGATGGTTTGGCTTTTTGATTACATCGACAATCTCCGCATGCGCCTCTTCGCCCCATCGGACGGGAGATAAACTCCTCTTCACCGGCGGTTTGGCGCTTTGGGTTGCATTCGCTTGCATGCCTGGCTGTTCGAAGAGGCGTCGTGAACTCAAACCCCTGGCGCCATCTCTATGTCGCTCGGACAGATCTGAATGATGCAGAAGGAGGATGTGGGAGGCACTACTATTCCGCCGAAAGCGGCTGGGAACAGCCATGAGCACGTCACGTCTTTATGGCCGGTGGACGTATGCGCTATGATTTCCCACGGACACTGCCTTGCCAGGTCGCTTGTTCCTGTCTCACGCTCTGGCGACCCGGGAATACGCGCCACACCAATGGCTCAAAATTCTTCAGCGCCCGTGGAACACTCTGTCTTTAGTTATCTTTGCCGAATGCAGGTAGAAACGCTGGCCATACCGGAAGCACAAAAACTTCCATGGCAACGGCGCTTCCCTGGCGCGATTCTCCTTTTTGACATCGCGGGATTTACGGAGCTGACGGAAAAGTTCGCCTTGGGTGGGGCGGAGGGTGCGGAACAACTGTCCGGTGTTCTGAACGCCCACTTTGGCCCCATGACGGAAATCATCATGAGCTATGGGGGCGATGTCCTTAGCTTTGCGGGAGATTCTGTTCTCGCGGTGTGGGCCTCACCGTCACCAGAAGAACTCGGGAGGGCAGCCTGCCTGTCCGCACAAGCGGCACTGTCGGTGCAGAAGACTCTGCGTGGCCACGAACTGGCTGGTGGGGTCATCCTGCGTCAGCGGGCAGGCGTGGGAGCGGGATGGCTCTCTGCCATCAACGTAGGCGGCCGGGAAGAGAGGTGGCAGTTTCTGGTGGTGGGAAAACCGATCCTCCGCGCGGGACAGGCCAATCAAGAAGCTGCTTCTGGCGATGTTGTATTCACACCCGACGCGTGGCGGACCGTCCAGCACGATTGTCAGGGAGTAACGCTTCCGTCGGGAAGTGTCAGGCTCGATGCTGTCGTGAGCACAGTCGCGCCTCAGCTCCATGACCACGATTCTCCCAGAGCTCTGGCCATCGCCGCGCGGGACAATATCCCGCAGGTCGTTTGGGATCGCCTCCAGGCAGGTCAAGGAGCGTGGCTGGCCGAGTTCCGCACCGTTACCGTGATCTTCATGAATCTGGCGGGAATAGACCTTGAACAGCGGGACTTGCTGACGCAATTGCAGCCCGCGGCCACAACTATGCAGGACATCGTCTTCCGCTACGAAGGAACCATCTATCAATTCCTGATGGATGAGAAGGGCATCACGATGGTGAGCGCGTTCGGCCTGCCGCCGCTGGCCCATGAGAACGACGCGATGCGTGGGGCCGAAGCTGCGCTAACCCTTCACAAGGAGCTGGGCCAACTGGCGTGCCCAGTCTCGGTTGGAGTGACCACCGGCCAGGTGTTTTGCGGAGTGTACGGCAGTAATGAGCGGCGCCAATACACCCTGGTCGGGCCGGCGATGAACCTCGCGGCACGGCTCATGCAAGTGGCGGACCATCAAGTTCTCTGTGACCGTGCCACTTCCCTGGCTGCGCGCGCATCCCGGTTGCTGGATTTTGAGGGCCTGCCTGCCCTGTCGGTGAAAGGCAGATCGATGGCGGTTGAAGTTCATCGTCCGGGGTGGAAGACGCGAGGCTCGAGTGCGGTGCCGCCGAACATTGCCGACCAGGCTGCCGCCCAGGCGGAGCCGGACGAAATTGTGGGGCGAAATGCGGAGCGGGCCGCTCTTGGCGACGCACTGGAGGCATTGCTGAGAGGAGAATCGGGCGCGGTGGTGATCGAAGGTGAGGCCGGGATCGGCAAGTCACGCCTGCTTGAGCATCTCCTCCACGAGGCAGGGCGGCGAAATGTGCGTTGCCTGGCAGTGGCCGGGGACGCTATCGAAAAATCCACTCCTTATTACGGATGGCGACCTGTCTTTCGCGAGTTGCTGGGCGTTGACTCGGCCCCTGAAACCGCGGAAGGCCGCCGGCAGCACATTCTCCGACAACTGCACGCCGATCCCGAGGCGAGCCTTTTGGCTCCGCTACTGAATACGATTCTTTCGCTGGACTTTCCAGACAACGAGTTGACCGCGCAGATGGGCGAAGAGGGCCGGGCCGAAAGTACGCGTAAATTGCTGCTAGGTTTGCTGCGCCAGGCGGATGGAAATCGTCCTCGGGCTTTGGTCGTGGAAGACGCTCACTGGCTCGACTCTGCATCCTGGAAGCTCGCGACTCTGAGTAGCCAGTCCCTGCGTCCGTTACTGCTGATTGTGGCGACACGGCCACTCGCTGAGCCAATGGCCGAAGAATACCAAGCACTGTTCGAGCTGCCGGGCTCACGGCACCTCATCCTTGATGCGTTGCCGCCGGAGGACACTCTGTCGCTGGTATGCCGTCGGCTTGGCGTCCAGAGTCTTCCGCGTGAAATCGGACAGTTCATTCAAGAACGGGCGGCAGGACAGCCGCTGTTCAGCGAGGAAGTGGCCTTTGCCCTTCGTGATGCCGGATTGATCCAGGTAGTAGACGGATCCTGCAGGCTTAGCCCCGCAGTCTTTAGTTCATCGCGCGATCCGAAAGAGCATTTCAGCGCTCTGGATTTCCCCCGCACGGTGCAAGGGGTTATCACCAGCCGCATAGACCGCTTGCCTCAGCCCCAGCAACTCGCGCTCAAGGTGGGCAGCGTGATCGGGCGCGCCTTTTCTGTCTCCACTCTGCGGGACATCTATCCTCTGGAAGCCGACCGAGAACATCTTCCTGACTTTCTGCGTGAACTGGAGAGACTGGGCATCACCCACCGTGGCCGTCAAGCAGAAGAGACCTACACTTTCAAGCACTCCCTGATTCAGGACGTCGTTTACAACTCGGTGCCCTATGCGCATCGCCGCGAACTGCACCGCGCCGTGGCTGAGTGGTACGAGCGCAGTGGTGATCTGCCGCCCCATTATCCATTGCTGGCACATCACTGGCGGCGGGCCGAAGTCCTGCCCAAGGCGATCGAATACTCGGCAGCGGCGGGCGAGCTTGCCTTGCACAATTTCGCGAATCAAGAAGCCGTGCAGTTCTTCACGCAGGCGCTGGAATGGGATGGGGAACACCGCTCCGCCGGAGCCCCCGGTTCTACTCACCTACGCCGGGCACAGTGGGAAATGCAGTTAGGAAAGGCTTATACAAACACGACAAGGTATGCCGAGGGAAGGCAACATCTTGAGCAGGGGTTGTCGCTGCGGCGCAGGAGAGTTCCGCGCTCGACCCTGAGCGCCGCGGGCGCGCTGTTCCGCGAGATGGGGAAGCAGGCCTTGCACCGCACCTGGCCCAGGCACTACACGGGGAGGAGGAGCGCGCGACGCGAGGAGTTCCTGGAGTTCGCTCGCGCCTATGAAGCTCTGACGGAGATCTACTATCTAGTAGATAAGCCTGCACACTGTCTATACGCGGTCTTTCGCTCTTTGAACTTGGCGGAGGAAGCCGGGCTATCACCAGAGCTGGCGCGGTGTTATTCCTCCACAGGCGCTTTGCTAGGTTTTCTCTCTCTTCACAAGAGCGCACAGGCATACTGCCGGCGTGCCACGGAAGTCGCCGAGCAGGTTGACGATGCTGCGGCCCACGCCTGGGTAGGAATTGCCAAAGGGCTGTACTGGGCCGGGGTTGGAGAGTGGCAGAAGGCGGAGAAGGCGCTTTGCCAATCGATCTCCGTCAACGATCGTTTGGGCGATCGCCGGCGCGGCGATGACGGCCGTATCACCATGGCGGAGATGCGTTACTTTCAGGGAAATTTTGTGGACAGCTTGAATTGGGCAGAGCAGGCACGAGTGTCGGCCTAGCAGCGCCGCGATCTGCGCCTATTGGCAGAAGCGGCCCGCATGCGGGCATATGGCCTGCTCGCGCTCAATCGACTGGACGAAGTACTGGATTGCCTGGCAAATTTGTACTCTCTGCGGGCGGTTCTAGCGGGCGCAGGCGGCACACACCGTAAGGAATATGTCCTTGGGCGGTCGCGCAGACTTACCTGGGACTATGGGAGGCGGGGCGGGGCCTAGCGGAGACTTCTGGAGCCGGCCAGATCGATGTAGCGAGTGCCGCCCACAAGGCATGCAAAACACTCCGTGGTTACGCGCGCGTGTTTCCCATCGGAAAGCCGGCAAGCGAACTCTGCATGGGTCAACTTGAGTGGCTTAAGGGCAATCGACGACGAGCTCAGATGATGTGGCGGAAGAGCTTGGCGGCATCAGAAAAACTGGGCATGCGGCATGCTGAGGGTCTCTCGCATGACGAAATTGGACGGCATCTTTCCAGGCATGATTCTGCCCGCCATCAGCATCTGATCCAGGCCGCGGAGATTTTCCGTGGCTTGGCCGCAGCCTACGATCTAGCTCGGGTGGAGCAAATCGAGCCAGATTCTAGGGTCTGATGCATTGTTACCGGTAGTGGGCTGTTTTGAAAGCTATGTGGAACGGCAGAACTTGAACTTGCGAATGGGCGTGCGGCGCTTCACGCGGCTGACGAATGCTTTCTCAAAAAAGTTCGAGAACCATTGCCACATGGTTGCGATCTATCACGCTTACTACAATTTCTGCCGCGTGCATCAAACGCTGCGCGTGACGCCCGCGATGGAAGCTGGCCTAGCGGATCACATTTGGAGTTTGGAGGAATTGGTGGGACTATTGGAACAGAGGGGACAAGGGGCAGCGGCTGAGGCACGTGGCAGACCTTATTTTTGGAATAGCAATGCTCAGCGGTGCAGTCACAGCTATCGTTCGGCCCGTTATCATAATCCGCTGGGCGAAACGCGCACATTCTCAACTTGCGGAGGATGACGAAATCGTCCTGTGGATTACCAGACTCATCGGCGTGGGAGGGTTGTGTATCGTGGCGTTATTCTGGCTAATCATCATTCGGTCTCTCTGAAAGAAATTCAAAACAGCCCACTACCTTGTTACCGAGTGCCTTGACGGCGCGGTCAGCAATTGGTAGTATCCGCGAGCCTACGGCGGTGCCACTCCTCTAGCCGCCACTAGATGCTCGAAGAATTAGTCATTTCGCCAGGCGCGCACATCGAGCGCGTTCCCCCGCCTCAGGGACAAATCGCCGCGGCAATCGAAGAGCTCAGAGCCGGTCTGCGTGACAGGCTTCCCGCCCTTGCGGCTCGAGTCTCTCGCTGGATGGATGACATCTCTCCGAACGGCCAGGCCGCACGTTACTTCGCCCACCCACAGATGTTCCCCATGTTGCAATTACCCAGTTGGCTGGCCGGCACTATTTGCGACGAACGCGACACCGCCTTTCATGCCGGTCTGGTGTATTCCACTGCCAATGGTTATTACTACATCAGGCTGCTGGACAATTTGATGGATGGTCATGCGACTGTGGAAAGAGAACTTCTGCCGGCCGCCACTTTCTTTCACACCGAGTTCTGCGGTGTGTACCAGCGATACTTTGGTCCATACCATCCTTTCTGGCGCCTGTTTACCCGGTTCTGGTTAGCTTGTAGCGAGTCAGTGGCGAAAGAAGCGGCTCTGGACAGTATGCGGTTCCAGGATTTCGCGGAGATTTCGGCGGGCAAGTTCGCCGCGGCAAAGATTCCGTTGTCCGCTGTCGCCTGCCGGTATAGGCGGCCGGACGTCCTGCGCGTTTGGCTGAAGTTTTGCGATGCGCTAGCTTGCTGGACGCAAATGCTGGATGACCTCTTTGACTGGTACGATGACCTCGAGCGTAAGAGCTGCACGTACCTGCTTTCGGAAGCAGTCCGCCGAAAAAGCGGCAACGAATCTGTGGAAGCATGGATGATGCGGGAAGGTTTCTCCTGGGGCGTACAGTGTCTGCGAGATCAGATGCTGGAAGTGCGACGGCTAGCGCTTAAGCTCCGCTGCCCGGCACTAGTCGAATACCTCGAGAAGCGGGAGGGAATAGTGCAAGCGGAAGTTACAGAGATTTCCAAGGGGCTTGGGAGTCTCAAAGAACTCGCGGCAGTACTTGAATGGTTCGAAGGAGATTCTCGACGGAGGAGTAAATATGACCTTTGAAGACCTGGTACATAAGGTTCTGCACGAGCCTGGATTCTGGAACCAGCTTAAGAGTGATCCGGAAAAAGCGCTCAAGAGTCACGGCTTCCAGCCAACCCCGGCCCATTTGGCAGCACTGAAAAAACTGGACTACAACTCGATCCAAAGTGTCGCCCAGACATTTCAGCGTGCACAAGGCAAGCAGATCTGCTGAAGGTTCCATGCAGGGGCCTTTCCGCTTCGCCACAGGCGAGGGATAAGGAGACTGGTGGATGCATCCACATCTTGGGGAGCAGTTGCTCGATCAGCCGTCGTTTTGGTTGGCTGTGGGCCTCAGTGGTGATCTGCTCTGGATACTCGCTTACGTGCTAACCATCCGGGTGGGGTTCAAGCAAAAGGCTTTTGGCATACCCGTGCTGGCCATATGCCTGAACTTCACCTGGGAGCTGATCTATACACTGCTGGAGCCCTCGCCGACACCTCTCAAGCATTGGCTCAACGTGAGTTGGCTGGTTGCGGACAGCTTCATCGTGTATCAGCTTTTTCGCTACGGCAAGCCGCTACAGACCATCCCGCAAATGCAAAAATACTTCTATCCTGCGGTTGTCGGAACGATGGTTCTGTGCTTCGTTGGCCAAGTGACTTTCCATCACGCCTTTCACGACAGAGCCGGCTTCGAAGACGCCTACATGATCAATCTTGTGATGAGTGTTCTGTTCGTTTTCTTCTATTTTCACAGGCCGGATTTGCGGGGCCTCTCGTACGGAGCCGCCTGGGCCAAGATGCTGGGAACAGGAGTGCTTTCGCTGGGAAGCTTCATCGAATCCTGGGGGACGCCAGGCTACCACGGATTCATGAATTTCCTTTATGTCTCGATCTTTATGTTTGATCTACTGTATATCTATCTGCTTCATCAGGGACGCTCTCCAGTTCAGGCTCCATCTCTTTCCCACGCCGCTTGAGCTTGAGTTTCTTTGGGATGCGACATGACGCACGTTCACCCGCCGGAAATTGAAATTTTCAACTTCCCACCGGTGCAGCTTCAGCCGGCGCCGTTTCCGCATCTCACGATCGATGGCTTCCTGGACGAACGGGTTGCGGCATCTCTGCTCCGCTGGCTCGAATCAGAGGCTTCGTGGACATCCTACGAAGTTCTGGATTTCGCCCGTTATTACGATGTGAACCCGCGTACTGCCGGGCTTTATCCGCTACTTAACATTCTGAGCGACGACGTGTTGTTGGCGCAGATGGCGGCCCGCGTGCAACAAATCTTCCGAGTCGCTTTGCGTCCTTACGTTGACATGATTGCCCATAAGCTAATTCCAGGCCAGTCCGTGGGTATTCACACCGACTATGACGCCATGCAAACCCATCGCCTCATCATCCACCTGAATCGAGGCTGGACAGCGCAAAACGGAGGCGTGCTCCTGCTCCACGACGAAGACGATCCAGCAGTCCCACCGTCACGGCGTGTCCCGCCGATTCACCGGCGCGCGGTGGCATTTGAAATATCGCCGCGTTCCTTGCACTCCATCAGCCGCGTAGAGCGCGGGGAACGCTAGGGCGAATGATGCATTCCCGCTCGGGCGACCTCAGGTTCCAGGCTTACGGGAAGCAAGCGGGAGGAATGCCGTCGTTGCTTACTCCTGAAGAGGGGGGCAACTCCATGCCCCGCGCGGCACTGAATGCCCTGCTCGTGAACGCGGCAGAAAACCTGCATGGGGTAGAGATCCTCTTCGAGCACAGAGTCGCCGACTGCGATCTCGAGACTGGTATCTTAACCGTTCTCGACCCGCAAGGCCGGCAGATGACGATTTCCGGAGACGTCGTTATTGGGGCCGATGGTACGTTTTCCGCCATACGACGAAGGATGGCGCAGCTACCGATGTTCACTCTGCATCAGCCACGCCTGGAGTACGGATACAAGGAATTGCACATTCCCTCCGGCCCGGACGGTGACTTCTTGATGGAGAAACATGCGCTCCACATATGGCCCCGAGCCGGGTTCATCATGAGCGCCCTGCCCAACTTCGGCGGCTCGTTCAACTGCAATCTGTTCTTGCCTCTTTCGGGCGCTAACAGTTTCGACTCACTGGCTCGTGATGCTGACGTGGCACGCTTTTTCGCGGAAAACTTTCCTGACTTGATTTCTCTGGTTCCCAGGCTTCCCGCGGAATTCCTGGAGCATTCGGTCAACCCTCTCGTGGTCGCACGCTGCTGGCCCTGGCACTCCACTAGGGCGGTTCTGCTGGGAGATGCTTGCCATACCATGTATCCCTTTTCTGGGCTCGGAGCCAATCTGGCGTTGGAAGACTGTGCCGTTCTGGCGGAATGCATCCGGGAATTCTCACCCGATTGGCGGCAGGCATTCCTGGCGTATTCCACACGCCGCAGGAGCGCTATTGAGGACGTATTCGACGCGAGCGCCATCGTGACGCCGCTGCTGCTCGCTTGCCTTCCGGAAGATGGTGTAACCGGAAAGCTGTGAGAGGGACGCAAATGACTACTCGGGCAATCTGATCTTTCGACAAAGCTCCTGGAATCTTGGGTTGGAGTGCAGAACATCAAAGACAGGACGTACCCTAAGCCACATCAGGTCAACCGCCCGCAGTTGATAGGCTTTTTCGAGCCATGTAAGGGCATGCTCAGTCTCTCCCAGCCCAAGCAGAAGCTGGGCCATCAGCACTGGAGAGACATAGCTCCGGACGGATGCCTGGGAGAGTTCTTCCAGAATCTTTCTCGCCTCAGCCACTCTGCCAGAGACCGCATGGGCGTGCCCGAGGACGGCCAGCTCCTCCGGGCCGCGACTGGTCAGAGTCACTGCCCGCTCCAGAGATGCAACGGCCTCGACCTGCTTGCCTTGTTGCTCGTAAGTCTGTCCCAGGAAGTAATGAGCCATGACGAAATTCTCGTCCAAGGTGAGAACTTTCCGAAATTCGAGGACCGCCTGGTCGTAGTGGCGTTCCAAGTAAAGTTGCAAGCCGAGGGTCGTGGATACCACGAGGGAAAGCGGATCCAGTTCCCGGGCAAGCAAAAGCTCCGACTCGGCCTCGGCGAAGCGTCCCTGGGGGGCAAGACAATGAATAGCGTACCAATGATGAGCGGTGAGGTAGCCGGGATGAAGCTCGATGGCTCTGAGGAAGTCGGTTTCGGCCTGCGGCCAATCCCAATCAAATACAGCGCGCACACACGCCAGTGAAGTCAGAGCTTCCGCCATGCGTGGGTCAATCTCGAGCGCTCGGAGCGCAGCCTCGCGCGCGACCGGGAACACCTGGCTAGGAGCACTGGATCCGTAGATGCCCAAGGTGGCGTATGCATCGGCAAGTCCGGCATGTGCGGCGGCGAAACGCGCATCTGCCGCAATGGCTTCCTGGAAGCATTCGACCGCGCGCTGCAAGTCCGCGTTGGTTCGCTTGTTCCAGAAGTACCGGCCCTTCAGGTACAGGTTGTAAGCTTCCAGGTTGCCGGTTTGCGGCCGCACCAGCGGAAAACCAGCCTGCTGAGGCACAAGCTGTAGTTTCAGCCGCGCCACGATCTGCTCGGCAATCTCGTCCTGAAGCGCAAAGATGTCCTTGATTTCCCGATCGTAGCGATCAGACCACAGGTGGTAGCCGTCGGCAACATTAATTAGCTGTGCGGTGACCCGGATCCGGTTGGCGGACTTGCGTACGCTACCCTCCAGTACGTGGCTGACGTTGAGCTGCTTGCCGACTTCGCGGATGTCGAGATCCCGGCCGCGAAAGCGAAAGGCCGAAGTACGGGCCACAACTTGCAGTCCCGTAATGCGGGTCAGGGCATTTATCAGCTCTTCCGTAAGGCCGTCAGCAAAGTATTCATTCTCTGGATCTGGACTCATGTTCACCAAGGGCAGAACGGCAATCGATGTATGTTTCGGCGGACCTGCGGAATATGAAGCTGTCATTCCGTGGGATTCGGTATCCCGTTTCAACCGCTTCAGGTCGGCCCTTAGCTCGGCAGCAGACTGGCAGCGAACAGCGCGATCCTTCTCCAGAGCCTTGTTGATGATCTGATCCAAGCCCGGTGGAACTTCGGGGTTCAACCTCACTGCCGGGGGTGGCGCTCGATTGAGGATCGCCTCGAAGATCACTCCCGACGTGTCTCCTCGAAACGGAAGTTTTCCAGTGCACATCTCATACAGCACAGCCCCGAACGAGAACAGGTCCGTTCGGGCGTCCAGTTCCTTTCCCCTTACCTGCTCAGGCGACATATTGGCGACCGTACCGAGTGTAGAGCCCGGGCTGGTTAGGTGCTCCTGTGAGTCAATGGTAGGCAGCGCCGATGCGAGTGTCGCTTCGCGGCTCAGTGTGACTTTGGCGAGTCCGAAATCAAGAATCTTCGCTTGTCCGCGAGAGGTCACGAAAATGTTCGCTGCTTTAATGTCGCGATGGATGATTCCCTTCGAATGGGCGGCATCCAGAG
>WNEZ01006643.1_pt1 | contig 11062 bp, 9 predicted proteins | sample 5400521 | NCBI WGS metagenome assembly WNEZ01 (sample SAMN13153339, study PRJNA577476) | soil metagenome | isolation source: 120 cm saprolite under Douglas fir tree site 2 hole 1 replicate 1 | place: USA:California | collected 2015-04-18
GCAGGGCTTAGAGGATTGCGTGCGGCAAGAACCGCGACGTATTGCCGGTAATCGGATTCTCGTCCTCGCGGATCGATAGCCCACACGGCGTGTGATCGATCAGCCAGCTGCCGAGCACCGGGTATTGCTGGGAAAAATTCGGCAGCGGCGCGAAGGCCTGGCGAATAAAACCCTCGGCGCCGTACGGCCCCTGCTGTTCCACCACGGTAACGCCCTCGCTGATCAGCGCGACATTGGCCCCTTCGCGGGAATAGAGCGGCTTGCGCACAAAGGAGGCGCCGAGCTCGGCTGCGTTCGGGTCGTCCTCGAAAAAAGCCGGCAACAGATTGGGATGATCCGGAAACATCTCCCACAGCAGGGGAAGAATGCCCTTGTTGGAAAGGATGGCTTTCCATGGCGGCTCGATCCAGCGCGTCGGCGCATCGGCCAACCTTGCGCCGAACGCATCGTGAAACATCCATTCCCAGGGATACAGTTTGAACACCAGCTCGATCGGACGATCGTCAAGATCGGCGAAGCTGCCGTCGTCGCGCAATCCGATGTCCTCGATGTCGATCAATGTGGTCGCAAGACCGGCCTGCCGCGCGGTGTCCTCGAGATAGGCCAGCGTGCCGGCATCCTCGGCGTTTTCGGTCGTTCCGGCGAGATGAACGTGGCGTCCGGCGCCGACTTTTTTCCACGCGTCAATCAGGCACTCATGGATCGAATTGAACTGGTCGGCATGTCCGGGAATGATGCGCCGTTCGATCGCCTGCTCCAGCCATGTCCACTGAAACACCGCCGCCTCGAAGATCGAGGTCGGCGTATCCGCATTGTATTCCAGCAGTTTCGCAGGGCCGCGTCCGTCGAAACTGAGGTCAAGCCGGCCATAGAGTGAGCCCTCGTCACGGTGCCAGCTCTCGGAAATCAGCGGCCAAAATGTTTCCGGTATCTTCAATCGGCGCAAATAATCTTCATCGTCGACCGCGTTGCTGACGAGTTCGAGGCACATGGCGTCGATCTCGCCTGACGGCGCCTCGATCTGATCTTCGATCTCATCCAGCGAGAACGCATAATAGGCGCGCTCGTCCCAATAGCGCTCGCCATCGATGGTGTGGAAATCAAACCCGGTCTCTTCCGCGGTCGTGCGCCAGTCGCTGCGTTCGGGGCAAGTAATACGCTGCATGGGTCTCCGCCATGCCCATGCCCGTGCCCACCATGGCCGTGCCCGTGCCCGTGGAACCGATGCAGGCCGCCGCCAAAACCGCCATAGGCGGGGCAACTTTCAATGAGCCTTCCATCCGGGCCGCGCGTTCGATAGGGAACGCGTCCGGGTCCGCAATCTACCCGCGGCACAAAACCCATCGATACGGTGCCGACGGCCGCGGTACCCATCATGGTCAGGATGACACGGCGCGAACGTTTCATAGGATCACCTGCTCTTGCACATGCGAAGAGTTTTGGGAGAGCCAAGCCCTGATATTCAAGCTCTGGCATTGAGGCAGAGTTGCGATTGACGGGCAAGCCAAAGCGAACCGTTTCACAGGATCGTGCGGGACGCCGCCGGTCGGTCTCGTCGTCAGCCGCCGCCGGAAAAATGCGACGTGAACGCATGCGCAAACCCGCCGAATCCGCCGCGCGTGACGCCGCCTGATCCGGAATCGGACGCGGTGCCTGTCGAAGAATGGCCGGACGAGGTGTCTCCGCCGAAGAAACTGCTGCGCGACGATCCGCCGGAAGAACCGTGACCGCCACTGGATGAAGATCCACGGGGTGGGCATTCGGCGTTGGCTTGCGGCCTCGACGGCGCTGCCATTCCCGGTCGGCTTTGTTCGCAGTTCTCGCCTGGCATCAGCGCGTAGGCGCCACCGCCAATGGCAAAGGTGCCCATCAGCAGCAGCGCCACATGGTTGGAGCGCTTCACCGGTACGGTGGTTTGGATCGCAACCGGCTTGCGTCTGCCGAATTCCCTGTTTGGTTTCTCGGCCATGATCAATAGATCATCGAGGCGGCGTTGAGCGCGCCGGCGGCGAGCGATGCGAGCCCGAGCCAGATCGCGGCTGCGACTTCGCCGTTAGCGATCCGCGCCGACAGGTTCGGTACCGGTATCTTGACGATGAAATAGACGGCGATCTGAACGACAAGCGCGATCGCGCTCCAGATCAGGCAATCCAGGACATTGGCGGAGTGGGCAATGGCGCTGACCAGCGGCAGCACGAAACCGAGCAGGCTGAGGCCGAGCGCAATCGCGGCCGCCGGGTCGTTGTCGCGGATCAGCTGGAATTCATCGTGCGGCGTGACGCGGGTATAGACAAAGAGGTAGGCGACGACGGCGACAAGGGCGGTACAGAAGTAGACCAGGAACGCCGGTAGTCCCGCCAGTGATTGAAGGATCATTTGGAAGCGCCCCTAATCGTCCGACATCACGGTCGCACGATCCGTCGGTCGGTGCACGCGAACAGCCGGTTCAATCCCCAAACAAAAACCCCGCCATTTGCGGCGGGGTCCAGTTCGGGAGGAGAGAGCCCGACGGGCTCTCGGGTAGAATAGTGATCAGGCGGGGATCCGCTCTTCGACCTCGTGCGGCTCGCGCAGCACATAGCCGCGGCCCCAGACGGTCTCGATGAAGTTGCGGCCTTCGGAGGCGTTGGCGAGCTTCTTGCGCAGCTTGCAGATGAAGACGTCGATGATCTTCAATTCCGGCTCGTCCATGCCGCCATAGAGATGGTTGAGGAACATTTCCTTGGTCAGCGTCGTGCCTTTGCGGAGCGAGAGCAGCTCCAGCATCTGGTATTCCTTGCCGGTCAGATGGACGCGCTGGCCGCCGACCTCGACCGTCTTGGTGTCGAGATTGACCACGAGATCGCCGGTCTGGATCACCGACTGGGCGTGGCCCTTGGAACGGCGGACGATCGCATGGATGCGGGCGACCAGTTCGTCCTTGTGGAAGGGTTTTGTCATGTAGTCGTCGGCGCCGACGCCGAGACCCTTGACCTTGTCCTCAATGCCGGCGAGGCCGGAGAGGATCAGGATCGGGGTCTTGATCTTGGACACCCGAAGCTGCTTGAGCACGTCGTAACCCGACATGTCCGGCAGATTGAGGTCAAGCAGGATAATGTCGTAATCGTACAGTTTTCCGAGATCGACGCCTTCTTCCCCAAGGTCCGTCGTATAGACGTTGAAGCTCTCGGATTTGAGCATCAATTCGATCGACTGCGCGACGGCGCTGTCATCTTCTATCAGCAATACGCGCATGCCAGTCCCCTAATGGTCGCCGCTCCGGGCGTCAGGTCGGCCGCACTACTTTGCGGCACTCAAAACGCCTTTGAACAACTGATTCGGATCCTGACGACATATGGTTAACAAAATCTGATTCTGATCCGCAAGCTCTTTCAGTGCAATTTTTAACGAATCGCCCTAAGATACTGCGTAGAAGCAACTTTTGGTATCCACTCCCGTTCAGGTTCCACATTAAGAGTCGGAACTAATCGACTCCCGTGATTCGTCCTTCATTCTAAAGGGCGAGCGAGCTCAGTCACATCAAAGACAGTGACGCAATGATTAACGATGCGGGTAAACACAGAGTTAAGGGAAGGGCCCTAACGCGCGGAAACTTAAGGTTTTCGCAATGAAGGCCCTCGCCGAACAGATCACCGACATCGATGGAGTCAATATTTATGGGCGCGTGGTCGGCGTGCGCGGCCTGATGGTCGAAATTGCCGGCCCGATCCACGCGATGTCGGTGGGCGCCCGCATCGTGATCGACACCGGCGGCAACCGTTTCATCCCGTCCGAAGTCATCGGCTTCACCGGGAGTAATGCCGTGGTGATGCCGTTCGCCGGCCTCGAAGGAGTGAGGCGCGGCTGCCGCGCGGTGATCGCCAACGCCGCAAGCCTGGTGCGGCCTTCGCCATTGTGGCTCGGTCGAGTCATCAATGCGATGGGCGAGCCGATCGACGGCAAGGGGGCGTTGCCCCAGGGTCCGTCGCCGATGCCCTTTCGCAACTCGCCGCCGCCGGCGCATTCGCGCAAGCGCGTCGGCCCGCCGCTCGATCTCGGCGTGCGGGCGCTCAATACCTTTCTGACCTGTTGCCGCGGCCAGCGGCTCGGCATCTTCGCCGGCTCAGGCGTCGGCAAGTCGGTGTTGTTGTCGATGCTGGCGCGCAATGTTGACGCGGATATCACCGTGATCGGTCTCGTCGGCGAACGCGGCCGCGAGGTGCAGGAATTTCTGCAGGACGACCTCGGAGATGAGGGGTTGGCGCGGTCGGTGGTCGTGGTGGCGACCTCCGACGAGCCCGCCTTGATGCGGCGCCAGGCGGCCTATCTGACGTTGGCGATCGCCGAATACTTCCGCGACGAAGACAAGGACGTGCTGTGCCTGATGGATTCGGTGACCCGTTTTGCGATGGCCCAGCGCGAAATCGGGCTGTCGGCGGGTGAGCCGCCGACCGCCAAGGGCTATACGCCGACCGTGTTCACCGAATTGCCCAAGCTGCTCGAGCGCGCCGGTCCAGGGGTGGGCGTCGGCACCATCACCGGCATCTTTACGGTGCTGGTTGACGGCGACGACCATAATGAGCCGATCGCGGACGCGGTCAGAGGTATTCTGGATGGCCATATCGTGATGCAGCGGTCGATCGCCGAGCGCGGTCGTTTTCCTGCGATCAACATTCTCAAATCGGTGTCCCGCACCATGCCGAAATCAGCCGATCCGGTCTTTCTGCCGACCATCATGCGGGCGCGTCAGGTGATGGCAACCTATGCCGACATGGAGGAATTGATCCGGCTTGGGGCCTATCGCGCAGGCTCGAGCGCCGAGGTCGACGAGGCAATCCGCCTGCATGAACCGCTGGAGGGCTTTCTGCGCCAGGCCAAGGACGAAGTGGCCAATTTGGGTGACGGTTACCGGCAACTTGAGCGAATCCTCGGGAGCTTGGAAACGGAACGCTAACTTTGTCAGGCCATCATCCCAGACCATTAGTAATGCCGGTTGCGCCCCTGGGGGACACCGGTCCTGTCCCGCGTTCAGATTGGGACTTCTGGGGAGTATGAGTCGATGAAGTCACGTGAAACGCTGATCCGCCTGAAGAAGTTTCAGGTCGACGAAAAGCGCCGAAGGGTTGCCCAGATTGAAGGCATGATCGCTGATTTCCAGCGTATGTCGGTCGATCTGGAGCGTGAAATCCACTCCGAGCAGGAGCGCGCGGGGATCAACGATCCCACGCATTTCGCCTATCCGACCTATGCCAAGGCTGCGATCCAGCGGCGGGAAAACCTCACCCGCTCGGCCGATGAACTGCGGATCCAGCTTGAAGACGCCAAGAGCCTGTTAGGCGAAGCCTTCGAGGAACTCAAGAAGGTGGAACTGCTGGACGAGCGCGATCAGGCGCGCGAGCGCGCCGAAGAAAACGCCCGGGAACAGGCCGATCTCGACAGTATCGGGCTGATGCGCTCCCGCATCGGGGCCATCGCCTGACGCGCTGCTGTCCGTTTCTCAGCTGCAGCACCAACGAAAACCCGGGCCGTGAGGCCCGGGTTTTCGTTTGAATGTCCACAGGCCGGCCACCACTGACTTGGTGGACCGCCTTGATGCGCGGTATGCTGCGACACGTGCTCAGGTGGTATGAACAGGATGTTGCGATGACCCAGTCCGATGGGGTGATAAGCGCCGAACCCCGTGAATTGGCGCAGCTGTCGACCGATGCCTTGCGCGCATTTCGCGATCGCGAGCGGGCCCGGTACGAAGCGATCAAGACGCGGGCCACGCCGTTCAATCTGGCGCGCGGCAAGCCCGCGACCGAACAGGTTGCGCTTGCCGACCGATTGCTGACCGCCGTCACTACGTCGGCGCAATGTTGGGCCGAAGACGGCAACGATTGCCGGAACTATTACGGCAGCCCGCAAGGCCTGATCGAAGTCCGCCGCTTGTTTGCGCCGATGCTCGGCGCGCCACCCGAACAGATCCTGGTCGCCAACAATTCGAGCTTGGCGCTGATGCACGACGCGGTGGTCTATGCCCTCCTGACCGGGGCGCGCGACGGCGCCGCGCCATGGCGCGATCAGCACCGCCCGATCCGGTTTCTGTGTCCTTCGCCCGGCTACGACCGCCATTTCCAGATCTGCGAGCAATACGGGATCGAGATGATCCCGGTGCCGCTGACCGGGGCCGGCCCGGACATGGATGAGGTCGAGCGGCTGGCCGCTGACCCGGCGGTCAAGGGCATGTGGTGCGTGCCGAAATACAGTAATCCGACGGCGGAAACCTATTCGTCCGAGACCGTGGCGCGGCTGGCGCGAATGGACGCTGCCGACGATTTCCGGCTGTTCTGGGACAATGCCTACGCGGTGCATGACCTGACCGGCACCACCGACCGGCTCGACAATGTGCTTGACGCTTGCGCCGCCGCCGGCAACCCGGATCGGGCGCTGGTGTTCGGTTCGACCTCGAAGATCACGTTCGCGCAGGCCGGCCTCGGCATGCTCGCGAGCTCGCCCGCCAATATGCGCTGGTTCGTCTCGCGCCAGTCGACGCGCACGATCGGGCCCGACAAGCTCAATCAGATGCGCCATGTCCTGGTGTTGCGTGACGCGGCGGGGATCGCCGCGCATATGGAGCAGCAACGCCGCCTGCTCGCGCCGAAATTCGCGGCGGTGCAGGAGGTATTCAATGCCCGGCTCGGCGGCAGCGGGGTCGCGGCCTGGACCCAGCCGCGCGGCGGCTATTTCGTGAGTCTTGACGTACTTGACGCCTGCGCCCGACGCGTGGTGGCGCTGGCCAAGGCAGCCGGCATCGAGATGGTGCCGGCGGGCCGCACCTTTCCCCACGGTCGCGATCCGCGCGACCGCAATATCCGCATCGCTCCCTCATTCCCGCCGGCGGACGAGGTCCACGCTGCGGTCGATGCGCTCGCTACCTGCGTTCTCGTCGCAACCTCGGAACGCCTGCTCGCCGAGCGCGGCGTCAACGCGTGACACAACGCAAGCGACGGCTCTGACGTTGCCGAAGTGATCCTCGGACCACAGCCATCCAACGAGCGGCCGCGAGATTGGGGGTTTTCCCTCATCATGTCCACAGCCCGGCCCTCGCTGGCTTGGTGGACCGGTTTGGGGCAGGGTATGGTAGGAGAGGTCTGGACTGCCGCTGCGGTGTGTACAAAGCGATGGGGCATCGCGATTTTCTGGGGATTTGAATGCTGACGCCAGCTGAGCTGGTCTGGCTGATTGCCGCCGTTGCGAAGGGGGATGAGGCCGCTTTTGAGCGCCTTTACGTCGCCACGCGCGCGAAACTCTTTGGCGTGGTGCTCCGTATCTTGCGTCGACAGGACCTTGCGGAGGAGGTCATTCAAGAGGCTTACGTCAAGATCTGGAACAGCGCGGGACAGTTCAACCCCGGCCTGTCGTCGCCGATCACGTGGATGGCCTCGATCGCCCGAAACCGTGCCATTGACGTCGTGCGCAAACGCACCGAAGTCTCGATCGAAGAAGAGCCGGCGGCCATGGAAGTGGCTGCCGATACCCCGGATCCACTGGCGCGCCGGGAGATGACCGAAGAATTGAAGCGGCTGCTGGAGTGTGTTGGCCGTCTGGAGCCGGATCGGCAAAAGCTGGTGCTGCTGGCCTATTACAACGGCTGGAGTCGCGAGCAACTGGCGGCGAAGTTCGAGACACCGGTGAATACCGTGAAGACCTGGCTGCGCCGCAGCATGTTGGATATCCGGGAGTGTCTTGGACTCTAGATGATGGCCTACAGCGAAGACGATATCGCGCTCGCCGCGGAATATGCACTCGGCACCCTCGATGCCGACGAGCGGGCGCGGGTCGAGACCATGATGTCCCTCGACAAGGACTTCGCGGCGATAGTGGAGGCGTGGGAGCACAAGCTTGGTATCTTGAACCAGATGGTCGGATCGATCGAGCCGCCGGCCGAGGTCTGGGACAAGATCAAGACCGCGGTAGGACACGCCGAACCGCAGGCGCCGCTGCTGCTTCCCGACGCTCCGCCACCGACGCCACCGGTTGCCGCTGAAGTCGTTGAGCCCGCCGCCGCGCCGATGGACACCTCCAACGTCATCCGGTTGTCCACCCAGGCTCGGCGTTGGCGCCGCGTTGCAACCTTCACCACGGCGATCGCGGCGGCCCTGGTCGCGATGATCGCGGTTGGGGTCTATCAGCCGGATTTGCTGCCCGATGGCATTCGTCCGAAACCGCGCGTGCAGGTGGTTGAGGTCAAGACTCCTGCGGTGCCGGCGCCATCCGCGCAATATGTCGCGGTGTTGCAGAAAGACGGCGGGTCGCCCGCGTTCATTCTCACGGTTGATGCGGCGACCAAGAATTTCACGGTCCGCAAGGTTGGCGCCGCCGCCGAGTCCGGCAAGAGCTTCGAGCTCTGGCTGATCTCGGACAAGCTACAGCGTCCGCGCTCGCTGGGTGTGATCGGCGGCGCCGATTTCACCGTGCGCCCGGTGCTTTCCTCCTACGATACCGACACCATCAACACCGCGACCTATGCGGTGACGGTCGAGCAGGCCGGGGGATCGCCTGACGGCAATCCGCACTCGGCGCCGGTCTTTACCGGCAAGCTGATCGAGGCCGTCCCGCCGGCGGCTCCGGCGCCTTCTCCAGCCCGTTAGAGGCCCGTGCCGCATGCGGCGACGCCACCTCGCCGCAGGGCGAAGCCGAGCCGTTGCGCCTCATGAACAAGAGAGCAGTCCACAAAGAGAAAACGCCCGTGGGGAGCGGGCGTTTTCGGTAGTCGACTTGGGGTAGTTGGGTCTTCTACATATCCACGTGACGACTTTGGGGGGCTGCTAAAGGGTCGCGTGAATTCACAAAACTCATTAGCGGATCACGGATGTACTGGAGTTCGTGACCGTCACGGCCTTGCCGGCCTTGATGACGCGCGCGGTCTGGGTATATCCGTCGTCCGAATTGTTGCGAGCCGAGACGCCGAAGCCCGCCACCGCGATACCAGCGACGAGCGCGACGACCACAATCTTGAGATGCGTCGTGCGATCTGCGCTGTAGATCGAATGGTTCATCGAAGCCTCCTGCCGTCTTACTGCCTCTTGCGGATTGGTCGACTTCGTCCACCGGCAGGTTCAACATCTCATGCCTGCAAACATAGGGAATCGAGCTTTAGTTCCAAAGAGGCGATCACAAGGCAGTGATAAGACTTGAATTCCCGCGACTGGCGCTGCCGTCAGGATTTCAAAAATCAAAAATAATGTAATTATTACAATAAGTTACTATTTTCGCCCATCTTGCGCCGCAAAATGGTGCCAATCGGCCCGGGCTGATAAATCATTTGCCTGTGGCCCAAAAGCCCCGTCATCGGTGCGTTGATTTGCCCCGGGTAAAAGCGTTTTCAAGCGAAAGCCCTGCCCCGGACGTGATCTGGAGTAGATATCGTTTCGCGTCAGGAAAATGCATCAAAACAAAAGATGAGAGCCCTTGGTTCTGATGCAATCAGAACCAAGGCTCTACTTTAGACGCTTCCGACCGTCTTCAGCCGCGCGCGGGGATGAATTTCGGCCTGCGACAGAACCGTGGTTTGCGACCTGAACCGCTCCACCAGCGAGCGCACGAAGGGGCGGATCGCCGCCGAGGTGACCAATACCGGCGACTCGCCTTCGCGGGCGGCCTGTTCGAAGCGGTCACGCACCGCGGTCATGAACTCGGACAGCTTGGACGGCTGCATCGCAAGGCTGCGTTCCTCGCCCTGGCCGACCAGCGACTCGGCAAAAGCCTGCTCCCACTTTGCCGACAGCGCGATCAACGGCAGGTAGCCGTTCATCGAGGTGTTCTGCGCGCAAATCTGTCGCGCCAGCCGCGCGCGAACATGTTCGACCACCGCCGCCGGGTTGCGCGAGAACGCCAGCGCGTCGGCGATGCCTTCGAGAATGGTGGAGAGATCGCGGATCGAGATACGCTCGGCGAGCAATAGCTGCAGCACGCGCTGGATGCCCGATATCGTGACCATGCTCGGCACGATGTCCTTGACCAGTTCGCCTTGCTCCTTCGGCAGATCCTTCAGGAGTTTTTGCACCTCGCCATAGGACAAAAGGTCCGACATGTTGTTCTTGAGCAACTCGGTGAGGTGGGTCGAGAGCACGGTCGCCGCGTCGACCACGGTATAGCCCTTCAATGTGGCCTCCTCCTTCAGGCTGGCGTCGACCCAGGTCGCCGGCAGCCCGAAGGTCGGCTCGATGGTGTGAATGCCGGGCACTCCGACCTGATTTCCGGCGGGGTCCATGACCATGAACTGGCTTGGCCAGATCTTGCCGGTGCCGGCATCCACTTCCTTGATCTTGATGATGTAGGTATTGGCTTCCAGCTGCACATTGTCGAGAATCCGCACCGCCGGCATCACAAAGCCCATCTCGACCGCCAGCGAACGGCGCAGCGCCTTGATCTGCTCGGTCAGGCGGTCGGTACCGTCGGGACCATTCACCAGCGGCAGCAGCGCATAGCCGAGTTCGATCTTGAGATCGTCGATCTTCAGCGCCGTCGCAATCGGCTCTTCGGCCGCGCTCGCAGCAGCCGCGGCCGCAGCCGGAGCGGCCGCCGCAACGGCTTCAGCCGCCGAGGTGGCGCGATTGCGTTTGCGCGCCGAAAACGCCAGCGCCGCGGCACCGCTGCCCAGCAGGAAAAAAGGGATCATCGGAATGCCCGGCAGCATTGCCAGCACCAGCATTACTCCAGCCGACATGCCGAGCGCCTGCGGATAACCGGACAGCTGCTTCATCAGCGCCTTGTCGGCGGCGCCGCTGACGCCCGCTTTCGAGACCAGCAAGCCCGCCGCGGTGGAGACGATCAGCGCCGGCACCTGGGTGACGAGACCGTCGCCGACGGTCAGCAGCGTGTAGGTGCGTGCGGCTTCGCCGAACCCGAGGCCCTGCTGGGCGACGCCGATAATGATGCCGCCGATGACGTTGATGAACACGACGAGCAGACCCGCGACCGCGTCGCCGCGCACGAATTTCGACGCACCGTCCATCGCACCGAAGAAGCCGCTTTCGTCTTCCAGCGCCTTGCGGCGCTCTTTAGCGACCTTCTCGTCGATCAAGCCGGCGGAGAGGTC
>WNEZ01005537.1_pt1 | contig 11060 bp, 8 predicted proteins | sample 5400521 | NCBI WGS metagenome assembly WNEZ01 (sample SAMN13153339, study PRJNA577476) | soil metagenome | isolation source: 120 cm saprolite under Douglas fir tree site 2 hole 1 replicate 1 | place: USA:California | collected 2015-04-18
GCCCGGATCATGCAGGCAGCCGACGTATTCGCTGCAGGCGCGCCCCAGAGCGACGACATGACACTGATAGTACTTCGCGTGATCGATCGCCCAGTTTAGCTCGGTGGTTATCTGACCCCTCTGGCACCCATTCAGCAGCGGGTCAGAAGTCCCATAACCGAACATGGCGTAAAACAACACAGGAAATACGGCCCAGTGCAGTGGGCGTTCGGATTCCACCAGCCAAGCGCCAGCATCACAAGCGGCACCACGACAGCACGCGAATTCGCGGCCATAAATAATGCGTTTGGTTAGCGTCTGAAAGCCAAATGCCAAAGGGCTGGCCACCTAAACAGGATAGGAACAAAGCCCTGGCTCCGATCAGCAGATTCTCTATTTGTGAGTACGGAGTGGCTTCAAACGCGTAACGCGCAGTAATCACTTGGCGGGCACTGCCTTTTGCAACTCCGGGTCATCAGGGAAGAGACGAAGGCCTTTACGAAGAGCGGCCATTGCAGAGTGGGAATCTCCAAGACCGAGGTACACCCCTGCAAGGGACCTGAAGATCGTGGGGTCATAATCCGGATACAAACGCACAACTAACTCGAAATGTTGACGCGCTAAGGAAAATCGACCTGTTTCACGATACAGCTCACCGAGCTGGAGGTGGCAGGCATAGCTGTAAGGGTCCTTCAGAGTTCCTCTGAGCAGAACTGGTTCAGCCTCCTCCACATTGGACATTTTCATCCATATGGCACCCAAGCGACAGTATTCGGACGCGGGTGGGTCCGGGATCACAGCCAGCCGGTTCAACTGCGCCAGCAGGGCGATCCGAAAGTCTTTGCGGTCTGCCGCGAACTCCATTTCATCGCTGAGCGCAGGGAGGAAACGAGGATGCCGCTTCAGAATCTCGTCCACGTGCGACCGGGCAGAAGTATCCTCGCCGCTACGATGCTCGGCGATGGCGAGCCAGTGCATTGCTTCGGGCGAGTCGGGATCTCGCTTCAGGGCCGCCTCGAGAAAGGACTTAGCATCTGTGAGGGCACCTTGCATCAGCGCAAAGCGGCCTTGAGCAATGTAATGGGGAGCAGACTCCGGTTGAGATTCGAGAGCTCTGACAAAATTTCTAGCATTTGCCTCGTCACCGAGATCGAACGCTGTAAGAGAACCACCTTCCAGCGCATGTTGGACTTCTGAGGGTTCCAAATTCGTCGGCAGCGGCCCCTTGCGAAACTGCGTAATGAGTTCTTGATTTGCTTCAGATAGGCCGGGAGTAAGCACGGTTTGAGGGGCGTGGTATTCGAGCAGAGTGCGATCGTCAGTGTTCAGGGTGCTGCCCTCTGCCAGTTTTCTCACTGCCGCATCGTCCAACAAATAGTAGGCGACGAGTCCTTCGGGTTGATGCACATCGATGGACTCAAAGTCCTTACGGAGAGCTGGGTTTTGCCAGAGAGAGCGGAGGCGGCCGAATTGGAAGAAGGCAGCGTCGGTGCGGCCCAGGAGCAGAAGGTCGGGACCCGCGGCACGCCAGAGGGTAACTTCGGCAAAGTGAGGCGCGAGACTCGCGATAATCATGCGCAGGTCGGCCGGAGCAAGCGAATATGCTTGCACCCACTGAACGAATTTTCCGCCAGGCGCGAGCTGCTGGCGGACGGCAGCGTAATACTCATCCGTGAAGAGCGTGGCGATGCCTGCGATCCAAGGGTTCGACGGCTCGGAAATGATCAAGTCGTACTTCTCGCGCGAAGTAAGTAGGAAGTTTCGCGCATCATCGAAAATGACGTGAACGCGAGGATCACTCAGGACATTACGGTTGAGGCTTTCGAGATACGGCGCCGCGCGGATTACGGCGGGCTCGATCTCAACGCAATCAATTCTCTCGATGTCAGGGTAACGGGCGACGGCCGACGCCGTCATACCGCTACCGAAACCGATGATAAGAACTCGCCGCGGCGCCGGCTCAAACGCGGCTCCCAAGTGACCCAAGAGGAGCTGTGTGCGAGCATCACCAGTGGATGCATCTACTTTACCGTTGATGCGGAGTGCCACGTAGTTATCGGAGCGGAAAACGGCAATTGAGTCGTTTACGCCGTCTGCCATAAACACGAGATCGTTTGTCGCAGCGATTTCGCCAAGAGTGAGATGACCTTGATAAGAATTCCCATAGAGTACTGCTGATAAGGAAAGGAGCGGCCGGTTGTATAAGATAGAAGAAGATCCGACGACAAAGGCGATCAGAAGGCAGAGGAGGTTCATCGCTAAAGGCAGGATGCGGCGTTGCGATGAGCGTAATTCCAGCGCTACTGCCAGTAGTAGATTCACGCCGGCGGCGGCGGCAATCACCCGAAAGCTACCCAGCCAAGGAACCAGCCAGAAACCGGTTATCAGTGACCCAACGATGGCGCCAAAAGTGTTTGCGGCATAAGCCCTGCCGACTGTCGCCGACGTGCCAGAGTTGGCGCGCGCGGTACCGTCAAGCAAAACGACAACCGTCGGAAAATTGAAACCAAAAATCGTCGCCACTGGGAGAACAGTCAGGGCACTTGTGACAAATTGCGCTAGAACTAGCCCGCTAAACGTCTGATGGGTCGCCCGGAGCAAAGGGGGAATGACGGCCGGAATCCAATGAAAGAGAATCAAAGAAGAAAGTGCTGCGATTCCGATCCCGGTTTGTGTACGAGAGAACGTAGTAAGTGAGACCCGCCCTAATCTTGCGAAGAAGTACTGGAAGAATGCGCTGCCAATGACGGTGCCCGCGAGAAACGTCGCGAGCATGAGTGTGAACGCGTATGTGGAACTGCTGATCGTGATCGCCAGGAGCCGCGTCCAAGCAATCTCGTATGCAAAAGCCGTGCTACCTACGACGGCAAACAGAAAAAGCAGGAAGGCAAATGTGGGTTGTTGGGGATCGGCAGCGGCGGAAGTCACTATTGAGGATGGGCCCTTTACGCCGCGCTGGTTGAGCGGCTCTTTCGCGATCCGAAGGGCGATCAAACCGGCAAGCATATTAAGAACCACGGCGGAGGCAACGGTCACACGCAAGCCCAATGCGGGAAGCAGGACAAATCCGGAGACCAATGCCCCGGCAACCGCCCCCAGCGTATTGACCCAATAGAGCTGACTGACTCGCATGCCCAGTTCGGCAGAATTCCGGGTGATGCCGCGAACGAGGATTGGAAGTGTGCCCCCCATGAAGAAGGTCGGAATGAACAGCACCACGGTTGCGCCGAAGAATCTCAGCGCGAGCAGAAGCGGCTGCAGGCCACTAACGCTCGGATACACCGCTACATAGAGAGAACGCACGCCAGCAAGGCCTGCGAGTGAGAAGGCTCCTGTCGCGGCGACCAGAAACTCGATCCATGCATACAAGACGACAGGTTCAGGGCGATGTTCGCTCCAGCGACCAATAAAGGCGCTGCCGGCGGCAAGGCCAGCCATAAAGACAGCGATCACGGTGGCGATCGCATAGACAGTATGTCCGAAGATCAACCCCAGGGCTTTGCCCCAAGCCACTTGGTAGATGAGACCCGCTGCACCAGAGAAAAAGAAACAGGCCAGAATGCGAAGGAATTTCTCACGTGGAAGTGATTGTGTTCTCATTGTCGATGACCAGCTACTTATTCTAAGTGCGTCAATAATAATGCAAACGATGGATTCGGGTCTGCGAGTGACTCACGGCTCAAGCAAGACAGCCTCACGTGGACGAGAACGCCGTTCTAGGGAGCCTGATAGTTGAGGGCACTTCTACCTGTGGCCGACCACACGACCAAGTGCTCGGGGACAATAATTTCCGAGTTATCGCGTGGGGCCTCGAATCGAAATGCCGAGTACCGGCACTTGTAGGGGCAGCGAAAAGCTGGTTGCAAAAGATCCATCGCATACAAGTGACGTTCCAAACATGCCATAATGAGGCGAAGGAATCCCGGCCATGGCCGTCTGCTCTGGAAAATTCAGGTGGACAGAGAAATATATGCATTCGCCACGCTCTCTCAAGGCGGTTGCCTTTGGTATAGCTCTTTCCTGTTGCAGCAGCATTGCGCGATTATCCGCGCAGAGCAGCACGGCTGGCACCGAACACGCAGACACCCTCCGTGGCACGGTTGTGAACAGCGCGACGCATGAACCAATTAGCCGTGCACTTGTATTCTCACCAGACAACCGCTATGCCTCAATGACAGACGATCGAGGCCATTTTGAATTGACATTCACACGCGGGGAAGGCGAAAAGACTGCCGGGTTTGCCGGTACCTCAGACGTACGCTCTCTGGAAACATCTCAGCTCCAACGCGCCAGGATTAATCGTCCGGCTATGCTGATGGCCCGCAAACCGGGATTTCTTTCCCGCAGTAACGGGCAGGAGGGATTCCAGATAGGCCCAGCGCAGCAGGAACTCACAATCTCTCTCATGCCGGAAGCTCGCATCGTTGGCCACGTTATTCTGCCTGGGTTCGATGGTTCCGACAAAATCCAGGTGGAGCTTTATCGACGCCAGGTGCGGGAGGGCCGTGAGCATTGGGATCCGGCAGGAATTGCGATGTCAAGATCAGACGGGGAGTTCCGCTTTGCCGAGCTTTCCACAGGTTCTTACAAACTGCTCACTCACGAACTACTCGATCGTGATCCTCTGACCTTTAACCCTCGCGGACAGTTATTTGGCTACCTACCGGTCTACTATCCTGCGGCGCCAGACTTTGCAACGGCCGCCGTTATTCGGTTATCGCCGGGCGAAACCTTCCAGCCAAAAGTTTCGCCTGCAAAGCGGGAATATTATCCGATCAAGCTGGCAGTCAAGAACGCCCCAGCAAGCCTCCAGGCTGGAATTCAGGTATGGCCACAAGGACACGCAGGACCTGGGTACTCTCTCGGCTACAACGCCGGAGATGAGCTAATCGAAGGTTTGCTGCCAGATGGCCCCTACACCGTCCAGGTCACGACTCACGGGCCGAATGCGATGACAGGAATGTTGAACTTCACTGTGAGCGGCGATGCCCTTTCCGGGCCAGCCGTCACGTTGCTACCCAACAGTTCGCTTACGGTGACCATGAAGGAAGAATTTCAGCACACAGAAACCGTGACTCAGGGGACGCTAACATTTCGCGGCCTTCGTCCCTCTCCTGAAAGCGGACGACGCCCCAATTATCTGCAAGTGACGTTGGTGTCATCAGAGGAGTTCGGCTTTGCGCCAGGCGCTTCGCTGCGTCCGCCTACGGGTCCGGAAGACGATTCGCTGGTCATTGAGAATGTGCAGCCTGGCCACTACCGCGTGCGCATAAGCACATCGATCGGATTCGTATCATCGATTACTTGCGGAGGTACGGATTTGCAGCGCCAGCCGCTCGTGGTTGGCCTGGGAGGGTCGTCGCCGCCGATTGAAATCACCGTGCGCGACGACGGTGCTCAGGTCGAAGGCACGATCGAGGGCGCAACTACCGCGGACGTTCGGAGTGCGGGATTTAACTCACCTGGCCAATCCCCGGGTAATGTTTATTTCGTGCCCATGGCCGATAGCGGTGGCCAGTTCAGCGTGGCTTGGGTTTCCCCGGATGGGAAGTTTCAGATTCAGCAGCTACCCCCAGGTGCCTACCGCGTACTTGCCTTCGATCGCCAACAGCCGGACCTGGAGTACGCGAGCGACGAAATCATGGGTCAATATGATTCGAAGGCGCGGGTCATCCGCGTGGTCTCAGGGCAAAAAGAGCATTTGCGATTGCCACTGATTACCGCGAGCGAGTAACTATGTTCAGGTTCGCACCATCGATTCGATTTATGGTTCCGATACTTGGGCTTACCCTGCTGCACTCGTGTGCGCTTCTTCGCGCGCAGAGCTCGCCCCCTGATCGAAGCGCAACTCCGGACACGAAATTCAAGATCGCCGGCACGATCGTGAGCTCACTGACCGGGACGCCGCTGGGGAAAGCTCGCGTTTCACTCTTCGACGTTGGCAATCCCGCCAACGTAGTGTGGATGATCACCGCCGAGAATGGGTATTTTGAGTTTAGTTCGCTTAAGCCGGGCAAGTTCTCGTTGCAAGGAGCGAAGCGTGGATTTATCCGCGCCGCCTACGAGCAGCATGAACAGTTCTCAACGGCAATTGTGACCGGTGCCGGCTTTGACACCGGAAACCTGGTGTTGCGTCTCACCCCGCTGGCCCTCCTTGGCGGCAAAGTCATCGATGAATGGGGCGATCCCGTCCGTAATGCACGTGTAATGCTCTACGTGGAGAACCACCAGGCCGGCATGAACCGGATTACGCCGGCCGGCGGCGGTTCGACTGACGATCAGGGTTCCTACGAGTTTGCGACTCTGACTCCCGGGAACTACTACCTGTCGGTTGCAGCGAAACCATGGTATGCCGTGCACCCTGTTTCTTCTCCTGGTGAAGGCGCGGGCAATTCTCCTCCCGGTGTTGCCCGATCTCTGGACGTTGCCTATCCGACCACGTACTACAACGGCGCCACCGATACCGATGGTGCCACGGCTATCTCCATTCAGGGTGGCGATCACTTGCAGGCCGATATCCACGTCAATCCTGTCCCAGCCCTTCATTTAGTGTTTCATGTTCCCAACGACGGGCAGCAAGGCTTTAGTATGCCCGTGTTTCAGAAACGTGTTTTTGACTCCATGGAATATGTTCAGAGCGAAGGCGCGCAATCTGTGGCTCCTGGCGTTTACGAGTTGACCGGAGTGCCCGCGGGAAGATACTCCGTCCGGCTACAGGAACCGAAGTCTGGCCAACTCCAGCAATCCAGTGAGATGAATCTGGTCAAGGATGGCCAGGAATTGGATACTTCCCGCAGCGAACCGACCGCCACGGTCAAACTGTCGGTGCAGATGCCGCGGCAGGAACCCTTCCCGAAGCAGTTCTCCCTGGCGCTGCAGGATTCGCGGCGGCAAACGGTGGCCTTCAAGCCTGTCGGGGTGGCGGGTGAAGCGACTTTCGAGGACATTCCTGCGGGCAAATACACAATCCTCGTTTTTTCTCCCACCAAGCCATATTCCGTTGCTCGAGCTTCGTCTGAGGGAGTCGAAATCTCCGGACACGGCCTTAACCTAACGCCAGGTGCATCTCTCAACTTAGCCGTGTTCTTGGTTGGTGGCGTCGTGACCGTGGAGGGATTTGCAAAGCGAGGAGACAAACCCGTTGCTGGCGTGATGGTCGCCCTGGTGCCGAAAGATCCCGAATCGCACCTCGAAATGTTCCGTAGGGACCAGAGCGACTTTGATGGCAGTTTCGTTCTTCGCGGCGTAATCCCCGGACGGTATACCATCGTTGCGGTGGAAGATGCCTGGGGCTTTCAATGGATGCAACCCGGTGTGCTCGGGCGGTACGTCCAGCATGGGCAGAACCTCACTATTGGAGAGCTAATGACAGGTTCCGTGCACTTGCCGGACCCCGTCGAAGTGCAGCCGCGTTAGATTCGCTGGTGCTACGACTCGTGCACCCGCTGTCGTCGGGCAGAGCCTACTCCCTCTAGTTCGTACCTCGGGTCAAGTCCTGATTGGCGGCGTCGCTCTCGATTGTGCCCGCGAGGAGGTTGAGCAAGAGTAATGTAGACACCTCCATCGTGCCCAGGCTGCCCAGAAACCCCACTTCTACCCGGGTCGCAAGTGACTGATCTGTGCGCCCTGAATTCGCCATTTTGGATGCCCACAAAGAGTTGTTTTTGCGCTTGACAGTGCTCTCCATCATGACCGGCCCGAATCTCTGAAGTATCTTGGGAATTCGACGCTAGGCTATCAGGCCAGGGAACCTCTCGGAGGAAACCGGCTATTGGTCGAAGCACGGCCTATCAAGCGGGGTACTGTTTTCTTTTTGGCCCCCAGGCATACCTCAATGCGGCAGTGGGATTACTCCTACAGATCACCGCGATCGGTGATTGCAACCTCACTTTTGACAGCTCAGTTTGATTCCAGAGCCCGAATTCTAGCACCAAGTCCACTCTCTTTCTATTTCTTCTTAGTTAATATCTACAATAGTAGAATCCATGATTTTGTAGGCTCAGTGCAGCAATCTGATTAACAGATACGTTTCATGCCAAGCTTGCTCCGTTGTTAACTCAGCTTTGCACGCGAGCGCGCCGGCCACGCTGCCAGAGAATATCTATACCAAATCCGGTGAAAGTACAGCGGGTCAGCGACTCTCGAACTGTTCCGCCAGCTGTGTGAACGTTGAGGGAAGAAAAGCTGAATGTTCATAGATTTCCATATTGTGAACATACGTGCTATGCTCAAAATAGGAGGATGAGCGTATGGCCTTAGCTAAAACGAGGTCCCACAAGCATTTTCAATTAGACGCGGGAAAGCTGAAGCGCGCCCAGAGGGCGCTGCGGGCAGAGACAGAAACGGAAACTATCGAGCGTGCGCTCGACGTTGTTATCACCGAACACGCGAGAAACCGGTTAACGGTTGAAGCCAACGACCGCTTCGTCAAAAGTGGCGTCGATATAAGGGATACATACGGCACATTGGACACGTAGATGCAGCCGGTCCTCTTCGACTCTTCCATTTACATTACCGCTTTACGAACTGGAGACGAGGCCGCCCTGTCGCTGAGGCGGTTGGCCGTCGACTCGCCGATCTGGCTGAGCGCGGTCGTACTCGAAGAGCTATACGCCGGAATTGCCCCTCGCCGTCGGCATGTGCTGGAACGATTCGAGCGTGACTTCGAGAAGGCGAGGCGAATTCTCGTACCGAACCTCAACGATTGGACGCAGACCGGCAAAGTACTGGCCCGTTTGGCCGCCAAGTATGATTACGAGAAAATTGGACAGGGCCGACTGACGAATGATGCACTGATTGCAATGAGCGCCGCCCGCCTGGGGATCACTGTGATCACCACGAACGCGCGGGATTTCATGCGACTCGCTGAGTTCCGTCCTTTTCAATGGAAAGTCCACGATTTTCGCAGCAGCTAATGCTATCCACACGTTCCGGTGCTGTCTTGAAAGGAATTCGACATATTGAAAGTAAGCGAGTTCGTTTAGACAGCCGTCGGCCTGCCATCCGCGCCGCGAAATTGGGGAAGCCGACTCCCGGTCTAGCTTCGCTAAAGTCTTGGATGGAAATTGCACGTCGTTGGAACCTCAGTGAACGGGAAAAACGAGGGAGCTTTGAGGTAGCAATAATAATTCTCTTGCATGCCTCATTGTTCCTTCTCAGAAACTTCTTGGTCGATGGTTTCAGGCATGGGCTGCTGTTAGCTGTAGGCCGAGTTGGGCGGCCTTCTTTCTAATAGCTGCCGAGCCAGGTTGTGCCGCAGATTCTACCTGCACCAAGCCACTCCAAAGACTCTGAAAGAGTTTCAGACTCACACAACCACCCCGAAGGGGCCCCGAAGGGGTGGCCGTTGCTTTTCAATGACTTGGCATTCCCTCTTATCCGCCCTCCCTTCCTCCGTCGTTGCTTTCGATTCCCACCGCCCCTACCATTCATCTTCCTGATGGATGGACAGTTAACAAAAACACGCGGGGGCAAAAAGGGGCAGATTAGGCCGATGATCCGGTTCTGTGTTTCTTTCCAGCGGCACGGGTGACAACCGGACGCGACGATTTCAACCGTTCAACAGATGTTTCTTAGAACGTCTATTTCTTAGCACGCCGCTTTTCTGGGACAGTTTCCGAGGGCCGCGAACTAACCAAGGAATCTTTTCAAGAGAGATGACCAGTCCAACATCCTCAAACATGACGCACAGTTGTCTTGCCTCAGCTGGAACTGGAGAAGGCGTTCTTCCGTTAAGATAACGGAGAGGACGCACCAGAGCGGTTCGACTACCCTGGGCAAGTGCGGCCCCTCTGGGTCGATGCACAGACGTTTCTGGAAGTTAAGATCGAAGGCGCCCCCGCCGCATAGCTGGCAAGATGCGTCCGGTGGAGATCTATTACCGCGACTACAAGTCCGTAAATGGCTTGATGGTTCCCTACGTTCTCAAAACTACCGTGCAAGCGGCCAAGCAATCGCATAATATGACCATAGAGAATGTTGTGGTGAAACCCAAACTGGAGCATTCTCTCTTCACGGTGCCGAAGATTAAATAAGCATTTGGGGAGGGGGGAGTTCCAACCGAAATATTCCAACCAGTGTTTGGAGATCTACTATGGCTGAAACAGTCGAGAAGAGGCCGTCGTTGGAAATGTCCGAACTATTTGCGGATCTTCCAAGTTCTGTCTGTACAGAAATTATAGCCACGGCTCGTCCTAGAGATTACGAATGCCGCCAGGTGATGTTTCTTGCGGGCGACTCGGTAAAGGAAACACTCTTGTTGACTGACGGCCGTGCGAAGATAATTCAGCTTGCTGAGGGTGGCAGTGAAGTTATTCTTCGATTTACTGTTCCTGGTGAAGTGATTGGCGAGCTTGGTTTGGTGCCCGGGAGTACGCACTCCTCAACAGCACAAGCGCTCCAGGATTGCAAGGTGTTAGTCTGGGGCGCAGCGACCTTCGAGGCAGCTTTAGAACGCTTTGCAATCCTTCAAAGGAATGTAGAGCGCATCCTTGCATGGCGTCTAGATGAGCTAGAACGCCGTTTTTGTGAGGTAGCCACTGAAACGGCCTCGCCACGTCTGGCTCATGCCCTGGTTCGTTTAACTGACCAAATCGGTCACAAAGTGTGCGACCACGTCGAAATCAACGTCTCGCAGGAAGCGCTGGCGCAGATGACAGCGATGACTTCATCCACCGTCAACCGGCTACTCACCAACTGGGAAAATCAGGGCCTGTTGAAAGTTCGCAGGGAAGCTATTGAGATTCACAGTTTTTTGCGTCTCTTGAGTTTATGTAAAGTTGCATAATCTCCTTGGTTCGAACGCTGCTGGTCCGGATGGAGGCCACTATTCCTGAACCCAGTGCGGTTGGTGTTCGATCTCCAAGCGAGCCGACGGAGCTACAGTTGTCGGTGAAGAGTTTGCTTTTTTGCGTCTTTGCAATCTCTCAATGTCGGGCCGTATTAGCCCAACTTCCACGGCAGTCGAGGTGATGTCCTGAAAAAAGCGGGGATCGTCTTGGAGAAGTGGTTTGTTTTCACAACGCTTTGCATAAATTAGGCAGAATAGTGACTAAAGCGACTGTAATTTCTCTTGACATTAT
>WNEZ01005541.1_pt1 | contig 11056 bp, 13 predicted proteins | sample 5400521 | NCBI WGS metagenome assembly WNEZ01 (sample SAMN13153339, study PRJNA577476) | soil metagenome | isolation source: 120 cm saprolite under Douglas fir tree site 2 hole 1 replicate 1 | place: USA:California | collected 2015-04-18
CCACGAATCAGCATGGGCTCAGCGTTGCTGTCGAGTCAGCCAATCCGCGATCACCCGGCCGACCTGATCCCCCTGGTCCTCTTGCAGGAAATGCCCAGCGTCCCGGATCACCGTCAGGTCATCGGCCGTCCGGAACAATCGCTGGAACGAGCGACCGACCGATTCCAGCGGCAGCACCACGTCGGCGTCCGCCCACAGCACAAGGGCGGGGCGCTGGTCGCGGACCAGCCGCTGCATAACGACGCGCCCCTCGGCCGCCCCGGGCGCCTCCGGGTCTAGAGGGATCAACTCGGGGAAACGCCGTGCCCCGGTCTTCGAAGCCTCGTTTGGAAAGGGTGCTTCGTACGCAGCCCGCACGTCGGCCGGGGGCGGCGTCTTGCAGCCGCCCCGGATCAGCGGCCAGATTGGGACGTCGGGGCGCGCGGTGACGAAGGCGCGAAAGCGCAGCCACTCATCGCTCATCTGCTGTTCTCCGGTGAACACCCCGGTATCCATTACGACCAGGCGGCTCACCCGCTCCGGTCGTTCGATCATGGCGACCCGCAGTCCGATCGGGCCACCCCAATCGTGCATCACCAGCGTCACGTCACGAAGGTCGAGGTCGTCGAACAGCGAGACCAGGGCCGCGGTGTGGTTGTCGTACGAGTACCAGGCTGGCTCCACGGGTTTGTCGGAGCGGCCAAAACCCGCAAGATCCGGCGCGATGCAGCGAAATCCGGCACCGACGAGTGGCGGGATGACTTTTCGCCAGAGATACGACCAGGTCGGCTCGCCGTGCAGCAGCAACACGATCGGTCCCTGGCCGACGTCGATATGGGCGAGTCGCATCCCCTGCCACTCACGGAATTGCGGCCGGTACGGAAAGTCGACGATACCGTCGAAGCGCTCGGCGGGCGTTCGGAAGAGCCGCGCCGCGAAGACCCGCCGCTCGTCGCTTCCCGTGCTCAGGCGCCGATCTCGTACAGGTTGCCCGGGTCGAGGTCGAGGCCGTTAACCACCTGCCAGAGCGCGGCCACGGCCTTTAGAGCATTGCGGCGTTCGAACGGAGCCAGGTCTTTGCCGTCCTTCAGCACGCGGACCAGTCCCTGGTAGCACTCGACCAGGGAGCGCTCGGACTCGCTCAGCTCGACGCCCATCGCATTTTTCATGCTGTCACCCTCCGCTCGCCCGCCGTGCCGATGACGATGCGATCGTCCTGCAGGCGTTTCGCCTTCAGCTCGAAGCGCGGCAGGCTGCCGTTCTCGACTCGCTTGCAGCCGAAACGCAGCCCTTCGTGCGCCTGCGAGAGCGACTTGGCGAGGTCGCTCACGATCCGATCGGCGTTGACGCCTTCCCGTTCCGGAATCTCGACGAGCACCTCGATCTCGTCCTGCCTTCCGTCGGCCGTGTAAAGGTGGATCCGGAACTCGTCGATCTCTTTGTACTCGCGGACGATCGCCTCGACCGCGCGCGGATAGACGTTCGTCCCTCGAACCAGTTTCATATCGTCGACCCGGCCGCGAATGCCGCCCTCGTACAGGTCGAAGGTGCGGCCACAGGTGCAGCCGCTGGCCGGTACCCGGACCACGAGGTCGCGGGTGCGATACCGCAGCACGGGAATGAACCCGCGGCCAAATGACGTGATCAATCGCTCACCCAGCTCGCCATAGCCGACGGGCTCGCCCGTCTCCGGGTCGACGACCTCTTCGATGTAATGGTCCTCGATGATGTGGGTGCCACCCGGCTGCTTCTCGCACTCGAAGATCATGATGGTGCCGACCTCCGTCATGCCGGCAGTGTCAGCGGCCTTGGCGCCCCACTCCTGCTCGATCAGGTGTTTGGTCGCCGGGATGGAGCCGGCCGGCTCGCCGGAGAGGATCAGGCGCTTGACCGAGCTGCCGGCGAGGTCGATGCCCATCGTCTTCGCCTCCTGCGCCATACGCAGCGCGTAGGTCGGGGTCGAGCAGACCACGGTCGCCTTCATGGTCAGGATCTGCTTGACTCGCGCCTCGGTGGTCATGTTGCCTCCGGGCAGCACCAGGCAGCCGATCTTCTCGCAGGCGTAATGGGCGCCCCAGAAGCCGACGAAGGTCCCGTAGCTGAAGGCGAAGAAGACGATATCCCGGGGGCGGACGCCGAAGCCCCAGAAGCCGTAGCACCACATCTCGGCGATCCATTCCCAGTCCTTCATGCTGTCGAGCACCTGGAGCGGGATCCGTCCGGTCGTTCCCGAGGTCAGGTGGTAGCGGATCGCGGCCTCCTGGGGGGCGGCGAGTAGCGGGCCATAGGGCGGGTCTTCCAGTTGCGCCTGCATCCACTCGTCGCGCGTCATCATGGGAATCCGCTGGAGGTCCTTCAGGGTCTTGATCGATTCCGGGGTGACGCCGGCGGCTTTGAGCCGCTTCGCTTGCCAGGGGACCCGGGCCTCCGTCCACGCGACCAGGTTTTTGAGCTTGCGGACCTGCAACGCCTCGATCTGGTCGCGCGGCATGGTCTCGTGCCGGGGGTTCCAGTAGGGTGATTCCTGCACGCATCCCCTCCTTTATTCGGACTCGTTGTAGCACTTTCTTGAACTAAGCTGGAGCCAGCTTGGCCACGGCCGGAAAACCGAAGCAGGAAGGCGCCCCATACCGCCTGGGCGGGATGGGCTACCAGGACGCGTCGGGGCGCCGGCTGAGCTACGACTCCTACCTCCACATCCCGCAGCTGCTCGAGCTGCAGCAGGGGCTCACCCAGGCCCACGATGAGCTGCTCTTCATCGTGGTCCATCAGGTCTACGAGCTTTGGTTCAAGGTGCTGATCGACGAGCTGGAGAGCGTGCGGGGTGCGATCGAGACTGAGAATCTGCGCGCCGCGCGCCACGCTCTTGCCCGCGTCAAGGTGATCGAGGACCTGCTGGTGGAACAGGTCGCGGTCCTGGAGACCATGGCGCCCCAGGATTTCCTCACCTTTCGCTCGGAGCTGGCGCCCGCCAGCGGTTTTCAGTCTGTCCAGTTTCGGGAGATCGAGTTCCTGTCGGGTCTTAAGGATGGCGGGTACATCAAGGCGCTCGATGGGGAAGGGGATGCGCGCGCCCGATTGCAACGGCGCTTGAGTGAACCATCGTTGCACGACGTGTTTACCGCGTTGATGGAGCGACGCGGCGTGACCATAGGCGACCTCTATCGCCAGGGCGACCGGCACGCCGACCTGCTGGAGCTGGCCGAAGCCCTGCTCGATCATGACGAGGGCTTCCGCCTGTGGCGGCTGCGGCATATCGAGATGGTCGAGCGGCAGATCGGTGACAAGCCGGGCACCGGCGGGTCGACCGGCGTCCGTTATCTGCAGTCGACACTCGGCAAACGCTTCTTCCCCGAGCTCTGGGAGGTCCGCTCGCAGCTCTAGCGGGACAGTCGGCGGGCGAGATCGAGCACTCTGTTGAAATCGTCGGCGCCAAGTTGTTCAGCACGGGAGGCGAGTTCGTGCAGACCCATCTGAGTAGAGTGGGCACGAGCGGGCTGCAGCGGGACGACACGGGGCAGCCCGCGTTGCCCAGGGGCCCGCAGGCGCCGACCGCTCACCGCGGCTGCGTTCCTTAACAGACCGCGCTCCAGTAGGTGCTCCGCCCGTTCGAGGAGCTCCGATTGCTTGAGTCCAAGTGCCTGGGCAATCGGGAGCAAGACTTCGGTCGATGCCCGCTTCTTGCCTTTCTCGATCTCCGACACGTAGGGATATGAAATACCGGAAACCCTGGCGAGTTCCTTTCGCTCGAGCCCCTGCTCTGTTCGGGCGACCTTTATCGCTTGACCCAGGGCCCGATAAAAATCTCGGTTCCACTTCGGGCCGGCGAACGCGGGTTCGCGCGATGCCATCAGTTCGATTTTGTGCTGAAACACAATATGCCCGCAACTATCCAGAATATGCTGTAGGCGTATATGTTATGCTGTCAGGCCCAAGAGTGCAACCCCTGGGGCAAGGAGGGTTCGGATATGGGAACTGGGTCGGTCGTCGACGTTGTTCGTGGGTGCCTCGAACAAGAACCACCGGAGGGGCTTCGTGTCGGCCCCCCGCAGATCGCCGGAACGCTCACCCTATTCCCCATCTTTCGGGATGGGGCCGGGCTCGACTACCTCACGCTGGCTGAGGCGCAACAAGGGCACCACTCGGTCGAAATCCGCGAGGTCGACGCACGTGGCACCGTGTCCCGTCTGGTCGTGAAGAACGGCGGGCCGATGCCGGTTCTCATCATCGACGGCGACATCTTGCTTGGGCTCAAACAGGACCGCGTGATGAACACGACTATCCTGGTGCCCTCTCACTCCACGATCGAGATTCCAGTCTCCTGCGTCGAGGCCGGCCGGTGGCGCTCCAGGTCCTCGAAGGCTCGCCGTGGTGATTTTTCGTTATCGCCCGGGGTCCGCGCCGCAATGCGCAAGGCCATGATGCTTAGCACCCGGGCCTCGGGCAAGTTTGATTCGGATCAGCAGGCGGTTTGGAACGAGGTCGACAAGTACGTTGGGAGTCTCGGCGTTGCGTCCGACACTCAGGCCTACTCGGACATCGAGCGGCAGCGGAGGCCCCAGATCGAAGAGCGCCTTGCCCAGCTGAAGCCGGCCGATGGCCAATCGGGCGTGCTGGCGGTGGTGGGCGGGAAGCCCATATCCTTCGATCTCTTTGACAAACCGTCGACGCTGTCCCGGTTCTGGCAGGGGCTCATCGGCAGCTATATCACCGAATCACTGGCCACTGCCGCTTCGGAGGCATCCGTTGATGTCGAGGCTGCGACCGCTTGGATTCGCGGCCTCGGTGCAGGCGAGGGGTCAATCCATCCTGCCGTCGGTATGGGCGAGGCGGCGTTGATCACCGGTGCCAGTCACGATCTCAGCGCTCTGGTCGTTGAAGGCGTCCCGATTCACATCGCAGCAAGTCACCAGTGAAGAAAGGAGGGGTCGAAGTGGGTAGACACGGACTACGACTCGCTTTCGGAACGATCTTGGCCGTCGCATTGATGGCGTTGCCGATCTCGGCGTCGGCGGCCACACCGCAGGACGTGACGATCACGATCCACCGGATCGCCGCGATACCAGGCGGCACGTGGTCGGCTACCGGAGGGATTACCGACTCAGGCCCGTTTGCGGTAGACGCAGGCGGCCAATTTGACGCGTTCGGCGGCCCGTTTGGGGGCCCGCCGCCGGTGCTGGGTCTTCACTTCGCCAATACCCTGACAGGCCAAAGCGGCAGCACGATTACCATCGAGCTTCAGCTGCTCTTCTCGCCGGCCGCCTCGGGCCTGTTTGAAGTCCAAGGCTCCTGGCTGGTGGACGGTGGCACGGGGTCGTACGCGATGCTTCTTGGCGAGGGCCGCGTAACCGGGCTCGTCGACTTCAGGGCCCCGACCCGGGACCTCATGCTCGTCGGTGAGGTGCACGTCAGCTCGTAGGGAGGCGTTCATCGACCGCTCGGGTCCCATCTGGTTGGCTCGAGCGGTCGATATTCGGGGAGATGGCTTCGGTGCTCATCCCGACAGTCGACACTCGGCAAGCGCTTTCTTCCCCGAGCTCTGGGAAGTCCGCTCCCAACTGTAGGTTAGTGTCGCGCAGGACTGCTGCCGCGGCGGGCGGGGTGTCATCCGTGTGCGGTCCGACTCTCTCGTAAATCTTTCGGAGGTGCGATTCGACTGTGTTCACGCTGATGGACAAGCGCTCGGCGATGCGGCGAACTGAAAAGCCTTCCTCAGCACGTCTCATCACGGTCCGCTCGCGAGCCGTCAGGTTCAAGTCGCGAATGGGTCTCACCGGCCGTTGGCGAACAGACGGCTGAAGTACGTGATGCCGATCGGGACCAGCAATGCGGCCAGCGCGGTGAGTACTGACAGCGTGTCCGGCAGGTGGCTCGGGTTGCCCATCCCGATGTACGTGAAGATCGCCGCGCCGATCGAGGTGGCGAGCACCACGATCGTAGCGATGATGGTCGCCCATTCCTGGTGCTGGAGGTAGATGGCGATTGATCGCCGGCCCGCCAACCGGAGCAGCCATGACGCGGTCAGCCCGTTGAGCACCAGCGAGCTGATCAACGCGCAGACGGCGATGCCGATTCGGAACTGCTGAAGATTTCGCATTACGAACGCGGCACCATTAACCACCAGGATGCCGACTGGAGTAAGGATGCCGATCACGACCAACAGCAGCCGGCTGCTCAGGTAGCCGCGTAGCAGCCGATCGCCATGGTTGTCCGTCATCAGGTCACCGGAAGGCGGTTCGCGTACTCCGGTCGGTCCCAGGCGCGCGAGGTGAACACCTCGCGAAGGCGGCGCACCGCATCGAAGACGTCGACATAACGCGTGTACAGCGCCGAAAAGCCGAACCGCATCAGGTCCGGCGTCCGGAAATCACCGATCACGCCGCGGTCGATCAGCGCACGGATCACGCGGTAACCCTCTTTATGACGCAACGACACCTGCGAGCCACGCATTTTCGCTTCGCGGGGCGACGCGACCTCGACGCCGAGGTCCCGGCAACTTTCGTCGACCTGCTTGATGAACAGGTCGCCGAGCGCCATCGATTTACGCCGGGCCTCCTGCTGGTCCACCCGAAGCCAGAGGTCGATCGCGACCTCCAGTGCCAGCATGCTGAGGATGGGCGGCGAGCCCGCGAGCTGCCGGTTCATGCCTGGGGCCGGGCGGTATTCGGGCTCGAAGGCAAATGGCGCCGCGTGCCCCATCCAACCCGAGAGTGGCGACTGCATCGCGTCCTGCAAGCCCTTGGCGACGAAAAGATAGGCCGGCGCACCCGGCCCGCCGTTCAAATACTTGTAACCGCAGCCCACGGCGAGGTCGACCTGGGCGGCATTCAGATCGACCGGCACCGCACCGGCGCTGTGCGAGAGATCCCACAGCACCAGCGTGCCGACCTTTTGGGCGGCCTCGGTGATCCGTCGCATGTCGTGGATCTCTCCGCTGGCGTAATCGACATGCGTCAGCATCAGGACCGCAACGCTACCGTCGAGCGCGCGTTCGATCTCGGCGCGCTCGACCACGCGCAGCGCATGGTTGCCACCGAGGAGCTCGATCAACCCCTGTGCGATGTAGAGGTCGGTCGGGAAATTCGAGGCCTCCGTCAGGATGAAATGGCGTCCCGGTTGGACGCGCAGCCCCTCCGCCAGCAGCTTGAACAGGTTGACCGAGGTGCTATCGGCGACGATCACCTCGCCCCCCTTGGCGCCGATCAATCGCGCGATCTTGTCTCCGATGCGCGCCGGGGCATCGATCCAGTGGGCGTTATTCCAGCTACGGATCAGCCCGCTACCCCATTCCTTGCCGATCACGTCCGTCATACGAGGCAGGGTCTGCCGTGGTAGGGCGCCGAGCGAGTTGCCATCGAGATAGATCACGCCCTCCGGGAGGACGAACTCGTCTCGTACCCAAGCAAGCGGGTCCTGCCGATCGAAGGACACGCAGGTCTCGCGGTCCACGGAGCGATTATCCCGCCTCGGCGACGTCTAGAAGTGGCTGGGACACCAGGGCGCGCGGTCTGTCGCGAACATCGCGTCGGCACGGGCGATGGCCCCTGGACGCAGTTCCTCAACGCGTCCGGCCTCGAAAAGCACGCGAAACCGATTGCCGCCAAGGTAGACGGCGGCGAGATCAGCGGCGTCGATTGCGAGATCCGGCGTGCCTCCGTTGGGTTTGCAGGCGGCGCCTGCCGGGCCGCCAATCAGCTCGACCTGCCCATCGTTCCATGGACAGAACGCGTCGCGGACGCGCAGCGCCAGGCGGCCCTCGACCGAATAGCGGCGTCCCGCAAGGGCCGCGGCAACGTCCACCAGGCGCAACCAGATGCCGTCCTCGATCCTGGTCTTCGGCTGCCGCGAGTCGGCCAGCAGGAAGCGCAGGGGCTCGTCGACCGGCCGCATCTCGGCAGTGACCCGCGCCATCAAGTCCACGTCCAGCACGTGGCGCCAGAGCGCCGCGTAGGCCTCCGCCGTTGCCGCGATCAGCATCCCGAGCCGCAGGGTCCCGTTCGGGCCGGACGCATCCCAGTCCATCTTGATGCGGTAGATCGCAAATCCGGTTGGCTTTTCGCCGGTCTGGTGGAGCACGCGATAGTTTGGGCTGGCGCCCTCCCGCATCAGCTCGAGGTCAGCCAGCTGATTGCGCATCCATCGCTCATCCAGCCCGAGCATGCCGGGTTGGTTGCGCCGGGCCTGCTCCCAGATGCGCGTGAACGCGGCCACCGCCGTCGGAACGTCCACCATCGAGAGGCGGCCGCTGCCGGTCACTCGTTTGGCAAAGGCCGTGTGGGAGCGCTCGATCTCGACCGCGGCCTGGTAGGTGGCCAGGCCATATCCGAAACGACCATAGATGGGCGCCTCCGAGGCATATAGCGCCGCCAGCGGCTCGCCCCGCTGGTGCATGTCGTCGAGCTGGCGCCGCATCATCGCCGTCAGCAACCCGCGCCGGCGATGGGTGGCGAGCACGCTGACCCGGGTGACACCGCCGCACGGCAACGTGCCGCCCGGTACGGTCATCTCATAGGTGAAGATGCCCGCGGTGGCGATTATCTCCGGCCCATCGAAAAACGCCAGCGTGCGATCGAACTCGGTGATCTCTCGAGAGATCGCCAACTCCTCATCGGTTGGAAGCGACGCACCGAAGGCACGCCGCATCAGCGTCGAATAGGCACGCTGCTCCTCCAGCCGGATCGGCCGGAGCTTGAGGCCCGCCGGCGTGCTTATCGCTGAACCAGCGCCAGGGCCCGGCAAGGGCTGCCCGAGCCTTTCACCAGCTTCAGTGGTGCCACCACGAGGACCGCGCCCGTCGGCGGCAGCTTGGCGAGGTTCGCGAGCTGTGTCAGCCCGTACTTGTTGGCGCCCAGCAGGAACTGATGACAGGGGAATGGCGGGTTGAAGGAGTGGGCCGTGCCCGCGTCGGTGCCAACCGTCTCCACGCCGACCCCAACGAAGGGACTCTCCTTCGCCAACCACTGAGCCAGCTCGATGTCGATGCCCGGCGTATGCGGGCCGGTCTCGTTCGCGTTGAGGAATGCCTTCTGGTCATTCGCGCGGGCATCCCAGCCCGTGCGGTAGAGGAGCCAGGAGGCTTTAGGCAACGCACCGTGCTGCCGCTCGAACCCCCGGATGTCATTCAGGGTCAAGAGGTAGTCGGGATTCGCCTGCGCCTCCTTCGACTTGTCGATCACGACCGCCGGGCCGATCAGCCGTTTGACCGGAACCTGGGAGACGTCGTCCTTGTCCTTACCGGTAACCCAGTGGATTGGGGCGTCGAAGTGGGTGCCCGCGTGCTCGCCACCTTCGAACCAGTTCCAGTACCAGGCGGGCCCTTTCTCGTCGTAGCGGCTGATCTCATGTGTTTTCCAGGTCGGCGTGTTGGCGAAGGGCGGTGGAAGCTGGATAATCGGCGTCCGCTCCGAAAGGGGCTGGGTCAGGTCGATGACGTCGATCGAACCGGAGGTCAGGCCTTCGACGAAGGACGCGAGGGTGTCGACACTGGTGCTCATTCACTCCTCCTTGATTGCAGCGCACGGGGAAATTCGAAGCGGTTCTCGAGCATGTGGACGTCCATCAAGAAGCTCTTCGGCATCTCGGCGTCGACCTTGGCGACGATGCAGGTGAGCTGGTCGCCGTTGATCGCGTCGAGCGCCGCTTCCTCGAAATCTTCCAGCTCACGAACCATCTGCGCTCGGGGAAAACCGGCCGCCTTGGCGATCCCGGCGAGGTCGGTGCCGACGGAGGTCGCGGTGGTGAACCACTTGTAGCCTCCTGGGGCGCCGCCGCCGACCGAGAGGAGCGTTTCGTTGTCGAAGATGATGTGCACCAGGTTGTTCGGCCGCGAGCGCGCCATCGTCGTCAGCCCGCCGAGGTTCATCAGCACCGAGCCGTCGCCGTCGATCACCACGACTTTGCGCTTCGGCTGCGACAGCGCGATGCCGAGTCCGATCGAGGAGGCGAGGCCCATCGCGTGCTCGAGGTAGAAGAAGTTGGCGCGGTGCCCGAGGGAGTACAACTCGGCGGCCACGGCGCCCATGATGGTGACGACGGCGCAGTCTTCGAGCTTCGGATAGATGGCCTTCAGGCAATCAAGGCGTTTCATTTCGGCTCCTCCCACATCAGGTCGCGTTGGAGGAGCAGCGCCACCGGTGAGAGCGAGCTCTGCGCCAACGTCATGGCGTGCGCGATCTTCGGCTTCACCTCATCGGCCCGGTTGAGGTCGTCGTGCGCAATGTGCAGCGCATCGAGGACCGGACGGGTGTACTTGCCGCCCTCCGTCTGCCACGGATCCTTCTCGCCGAAGCTGCCACGATCCGTGATCAGCATCAGCAGTGGGATCTTGTAGAGGAGCGATACCCCGACGATGCCGTTGATCGCCTGCAGGAAGCCATGGTTCTGCAGCAGCATCGCGGATCTGACCCCAGCGAAATGCGCCCCGGCGGAGACGCCGACCCCCTCTTCCTCCTTGGCGAGCCGAACCAGCGTCATCTCAGGATCCTCGTCGGCCATCCGGATCAGGTGCACCAGCCAGGTCTCGGGGAGGGCGCTCACCAGCGTGACGCCGACGCCCTTCATGGCGTCGTAGACCACTTGCGAATTGGCCACCGATACGGGCAAGGATCCCTCCCTCGTCTGAACTGAGGCCGATTCTACGCATACAATGGGGCCCAGTGCAGGTCCTGGGCAGCATCCTGGAGGCCGTCGGGCACACGCCGCTGGTGCGGCTCCAGCGCATCACTGTTGGGCTCCGTCCCACCATCCTGGCCAAGGTGGAGACGCTCAACCCGGGCGGCAGCGTGAAAGACCGGATCGGGCTTCGCATGATCGAGGACGCCGAGCGGCGCGGCCTGCTGAAGCCGGGTGGCACGATCGTCGAGCCGACCTCCGGCAACACCGGCCACGCGCTGGCCATCGCGGCGGCCCTCAAGGGTTATCGGATGATCTTCGTCATGGCCGACAAGCAGTCGCCCGAGAAAATTGCGCTCCTGCGCGCCTACGGCGCCGAAGTGGTGGTCTGTCCGACCGCAGTACCGCGCGCGTCGCCCGAAAGCTACTACTCGGTGGCCGAACGGTTGAGCCACGAGATCCCGGG
>WNEZ01013138.1_pt1 | contig 11056 bp, 12 predicted proteins | sample 5400521 | NCBI WGS metagenome assembly WNEZ01 (sample SAMN13153339, study PRJNA577476) | soil metagenome | isolation source: 120 cm saprolite under Douglas fir tree site 2 hole 1 replicate 1 | place: USA:California | collected 2015-04-18
GCATCACTGGCAATGGAATCGCTCCCGACCGCAGCGCGCGGCTTGTTTTCAGGAATTTTGCAACAGGGCTACGCTGTTGGTGTCCTTCTCAACGCGTTCGTCTACTGGATTGTATTTCCGCTGTTCGGCTGGCGTGGATTGTTTATAGCAGGTACGTTTCCGGCGTTGCTGGTCGTGTACATTCGCGCGCACGTACCGGAATCGCCGGTTTGGCAACGTCACATTGAGCAGAAACGGCGCACACCGCTCGACATCCGTGGATTCATCAAGCAACACGGCGCGCTCTTTATCCACGCCGTTTTACTCATGACGGCGTTCAATTATATGTCGCACGGCACACAGGATCTCTATCCGACATTTCTCGAAAGGCAGCGCGGCTTTGGCGTCAGTGAGAAATCGATGATCACAATCATCTACGCCATCGGAGCGATCTGTGGCGGCGCCGTCATCGGTTTTCTCTCGCAACGATGGGGGCGCCGGCGCTCGATCATTTTTTGCGCGGTCTGCGGAATGCTTTTGATTCCGGCATGGATTTTCGCGCCGGGAACTGCGCTTCTCATCGTAGGCGGATTTCTGATGCAATTCATGGTGCAAGGCGCGTGGGGGGTTGTACCTGTCCACCTGAATGAAGTTTCGCCAGCTGATTTTCGCGGGACATTTCCCGGTCTGGCGTATCAGCTCGGCAATTTTGCCGCCGCCTATGCGGCGCAGCAGCAAGCCTGGCTGGCCGAAAAGTTTCGTACCGCAGATGGGAGCCCCAATTACGCCTTGACCATGGCGTTGGTGGAATGCGTTGTTTTCCTCGCGATCATTTTGCTCGCCGCAACCGGGCGCGAAGAGCGCGGAAAAGAATTTTAGTGACGGGGAGCGGCCGGCGCCGACTCTTGGCCGGTGCTCGACGGCTGTGACTGCGCCGCAACCTGGGCCGAGCCGCGATAAACGCCGGGCCCGTAGCGTTGTTCGACAATTGCCTCGGCGATTCTATCCGCCAACAGTTCACGATACTCCCAATCGCGCGCCTCGTTTCCTTCGGAGCGATTACTCAAAAATCCGCACTCCACCAGGACCGCAGGATAGTAGGCGAGGCGCAAGACACGGAAGTTCGCCGTGTGCACGCCGCGATTGTCCGAGTGCGGGATCGTCATCAGCTTGGATTGGATCCGGTAGGCCAGATCGAACGAATCGCCTGAATGATAATAAGTCTCAAAGCCGTGAATGGCGCGCCGGCGTGAATCATTGAAATGAATGCTGACGAAAATGGCATTTTTCTGCGAATTTTCGATGGCGACGCGTTCATCCAGCGAAATAAAAACGTCCGAGGATCGTGTCATCACGGTTCTTAACTCCGACTCGCGTAACTTGCGATCGAGACGCTTCGCTACATCGAGCGTGGCGAGTTTCTCGGCGCCACCGTAGCGGCGATAGGCGCCGTTGTCTTTCCCGCCGTGTCCCGCGTCCACCACGACCGTCGCAAAAGTCTTGCTCGTATTCTTCGTCACTTTTGGCGCGGTTGCGCAAGCAGCCAACAGAGCCGGTAGACCGATGGCAAGAGCGCGGCTGATCAGGCGCGGCATTCCGCTTAAATACCAGAGAGCATCTTCTTTAGCAAAAGCTTTCGGTCGGCAAACCGAGGCGGAGCATTTTGATTCCATCCGCCAGCGGATTATTTTCCGGCGATCGCATACAAAAAGCACTTGTTTTTTGCGCCGCCGCACTTAAAGCCTTTACCTCTTTTATGATGATACGATTCACGATTCTGCCTTTCCTCCTAGCATTAAATTTTTCAATGTGCTCAAGACATCCAAGCCCGGTCACGAGTTCCGAGCCGGCGACTCCATCGCCAAGCGCTGCTGCCTCTGCTGCTCCTGGCGGTAGCCCGGCAGCCGGTGTTGCGGGTGCGCGTCCGTCGCCATCGAAGATCACCAAGGCCGTTGTCGATCAAACCGCCCAGACGATCATCTTTTGTTATCATCGCTTGGTCGACAAAGTTCGCTATCCCGGCACCGAGATTACACCGGCCGATTTCGAAGCGCAGATGAAACAGCTTAAGGATGCCGGCATCACGGTAATCGGCATGCAAGATTTGCTCGCGTGGAAGCGTGGCGAAAAGAATATTCCGCCGCGATGCGCGGTCATTACATTCGATGATGGTTGGAAATCTCAATATGAGGTCGCGTGGACGATCATGAAGAAATTTGGATACCCGTTTACCATGTTCATTTACACCGAGGGCGTCCGCGGGGGCAGCTTGGGCGGCGGAGAGGCGATCACCTGGGAACAGCTCTCCGACATGCGTGACAACGGAGTCGATATCGAGGCGCACACTGCGACACATCAAGATTTGCGCGAAGGCCACAACATAATGTTGGCCCCTCCCGGCGGGAAGAGAACCAAAACCAAATTGACCGGACCGGCATACGAGCAATGGGTCCAAAACGAAGTCGTCGGCTCCAAGCAGCTGCTCGAGCAGCGGCTCGGCATCAAAGTGAATTGTTTCGCTGTCCCCTTCGGCAATTATAACGAGCACGTCAAAGAACTCGCGCGAAATGCCGGTTACGAGGCGATGTTTACCGTTTACGGCCAGCCCATCACGTTTACCTCTCCGCTCGATTCGCTTGGTCGTTATGCGATTGAAGCGAACAAGCCGAAAGTTTTTGTCGACGCGGTCAAGATGATTGGCACGTCCAGCGGAGGCGCATCGGCGGTCGCTGAAGTCGGCGCGGCTAATCTCTCGACTCAACCCGCAGATGGCGAAACCGTGCGCACGGCGCTTCCGCTCATCAAAGCGAATCTCACCCGCATCGGTGCAATCGAGCCCGACAGCGTGCAGATGCGCGTCAGCGGCCTTGGGGTGGTTCCGGTCAGTTACGATCCAAAAACCGGCACCGCCTCATATCAAGTGACGCAAAAATTGCGCGGGACCTCGTGCACAGTGATCCTGAGCGCGAAATCGGAAGGCAAAAAAGTCGAAGCGCACTGGACTTTCGGAATCGACGCGGCTGCCGCGGGCGCACCGACGCCTGCGCCAGCAAAACCAGCGCTGACGCCAAAGAAATAGTCTAGTGATGGCACTTTGGGGAGCACACGCGTGTCGCGTGTTGGTTTTGGCGTCTCGCCGAACCAATCTTATGACAAGTTTGCGACGCCAAAGGCAAGCCGACACCATGATGGTCTGGGGAGCACACGCAACTCGCGTGTTGATTGCGGCGCTCTCGCCGCAACTCGCTTTTCAGAGAGGGTTCGTGATCGCGGAGATGCGATCACCAGTACCCGGGGCGGGTGCTCTCCCCAGAATTTGGGGCGGACGCGATCCAAGCAAAGGATAGAAACAATGTTTTCGCAACTAAGCGATAAGCTGCAGGACATCTTCAAAGAGCTGCGCGGCCACGGCACGATCAGCGAATCAAACATCGACGCTGCGTTGTGTCAGGTGCGCCTGGCTTTGCTCGAAGCTGATGTCGATTTTCAAGTCGCCAAGAAATTCGTTGCCGGCGTCAAAGAAAAGGCGCTGGGAGAAGCTGTCCTTCGCAGCATCACGCCCGGCCAGCAGATAGTAAAAATTTTTCATGATGAGCTCTCGGTATTGCTCGGAGGCGACGCGGCGCCGCTCAATGTAGAAAAACCGGGCCGGATCTTGATCGTGGGACTCAATGGCTCCGGCAAAACGACCTCCTCTGCCAAGCTGGCGCTCTTTTTAAAAAAGCAGGGGCATGCGCTGGCTTTAATCGCCTGCGATCTGCAAAGGCCGGCAGCGATTGAGCAACTGGCGACGCTCGGAAAACAAATTGATGTGCCGGTGTACACTCCCGACCCGGGTGAAAAGAATGTTCAGTGCGCCGCGGCGGCCGCGCTCGAATGGCAGAACCGATCGGCTTCAGGCGGACATAGCCTCGACATCTTCGATACCGCCGGTCGCCAGGAAATCGATGACGCATTGATTCAGGAATTGAAAGAACTCAAAGAATTTCTGCAGCCGCAGGAAACTTTGCTGGTGGTCGATGCTGCGACCGGACAACAAGCGGTCAGCGTCGCAACCCGTTTCGACGACGCTTTAAAAATCACCGGAATCATTTTGACGAAACTGGACGGGGATGCGCGTGGCGGCGCGGCCTTGTCGATGCGTGAGGTGACGCGTCAGCCAATCAAGTTCGCCGGCACGGGCGAAAAGCTCGACCAGTTCGAGCTCTTCGTTCCAGACCGGCTGGCGGGACGGATTTTGGGAATGGGCGACGTGGTTGGTCTGGTCGAAAAAGCGGCTGAGGCGGTGGACGAAGAGGAAGCCGCGCGCCTCGAGCGAAAGCTGCGCACGGCTTCGTTCGATTTCAACGATTTCCTGGCGCAGTTCAAAATGATGCGAAAGATGGGGCCGCTGGAGAATATTCTTGGCATGTTGCCCGCCATGAGTAACGTCCCAGGTCTCTCTGTTGATGAGAAGCAGCTCAAGCGCACGGAAGCCATCGTGCTTTCGATGACGAGCGAAGAGCGGACGCGCCCGGACATTCTAAATGCGCGGCGTCGTCAGCGCATCGCGCGTGGCAGCGGCTGCACCGTCACGGAGGTGAACGATTTGCTTCGGCGCTTTGGTCAGATGCGCAAGATGATGAAAAGCGCGGGCAAAATGAAGAAGATGATGGCGCAAATGGCGCGAATGAGAACCTAACATGGCAGTTTCAATCAGATTACGCAGAGAAGGAGCGAAGAATCGCCCTTATTACAAAGTGGTGGTGGCTGATAGCCGCAGTCCCCGCGACGGAAAATTCATTGAGATAATCGGCACCTACGATCCGAAAAAGCCTGGTCACAACAGCACGTTGAAAATCGATCGCGCCGAATATTGGATGAGTAAAGGCGCGCAAGCGTCCGACACCGTCCGCAGTTTGATTAAGAAAAATAAAAAACAGGTCGCCAGCGCGTCGGCGGAAGCTGCGTCTGAACCGCCTGTACGACCTGCGCCCGCGGAAGCAACGCCCGCGTCGCCGCAGCCAGCCATCGCAGAAACGGCAGCCGGGGAACCGCCGCAGACCTGAAGTGGCTAATCGAAAGAGCGGCACTCTAAGACTGTCGCTCGCCTGGTTTTTGATCCCGGCAGAAATTCGTGTCGATTCGTGTGCATTCGTGGTTAGTCTCCGTCATGAGAGAATTTCTCGAGTTCGTTATTCGGCAGGTGGTCGAATTTCCCGACGACATGGTGCTCACGGAAATTCCGAGCGGCAGAACAACCATCTTCAAGCTGCAACTTCGGCAAAGCGATGTCGGCCGCGTCATTGGTCGCAACGGCCAGACCATTCATGCTATTCGCGGATTGCTCGCCAGTTCCGCCGCGCGCCATGGGCAACGCGCCATGCTCGAAATTGTAGAATAGTGCCGCGCGACTGTAGGGCCTCTGTGTCAGACGCCGGTTCGATGGCGTTTCACAGAAACGCCCTACAATCGTTGGACGTTGGGTGTTGGGTGTTCGACGTTTTCTTGACCAATGAAGATCGACATCGTTACGCTGTTCCCGGAAATCTGCCGCGCGCCGCTTGGCGAAAGCATCATGAAACGCGCGCAGAAGAACGGAATTGTCGATCTTTACATTCATAACCTGCGCGATTGGACAACGGACAAACATCACATTGTCGATGATGCGCCGTTTGGCGGAGGGCAGGGGATGGTGATGAAGCCGGAACCGATTTTTGCAGCCGTCGAAGACCTCCGAAATCAAACATCCAAGGTCGTGCTGCTGTCACCTGCTGGCCGCCGGTTCGACCAAGAGATGGCGGCAGAACTTTCGGGCGAATCACACCTCATCATCATTTGCGGTCACTACGAGGGAGTGGATCACCGCGTGATCGAGCACCTGATCGATCTCGAAATTTCCATCGGCGATTACGTGCTCACCAACGGTGCGATTGCCGCGGTCGTGCTTGCCGATGCGGTCGTGCGTTTGATGCCGGGTGTTCTTGGTCACGAGCAATCAGCGGTGGACGATAGTTTCAGTCGCGGATTGCTGGAAGCGCCACAGTACACGCGCCCGGCGGAGTTTCGCAGCTGGAAAGTCCCGGATGTTTTGCTTTCCGGAAATCATGCAGAAATCGAGAGCTGGCGAAGAGAGCAGTCGATCAAGAGAACCCGGGAGAATCGGCCGGATCTTCTAGGCAGTGGCGATTGACCTCAATCGCCGGTAGATTGACAATCGTGGGACGTGTTGAGTCGCGCATCTAGTTTCACGGATTCGCTGAGCCGTTGTGCATAAGAATCGAACGTAATTCTTCCACCTTGTTTGAGAGGTTAAGAATAATCTTGATACCGGCGAGGTTGATGCCGCCGACCGTTCTCAAATCTTGGATGCGTCGCAGAGTACGGACAGCGTTGCCAGTGAAACAATAACCATGTTCTCTGAGCCCAGCCGTCGGCGATATCAGACCGTGCTTGCAACAAACGAGGACCATCCGGCGCGACATCTGTGAGAAATGAGCCGCCGTCTCAATGGTATAGACTGTGTGCGGGTCCGGATCGAACGGCTGGAGCGCCATCTTGGAAAGCTGATGCGAAAAATTCACGGTTGCTCCGTCGCTTTGCGTGTGTGGTTGATATTCCTCCCCATGTCCTCGTGTCCGCCGCTGATCGATCAAGTCCATGAGCTTTTTGTTTTCCGCGATGCTGCCCGGAGTTGTCTCTATCGCGGTAATGACTCCCTTGGCATCGTCGATGACACGATGGTTTTGGTAACGCACACGTGAGTCGCCGCCACCTTTGCGTACGAGCGCGGCGTCGGGATCGCTCTGACTCACCATGCGGTCATTGACGGCTCGGTAACTCTCCGGTGTGCTCGATTCCTCCAGTTTACTTTCCGTAGCTTGATAAGCGCGCTTCAATGCCGCGATCAACTGCGGCGCGCCTTTGATGACAGATTCTTTTGCGGCATCGGCATCGACCAAGCTCGCATCCACATGCAGCTTGCTGCCATCGATCAGACCGGCTTCCACACAACCGGCCACCGTGCGCACAAATAGACTCTCAAACACTTCCTTGCCCCAACGCGCTCGCGCTTTACTGAGCACGCTATGATCGGGGATCTTCTCATCGAGCCCGTAATCCAAAAACCAAAGATAATCGAGTCGCTCGCCAATCACTTCCATCAGTTCGCGTTCGCTTTTGATGTCATCAAAGAAGAGCAAGAACATCATCTTTAAGATCACCTCGGGCGCCACCGACTCGTTCCCGTTCTTGCCGTAGCAGTGCGCCACTGTCTCGCGCACAAACCCGAAATCGATTGCCACTTTTACCTTGCGCAGCGGATGCGTGCTCCTCACCCGCTTCTCCAGATTGATCGCGTAGTTGAATAACTCCGGCTCGCTCTTCTGTTGTCCCATCATGGGAACAGTGGCTTACCAAATCGTCGCCACCTTGGGTACTATTATTTTTTATTCAGTCTGATTTGGGCAACACGCCCTAATTCCTTCAAACTGCCGAGGACGTAGTCTGCTTCTTTCTCGTACTCGCGTGGGTCGACAAAGCGGCGGTCGGGAATCGCGGCGACGCGCATGCTCGCCGCTTTGGCCGCGGCGACGCCGGGAAGCGCGTCCTCAACCACAAGGCATGCGTCAGCAGGGATTCCAAGTTGCTCCGCCGCGCACAGGTAGATGTCGGGAGCGGGTTTGCCGCGTTCAACTTCTTCGCCAGTAACAATGACCTCGAAGAATCCGGTCAGTTGATGTCGATCTAAAAAGGGTCGCGCGGACGCGCTAACCGAACTCGTGGCGACGGCGAAATGCAGTTTCATCTGCCGCAGTTCTTCCAACACTTCTTTGACGTGAGGAAACAGGCCGACCCGATTGGCAAAGAACTCGGTCGCGATCTCACCGCGACGCCGCATCATTTCCTCAGTGGGCACGGAGAGCCCAAATCCTTTCTTGTAAAACTCGACCGCGAGCCGGTAGCTCACACCGACCACGTTCTGGTGGTATTCGCCGCAATACTTCACGCCGTACTCAGCGAGTAATTTCGCGTCGATCTGGTTCCACCACGGCTCGGAGTCGGCGAGCACGCCGTCGAGATCGAAGATTACAGCAGATAGCATGGAGTTTTGAGCAACGAGCTCGGAGTTAGACGATGGGAGATAGAAGATTGGACGCAGTCGTCAAGCAACCAGAGAACCCTGACAATGGACGATTGACGCATTGCGTTTTCTTCATCGCAGAAGAAAATGGCCGACTTATGCGATCGGTTCGAAATGCAATCGTAATCGGTTTCGCGATCATTTTGGGGTTTGCCGAGGCAGGCGCGGGAGAGTTCAATTCGATTCTGCGCTGGCGGAACATTGGACCTTACCGCGGCGCGCGAACGCGCGCGATCGCAGGGGTTCCATCGCAGTCGAATGTTTTCTACATGGCGCCGGTGAACCTCTTTTTCTGGCGTGATCCCATGATGTCTGAAATTCGCACCCTCGGCGTACAAAATGGCGTGGTTTTGCCGGAGAGAAAACGTGAAACGATTCGTGGCCAAGCTGTCCCTTACGATCAAGGCGAGGCAACGTATCTGGACGAGGGTCTTGCCACGTTAAATGCCAAGGGCCAAAACTGACTCCCCTCATCCAGATAACGAATATCACGTAGCATTGTCGCTCGTCGAGCATCTGATCGAGACGTGTCCCGATTCCATCAGAAAGCTGCTCAGTCTGAGAGGTCGCATCGCACTAGTTTCGGCAAGCGACATAGTCGCCGTTTGCAAAGAGTTCCCTTTACCAGATGCAGACCGTCTTGTTCGCAAATTTTATTAGTAAGAGATTGCGACACTGATTGAAATCAAACCGCACCGTTGGAGTTGGAAAGGTTTCGAAGCGCCCGGCGTCGAGCCTGTTCTCCCAGAGAAAGAACAGGCAATCAACTACGCCACGGGCCGCGCAAGTTTTCGCTCAGGCGAGATTCGCATTTTGGATTCGACCGGCAATGTCGAACGCACGATTCCGTTCAACGAGACGGATCGAAAGCTGTGACGCTGTGATTCGCGTTTACGACGAAGGGGGCAACGTGATCGAAACAGACGAGCAAGCGGGCGATTTCAAGGACGTGATTAGACCGGTCACCGTGCTACAGCCGCTCAAGGCCCATGAGGGTCGCGCCGAGCGCACAAAATTGTGAAAGTCGATTCATCATTCGTTCAGGCCGAATGCATGTAAACTCCAACAATAGCAGTTTCCGGCGTTCCCGCTGCTGCCTATGACACTGGGGACCGAGTGTTCTTGATTGCGTCGTTTCTTGAGAATATGCGCGCAAATGGAACAGTGATTTCCGGGAAGCAAGGGTAGGAGGTGGCTATGTCTAATAAGAAATCGCGCCTCAAGAAGCGGCACCGGCGTTCGATCATAGCATTCGAAATGATTCGGCTTGATCGGACGGCAGCTGAACCGCTTTACCAGCAACTTTACCGCCAAATTCGCGACGAACTCAGGTCGGGGATCTTCAGCGACAGCTCTTCTCGACTCCCATCCTCTCGTGCTCTAGCGGCTGACTTGGGGATAGCAAGGCTCACCGTAAATCTTGCATTCTCGAAACTTCATGCTGAAGGCTATCTTCAATCAAAGGTCAGATCCGGGACATTCGTCGCGGACTCTCTTCCCGAAACCTTCCTGAGCGCACGTAGGTCGGAGGCCCATCCCCAGACAGAACGCCCAGTTCACGTTTCTGATCGGGTGCGGAAACTTCCGGATCAGCGTGTTGGAAAGGAGTTTGATCTCGGAGCGACCAATGCCGGACCAGGCGTCTCGCTAACCCCGAGCATTCCCGCAGTCGATGAATTTCCCATTGATGTGTGGGAACGGCTCAGGGCGCAGGTTCTCGCGAAAAAAGGAGCCCACTTATTGCGCTATGCGTCCAACCGCGGCGACGCCGACCTGCGCAAGGCAATCGCAGCCTATTTGTGCGATTTTAGAGGGGCGCGCTGTCATCCAGATCAGATCGTGATCGTCGGCGGAATGCAGCAGGCGATGTTGATTAGCGCAATGGCGTTGATAAATCCGGGCGAGGCCGCGTGGATTGAAGATCCTGGTTTTCACCAAGCCCGAAGGGTCTTTACTTTTGTCGGGGCTGAAGTCGTCCCAAAGCCGCTCGACCACGAAGGAATGGTGATCGCGCGATTGCTAAAAGAACCTCTGCCGAGAATCATCTACATAACGCCTTCACATCAATTTCCCCTTGGGATGACAATGAGTTTCGAGCGCAGGACCGCCTTGCTCGATCTCGCGCGTGCTCACGACGCATTCATTTTCGAAGACGACTACGACTCGGAGTTCCGCTTTACCGGGCCCCCATTGCCTGATTGACCAGGCAACCCTCGCTCGGTTCATAACGGAGGGATTTTTCCTAAGCCACATCAAGCGGATGCGGAAATTATATTCAGAACGAAGAGATTGTTTCATCGAACAGTTCCATAACTTGCTGGGTGATCGTTTCACTCTGCAGACTCAGGAAGCCGGATTGAACTTCGTCGCCTGGCTGAAGCGCGAGGAGGACTTCCCAATGACCAAGCGTGTCACCCTCGAGATCGGAGTCAAGCCATCCCCGCTATCATCCTTTTGCATCCAGGCCAAGCTAAAACCGGCGTTTGTCTTCGGTTTCGCGGCCTGGACCCCGGCACAAATTCGAGAGAGCCTCCTCAAACTCGCATCCTCACTCAAGTAAAAGGGAGATTTAAAAGCCGTCTCATAAATGGCTGGCATGAGAGCCGCTACGCTTCCTGCCTGTTCGCCGTTGAAGGTGAACGTCCCGTTAGGGGTTCGACCTCCACCTCGTCCCCGGACGTCGCAGCGGGATTATCCTCTGCGAAAAAAAGCCGCACGATCCCACGCGGAACCGTGCAGCTTTTATTGGTGATACCCCTGCCGCGTAGACTCAGTCTAAAACGACTACGTGATCAACCATACGCGAATCGCCTGCGTTTATGTAATAAACACGCACCCGAGTGCCAGGTTTGATCGCGGTTTGGATGACTTCCCCAACCTTGTTTACAACGTGACCAGGCCCGTTGAGAACATAACGGCCCGGATTATTCGAGCCATCCTCGCGAACGACGAGCG
>WNEZ01006633.1_pt1 | contig 11055 bp, 8 predicted proteins | sample 5400521 | NCBI WGS metagenome assembly WNEZ01 (sample SAMN13153339, study PRJNA577476) | soil metagenome | isolation source: 120 cm saprolite under Douglas fir tree site 2 hole 1 replicate 1 | place: USA:California | collected 2015-04-18
TGACGGACTAGCATCTTCGCGCTGGGGATGTTCGGGGGCTGGTGCCTCCCGCGGTCTTCAAAACCGTTTGCGGGGCGCTGCTGAGGCGTCCTGGGTGGGTTCGATTCCCATCCATCCCCGCCAGTTTTGGTCGGAACGACAGCCAAAGTGACAGCCAAAATGACAAACGCTTTTCTGAACCGTTTCCGATCCAAGATCCGCGGACGTGAGTGCCAGGCATCTGGGTGGCGCTTCAACGTAGGCCAGTGCAAAGCCTGGTCGTAAACATCAGTACGTGTACGCAGGACAGCGTCTCGGCCACTTGCCCTGTTAGTCGGTCTCTTCGTTCTGACGTTTGCCGCGCAGTCCGCGGAACCTCAAGCCTGAAATCGTTGCCAACCGAGATGGTGAGGGTGATGTTGGGCCGTTACCCTCGTCGAGCCAACGGCGACCGAATTTCTGCGCATCTCATGGCGCGGGCCATAGGAAGTTGGCGGGGATGCCGACCTAGTGGTTAAATCGGGCGATCTTGCGCGAGATCTCCGCGCCACGGCGGGCCCGGCGGTACCTCGCTGTCGCCAGCATCATCTTGGGAGCGCTGGCCTTCATGCTGACGATGGAGCCTTTCGCCGGATTGGCGGCCAAGGCCATCGGCAGTAGCTCAAGCGGCCCGACCGGCATCGGGGGGCTGCTCGGACTGGCCGCGATCGCGGCGGGGATGGCCGGCCTCTTCATTCTTGGTCGCAAAACCTCGATATATACCTCGCTTGCGGTAATCGGGCTGCTCCCGGGCGTGGTGGCTCTCCTCGAGGCGGTCTTGACAGGGCTGGGTGGGTTCGGAGAGTAGTTGGTGTTAGCCGCGCGCTAGATGTCGATCGGGCCTCCTCTCGTTCGCGCGCTCGGTAATCTCATTCCATGGACGTAACGGAGAGCAACTTCGCCGCGGCTGTTCTCGACCGCTCTCACTCACTCCCTGTAGTGGTTGACTTCTGGGCTGACTGGTGCGCGCCCTGCCGGCAGCTAGGGCCGGTACTGGAGCGGGAGGCTTCCAAGCGAACGGGCAGATTGGAGCTCGTTAAGGTCGATGTCGACGCCAATCCGACCGTTTCACGCTCGTACGGGATTCAAGGCATTCCCGCAGTCAAGGCTTTTCACAAAGGGCGAGTCGTCGCGGAGTTCGTTGGTGCTCAGCCAGCAGCCGCGGTGGAGCGCTTTTTCGACTCACTCCTTCCGTCCGAGGCGGAACTGCTTGCTCACCGGGGCGATGAGGAGTCGCTCCGCGCGGCCCTGGAGCTCGAGCCGGGGCACGCCGACGCTGCCGTCCCGCTCGCCCGGGTCCTCCACGGCCGCGGTCAGGACCAAGAGGCCCTCGAGATCCTAGGAAACGTTCATGGAAGCTTCGCGGCCGATGGCCTATCTGCCCGGATTAGGCTCGAACGGAACGGCGTGCCGGATCTCAGCCGGGCTTTTGCAGCGCTCGACGCGGGTGACAACGAACAGGCGCTGGACGTGCTCATCGAGTCGATTACGCTGGCCCGCAGTAGCCGCGACGAAATCCGCCGCGTAATCGTAGGCATCCTCGACGAACTCGGTCTTGACCATCCAATCACCACCACCTCGAGGAGGAGACTCGCTTCAGCCCTTTACTGACCGTGACGACCCCGAACTGACCATGCACCAGCTGCGGCACGGATGCTCCTTATAACTACCCCTTAGCGCTAGCGACGACGGCTTGCTTGCGACAAGCCCCGGTTCTCCTGACCAAACAGGGGCCAGCTCCCAGCCTGAGGACGCACGGTTCGGGACCGTGAGGCCCCGGGTTCAAATCCCGGGCCCCCGACCATTTTTGTATTCGAAACCCGCGATTTCCGGGGTCGTCCGGAGCCGACGGGGCACAGCCGGGGCACAGATTCGCTGGAAACCCCGCCAATGAGGAGGTCTCGAGGCGATACCCGTCGGGAGATCTGAACGCGCTCGGTAGCAATCGACAGGCTTCAGCCTTGAGGACGCGACGGGCCGGACCGTGAGGCACCCGGTTCGAAATCACAGCCCGGCTCGCCTAGGGACGCAAAGGACAGATCAGTGCTCTGTACTGGATAGGTGAAGCGGCGCGACCTTGCTTCGTGAGGGCCCGAACAAGTTACGTTTGTCGACCCGCTCGCGTCCACTGTAACAACTGTTATAGTGTCGGCATGTCGAAGAGACTTAGGACGGGCGAGAGCCTATGGATCGGGCTCTATCGCGCCGCCGAATACCGGGCACAAGCTTCAAGGATCGAGATCCCTCAGGAGACTGGCATGACCCCGGAGCTGGCAACACAACGCTGGCTCGCTGGAATGGCTCGCAATCTCGAGCAAACTTTTGCCGACAAGTTGCGCAATGCTCGCGAACGCGCCGGGCTAACCCAACAGCGACTTGCGCAGGTGGCGCAGTTGTCCGTAACGGGATTGGCCATGATCGAGAGAGGTGAACGGTTACCAGGGTTAGACACCGCTACGCGAATTTGCTGGGCGTTGGATGTGGTTGGCGAAGGCAACGGCGAATCGAGAACCAGATTTTCGTCTGGTCGGCGCTCGCTAGATCGCCCGTCGGCGACTGGCCAATGAGTTGCGCCTAGGCGCCTCGGCTTTGAAGGACTTGCCGTGAAGGAACTCAGTCGCCCGACGGGTCTTGTTGAGAACAACCGGCAACTGCACGAGCGGTTTCGCGAACTGCTCGGGTCGGCACGTGCCGAATCGTGTCAGGTCGTCTCGACCTTCCTCGACATTCGAGGCTTCTCAACGTTTACTGCACACGGCGAGTCGTTCGATACAGCTCTATACCTCAGATCGGCATTCTCGACCGTTCTGTCGGTGCACTTCCCGGACGCGGCGTTCTTCAAGCCCACGGGCGACGGCCTCCTGGTCATCCACGAACTGCCTGGGGATGCTCAGCAGGTGCCCCAAATTGTGAGCTCGATCCTCTCTCGCTGCGTGTCACTAGTCTCAACGTTCGGCCAGATAACGGCGAACGACTACATGATCAACTTCCCGGTGCCCCAACAGTTGGGTGTGGGAGTAGCACGCGGGTCCGTTACTCGTCTGATGTCAGACGTCGGGGTTCTCGACCATACAGGCCGGTGTCTCAACTTAGCAGCCCGACTGATGGACAAAGAGCGACCGTCCGGAGTTGTCTTTTCGGACCAGCATGCGCGGGAGTTGATAGATCCTCAACTTGCCACGCTGTTCACTCATGACCGCGTGTGCATCCGTGGTATATCCGAGCAAAAGCCGATGCCCATCTTGATATCTAAAGGCGTCGAGATAACGCGCTCAGACCGAGAGCCGATCCCAGAAGCAGACCATGTGTGGGGCGACGAATGCACCCTGTCTTTGGATGAGGTTCGCAACTCGTCGTCGTACGCGTTCTACCTCCCGCGACCGCCGCGTTCTGATGAACGCGTCGGAGTGCACGTCCAATACCCACTGTTTGGTAAAGATGGTCGTCCCAAGCAGACAGTGTCCTGGCTAAGCGTCCGTGGAGCGTTTCTTGAACGGCCTGCTGGACCGATGGTGCGGATCGACCTAAAGCGTGTCAAGGAGCACGTCAAGAATCTTCCCGAGACAACGACTGGTAAAGTGCTCGGTTTCACCCACACGAAGACAACCTATGTGACCTTTACCCCGTACTGCGAGCTGGACGCTCTTGACACGCCATAGGGCTCGTTCGTCCAATCACACGTGCTCGATGCCCTGAAAGTGCCGCAACCTTAATCGGAGGCAGGCAACACGAGGTGGCGCGAAGTCGCGGCCGATCCAGGGAGGGACGCTCAACTCGAGGCGCCAGACGGCTCGGGTCCGTCCCGACGTCGCCAGTTGCGTCCGGCGAAGCCATGCCCCAATTCAGTCCGCGTGACTTCTTGCGAGCGCGCAAGCCCTACTCCTTCTCGGACTCATCGGTCGAGACGCGTCCGCGCCTCGATCGAGCCTTTCTTGAGTACTTCATCTCAAAGCTGACCAGCCGCAGTCAGGAGTCCGACTTCGAGACGTTCGCGCGCCGACTGTGCGAGCGAGAAGTGTGCCCCAACCTGCTGCCACACACAGGGCCAACCGGCGGAGGTGACAGCAAGGTCGACTCCGAGACGTATCCCGTCAGTCTCGACATCGCGGACGCCTGGTATATAGGCGAAGCCAGAGCGGCAGCAACCGAACGGTGGGCATTTGCATTCAGTGCAAAGGCGGACTGGCGCAGCAAGCTCAGATCTGATGTCGATGCGATGGCCGGGACCGATCGAGGTTACGCACGCTACTACTTCGTGACGAGCCAGTACGTTCCCGACCGGACGCGCTCAACCCTCGAGGATGACTACCGGACGACTAAGACACTCGAGGTCCGAATCCTGGATCTCAGCTGGATCCTTGAGAGAGTGTTCTCTGGCGGCCATGAAGCCCTTGCCACCGATGCGCTGCACATCGAAGTCGAGCCAACGGCCTCGACGCGCCTCGGCCCGAACGACGCCGAGCGCGCAGCCAGGAGTTCCGAGTACGAAGAGCGAATAACATCAGCCTTGGCGGCGGGCCGGGTTGGCCCTCGAACCATCGGACTGGCGCTTGAGAGCGCGATCATCAGTCGCGAAAGCGAGCGGCCGCGAGCGGAGGTCGAAGGCAAGCTAGACCGGGCTGCGCGGCTGGCTTCCGATTACGGCCTCACCTCTCAGGAACGATCGGCCGCCTACCAGCGTGCGTGGTCCGCCTACTGGTGGTTTGAGGACGGCCTCGCCTTCGCAGGTCTCTTTGAAGATTACGAATCCAGGGTTCGCGGTACGACGAACGCCTTCGAGCTCGAACGCCTCGCCAATCTCTACACCTGCGAAAGAGTCGGCATCCCGGGTAAATGGTCTGCCACCGACGAGAGGCTGCAGGTGCGCTGGGGGGCCCTCAATGAGGAACTGGAGCGACTTGAGTCCGATCGGGCAGCACCCAGCGCCGCACTAAATGCCCGCGTGACGCGGCTTCTTGTCCGGCTCACCTCCAGTCCGGACGACTTCCAGCAGACACTTGCGTTACTCGCGGCTGCGCTGGACGATGCGACGGGTCTAGCTGGTTTCACTTTCGAGCCGCTTGCCGATCTGATAGGCGAACTCGGGTCACTGATACCGGAATCGCCCGAGTTCGACCGCCTCCATGGCCGCCTCGTAGAACAGGTTCGCCAGGCATCAGGTAACGCCGCTGCGGGCGAGAGGCTACTGGATCGGGCGGTGCAGCTGTATCGGGCGGGCCGCCAATCTGAAGCCATCGCTGCGGCTGGTCGCGCGCTTCCGTTCCTGTTAACAGAAGAGGCGAGGGGGCAGCTTCTGCGCGGGCTGGATCTCATCGGCGAGTCCTATTTGGCAATCGGGCTTCCATGGGCGGCCCGCGGGTCGTGGCTCATGGCGGCCAGTCTCGCTGGATCAGACGCGGAGGGATTCGGCAGAGGGTTCCCGCGCCTGGTAGCGGTGCTCGACCGTCTCCGCTCGGTCGAACTGCGACTCGGACGGCTTCCCGAGTCCCTCGCGATACATCGCTTATACAGAGTCGTTGCGATAGTCGTTTTGCGGGACGACGAGTCGATGCAAGAGGTGATCGCGAAAGCCGATGTCGCGTACGAGGCTGTGCTTGCGAACGGACTACTGAACGTTGACCAAGGAGAGGCTGCCTCACTGATCAGGTTGCCTGACTTCCTTGGCGCGCACGGACTTCCGGTTGCACGCGCCTCCCTCCTTCTTGTTCTCGGGCGTGATGTCAAATTGCCGGATTGGGTCCATGTCGAGGCTGGGGGAGAGGGGCCCTTCCTGACTGCCCTTCGTGACGCCGCAGGCGGAGTGACCTTGAGGATTGGCCCCACTGGCCGCCCCGAGGATGGCCTGATTGAAAGCCAGGTTCTAGGCGTACGAATACGAGTGGAGTTCGAGGGAGGCACCCCCGCGAGGGAAACGGCCGAGAGCATCCTTGCCGCGGCGGAGTCGCTCATGGCTACGACCGCCGGCCGGGGAATCTTTGGTTTCCTCCCTGAGGTCGTCGTACGAATTCGCTCAGGGCAACTTACTTCGTTTCCGTGGCGCGTCGACGACGACGCCGAAGATGTTCCGATCGAGTTGGTGGTCGCGCGATTTGACCCGTCACGGCTAACCATGCAAGAACAGGGCCAGCTTCGAGCAGAGGTTGTGGCGATCGTTGCCAGGATCATCGCCCGCGGCTTCGACATCGACAGGCCAGGCGACACCCTGGGGCAGCTCTTCGGCGAGGAAGGAGCGTTGGCTAGGGCGTCTAATTTCACCGGAAGCTTTGTAACTGCTGGCGACCTTTATGACAGCGTGAAGACGGGAATTAATGGTCTGCTCAGTGGGCAGGAAACCGAGTATTTGCCGACAGGCGTCAAGGCGCCGTGGACGGGACCGAGTAGGGCCAAGGTATCGGGGAAACGGCAGATCGCGAGCCGTTCCGGGGGTGTTCCACTGGACGTCGCATCGCTTCGGCACGACGAAATGCGAGTCGAATCCATCATCAACGTACCCGTTTGGGACCGTGCGCGATGTAGGGGGTTGGGCTTCTTTATCGCCCGAGATGGTCTGCCAGTCCTCTCGCTAATGTTCACTGGTGCCGCCGCCGCTTCAACGATTTGGCGCGAGTGGTACGCAAGGTTTGGCGCCGAGGATGTAGTCCGTCGTCTCAGGCTTTCGATCATCACGGACGTCAGGCCAAATGATCCCTTCAGTTACCGCGTCGTTGTTGGCCCCGCCCTGGAGTCTGCGTTCGACGAGCGCACCATGGTCGTGTTCTCGATATCGCGCGTGCACGAGATGAATCCGACCTCTAGCGACAACCTGCGAACGTTCCGAAGCGCGTATCAGCGCAGTGGCGGCTGTCACTTGGGCATCGCTGTAATGCCGCCGAAAGGCGACATTGCTCAGTCAACTCTCGGCACTCTATACCTATCGCGTATTAGATTCGTGGCAGCACGGGACATCGGCGAGCAGGATCTTGATGTCGTGGCGTTGTCTAAGCCGTAGCCATCAAGACCAACCCACGTATGCGTCGCATAGGCGCATGCTTTGTAGTCTCCAGTCGACGAAACAGTTCTTTGCGCTCAATACACGAGCGCCTAAGTTCTACGTCCGCCGACAGCAAAGGAGATTCGCTGCCGCATGGCAGCCATACGCCAGCTCGCGACTACTTGGTCGACCGGCGCCGATTCCCCTCATGGCACCGGTGCCCAGAAACCGCGATAGCCACCAGTCCCGCGACCACGCGACAATTCTGTCCACATGCGCCTCACCATCGACGAATTCAAGAGGGGCCTTGTTACCTGGTCACCTCGGCCCGGTCTTCACGTAAGGGTCGGCACTAAAACGAACTCCGCCGACGAATTGGTCTGGTCCGCCCCAATGGACAACGCCGACGGATCTGTGGTTGAGATTGAGACCAAACCCCTAATGGCCGTCGCGTTGACGGGCTTTCAGCAGGCCGCAAAGGCCGGATTCTGGGTCAAGGTGGAGAGGGACGTGGACGGTGTCGTAAGAACAGCGATTTGGAATGAAGATCTCCAGGGCCCTGTCTCCCTTAAGCACCTACCTGGCACCGGCACGTATCACCGACTCGTAATCGACGCCGGCACGTTCGACTGGAATGACGACTCGGTGTTCAGGGTCGGTGGGCTATTGGTGCGATTCATCAACGGCAAGATCGAGGGCGAGGCGCGGGGCACCCTGAAGCCGTTCAGCAAGGAAGATGGAACGTTCGGCTTCCAGGGCATGCAGGAGACACAGACACTCTCCGGCCGATTCGTAGAAATCGTAGCGCCCGGTGATTCGGCGGATGTTGCCGAGGCGCTCGCATATGGAGTACTCGGGTTGCTGGCACTGACCCTTGGCCAGAACTTACTTGGAACCATCTTGTTTTCTGAGCCGTGGTTAGCCGTGACCGGCAAGCAAGAGGGCGCCGCGATAGTTCCGGGTCGCGAATTTCCTCGCAAGGCAGCTGCCGCCGAGTTTGCGAGCCTGGATGGACTCCTGGGTAGGGTAATACACAACGGACGGATCGAACGCGCGCGCCTGGTAGCGCTTCGGTGGTACGAGCGCGGGTTCCGGACTGAGGATCCAACGGACATGCTTCTGTCCTGCTACGTCGGAATCGAGGCTCTAGTGGCCGCGCTTGCGAAAGATGAGGGGCCGATTCCTCCTGAGCTAGCCCGGCAACACGAGAACGATGCGGTAGTCGCAAGCCTCAAAGGCTTCGCCAAGGCGGTTCGTGATCGTGTCTCGTTCCGCTTGCGCGGAGCGAGTATGCGTGAGCAGTTTGTGTATTACGGCGACAGGCGACTCCTTCCCGATGACCTGGTGGACGAATTTGTCGAGTTGAAGGGTCTGCGCGACTCCATCGTTCATGGCGATCACGTGGTCATCGACATCAACAGGGCTCGCCGGGCGGAACGCCTCCTAAGAGCGATGTTGAAGGCCGAGTTCGGTATAGCCGGTCAGCTGCCATGGGAGCCCAACGGAGCGATTCTTCAAGTTCGCGTTGAGTTCAGCCTCGAACATCATTAGCCGCGGCGCCGCTGGATGAATGTGTCAAGACCCAGGTTCGAGTCTCGGACAGGCGAGCTTACACTCCTCAAACGCCGCCTCGCGTTGTATCAGTGATCCAGTAAATCCTGCCATACGTGAATTTCGGGACTAACAATGGTGATACGCTAACACCACTAGTTCCCTGCTGAACTGAAGTACTGGAGTACTAATGGTGGAAGGCTTAGGTATCAGCGTCCGAGGACGGGCAGAACTAACAAAGGTGCTTGGGGCCAACCGACGCTTTGTCACGCCAAAGGACCTAGCAGCTGCGTTAGGAATCGATGCGGCAGCTGCTGCAAAGAGGCTCTCGCGCTGGGCAGCTGAAGGTTGGCTTCGGCGGGCTCGGCGAGGCCTCTACATCCCTGTTCCCGTCGATGCGGCCAATCCCCGTGCCTGGTCAGAGGATGCGCTTATCGTTGCGAGTGCGGTCTGGCCCCCGTGCTACTTCACGGGCTGGACCGCTGCCAATTATTGGTCTCTTACGGACCAGGCATTCCGGACGACAGTTGTCAAGACAAGCCATCGAGTCAGGTCATCGTTTCGCCGAATGCTTGATCACGATTACCTTCTTGCCCACGTATCTCACAAGGACATGGAGTGGGGCCTTAAGACGGAATGGCGGGGCGAAGTCAAGCTGCTGATCGCTGACCCAGCCAAAACAGTAATAGACATTCTCGATCTCCCGCGCTTAGGCGGAGGCGTCCGCCACGGAGCTGAGATTTTGGCCGCGTTCCTCGACGAGCATGACCCCAAGTTGCTTATTGATTACGGCGATCGCTTGGGCAACCGCACTGTCTTCAAGCGCCTTGGATACATCGTTGAGGTACTTGGCAAGGATCGTGGCGGCTTGGTCGAGGCATGTCGTCATCGCTTGTCCGCTGGATTGTCGGCCCTCGACCCTGATGGGCCACCCGGAGGTCGGAGCGTGAGCAGATGGGGCCTAAGGGTCAACATCCAGATTGGCCCCGAGGAAACTGCGTGATTCCTGCTCGCGAGGTACGGGACCTAGGAACCGAGTGGTCCCTCGACATCGGCGTGATCGAAAAGGACTATCTGTTGGGCTGGCTTCTTGCCGGCATTGCAAGGCATCCGCAGCTGGCCAGGACCTGGATCTTCAAGGGTGGCACCTGCCTGCGCAAGTGCTATTACGAGACATATCGGTTTTCGGAGGATCTGGACTTCACCGTCATCAATGGCGGCCCAGAGACGCCAGAGGAACTAGCCCAAATCTTCCAATCGATCGGAGATTGGATTCGCGAGGCGTCTGGGATCGAAATCGGCATCGACGAAATGTCGTTCAGGCGGCGGCAAAACTCCCGTGGCAAGTCGACGACCCAAGGTCGAATTGGTTATAGCGGACCGAGTCAGCCGCGACAGCTCCCGAAGGTGAAGCTTGATATCACCTCAGATGAGGTACTGGTAGACCAGATGGTTCGCCGCACCATCGGGCATCAGTACAGCGACGGCCCTCTACCTGGAGAAGGAGTTGTGTGTTACTCCCTCACCGAACTCTTTGGAGAGAAGCTGCGTGCGCTTACTGAGCGGTGCCGTCCGCGCGACCTATACGACGTAGTCCATATGCACCGCCATCCCGATCTCGTCGCCGGTATTCAGGTGCCCACAGCTGAGTCGATCCGGTCATCGCCATACCGGGAGGAGGTGGAGGGTGAGTGGGACAACATGCTTGGCCATCAGTTGCCAAAACCGCTTCCACCATTTGCGGAGTTCTGGGCTACGCTCGACCGCGTCTTCAGCTGGCTTGAAGGTCGGTTGCAACTAGTCGTCCTTCCGCGAGTTGAGAGGTCCGACCTCGATGACGCGTGGGTTGCTCCGAAAGCGATCACGTCATGGCGTCGGGGGTTTCCTTTTGAACTAATCCGCTATGCCGGAGCGAACCGCCTCAAGGTTGACATCGACTACCGGGCTGATGAAGGGAGACAGGGTGTTCGACGCGTTGAGCCGTACTCCCTGCGGCGCACGAAAGATGGCAACCTCCTCCTGTTCGTTGTCAATGATCGTGGCGACTTACGCGGTTATCGAGCGGATCGGATTGCCGGAGTGAGGCCGACAGAGGAATTGTTTACAGCCCGGTATTTGGTGGAGTTCTGACGCGGATCGGTGACGGCATTGAGGCACGCGCCGGGGCACAGCCGGGGCACAGATTCCCGGCACCAGGCGGCTCTAGGAGGACACGGACGGACACCAAGGAGCGGCAACTTGAGTTCAGGCGGGCATCTGCGGAGCCGCCGGGACACTAGTGGACACATAACCAACACGGTTCGGGACCGTGAGGCCCCGGGTTCAAATCCCGGACCCCCAACCACTTTCTGATCCGATCCACCCCAGTATCTAGAGTATCGAGCCGCCATTTGGGCCAGATATTGGGGGTTTGCAGTTGCGGCACGGGAACAAGGGCACGGGATTTGAACTCGTGCTTAGAGCCTCAGGCGCGGAATGATTGCAAATGATTGCGCCAACAAGGATTCAACCCACCG
>WNEZ01020985.1_pt1 | contig 11055 bp, 9 predicted proteins | sample 5400521 | NCBI WGS metagenome assembly WNEZ01 (sample SAMN13153339, study PRJNA577476) | soil metagenome | isolation source: 120 cm saprolite under Douglas fir tree site 2 hole 1 replicate 1 | place: USA:California | collected 2015-04-18
CGGGGCCTCAAGGACGCCGCCGTCATGGCGGAGATCCTGGCGGACGGGCCGGGGGCCTTGCGCCTCGCCGCCCTGCGCGACTCCTTCCGTGAGACGCTCCATCTGTCCATCATGGCGACCATGACGGACCGGCGCGTCGACTACATCCCCTCCTCGGTGGAATGGGCCGACATCGATCCGGCCGCCACCGCCAACGCAATTACGTTGCTCGACGAGGCGCAGGCACTGCCCGCAGCCGCCATCGACCGGACGTTCGACGAATACCTGTCCAACTTCCGGAAGCGGCGCAGTGGTGAGGTCGACTGGAGCAACTATTCGCCGTATGAGATCCGCATCGTCGGAGCGCTGGTTCGTCTGGGAAGGCGGCAGAGCGCCTTCGAGCTGGCGCAGTTCCTTCTGGGCGACCGGCGGCCACCGGCCTGGAATCAGTGGCCGGAGATCGCCTGGCGGGATCCGAGGAGCCCGGGGCATATCGGCGACATGCCGCACACGTGGATCGCCGCCGAATTCGTCCTCGCGTTCCGCAGCATGTTGGCATTCGAGCGCGAGGCGGACCAGACCCTCGTCGTCGCCGCGGGGATTCCGGCCGAGTGGCTGGAGGCCGATGGTGGAGTCGACGTGGACGGCCTGCCGACCTGGTACGGAACGCTCGGCTTCACCATGAGGGGAAACAGTGATGCGGTGGACATGGACCTCACACTCACGGGGGACGCCACGACCTCGGCCGCGGGCGGCGGTCAGTCTCGCTGCAACGGCCTGGCGCTCAACCGCCAACCCTCGCCGCGCGTCCGAGGCGACACGGCTCGGTGATGCCCGAGCACCGGGTCCCCATCACGCGGCTGACCTGGTCGCGGCTCGGCCGGGCAGTCAGCGACTTCGCCAAGTGCGAGGTCGGTTGGCGTGCTCGGGGGCTCTTCGCCCTGCTCATCGCACTGCTCTTCGCGTTCAACGCCTTGAACGTCTTGAACAGCTATGTGGGCCGGGACTTCATGACGGCCATCTCGAACCGCGACTCGGCCCGGTTTACCCGGCAGGCCATCGCATACCTCGGAGTGTTCGCAGCTTCGGCGCTCGTGGGCGCCTTCTATTCCTTCAGCGAGCAGCGGCTGGGGCTGCTCTGGCGGGAGTGGCTCACCCGGCGACTCCTCGGCTCGTACCTCGACCGGCGAGCCTACTACCGCCTGAGCGCCGCGGGCTTGCTGACGAGCCCCGACGAGCGCATCGCCGAGGACGTCCGCGCGTTCACGGCGACCACCCTCTCGTTCGTGCTCATGCTGTGCAACGCCACCGTGACGGTGGTGGCGTTTTCGGGCGTGCTGTGGTCGATCAGCCGCGCGCTGTTCGCGATCGCCGTCCTGTACGCAGCCTGCGGCTCCGCCCTGGCCGTCCTGTTCGGCCGCCCGCTCGTCTGGCTCAACTACAACCAGCTCGACAGGGAGGCCGACTTCCGCGCGAACCTCGTTCACGTGCAGGCGAACGCCGAGTCGATCGCGCTCCTGGGTCGCGAGGGGCGGCTCGGCGCCAGGCTGCGGCGCCGGTTCGAGGATCTGACGGCCAACATGCGACGGATCATCGCCGTGAATCTCAACCTCGCGTTCTTCACGAATGGGTACAACTACCTGATCCAGATCATCCCGGTCCTGGTCGTGGCTCCGCTCTTCATCCGCGGCAAGGTCGAGTTCGGCGTGATCACGCAGTCGACGATGGCCTTCTCGACCTTGCTGGGTGCCCTTTCGCTCGTCGTCACCCAGTTCCAGTCGATCTCCTCGTTCGCCGCCGTAGTCTCGCGTCTCGGCTCGCTCGCGGACGCGATGGAACAGGCCCAGTCACCGGCCGCAGCTTCGATCGACATGATCGAGGACGAGGCTCGCGTTGCCTACGAGCGGCTGACGCTCCTCTCGTCGCGGAGCGACCACGTCCTGGTCAGGGAGCTCTCCGTTTCGGTTCCTCGCGGAACGAGGGTGTTGATCGTGGGGCCGAACGACGCCGCGAAGGTGGCGCTCTTCCGGGCGACCGCCGGAATCTGGGAGAACGGAAGTGGACGTATTGTCCGGCCCGGACTCGATGCCGTCTTCTTCCTCCCCGAGCGACCGTACCTCCCCCCGGGGACGCTCCGGGACGTGCTCGTGCGGACGGGACGGGAGGGCGTCATCGGGGACGAGCAGATCGCGACCTTGCTGCACGTCCTCGGCCTGGAGCCCGTGCTGGAGCGCACGGGCGGCCTGGACGTCGAGCGGGACTGGGACGACGTTCTCTCGCTCGGCGAGCAGCAGCTTCTCTCCGTTGCCCGTGTGATCCTCGCCGCCCCTCGCTTCGTCTTCCTGGAGCGACCGCGGAGGGCCCTCGGGTCCGAAGAGGCCGATCGAATCCTGGGCCTGCTCTCCGAGCGGTCGATCACGTATCTGACTCTCGGGGACGGCAGTGACGGTCTCGACGACTATGACGCGGTCCTCGAGCTAGCCGGCGACGGCGGGTGGACCTGGAAGGCGGTCGAGGCCGGACGCGAAGGCGTGGCAAAGAGCGCCGAAGGATCATGACGACCTCGCTCCAGACGCCCACGTCGAGTCGCCAGCCGCCGCCGAGCACGCGGCGTCGCCGTCAACTGCGGCGGGCTGCTCCGGGACCTGCTCGCCAGCGAGCTCCTAGGCTACTTCGTCGCCGAGGCTTTCGCCTGGATCTGTACCGGAGCACCAGGCCGGATTGCGGTTCCGGGAGCAATCACCAGATAGCGCCGCTGTACATCGACCTCTCCCCGTACCACCTGCCGGATCGGACCCAATGCGTTGACGATCGCGGATCCCGCAGGGTTCGTGGTGAAGACCGCGAGCGGTTCGAGCGAGCCGCGACCATCAGGTGAACGCGACAGGGCGAGTACGTAGGGTTGTTTTGGCTCGAGCCCGGTGACCGAAGCTTGCAACACCTGCAGCAGCCCCTGATCGAACAGCGAAACGCTGGTGGGCGCCTTCTCCTCGCTCGTCGCGTTGGAATCCGCCGGCCGCACGAGAGTGAGGTGCGCCACCTCTCCCGCGACGCCAAGTGGCTGCAGTCCCTGCGTACCGTCCCCTTCCGGAACCGCGTTGGGCACGTAGTTGACGGCCTGCGCCGCTTGCCCGATCGGGACAGTCGCGATCACCGTGTTGGTCAACGTATCGATCGCGGTGAGGCCGTCTTCGTTCTCGAGCCCGACATAGACGCGGGTCCCATCCCCGGAGGGCCAAGCTCCGTGGGGCACCTTGCCGACTGGAATGGTGGCGACCTTGGAGAAGTCGTCGACATGGAACACCTGGACTTCATTGAGGCCGCCCACCGTGACATAGGCGAACGCGCCTTTGGCATTGTAGGCGAAGTTGACGTGGTTGGTGATCGGTCCCGTATCGATCGTCCGGAGCACGGAGAAGGGTGGATGGGCATCGAACACCATGACCTTCCCCACGTCCTTCAGCGTGAACCAGACCTGCTTGCCATCCGGGGTTGCTGCGATGTTGGGACAGAAGGGGCTCACCTGCGGCACCTGCCCGACGATCTGATGGTCTGCTGTCGCTATCACGACGGTCTCCGGGGTGAAGGACGAGCAGACGTACCCATACTTCCCGTCGGGAGAGAAAATCTGCATGCCCGGCCCATTCGGCACGATGATGCGCGTCTTCTCCTCATAGGTGCTACTGTCGAGGACCGAGACGTAGTTCTCTCCGCGGACCGTTACCCAGACCTCCCTGCCGTCTGGCGTGAAGAATGCCTCGTGCGGTGAGCGTCCGACGTAGGTGGTGTGCTTCACGGCGTTGGTTGCCGTGTCGATGAAGGTCACCGAATTCGAGGCGATCGCGACCACCACAATGATGCGGTGGTCGGGCGAGAAGCCCATACCGTGCACCAGCAGCTGCCCGCGATACAGGGGAGTTAAATTGTACGGTGCCGGATCGCCCAAACGGATGACGCCGAGGAGCTTGTTGTCGACGGGATCGGTGACGGATACGGTGTTCGAGAACTGCTCGGCCGCATAGACGCGGTCGCGATGACTGACCGGCACATCCGGCTCGGAAGCCGCCCCCGGAGCCTGTCCCGCTCCCGCGGATCGAGCGATTGCAAGGACCGTGGCAACCAGCAGCGTCGACAGGAAGGCAGGCTTCATGTCAGGGCTCCGGGCGCGAGTTTACCGACTGCCGCGACGTCGGTTTCGCGTCGGTCGAAGAGCTCGAGGCCGGCTGGTCGCGTGACGGCCAGGACGGGGGGAGCGGCTCGCCAATCGCCAGCCGCATCGCTGCGATCTCCTCCTGCTGGGTCACGATGATTTCCTGAGCGATGCGTCGGAGCTGCTCATTGCGCCCGTAACGCAACTGAGCCTGCGCCATGTCGATCGCACCCTGATGATGCGGAACCATCGTCGCGACGAAGTCAGCGTCCACGTCGCCGGATGGCTTGACGTCCATGGCGGCCATCATCTTCGCCATGGCGGCGTTGTTCTCGGCCAGGAACAGCGCCTCCAGACTGCCGGCGAGAGAGGTCGCGCCCCCGATCAGCGCAACCGCCAACAGCGCCGACCGCGTAGGGAAGAGAGCGTGGGTGAAGCGATGCATCACGGCTCCTTTGTGACTGTAGTTCCTCACGCTGCGAGATCGTCGCTCACGGGCTCGATCTCGTGGGCGAAGAGGATGAGCTTCTGGCCGCTGTCGAAGTTGACGGTGAAGAGCTCGCGGCCGAGGTTCGCGCGCTGCGAGACGAGAGTCCCCAGCGTAGCCCCCTTCCCTCGTTCAGGGCTGCAGTGAAGGTGGTCAGGTCGAAGCGCGCCCCTTTAAAGGTTCCGCAGAGCCGCACGTGGCCTTGGTTCACCATGTAGACGACTGTCGCGATCATCTCGGCCTCCGAGCGTGAGTGCTCGGCGACCGCGTTCACTAGATCGAGGAGCGTGACGTTCCGTGCCATCGCTGCACCCTCCGCTCTCAATCCTGAGGCAAATTCGATGCCAGGGTGCCGGACATGCTGCCGAAGGCCTCGTGAAGCTGCCGCAACGGCGGACCCAGCGCCCACGGCGGGGTGGATACGCACCGGGCTTGTCGATTCGCGACTCCTCCGTGGCGTAGCGGACTCGCGCCGCCAACCTCGTCTCTGCCGATCCGCCGGCACACATGCCGAATAATCGGCAGCTCCCGTCTCGCTCCGTCCTCCAACATCCACACCCGGCGATGGCCCAGATGATGCATTCAGGACGGTTGGGAGGTTCACCAGGATGACTCGGTTGCCCATGCTGCTCATGGTAGGCGTGCTCGCCGCCGCGCCTCGAGCGTCCGCGGCGTGCCGATGGTTCGGGACGCAGCTCGAGTGCGACGTCGGGGCGAGCCGCGTGCTGATCGGCACGCAAGCCGCCGAGGAGCCGACCTATGCGAGGTCGTTTCCGATCCGTTCATTCCACGGCGACAGCCCATTCCCGGATGACCACGCGGCATCTCGGCGCCCGTTTGAGATTGAGCTTCAAGACTTCGGCGCGGACCCGAGCCTTTGCCGGAAGATCGGGAACGAGACCTACTGCTACTGATCGGGCGCGTGCGAAAGCGCACCAGCCCAAACGCGGGGGGCCGTCATGAAGGTCGGATTCATCGGGCTCGGGCACATGGGAGCCGGCATGGCAGCGAACCTGCTCCGGGCGCGCCACGGGGTCACGGTCTACAATCGCACACCCAGCAGGGCGCGAGCGCTGGTCGAACAGGGTGCGCACGCCGCCGCTCAGGTAGCAGACGCCTGCCGGGGCGATGCCGTCATCACGATGCTGGCAGACGACGATGCCGTCGAAGGCGTGGTGTTCGGCAAGGACGGCGTGATCGAGGTCCTGGGCAAGGGCGCAATCCACGTCTCCATGAGCACGATCAGCGTCGCATTGTCGGAAAGGCTTGCCGCAGCGCATGCGAACGCCCACCAACGTTTCGTCGCGGCACCGGTCTTCGGACGCCCGGAAGCAGCGGCAGCGGGCAAGCTCTTCATCGTCGTCGCGGGCGCGCCGGCTGTCGTCGAGGCCTGCCTGCCTCTCTTCGAGGCGATGGGACAGAAGACCTTTCCCGTCGGCGATGAGCCCAAAGCCGCGAACCTCGTCAAGCTCAGCGGCAACTTCCTCATCGCCTCGGTGATCGAGGCGCTGGGGGAGGCCATGGCTCTCGTTGGCAAGGCCGGCATCAATGGGCGTCAATATCTCGACCTTCTGACCTCCACGCTCTTCACCGCGCCCCTCTACAAGACCTATGGAGCGCAGATTGCCGAGCGGAGATTCGAGCCCGCGGGGTTTGCCGCACCGCTGGGAGAGAAGGATATCCGGCTCACCCTCGCCGCGGCGGAAACTCTTCGCGTGCCGATGCCGCTGGCGAGTCTGCTCCGCGATCGGTTTCTGACGCTGCTCGCTCACGGTGGCGAGGGGCTCGACTGGTCGGCGATCGGGCAGCTCGCGGCGAAGGACGCCGGCCTCGGGGACCCCCCGAGACCGGAGGGCCGGGCGGCCGTACGCAAGCGGCGGGCTTCAGGGCACGCGCAGCTTTGACCTCAGACGCGACTGCAGCATCAACGCGGCCAGGGCCTTCCACGCTTCCCACACCCAGGGCAACTCGGTAGGCTCCGTATCGGCCAACCCACGTCGAGAGGCCGCGGCGATGGTGGGCAAGCTCGCCGCGCAGAAAGACCGAGCCCGTCGATACATACCCTCCCATGACCAAGGACGATCCGAACGTCATTCAACCCGGCCGCGACCCCACGACCTTCACGGGCGCCGCGATCTCCCCCGGCGTCGGGATGGGCCCGGCGTGGCTCGTGGTGGACCTGCTCAAGTCGGTTCCCGATCCCGCGGCGATCGCGCGTGATCAGATCGCCGGCGAATGGAGCCGCATCCTGACGTCGTTCGAGCAGACCCGCCGCGAGCTCGAGCATTCCACCCTTCGCATCGAGGAACAGTTCGACGCCGCGCTTGCCGGCATCTTCCGCGCGCACGGGATGATGCTCGACGGCATCCTCTCATCCGGTGAGATCGAGCGGGAACTGGAATCGCTGGTCGGCGCCGAGGCTGCCGTGCGCCGGGTCTTCCGCCGGCTGCACGAGCGATTCATGGCGTTAAAGGGCCCCACGCTCCAGCAGCGTGCCGACGACGTCGCCGACCTCGGCCGCCGAGTCCTCCGGCACCTTCGGGGGGTCGATGGGTCGTCGCTGGAGCACGTCCCCGCGGGGAACGTCCTGGTGGTCGAGCGCTTGCTCCCCTCCGACGTGGTCCCGTTGTCCCGGCGGGGCGTGGCGGCGATCGTGGTGGGCGCGCTCGCGTCGGGGGCGCACGCGGCCCTGCTCGCCCGCGAGAAGCGCATCCCCGTGGTCGCGGGTCCGCCAGGAATCGTGCACCGCATCCGGAACCTCGAGGAGCTGCTCGTCGACGGCTCGCGCGGCACCATTGTGGTATCGCCGGATGCGGAGGCGCGCCGCACGTTCCAGGCACGACTGGAGGCCTTCGACCGGGCGGGGGTGCGCTGCCGTGGCGCCTGTCGCGAGCCCGCCTTCACGCTCGACCGCGAGCTGGTCACCGTGGAGGCCAACCTCGGCGCGCACGACGACGTCGAGCTGGCGATCGACAACGGCGCCGACGGCGTCGGCCTCTTCCGGATCGAGCAGCTCTATCTGGCGCGCGCGCTGCCGCCGTCCGAGGACGAGTTGTTCGAGGAGCTGCGTGCACTTACGGCGCCGCTGCGGGGGAGGCCCGTCACGATCCGGCTCCTCGACGTCGGCGGCGACAAGCCCGTGCCGTTCCTGCCGTTCCCCGTCGAGCCCAACCCCTCGCTCGGCCGGCGCGGCGTGCGCCTGCTGCTCGAGTATCCGCAGCTGGTGCGGACGCAGCTTGCCGCACTCTTCCGGCTCGCGCAGGAGCAGGACGTCCGCATCCTGGTTCCGATGGTGACGCTGGAGGAGGACATCCGCGAGATGCGCGTGCTGTTCGACGCCACGCTCGCGACGTTCCCGGGCGCGAAACGTCCTCCCTTCAGCGCGATGATCGAGACGCCCGCCGCCGCGCTCGGCGTCGCCACGATCGCCCGCCACGTGGACTTCCTCTCCGTTGGCACGAACGACCTCGCGCAGTACACGCTCGCTGCGGGGCGGGACGATCCCGCCGTGAGCCATTACTACGACGACACCCATGCCACCGTCCTGCGGCTGCTGGCGATCGCCATCACCGACGCGCCAGGCGTGCCGATCGCGCTGTGCGGGGAGCTGGCAGGGCGCGAGGAGACGATGCCGCAACTTCTCCGGCTCGGCTTCCGTTCGCTCAGCATGGCCCCGGGGTTGATCCCGGGCGCGAAGGAGCTGATCCGCGGCGTACGCCTCGGCGAGCGGAGAGCGAAGCCCGCCGTGGCGCACGATCAGGGGCAGTAGGATCACCCCTCCGCGAAGAGCACCGTCGACAGGTACCGCTCGCCCGAGTCCGGCAGCACGGTGACGATCGTCTTGCCGGCGAACGCGGCGTCGCGCGCGAGCCGGAGCGCCACCGCCGCCGCGGCGCCACACGAGATGCCGGAAAGGATGCCCTCCTCCTTGGCGAGTCGCCGCGCCATCTCGATGGCCTCCTCGTCCGACACGGTCTCGACGCGATCGACCATGGCGAGGTCGAGATTCTCCGGGACGAAGCCGGCACCGATCCCCTGTATCTTGTGCGGCGAGGGCGTGAGCGGTGCACCCGCGAGGGTCTGGGTGATGACGGGACTCTTGGCCGGCTCGACCGCCACCGACAGCATGGGCTTCCGCTTCTTCACGAAGCGCGACACCCCCGTGATCGTGCCGCCGGTGCCGACCCCGGAGACGAGCACGTCGATCGCGCCGTCCGTGTCTGCCCAGATCTCGGGGCCGGTCGTCCGCTCGTGGATGGCGGGGTTGGCGGGATTCCGGAACTGCTGCGGCATGAAGAACCTCGCCGGGTCCGAGGCGACGATGTCCTCGGCCTTCCGGATCGCCCCCGTCATGCCCTCCGGGCCCGGGGTGAGGACGAGCTTCGCGCCGAACGCGGCCAGCACCTTCCGCCGCTCCAGGCTCATCGTCTCGGGCATGGTGAGCACGAGAGCGTAGCCGCGGGAGGCGCAGACGAAGCCGAGCGCGATGCCGGTGTTGCCGCTCGTCGGCTCGACGACCTCGACACCCGGCTTGAGCACCCCGCGCTCCTCCGCATCCCAAATCATCGAGGCGCCGATCCGGTCCTTGACCGAATAGGCGGGATTGCGGCCCTCGAGCTTGGCCAGGATGAGCGCCTTCGTGCCCGCGCCGATGTGCTTCAGGTGGACGAGCGGCGTGCCTCCGATCGAGCGGGAGTTGTCGTCGAAGATGCGTGCCATGCTGGTCAGATCTGGTAGTCGGGGACGGGCTGGTCCACGTGCATCAGCTGCGGCGTGCTGGCGACGATGCGGGTCTTCGGGGGGACGCTCTGGGTGAGCCACACGTTGCCTCCCACCACGGAGCCCGCGCCGATCCGCACCGGGCCCAGGATGGTCGCGCCCGAGTAGATGATGACGCCGCTCTCGATGTCGGGATGGCGTTTCGTCCCCTTGATGACCCGGCCCTCGGCATCACGGGGGAAGTTGAGCGCACCGAGCGTCACGCCCTGGTAGATCGTCACCTCGTCCCCGATCTCGCACGTCTCACCGATCACGACCCCGGTCCCATGGTCGATGAAGAAACGCCGCCCGATGCGCGCCCCGGGATGGATGTCGATGCCGGTACGCGAGTGGGCGTACTCGCTCATGACGCGAGGGACGATCGGCACGCCCTGCGCATGGAGGACGTGCGCCAGTCGATACACCGCAGTCGCTTGGAGCCCCGGGTAGGCGAGGATGATCTCCTGGAACGACTGCGCGGCCGGATCGCCGTCGTAGGCCGCCTCGATGTCGGTCCCCAGGACGGCACGAATGTGCGGGATCTCGGCGAGCAGCTTCAGGGTTGCCGCCTCCGCCTTGGGGCCGCAGTCCTCGCAGTCGGCGGCCGAGACGGCGCGTCCGCTCTGGAAGCGCAACCCCCGCTCGATCTCTGTGCGGAGCCGCCCGGCGACCGAGCGCACGCGCGTCATCGTGCGGGCCGCGAGGTCGGCCGCAACGAGGTCGCTCGTCTCGAGGTATCCGGGGAAGAGCACGCGCAGCAGATCCTCCACCACGCACCAGATGACCTCGCGGCTCGGGAGGCTCCCGCCTTCGAGGTGGGCGAGTTCTCCCTGCCGCCCATAGCTCGCGAGGATCGAGCCGACGCTGTCCTCGAGCTGGCGGTCGTCGGGCGTCGTCACGGGGTGACCACTCTCGAGCTCGTCAGTCTGATCGATGGCGTGACGGGCACGCTTACCATAGGCGGCCAGCGCAGACGAGAGCGCGTCGATGTGGCCCCTCTCATTCGAAATGTGGGGCCGGATATTCCTCCAGCTCGGTACTATGTGGTACTAGCGAGGTCCGTCCAATTGGACCTAGCCGATCTGGTCGCTCGACATCGAGGAGTGGGCCCATGAAAGACGTCGCCGTCGTCGCCTACTGTCGGACCGGCATCGCGCGCGCCACGCGGGGCGCGCTCAACCAGACCCACGGAATCCCGATTACGGCGCACGTGCTGCGTCATGCGGTGGGGCGCGCCGGCATCGATCCCACCGAGGTCGAAGATGTCGTCGTCGGTTGCGGCCTCCCGGAGGGTGCCACCGGCCACAACATCGCGCGCAACGCTGCGCTCGAGGCCGGGTTCGGCGAGGCGGCGCCGGGCATGACGGTCAATCGCTACTGCGGCTCGGGGCTGAGCGCGGCATCGATCGTCGCCAATCGAATCGCCGCCGGCGAGGCCACGGTCGCGATCGCCGCGGGCGTCGAGAGCATCAGCCTCGTCCAGTTCACCCTCAACATGAACGGCTTCTTCTACGCGCCGCTGCAGCAGCGCATGCCGGCGGTGTGGTGGACGATGAACCAGACCGCCGACTTCGTCGCGAAGAAGTACGGCATCAGCCGCGAGGCGCAGGATGCGTACGTCGAGCAGAGTCAAGCGCGCGTCACCGCGGCGGCGGCCGCCGGCAAGTTCGCCGAGGAGATC
>WNEZ01005542.1_pt1 | contig 11054 bp, 11 predicted proteins | sample 5400521 | NCBI WGS metagenome assembly WNEZ01 (sample SAMN13153339, study PRJNA577476) | soil metagenome | isolation source: 120 cm saprolite under Douglas fir tree site 2 hole 1 replicate 1 | place: USA:California | collected 2015-04-18
CACCGGCTGCAACACCATGGACGAGAGCGAGCGCGTCGACCGCTACGAGGTGAAGGTCGAGGGCGACGCGGTCCTCGTCGCCCTCTAGCGCCCAACCTCTAGAGCGCGCTGTCGCCGCGTACGGTTGCCTGCGGTCCGACGGCGACGCTGCGGCCGACGAAGGCCCCGCGATACGAGCCGAGCGGGCCGAGGACGATGTCGCCCGCGGGCGCGAAGATGGTGGCCGTCACGTTCGCCTCGGGGCGCGCGACGAAGGCGGGCAGCGGGCCGGTCGCGGCGACGTCGACCCGTGCCGTGTTCGCCCGGGTGGGCGAGCTGGCGCCGAGCCCCGCGCCGCGGCGGAGCCGCACCGGTCCGGCGACGCCGATGCGGCAGTCGGTGGCACAGACGACGCGCGCGTTCCTCCCGATGCGCAGGGAGCGTGCGGTGTAGGCGCCACCGTAGAGCTCGAGGACGCCGCCCCGTCCGATGCGTGCGTCGCGGTAGCTCCCGGCCGGGTACGGCGCCGTGCGCGTGTGCGGCGGCAGGACGAGGTCCTGGGTGCCGGGCGTCACCGCGACCGGGGCCAGCAGCGCCGGGGCGACGAGCGGATCGGTGAACGCGTTGCAGACGGGCAGGGTGGGCGGGCCGCTCACCAGATGGCAGAAGAGCATGCCGGTGTGCGCGGACGGCCCCAGGCGAACGGCCGACGCCGCGACCACGTTCGTGACCCGCGCCGCGGGCCCGATCCGCACCGTGCCGCCGACCGCGCCGACGGCGCCCGAGAGGACCCTCGTCTGGCGCCGGATGGCGACGTCTTCCAACCCGAGCACCGCGAAGTCGGACAGCTCGGGCGGTATCGCCTGTGCGCGCACCGCGCCGGGCGCGAGCCGCGCCAGGAAGAGCACCACGGCGCTCACCGTGCGCGCCGTCATCGCCGCGGCTTCCGGAAGCGAGGCGGGCGCTTCTCGAGGAAGGCGTTCCGCCCCTCGAGCGCCTCGTCGGTCTGGTAGTAGAGCTCGAGCGCGCTGAAGCCGAGCTCGGTCAGGCCCGCGATGTGCGCGGTGTCGGCGTTGAACGACTGCTTGGCCAGGCGGACCGCGGTCGGGCTCTTCTCGAGCAGCTCGCGACACCAGCGCTCGGTCTCGGCGCGCAGCTCGGCCGCCGGCACGACCCGGTTCACGAGCCCCATGGCGAGCGCCTCCTCGGCGCCGTACTGGCGGCAGAGGTACCAGATCTCGCGCGCTTTCTTCTCGCCGACCACGCGCGCCAGGTACGCCGTGCCGAAGCCCGGGTCGACGCTCCCCACGCGTGGTCCCGTCTGCCCGAAGATGGCGCTGTCGGCGGCGATGCTGAGATCGCAGAGCACGTGCAGCACGTGGCCGCCGCCGATGGCGTAGCCGTTCACCATCGCGATGACGGGCTTCGGGATGGCGCGGATCACGCCGTGGAGCCCGTGCACGTCCATGCCGATGCCGGCGCCGCCGTAGCCGCCCTCGCTCCGCTCGCGCTGGTCGCCGCCGGACGAGAACGCCTTGTCGCCGGCGCCCGTGAGCACGACGACGCCCACGTCCGGGTCGCCCCAGGCGGCGCGGAAGGCCGCGATCAGCTCGCCCACCGTTCTCGTGCGGAAGGCGTTGCGCACCGCGGGACGGTTGATGGTGATCCAGGCGACACCCTCGCGCGCCTCGTAGAGGATATCCTCGTAGGCCATGCCGCTCTCCTAGCAGCAATCGGGTTGCGCGACGATACCGCGCGGCATCGGTCCGCTTGTCAAGGTGGGCGCGGCGGCGCATAGCGTTGAGGCGCGATGGCGGAGACCGCACTGCACGCGCACCTCGCGGCCCGCGGCGCCGTGCACGGCGACGAGCGCGGCCTCGCGTTGCCGCGCCGCTTCGGCGATCCGGCGGCCGAGTACGCCGCGCTGCGCGAGGGCGCGGCGCTCGTCGACCTGGGCTTCCGCACGGTCGTGCGCGCGACGGGCGCCGACCGGGCGACCTTCCTCCAGGGCATGCTCACCAACGACGTCGCGTCGCTCGCGCCCGGCGCCGGATGTCCCGCGCTGCTGCTCACCATCCAGGGGCGGGTGACGGCGGACGTCCGCGTGGCCGTGCTCGAGGATGCGCTGTTGCTGGACGTGGACGTGCGCGCGCGGGCGGCGCTCGTCGAGGCGCTCGAGCAGCTCGTCGTCGCCGACGAAGTCGAGCTGGGAGAGGCGGGGGAGCCGCTCGCCCTGATCGGCGTCGAGGGGCCGGGCGCCGCGCGGCTGGTGCCCGGAGCCGCCGGTCTGGCGCCCTACGCCCACTGCGCGGTCACGCTCGCCGGCGTGCCGCTGCGGGCGCAGCGCGCGAGCGAGGTGCGCGCTCCAGGCCTCGTGCTCCACGTGCCCGCGGCGCGCGCGGCCGCGGTGTGGGACGCGCTCGCCGGTGCGGGCGCGCGGCCCTGCGGCATGGAGGCGCTCGAGGGCCGCCGGGTCGAGGTCGGCGTGCCGCGCATCGGGCTCGACATGGACGGCTCGACGCTCGCGCTCGAGGTGCCGGTCGACGACGCGCTCAGCGCGAGCAAGGGCTGCTACCTCGGGCAGGAGGTGGTCGCGCGCGGCACGGCACGCGGCCACGTGAACCGGCGCCTGGTGGGGCTCCGGCTCGCGGGACCGACGCCCACGCCCGGCGCGCCCCTCGCGCGCGACGGCAAGGAGGTGGGGCGGCTCACCTCGGTGGCGCACGGCTTCGGCGCCGGCGGCACCGTCGCCCTCGGCTTCGTCCGGCGCGAGTGCTGGGAGCCGGGAACGGAGCTCGCCGTGCTCGACGGCGACGCGCGCACCGTCGCGCGCGTCGCACTGCTGCCGCTCGCCTGAGCCCGCTACCTCACGGGCAGTTCACGATGACGTCCGAGCCGCTCTGCTCGAACGGCGCCTGCAGCGGGTTGGGCGCCGGGTCCCCGGGCAGGAGCAGGCCGCAGTTCGTGCATTCGACGTTGCTCCACGCCGGCGTGCCGCCGAGCATGCCGTTCACCCAGTCGACGAGCGTCGGGACGCCGCCCGTCGTGTCGGAGTAGACCTTGTTGGAGCCCCACATCGTGTGGCGCGAGCCCGTGCCGATGTAGTAGCGGTAGTTCGAGGGCTCCGCGCCGGCGACGTCGAAGTCCTGCGACTGCATCACCTGGTTGAACTGGCAGCTCCCGTTCCACCACGTGAAGGACGCGGTCGGGTCGTTGTTGTGGAGCATGATGTTGTAGAAGCCCGTCTGTCCCCCCATCCCGCCGTCGAACGCCGTGCAGTAATGGGCCCACCGGGTGCGCGGGAAGAACTCCGTCACGATCTTCGTGTATCCGACGATGCCGGTCCCGTTGGTGAGGGTGTCGGTCAGCCCCGGGATGTCGGTCGGGACGTTCGCCGCGAAGTTCCAGTTCGGGAAGTAGTTGTCGAGGAACGACTGCGTGATGACGCCGTTGCCCGCGTCGGCGAGCACCTCGAACCTCGATGCCGGCCAGACCCGCTCGTGCAGCGGCGCGTTGAACCAGGCGCCGTAGGCGCCGGCGCTAGAGCCGGTCACGAAGACCTCGTCGGGGTTGACGAAGTGCTCGCGCGCCCACTTCTCGACGACGCGCGAGTTCTCGTACCCGCGGTGCTCGACGTGCGGCGGATAGTCCTTCGCCGAGTCGCCGAAGTGGACGTCGCAGCTGCAGTAGGACACGAACACGATGTTCCAGTCCTTGAACGGGTTGTTCGCATTGGTCACGTCGGCGAACCCGACGTTGAAGTTGTTGGGGTTGTCCGATCCGGTCGGGCTCGGGTCGACCGAGATGTCACACGAGGGGAAGCCGCACGTCGCGCTATCCCAGCACGCGCCGCCGCCCTGGTAGTACATGACGAGCTTGTTCACCGACCCGCGCTTCGCGAAGAAGGCGTACGGGGTGCTGTTCATGCACACCGGCGTGAAGTCCTTGCCGAGGTAGTGTGTCGTCCCGGTCGCGGGGTAGGTGGTGAACTGCGTGTCGTCGACATTCGGCGACACGGTCGTGTTGAAGACGACGTCGGTCCGGATCGCGTCGACGCGCGCCTCGAGGTCGGCCTCGGTGGCGGTGGTCGGGCAGCCGTGGCCCGTCGCCCTCGCCCAGGCCAGATTGAAGGCGGCGCTCGCCAGCGTGACCGCCCCATCGTGCGCGGTGCGAAGCTGGTCACCCTGCAGGTTGCCGACCAGGACCGACTCGGCCTGGAGCAGCTGGACGCACTTGAACGCCGCGCCCTTCAGGAGGGCGGCCCCGCAGCGCTTATCGGCCGCGTTCCCGAGGTCGAGGCCTCCGTTCACCGCGCCGACGACTCCCGCGATACCGGCGTCGATCGCGTCCCGGGCGGCCGAGGACGACGACGTGGTGTCGGCGCAGTCCGCGCCGCGAGCGAGGGAAGTCACTTCCGCCCCGCTCCAGCGCCTGTCGAGCCGGTTCGCGGCGCTCTGGCGGACGAGGTCCCGATGGGTGGCGTTCTGACGGATCTCCCATGTGCTCCAGGCCCCGAGCGCCTTCTTGCAGTACCTCGCCGCTTCCTTCTGCTTGCGGCTCACGCAGTCGTTCGTGGGATAGACGCTCGACGCGGCCGGTGCCGGGGCGCCGAGGCTCGCGATCGTGAACGCCAAGGCCAGGCAGAAGGTGGACGGACGGACTCGTATCGTCATCGGCTGGGGCCCCCTCGTTCCGGGCAGGTGTCGCCCGGCGGTTGAGTGGAAGGTAGATCCCCTCCCGAAGACGTGAGTCAAGGAAAAAAATCGACGTGAGGCGGCGCGTTGGACAATGGTGAATCGTTCGGGCTCGGTCCAGTCGATCGTCGATGGGCGCGCCCGGACCGCGACTCGGACGGCCGGCTTCCCGGCTGCCGTCCTTTCTGCTAACCCCCCGCCATGGCGACGCAACTCGGCAAGCGCTACCTGTGCGACACCTGCGGGACCGAGATCCTGTGCAACAAGCCCGGGACGGGCAGCGTCACGTGCTGCGACCACGAAATGAAGGTCAAGGAAGCGAAGCCGCTGCCGTCCTCCGACTGAGCCCGGACTGGGTGCTGGAGAACGCGCGGGTCGTGACCTTCGACCCGCGCCGGCCGGTCGCGCAGGCGATCGCGGTTCGCGACGGACGGGTGGTCGCGGTGGGCGCGAGTCGCGCGCTCCGCCGCCTTGCCGGCCGGTCCACCGAGCGCTTCGACTGCCGCGGCGCCACCGTGCTGCCCGGGCTGATCGATCCGCACCTGCACCTCTTCGCGCTGGCCGCGGGTCGCGTGAACCTCGATTGCGCACCCGCGCGCAGCCCGGAAGAAGTCCTCGCGCTGGTGCGGCGGCGGGCGAGCGGGCTGCCCGCGGGGGCCTGGGTGCGCGGCGAGGGGATCGACGAGGGTCGCCTCGGCCGCCTGCCCTCGGCACGCGAGCTCGAGGCGGCCGCGCAGGGACGCCCGGTCCGCATCCGGCATCGGAGCCTGCACGCCTCGCTGCTGAGCGTGTCGGCGCTCCGCCTGCTCGGCGACGGCCCGGGCATCGAGCGGTTCGCCGGGCGGCCGACCGGGCTCGTCTTCGGACGCGAGGCCGTCCTCTCCCGGCTGGTCGGCCCGCTGCCGCCCGACGCGCTCGCCGACGGCCTCGCCGCCGTCGCGCGCGAGCTCGCGGGGCTCGGCCTGACCACGGTCGCGGACGCGACGCCGCGCCGGTACCGCGAGCTGGCGCCGCTCCGCGTCGCGATGGAGGCCCGGCGCTTCGCGCTCCGCGTCTTCGCCATGCGACCGCCAGGCTCACGGCCCTGGCCCGGCGCCGGGCGGCTCTTCCCAGGCCCCGTGAAGATCATGGTCGAGGAGGAGCCGCAGGGCTTGCGACCGCATCCGGCCAGGCTCGCGCGCCTGATCGCCCGCGCCGCCGCGTCGGGCGCGCAGGTCGCCGTGCACTGCGTGGGTGCGGCCACGCTTGCGGCGGCGCTGGCGGCCTTCGCGGCCCTGCCGCGGCGGCTCCGCGCCGGCCGGCGCCATCGCCTCGAGCACGTGGCCGAGTGCCCGCCGCCGCTGGTCGCACGCATCGCCTCCCTCGGCCTCACGGTGGTGACCAATCCGGCCTTCGTCCACTGGCGGGGCGACGCATACCTCGAGGAGACGAGCGGCCCGGCGCGCGCCTGGCTCTACCGCGCGCGGAGCCTGGCCCGCGCCGGGGTCGCGCTCGCCGGCGCCTCCGATGCGCCGGTGGTGCCGCCCAGCCCGTGGGTCGGTATCGCCGCGGCGCGCGCGCGTCGCACGGCGGGCGGGGCCGCGCTCGGCGTGGCGGAGCGCCTGGGCGCCGCGCCCGCGCTCCGCCTCTTCACCACCGGCGCCGCGTTCGCGCTCGGCGCCGACGCGCTCGGCGCGCTCGCGCCGGGCGGCCCCGCCGATCTGGTCGTGGTCGAGCCCGACCCGCTGCGCGCGCCGCCCGACGAGGTGGCCGACGCGCGCGCGCGGCTGACGCTCGCCGCGGGAGAGCGCGCGTGGCCCGCGTGAGGCCGTTCGCGACCCTGCGCTACGCGAAGCACGGCGCGGTCGCGCTGGTGACCCTCGACCGCCCGGAGGTGCTGAACGCCTACGACGTCGCCATGCGCGACGACCTCCACGCCGCGCTCGGCGCCGTCCACCAGGATCCCGACGTGCGCGCGCTCGTGCTGGCCGGCCGCGGCCCGGCCTTCTCGACCGGCGGCGACGTGCGCGAGTTCGGGAGCGCGCCGTCGCCCATCGTGGCGCGAGCCGTACGCTGGCAGCGGGACGTGTGGGGGCGGCTCCTCGAGCTCGACGCGGCGACCGTCGCCGCCGTGCACGGCTACGCGGTGGGCGGCGGGATGGAAATGGCGCTCCTCTGTGACCTCTGCGTGGCGGCCGAGGACGCGCGCTTCGCGCTCCCCGAGACCGGGCTCGGCATGATCCCAGGCGTCGGCGGCACGCAGACGCTGCCGCGGCGGACCGGGGCCGCGCGCGCGCTCGACCTCGTCCTCGCGGGCGGCTGGCTCGACGCCCGCGCGGCGCTGGCGGCCGGTCTCGTCCACCGGGTGGTGCCACGCGCGCGGCTCGAGGCGACGGCGGTCACGCTCGCGCACCGCCTGGCGCGGCTCGAGCCCGCGGCCGTGCAGGCGGCGCGTCGCGCCGTGCGGGCCGCGCACGACCTGCCGCTCGCGGCCGGCATCGCCCTTGAGCGCCGGCTCGCGCTCGCGCTACAAGGCCGGCGGTGAACGCGGTCAGCTTCCTCTCCATCCCGGCGGGCATCGCCCCCGAGCAGGAAGCCCTCGTCTGCGAGGGCACGCGCCTCACCTACGCCGAGACCTGGGCGCGCGTCCGCCGGCTCGCTGGCGAGCTCGCGCGCCTCGGCGTCGGCCGCGGTACGCGCGTCGCGGCGCTCAACGTCAACTCGCACCGCTACGTCGAGGCGTACTACGCGACCGCGCTCCTGGGCGGCGTCTTCATCCCGCTCAACTACCGTGCCAAGCCGCCCGAGCTGGAGCACATGCTCGCGACGGGCGCGCCGCGCGTCCTCTTCGTCGGCGAGCGCTACCTGGACGCCGTCGAGACGGTGACCTCGAAGCCGCCGGTCCTGATCGTCTTCGACGGCCGGGCGCGCGGCTACCCGGGCTACGAGGAGCTGCTCGCGGACGCCGCGGAGCACGAGGAGGAGGCCGAGGTCGACGACGAAGACATCGCCATCCTCATGTACACCAGCGGGACCACGGCGCTCCCCAAGGGTGTCATGCTGACGCACCAGGACTTCACGGCCTACGTGACCGCCAACGTCGAGCTCGCCGACGGCACGCCGCGCGGCGCGGCGCTCCTCTGCGTTCCGCTCTACCACATCGCCGGCGCGACCAACATGATGACCACGCTGTGGACCGGGCGCCGCCTGGTCCTCGTGCCGCAGTTCGACCCGCGCGGCTGGCTGGAGACGGTGGAGCGCGAGCGCATCACGCACGCCTTCCTCGTGCCCACCATGCTGAAGCGGCTGCTCGACGAGCCCGACCTCGAGCGGCGGGACCTCTCGAGCCTCGAGATCCTCTCCTACGGCGGCGCGGCCATGCCGTTCCCGGTCATCCGCCGCGCGCTCGAGCGCTTCCCGAGGAGCGTCGGCTTCGTCAACGCCTTCGGGCAGACCGAGACGACCTCGACGCTCACCATCCTCGGCCCCGACGACCATCGCCTGGAGGGCACGGCGGCCGAGGTCGAGCGGCGGACGAAGCGGCTCACCTCCATCGGGCGGCCGCTGCCCGACGTCGAGGTGCAGATCGTGGGCGACGAGGGGACGCTACTCGCGCCCGGCGAGGTGGGCGAGATCTGCGTGCGCACGCCGCGCGTCATGAAGGGCTACGCGGGCGGCGAGTCCCCGCTGGTGCGCGACGGCTGGCTCCCCACGCGCGACATGGGCTGGATCGACGAGGACGGCTACCTCTACATCGCCGGGCGCAAGGACGACATGATCATCCGCGGCGGGGAGAACATCGCGCCCGCCGAGGTCGAGGCGACGCTCCAGTCCCATCCCGCGGTCGAGGAGGCGGCGGTGGTGGGTGTGCCCGACCTCGAGTGGGGGCAGCGCGTGGCCGCCTTCGTGGTGCTGCGGCCGGGGGTGTCGGTCGGCGCCGACGCGCTCGGCGAATTCTGCCGGCAGCGCCTGGCGAGCTTCAAGAAGCCGGAGACGATCCGCTTCGTCGCCGAGCTGCCGAAGAACCCGATGGGCAAGATCCTCCGCCGCGACCTGCGCGCGCAGCTCGGCACTTCGTGAGGAGCGGCCGCGGCCCGAGCCGTGCGCGGCGACCCCCGGGCCGGCACCCGCGCCCGCACGCCGGTCCGGCCGTGGAGCTCGCGGTGCGCGAGGGCATCGGCTGGATGACGCTCGCCCGGCCAGCCTCGGGCAACCGGCTCGATGCCGAGCTGCTCGGCGCGCTCGCCGAGGCGTGCGCCGCCGCCGAGGGCGACGACGGCGTGCGTGTCGTGGTGCTGGCGGCCGAGGGGCGGGTGTTCTCGCTCGGTCTACCGCGCGGCTGCCGCTGGCCCGAGCGCTCGTGGCCGGACGGCATGGGGGCGCTCGCGGGCCTCGGCAAGCCGGTGGTCGCGGCGATCCGGGGCGACGCGGTGGGCTGGGGGTTTTCGCTGGCGCTCGCCTGCGACCTGCGCATCGCCTCCACGGCGGCGGCGCTGGTCCTCCCCGAGCTCGGCCGAGGGTGCCTGCCTGGCGGCGGCGCGACGCAGCGTCTGCCGCGCGTGGTCGGCACGGCCCGCGCCATGGAGATGGTGCTCCTCGGCACGCGCCTCCCGGCGGCGACCGCGGTCGCGTGGGGCCTGGTCAGCGCCGCCGTACCGCCGTCGCGGCTCGGGGCCACGGTCGAGGAGACGGCGCGCACGCTCGCCGCCAAGGGTCCGCTCGCGCTCCGCCTGGGCAAGGAGGCGGTCACGCGGGCTCTTGACCTGCCGCTCGCGGACGGGATCAGGTTGGAGCACGACCTCTACGTGCTGCTGCAGACGACGGCGGACCGGCGCGCGGGCGTCCGTGCTTTCCTCGCGCACCGCAAGCCCCGCTTCGGCGGGCGATAGAGCAGGAGGACCGCACGACCATGGCGAACCAGATCGGGAAGATCTACATGTGCTCCAAGTGCGGGGCGCAGGTCATCGTGACCAAGGGCGGCGCGGGCAGCGTCAAGTGCTGCGGCACCGACATGCAACAGAAGAAGTGAGCCCGTGCGCCGATCGTGGAAGGTCGTCGGTTGCGGCCGCGCGGGAGGCCCTGGTATGAGCCCGTCCCGCCGAGAGCGATGAACACCACCGCCGTCTACCCCGGTTCCTTCGACCCGATCACCAACGGGCACGTCGACATCGTGCGGCGGAGCCTTCAGGTCTTCAATACGGTGATCGTGGGCGTGGCCTTCAACGCGAACAAGGACTCCTCGTGGTTCACACCCGAGGAACGGGTGGCGATGATCCGGGACACCTTCCGGAAGGAGGGCGACCGGGTGATCGCCGACACGTTCTCCGGGCTCCTGATCGACTACGCGCTCACCAAGGGCGCAAAGGTGATCGTGCGCGGGCTGCGCGCCGTCGCGGACTTCGAGTACGAGTTCCAGATGACCATGATGAACCGCCACCTGACGCCGCAGGTCGAGACCATCTTCATGATGACCGGCGAGTCGCATTTCTACACCAGCTCGCGCCTGGTGAAGGAGGTGGTGAGCCTGGGCGGCAACGTGGCCGGCCTGCTCCCCGACAACGTGGTTCCGCTCCTGGTCGAGCGAGCGAAGCGCTTCCAGGCGGTGCCATGAAGAGCTCGCGGCGGCTCGGCGCGGTGAAGCCGTCGGCCACCTTCGCGATGGCCGCCGAGGCGACTGCGCTGCGCAAGCAGGGGCGGGACGTCGTCGACTTGTCGGTCGGCGAGCCCGACTTCGACACGCCGGAGCACATCAAGGCCGCCGCGCGCGAGGCGCTGGCGCGCGGGCAGACCAAGTACACGCCGATCGGCGGCACCGACGAGCTGAAGGACGCCATCACGACCAAGCTCCGGCGCGACAACGGCCTCGAGTACGGGCGCGCGGAGGTGATGGCGAGCTGCGGCGGCAAGCACGCGCTCTACACCGCCTTCCAGGCGCTCTTCGACGAGGGCGACGAGGTGGTGCTGCCGGCGCCCTACTGGGTGAGCTATCCCGAGATGCTGGTGCTCGCCGGGGCGGTGCCCCGCGTGGTGACCACGACGGCGGCGCGCGGCTTTCGCATGTCGGCCGAGGAGCTCGACGGGGCGATCGGGCCGCGCACCGTGGCCGTCATCCTGAACAGCCCGAGCAACCCGACGGGAGCCGCGTACTCGTCCGACGAGCTCGCCGCGCTCGGCCGGGTGGCGCTCCGCCGCAAGCTGGTGGTGGTCACCGACGACATCTACGAGCGGCTCACGGCGCATCCGGTGGCGCACATCGGCACGCTCGTGCCCGAGCTGCGGCCGAACCTGGTGGTCATCAACTCGGTCTCCAAGTCGTACGCGATGACGGGCTGGCGTATCGGCTACACGGCGGCGCCGGCGGAGCTGATCCGCGCCATGACCACGCTCCAGGGGCAGAGCACC
>WNEZ01005543.1_pt1 | contig 11054 bp, 13 predicted proteins | sample 5400521 | NCBI WGS metagenome assembly WNEZ01 (sample SAMN13153339, study PRJNA577476) | soil metagenome | isolation source: 120 cm saprolite under Douglas fir tree site 2 hole 1 replicate 1 | place: USA:California | collected 2015-04-18
AGATCGGGAGAACCTCTACCTCGCCACGTCGGACGACGTGCGGTTCTGGAACGATGTGACCGAGCTGGACAGGCCCTCGGCCCCCTGGGAGCTCCTGCACATCGGCAACTGCGGCTCGCCCCTCGAGACTGAGGCCGGCTGGATCGTCCTCACTCATGGCGTCGGCGCCATGAGGCGATACGCCATCGGGGCGCTGTTGCTCGATCTCGAGGATCCCGGGCGCGTGCTGGGCCGCCTGCCCGATCCGCTGCTCGAGCCTGACGAGACAGAGCGCGAAGGATACGTTCCCAACGTCGTCTATTCGTGCGGCGGGCTGCTCAACGGCGAGGAGCTGGTGCTCCCTTACGGCCTATCAGACGGCGTAGTAGGCGTGGCCGTGGTCTCTGTGCCGGATCTCCTCGCAGCGCTCCGGAGAAGCTGATGAGCTTGGACAAGCTGTCCTCGCCAGCCCAGCAGGGCGAGATCGATGCCACTGCGTGTCAGCGCAGTGGCATCTCCGAAGCCGCTCGACGGCTCTTCCGAAGCGCCCTGCGCAACACAAATATTGACCGCACGGATCGGATGATTCGTGACCTAATAGATGTCAATCAGATCAGAGCTGGTAAGCAGCTGCCGTTGCGCTCAATCAATGCTTCCACCAGAGATAAAGCGTCCGCACTATCACTTTGAGGAACCACTCGCCTTGTTAGCGCTGAGGTTTCCTCCTTTCCTCCACGCCTCGGTCAAACCCGCGGGCAACTTGCGGCTTTCCATTCCCTCGGCAGCCACGACCTCCATGATTGCAGCAATCCGGGACCAGAGGACTTCTTTGACATCGCTGTGGTGTCCATCACCCTCAACCTTGCCGCCCAGGTCGATGTGCTGAGGAGCCTTGCTCAGCATGCGCTCCGTGAGGTACTCGACGGCCCACGTCTTCGGCGCCTTCCTGCTCCGAGAGCGCAGCACTCTGAGCGCATACTCGACGAGCTCGGCCCCGTGGCGCGTCTCGTTGGCGATCAGCTCGGCGAACTGCGTCGTCCCCCGTGGCCGGCCGCCTGGGTTGCCTGTCTCTCCTGGCCTGAAGCGATGCCGCCTGAGGTGATCAGCGCGTTGGCTGTTCTTGTGCCGGTTCTCAGCCATCAGATTGGCCCTCCCTCGCGGGCCGTGCGCGTCGCATTGGGCGCAGGACACGCGATAGGTGGGGGAGGGCGCTCGGCATCGCAACGCGATCGGCGGGGCGCCCGAATTGGGGGGGCTCGCCCGCAACGCCGCCGCACGCGCCACGAGGCAGCCAGCGCCGTTCCGTGGCCGCTTCTAACCGAGTCGATGGCGTCCACGGCCATCATTCGCGATCCTCCAGCCTGCGGAGAAGGTCTAGGAGCGCGTTCCTCAGGCTCTTTTCATCTGGATTGCGCAGCCAAACGGTGCGGATAGCTTCGAGCTGGTCTGCGACCTCGTCCCGCTCGGCGATTGAACGCGCGCTTACTACGTTACTGACATGAAAACCCCGGGGCTGGGGCGCGGCGTCGGATTGGCTGAAGGCGAGGTTACGCGATCTTACGCTCAAGCTGGACGGTGTAGCCGAGTCGCTCGAGGCGGCGGACGGCGTTGGCAGCGACCATGCGCTCGTCGATCTTGTCGAGGAATGCGTCGCCAAGATCCTTGTAGTCGGTACCCGTCTTGAGCATGTGGTAACCAGTGATCAGGATCTTTCGGGCGATGGCGATCGCGGCGCGATTGGCGCCCCGCCGTGCCTTCAAGCGCCAGAACTTGTCCTTGAGATAGCTCCCCTCTTTGCGTGAGGCGGCATGGGCAGCTTGGACCAGAGCAGTGGTGAGGTGGATGTTGCCCTTTCTCGAACGGCCGCCCTTCCTCTTGCCAGCGCTCTCGTTGTTGCCAGGGGCGACGCCTGCCCACGCTGCGATTTGGCAATCGGTGGGAAAGACCGTCATGTCTACACCCAACTCGGCGATGATGACGGCCGCCAGAGCGCGCTGGATGCCCGGAATCTGCTGCAGCAACTGAACTTGTTTCTGGTACGGCTTCAGTCGCTCGCCGATCTTTGCGTCCAGCTTGGCGACATCGGCATCGAGCTGATCGATTCGTCCCAACTGCATATCGAGCATCTGGCGATGATGGTCGCCAATCTTCCCGTCGAGGGCCAACTCGAGCTGAGGAAGCTTCTTCCGGAGTACTCCCTTAGCCAACTGGCTGAGCTGACGTGGGTCGACATTACCCTTGATGATCTCGCGGATCATCAGCGTTCCGGAGACGCCGAGGACGTCACTGGCGACGATCGCGAGCTTGATGTTCGCCGTCTCGAGGACCTTGATGAGGCGATTGCATTCGGCGCTTCGAGCATCTACCAGGGATCGGCGATAGCGGGTCAGGTCTCTGAGCTCTCGAATAGGCTTCGGAGGAACAAAGCTCTTTCGGATCAGCCCATGGCGTAGCAGTTGGGCGATCCACTCGGCATCGTTCACATCCGTCTTTCTGCCCGGTACGTTCTTGATGTGCTGGGCATTGCCAACGATGAGGGTCAAGTCTCCTTCGAGCATGGCGTAGACTGGCATCCAGTAAATCCCCGTGCTCTCCATCGCAACGTGTGTACAACCGGAAGCCGACAACCACTCCCGCAACGACTGGAGATCGCTGCTGAAGGCCGAGAACGTCCGGACTTCCTTTTTCGGCTTCTTCGCCGCGCCACCGACGAGTAGGCACGCGACCACGGTAGCCTCATGGACATCAAGGCCGCAGCACTTCTCTACGATTGCTTCCATTTTCTGCCTCCTAGTGGAGGCAATCGCTACGCCGCGGGTAAATTGGACACTGACATGCGTGCTCTCGGTTCTCCGAGGCGACAAAGGGTGGTACCCACAATGCGGCGCGGACCAGTCTACAGTTCGGGCTCAGGAACCCAAGTAAGCTCAGCCTCTAGCGATTGCCCGGAGGCCGTTCATGCCACCGGCTGGTACCGCGTCGCCATCAAGCGCCCCAGCCTCGGGGTTTTCATGAAGGGTGGTGGCCTCACATCGAGAGGCCATGACGTCTACAGTCAGACTCCACAGGACTGCATCTGGCGCGGGTCGGCTCATTGAAAGCAGCTGAAATTTCTGGCGAGATGTGCTCAGACTGGCCCGGCTGATGCTCGCTGGTGAGATTTCGAGTCCCGCCCTGGGCATGTAACCGCCTAAACCTACTGGGCTTTTTTTGGCAAAATCGCTATGTCCCCTCAGTGTCCTCCCGCTCGACTCTGAGGAGGCTCAAATTTACCCGCACTGGCCCGACTCGAATTCGGGAGTGACGCTGGCGGAGAGTGTTCCAAATGGCCCGCGATCGAGAGGTTGGCGAAGAAATACCCAGACGTAGAGGTCATCGCTCAACCCAACGGAGTGGGAATCCTCACCGCATTGGTTTTCTTGCTGACGTTGGAGGACAAGAATCGGTTCACGTCGAACGGTGGGCGCATTCGTGGGACTGCGTCCCAGAAAGAGTCAATCCGGAGACGACGACCCGCAGCTGCGAATCACCAAGGCGGGCGACCCATTTCTGAGAAAACTTCTCGTGCAATGCGCGAACTACATGATGGGTCCGTTTGGCAAAGACAGCGACCTACGGCGCTGGGGACTGGAGCTCACCAGACGGGGCGGCAAGAATGCGCGGAAACAAGCACACGTAGCTTTGGCACGAAAGACGGCGGTGCTCATGCACCGACTTTGGGTGACGGGCGAGGTCTACGAGCCGTTGGGCTATGGGGCGAAGAGATTAATGGCGGCCTAACGAACGCGACAGCTCAGATAAGGGAATCAGAGGTACTGTGCGAAAGCTCAGCGACTGAACGAGAAACTACGAACCGCCCCGCCCGAGGGACTGCGCGGTCGTGCTCGGGCACGCAAGCCCGCTACGTAGATGGGCGCCCTCTGGCGGTTCGGACCCCAATGTGCACCGGGCCGCGAACGCGGCCCAACCAGAGTGCGGATGGAAGCATGGCGGAGCGGGTTCTCGAACAGTCTTGGGTCAACGGCAGTGCCACTATTGACACCGAGCGGCCTCCTCATGGAAAGCACGACCGCGGGCTGGCCTGACCCGGCAGTTCCGCTGCGGCAAGCGGGGTACTTCTCGTGGATCTGGTGATGGATCAAATTCGCCGCGTCCTTGCGGTTGTGGCCATTGTCGTGTACGGCCCGGGGCTGCTGTTTTGGTTTCTGGTCCACCCCCTCGCTCGTTTTTGGAGAAAGCTCGGACCGGCGATTACATACCTGATTGTTATCACGGCACTGGCGCTGATCGGACTTCGAGTCTTTCAGGTCAGCGGAACTTTGATCGGGCGGGATCTGGGAACCAATTGGAGCCTTATCGTGCTTGGTGCAGTGCTGTTCGGTATCTGCGGGTGGATCGGACTCGCCTACGGCCGAAAGCAAAACCGTCTTGGTGTAGCGGCACGGATAGGGGTTCCGGAATTGTCACGTACAGGGACGCCTCAGATGTTGGTTCGAGATGGCCTCTATGGATACGTGCGGCACCCGATCTACTCCTTTGCGATCGTGGGCGGAATAGCTTACGCACTTATTGTCAACTACGTAGGAACGTACATTCTGTTCGTAGCAGCGGTTCCGGCGTTCTACGCGATCACAGCGCTAGAAGAGCGTGAACTCACGGATCGGTTTGGTGAGCCCTATCGACAGTATCAGCGGGATGTGCCGAGACTGCTTCCGCTCATTCGGCGGCGGAACGCGCAGTTTCGATGATCCAAGGTGCGTCACTTCTTGCTCCCGACTAACGGCGCAACATTTGCCGAATCGCTCACTCCCTGATTGTCGGCAATCCGGCAAGTGGCCAATGAACCCACGATCGGAGGGTGCAATAGATCCGTCCTGGAGGGAATAGCCTCCGCGCTCTGCTCGATGGCGCTCGCGAACAAAAGAAGAGGGCGGCCCCGTCGGTCCGCCCTTGACATCAGCGATTCACTTTGCCGCAAGCTTTCAAGGCAACGGGATCTTGAGCGTGTCAAGCCGTGGTTGCCTTATGTCCCGACGAGGTTCGACGCGAGCGCCGGCAGAGCAGGGGGAATACGCTGAGCTTGGGATCCGGCCTGCCCAGCCCTGGATGTGTTGGACGTTCGATTCGCGCCTGGTGCCCCGCTTCTGTGAACACGTCGACCAGCTGTTCGGCGCAGTGAGTGCGCGGCGCCACCGCTCCAAGTCGTCTTCGTCGGAATCGATAACCGCTATTCGGGAAAGTCGGGGCGATCATGTCGGCGCATCATTCGGGGTCAGCGACCTTAGACGATAGTCGACGGCGTTCACTAGGCCTTCCTTCTTCCGCGCCTCGCGCGCAGAATTGACGGCGCACGAGTTCGCGCGGCTTGGAAGCCATCCCTATTGCCCGCAGAGCGGCACAGGCGTCGCTCGGCCGTCGCTCGTAAACATGCTGTTGCTCCGCCGCCCTTCTTCCCACCCAGGCAACGCTCGAGACAAGAGCTGTGCCTAACCGCGAGCTCTGTGAAAGACAGGGGTTGGCGAGTAATGTCGCCAGCGGGCTCGGAGAGGTCCACTTTCAGCAGCATCAGCGCGATCCAGGGATCCGCGTGCTGATTTCAACGTAGTTCTTCGCCCGAGCCGACTGCGCGTCCAGGCCGCAGGGCTAATCCGCTCGTCCACGACGGCAGGGGCGGGATGATACTTCTCTCCCCGATGAGGGCCGAGGAATGCTCAGACCGCCGAGAATAGTCCTCCTGGCTGAAGATCGTAGTTCAAGAAGCTTGAGCGCCGTGCAGCACGGCCTTGAGGAAAACAGGATTGCAAGAGCGAGATCGATCTACACGAACACAAGTCAGAGATCATCCTGTTCTTGCAATACAATTCGCCGAATCGCCTGTGCGGGCGTAGACCCGCAAAGTGGATCCGATCCGGATCCTGCTGATCGTGCTGAAATTGGATCGCGTTATGACCGCCGGTGACAACCGCAGGCGGAGCCATGCCGTGAGGGCGATTTTCGCTCTAACAGGTTGCCGCTGTGGGCGTTGAGCAGGAGCCACGGCAAGATCCTGCGGGGATCTCAGAGGCACCACGAGGTTACAGAACGTTCGTTGGTTATTGTCCTAGACGCGTGGGGCAGCACGGCGGAACGCTCAGGAAGTTGGCCCGTTGAGCATGGAACCGGTCTTCCCGACCGTCGATGACGTCTTGGAGATCGTTTAGCGCCCCGGCTTGGGCCACCCACCTCTGCAGCAGTTGCCGTACCGCAGTTGACGGCATCTCTGCTAGTGCCTGTGGCTACCGGTGGCGTCTTGCCGATCTGCAACACTGCCACGGTGGCGCTACAGTTCACCCAGTAGCACCCCCCTCAACGTGTTGGAGCGCCTCTCGAGCTTCCTCGAAGAAGGCCCTTACCTCTGCCGCCGTTCCACGCCCAGGGTGCGGCACAACCGTTGCTGCCAGTGCCGCCAACAAACCTGAATACGCAGTACGACGATGAATGACCAAAGGGTTTGCACAACCCCCGGCACACCCGGAGAAAGGCCGTATATGTTAATCGACGTCGACTCCTGGGTGTTTCCGTCGATTTTCATTCCGTCTGGGTCGTCAACTCCGGGTCCAATACCGTCTCGCGAGTGGATAAGGCGACGAACACGTCCGTGGCGACGATCCCCGTCGGGCGGTTCCCAATCAGCCTCGGAGATGCAACCGGGTTCGCGTTCCACGCCCTTTTTGGCCTCCCCGAGGAGGAGGAGCCCCGATTGGGATAACGCCTTTGTCCTAACCGTCGATGACGTTCTGGAGATCGTTCAATGCCCGGCTTTGGCCGCTCGGTTCATTGCCTGCTGTCCGCCTGCTAAACAGGAATCGGCAGGCTGATGATAGAAAACTGCCCTACTTCTCGTTTCTACGTTTTAAGGCGCGGGCATAGTGCTTGCTATTACGCGGAAAGAAAGTCCAGTTACCAGGAAGCATGGGTTCCTGGGGTTCATGTGGAAAGGGGCAACGAATGGCTCAGTTAATTACGTGGATAAATAGTGGCTATGTAGGAGACCTCGCACCGGGGCAGTCGGACTACTGGATCGCCTTTGGTGGTGGCCTTCAACCTGGCGACGTCATAACCGCTATGGCGCATCCCATAGTAGGAGATCCCAATGCACCAGAGCGAATTGTCCAAGTCGAAAACGTCCAAGCGGAGGGGACCTCCGATGGAGGACGAAGAATCTTTTACTCCGTTCGCAATGCAGGGAACGTAGCACTAGTCGGATACACAGTAACTCTTATGATGCTTAGACCGTAGAGGCCAAAATGAAAGACGAAAAGACATATCACGTGGTACATGACGAGAACGGCAATATTAGGTCGATTGTCGTCTCTACGAGTGGCGTCGGAGCGCGAGCAATGATCGCGCCGGCACCAGGCTGCTCAGTGACTCAAGTCAAAGTTGAGGATCTAAATCTCAAGTTTGATAACGAGGAGGATGCCAAGCAAGTACGAGAAGTGATGAAACAGCATCGCGTGGACACGTCCGTTGCTGGATCACTGATCAAAAGGTCCCCAAAACAGAAATAGGGTCTCAGATTTGCTCGGTATTCGCACGAAGCTGAAAGAGGGATCGCCACGACTATGAAGCGGATCTCGAATACTACAAAGCTAGCTTTACGCGCTATTGCAATTGCGCTTTTTACTTTAGCGCCCGGCCGCGGTGACACTCAAACTTCTGGCAAGACCGTGGAATTAGTGAGTGGTGTTTTCATTTCCATTCCGGGAAATTGGTCAGTGACAGAACCTCGCAATCGAAATGCGATCGAGCTGGTCACACCCGAAACGAGTGCACGGGGGGTTCCGCAAGCCAGAGTCTTTATCGGTACTGAGGAACGTCGAGACCACCCCGAGGCGGTCAAGCGACTCGCTGAAATTGCCGCTGAATTTGACGCCCCAACCAGCTTCCTTGTGATCGGCAGCTGGCCAGCCTTGCAGCGGCGATATAAGGCTCCGCTCGCGCGCAGGGGACGAGGGGAGGCGCTTGCGCGTAAGGAGCTGGCACTGCACGCGACGACTGCGATTGCAGCTGGTCCTATCCTCGTTCGCGTTGAAGGATTTGTGATACCAAATGCAGATGCTGGGCTTGCCGATAAAATCGAAGCCATCGGACAGAGCATTACGTTCGCGAGCCGTGGCGATGCCGCAACGGTAACCAAGGAGATCGAGACTTTGCGCGCAAATCCGCGGCTCCGGCGACAACCGGTCACACGACCTGAACGGGATGGGCGCGTGCTACCAGGTACGCGACGGTTGCAGCGTGACGCACGAGTCGCATGGCCAGCGGTGAAGGTTGACAGCGGAAGGGAGCTCGAGATTGCGGTAGGCAACAACGGCGATAGCGTGGTCATCGCTTACAATCCGGATAGATATTCCGTCTCGAGCGATGCCGGGCGAACATTCAAGCTCGGACCCAAGCCCGCTCCTTTTACCCTCTGGGGAGACCCATCACTGGCCGTGGGTAAGAGCGGTGCCTTCTATTATGCGGCGCTCGGTTACCCCGATGGAGAGGCCGTGGCCCTCAACTTTGACGGCTGCTCGACCGCGATCAGCATGTCCACAAATAACGGACACAAATTTTTGTTTCAGAATCACGCCGTGCGCTGCCCTCTCCACGGCCCACCATACTGCTTTCCAGACCAGCCGAAGATCGCCGCAGATCGATCCCAGGCGACAGCCAACGAAGACCAAGTCTATTCGGTCTGGAGGCACTTTCAAGCCGCCGCGCCGGTCAGCTCCTGTCGAGCGATTGACGTTGGGGGTGTGAGCGCTCAGATTGCGTGTTCAACCGATAGCGGAAAGACGTGGACTCCCCCTAAAGATATTTACTTCCCTGGCAGCGATTTTCCGCGCATCACCGTCGCAGGCAACGGTTTCGTCTATGTGGTGTTCAGTGTCGGAAGTAGTATTTACGTAAACAAATTCAGTTCGTGCAGTAACGGACTGGTCCCGCAAGCTAATTTTCCCGTCGAAGCGGCGACTTTCACCGGCGTGGTCTGTCCTGTCCCGGGTTTGGATCGCTGCGACGACGATAATCTTGCCAGCCCAACGCTCGCAGTCGATGATTTAAATCCCAATCACATTTACTTAGCGTACGCTGACAGCTCGGGCGTGGGGAACGAAGACATTGTCGTGCGGGATTCAATAGATGGAGGCGCGAGTTGGCCTCGAATGGTCATCGCAAATGCCGCAGTTTCCGCTCGCAGATTCATGCCTTGGGCATGTAGCCTCGATGGTGAGTTATATATCTCTTGGTATGACCGCCGAGCCGCGACTCAGCAAAACAACGATCTCACCGACTATTATATGGGCAATGTATTTGCAGGCGCGCAGGGTTTGTTTCGAGTGTTGGAGCTAAATCTCACGAACAATCCCGACCCTGAATGCGCGTCGGGCTTTCCCTGTGGGGCGCGGTCTATCAGTGATTGGCAGAGTTGTTCGGTACGGCCACCAACTCCAGGCAGTGGAGACGGCTGTCCCAAGTATGGCGACTACAATGGCAATGCTTGCGGGTACGGAAGCATCTTCAACGCCTGGGCATCCGCCACTTCACCAGGTGGATTACCACCAGGAAGTGGTGTCCGGATTTTTGCGTCGACCGTGGCAATCGCCGGCCCGCTCTGTAAGTCCTTCCCTGAAGCCTGCGTTGGTCACCGTTTCAAGCCGAAACCGATACCGCCTGGCGACCCGTTCCGTTTCGAAGTGGACCCTTACATCAGAGCCTCGAGTATCATCTTCGAGGGCGTGGTTCAGAGTATTCAGCCAGAAGTCAACCGCCTCATTGTTCTCGCTGAACGCGTCATCGCTCCGCAGTGGCAACGAGGGAACGCTAGTCATGAGGTTTCTCTGCAGTTCACGTATGCACGTGCACTGCGAATTGGAGAGCGTTGGGTATTTTTTGCGGAAGGGGGGCTGGTTGGGCAGGGCAACCCCCACGTCGTGGCCGTGATGGACGTAGTTCAGTCTGAAGAATTAGTGGACGAGATTAACCGGGTCAGCACCGAGCTCAGTGAGACCCAGTTGAAACAGCGTGTCCAGGATGCGCAATTGATCATTGCCGGCACAGTGACGCGTGTGACGCCTCTAGGTCCCCGTGCGGCCCCCAGCTCGGAGAAGCCGGTCTTTGGCTGGCAGCTTGCGACCGTTGAGATCAAAACGGTGTTCAAAGGACGACGGGCGAGTGAGGAAGTACAAATTGCGTTTCCAGACGGAGAAAGCCCGAAATCCGTCGGCGCGCGTATGTATTACATTGGTGACCGTGGTATTTGGTTGCTGAAACAAGACAAAGACCTTGGAGCGTACATCGCAGCGAGCGGTGACGATTACATTGCCGGCGATCGGTTAGAGCTTGTAACGCTGATCGCCGACGAAAGCGCCAGATTACAGTAATTGTAGTTCCGTTTCCGGGTGATTGTTGTCGATTCCATACCTGAGGTAGAGCGTCCCTTTAGGCCGGGCGGCCGCGATTTCAGCATCATCGCCGCTAATCCAGCAACCTTTCAATCCGCCGGCTTGGCGAGCCTGTCCTAGACGCCGTAGCGCGGTCAAGGCCATCCTCGAGCACCTCCGGCTGCCGACGACCGGTCCTGTGCTTGGCCAGTACCGGATCGCTGGTCGTTGTGCTTGATGCGTCTGTCGCCCGGATCGGAGTCGCGATTGCGTGCCCGCCGTGCTGGCTACCTCGCGCATCCGCGCGGAGTCACAATTGGAATTCGAGATTGTCGGCAGCTTCGACGGCTACCGGGTCGGTGGGCAGCGACGGTTGCCGTGGCCGCCAGGCGAGGCGGAGCATTCTTCGGGCGAGCTCTGGCGAGGTGATCACGCGAGCACGCGTCGTTTCCCGCCGCACGGGCAAACGAACAAGTCGAAATCCGTTCCGCGAAGAACTGATTCAGTGCACGGCTCCGGGGGCTTCGTTTGTTTCATGATCGCCCCATCCTCTTTGCGGCCTGATCGCAGTGTTTCTGTTGAATTTGGGCGTTGGCCATGTCACCCCAGTGTCACCCTCCAGCGCGGTTTCCAGCGATACGCAAAGGGACAGCACGGAACTGGATG
>WNEZ01006239.1_pt1 | contig 11052 bp, 6 predicted proteins | sample 5400521 | NCBI WGS metagenome assembly WNEZ01 (sample SAMN13153339, study PRJNA577476) | soil metagenome | isolation source: 120 cm saprolite under Douglas fir tree site 2 hole 1 replicate 1 | place: USA:California | collected 2015-04-18
TCGTCGCGCTCGAACAGATAGAGCAGGTGGCGCAGCGCCTGCCCGCGCTCCGAGGCGAGCGTCGGGTCGCGCGCGAGGATGAGCGAGGCGTCCTCGCGCGCCGGCCCGATCAGCTTGCCGTGCACCTCGATGCGCGCGAGCTTGAATCCGGGCAGGCCGGACTGGCGGGTGCCGAGCACGTCGCCTTCGCCGCGCAGCCTGAGGTCTTCCTCGGCGATGCGGAACCCGTCCTCGCTCTCGCGCATGATGGCGAGCCGCGCCTTGGCGGCGTCGCCGAGCGGCGGCTTGTAGAGCAGCAGGCAGGTCGAATGCTCGGCGCCGCGCCCGATGCGGCCGCGCAACTGATGGAGCTGCGCGAGCCCGAACCGCTCCGCGTGCTCGACCACCATCACCGTCGCCTCCGGCACGTCGACGCCGACCTCGATCACGGTGGTGGCGACAAGGAGCCGGGTCTCGCCGGCGGCAAAGCGCGCCATGGCACGGTCCTTGTCGGCGCCCTTCATGCGGCCGTGCACGAGATCGACCATGGCGCCGAAGTGCTGCTTGAGCGCGCCGAAGCGGTCTTCGGCGGCGGCAAGATCGGTGTTCTCCGATTCCTCGACCAGCGGGCACACCCAATAGACCCGCCGGCCTTCGGCGAGCGCGCGGCCGACCGCCTCCACCACCTCGCGCAGGCGATTGAGCGGAATCGTGCGGGTGGCGATCGGTTGCCGGCCGGCCGGCTTCTCGCGCAGCTCCGACACGTCCATGTCGCCGAAATACGTCAGCACCAGCGTGCGCGGGATCGGCGTCGCGGTCATCACCAGCACGTCCACCGCCTCGCCCTTCTTGGCCAGCGCGAGCCGCTGGTGCACGCCGAAGCGATGCTGCTCGTCGACCACGGCGAGCCCGAGGTCGCGGAATTCGACCTCCTCCTGGAAGACCGCGTGCGTGCCGATCAGGATATGGACGTCGCCGAAGGCGAGCTTCTCGAGGATGTCGTTGCGCTCGCGGCCGCGCTCGCGGCCGGTGAGGAGGGCGACCTCGATGCCGGCCGCGGCCGCGAGCGGCGTGATGGTGTTGAAATGCTGGCGCGCCAGGATTTCGGTCGGCGCCATCAGCGCCGCCTGACGGCCGCCTTCGATGACCGCGGCGGCCGCCAGCAGCGCCACCACGGTCTTGCCGGATCCGACGTCGCCCTGCAGCAGCCGCAGCATGCGCTCGGGCTTGGCCAGATCGGCGACGATGTCGGCGACGGCGCGACTTTGCGAGGGCGTGAGCGAGTAGGGCAGCGCCTCGATCAGCCGTTTCCGCAAATGCCCGGTCCCCGGCGTCGCCCGGCCGGCCGGTCGGCGCAGGTGTGCGCGCACCAAGGCGAGCGCGAGCTGGCCGGCCAGGAACTCGTCGTAGGCGAGGCGCGACCACGCCGAGCCCTCCGGCAGCACGTCGCTCGGCAGCGCCGGCCGGTGCAACGCGCGCAGCGCCTCGACGAAGGGCGGGAAACGCTCGCGCGCGACCCAATTCGCGTCCTGCCACTCCGGCATGTCCGGCAGGCGCGCCAGCGCGGCGTCGACCGCCTTGCGCACCTGATTGAGCGTAAGTCCCTCGGTCAGCGCATAGACCGGCTCGACCAGCGGCAGCTTCGCAAGGTCCGCCTCGGCGATCACCCGGTCGGGATGAACCATCTGGCGCATGCCGTCGTAGAGCGCGACCGTGCCCGAGACGTAGCGTCGCTCGCCGACCGGCAGCAGCTTTTGCAGGTAATCCTTGCGGGCATTGAAATAGGTCAGGACGAGGTCGCCGGTGTCGTCGCTGGTGTAGACCTGATAGGGCGCGCGCGGCCGGTGCGGCGGCGGCGGGCGGTGACGATCGACGGTGACGGCGACGGTGACGACCGTGTCGGGCACCACGTCGCGCAGCTTCGGCCGCGCCCGGCGGTCGATCACGCCCGTAGGCAGGTGAAACAGGAGATCGACGACGCGCGTCGTCTGATCGCGGCCGAACAGCCGGCGGTAGAGCTTCTCGACCTGCGGCCCGACGCCGGGGAGCGTGGTGACCGCGGCGAACAGCGGATTGAGCAGGCTCGGCCGCATGAGGCTCCCGACTTCGTCGGCACCGATGCTCGCGCGGCTGCCGCCGCGAGGCAATCGGCCGCTGACATTACGGCATTCCGCCGCTATATACGCATCGCCCGGCACGTCCGGGCTTTTGGCGTTGCGCAACGGCGAGGCACGCATGACCGGCACGGCACGTTCGAGCGAAGGACTGGACGTCCGCCGCCGCCGGATCCTGTTCCGGTCGTGGCATCGCGGCATGCGGGAGATGGACCTGATCATGGGCCGATTCGCCGACGCGAGCGTCGGGCAATTGACGCAAACCGAGCTCGCGCAATTCGAGCAGCTGATCGAGGTGCCGGACCACGAGCTGCTCGCCTGGATCATCGGCGAGCGCGCGGCGCCGGCCGCCTATGACACGCCGCTGTTCCGGCGGCTGCGCGATTTCAATCGGCGCGGCGAAGGTGCGCGCTGACCATGGCAGGCAACCCCGCCGAGCTGCTCGTCCCCGGACGCGCTTTGACGCTGGCGAGCGTCGCCGACGGCGCGCAGGGCCTCATCGTCGCCGATCTCGCCCGCGCCGTAGCGGGGCGCGCGCCGGCGCCGGCGGTAAGCCTGCTGGTGATCTGCCGCGACGGTTCGCGCATGGCAGCGCTCGCCCGCGCGCTGAGCTTCTTCGCGCCCGAAATCGCGGTGGAGGAATTTCCGGCCTGGGACTGTCTGCCCTATGACCGGGTGTCGCCGCATGCGGGCACCGTCGCGCAACGCGTGATGGCGTTGTCGCGGCTCGCGCGCAGCGAGGGTCGCGACCGCCCCTCGATCCTGCTCGCCACGGTCAACGCCGCGCTGCAGCGCGTGCCGGCGCGGGATTTCGTGCGCAAGCTGTCGCTTGCGGTGGCGCCCGGCCACGTGCTCGCCACCGACGGCATCATCCGATGGCTCGAGCTCAACGGGTTCGTGCGCGCCTCGACCGTGCGCGAGCCCGGCGACTTCGCGGTTCGCGGCGGCATCATCGACCTCTACCCGCCGGGCATGGCGGAGCCGGTGCGGCTCGATTTCTTCGGCGACACGCTGGAGACGATCCGCAGCTTCGACCCCGAGAGCCAGCGCACCACCGATCAGCTGCACGCGCTCGACCTGGTGCCGGTTGCCGAGTTCCAGCTCACCAGCGAGACCATCAAGCGCTTCCGGATGGGCTACGTCGAGACGTTCGGCGCTCCGACGCCGGACGACCTGCTTTACCAGGCGGTGAGCGAGGGCAGGCGCCATCCCGGCATGGAGCACTGGCTGCCGCTGTTCCACGACCGGCTCGACACGCTGTTCGACTACCTCGCCGGCTCGTGCGTGGTGCTGGAGCCGTTGGTCGAGGATGCGGCGCGCGAGCGGCTCGACCAGATCAAGGACTACTACGAGGCGCGGCAACAGGCGGAACGCGGCGCCGGACCGCCGTACAAGCCGTTGCCGCCCGATCGCCTCTATCTCGGCGAAGCCGAATGGCGCGAGCGGCTCGACGCCGCGGCGCTCGCTCGGCTCACGCCGTTTGCCGTGCCGGACGCCCAGGGGCCGGTGATCGATATCGGCACCAGGCAGGGCCGCAATTTCGCCGGCGAGCGCGCCGAGCCCGGCCGCAACGTGTTCGAGGCGGTGACGGAGCACGTGGCGGCGCTGCGGCGAAGCCGCAAGCGGGTCGTCATCGCGCTCTGGAGCGAGGGCGCCCGCGAGCGCATGAGCCATGTGCTCGCCGACCACGCGCTTGCCGATCTGTCGCCGGTTGCGTCCTGGCGGGAGGCGCTCGCGCTCCCCGAGCCGCGGGTGGCCCTGGCCGTGCTCGGCCTCGAAAGCGGCTTCGAGACCGCCGAGGCCGCGGTGATCAGCGAGCAGGACATCCTGGGCGACCGCCTGGTGCGGCCGCGCCGGGCCGCCCGGCGCGCCGAAAACTTCATTGCCGAGGTGACGAGCCTCGCCGCCGGCGACCTCGTCGTCCACGTCGACCACGGCATCGGCCGCTTCGTCGGGCTGCGCGCCATCGAGGCCGCCGGCGCCCCGCACGACTGCCTCGAGATCCATTATGCCGGCGGCGACAAGCTGTTCCTGCCGGTCGAGAACATCGAGCTCCTCTCCCGCTACGGCTCGGAAGAGACCAATGTCGAGCTCGATCGGCTCGGCGGCGGCGCCTGGCAGGCGCGCAAGGCGCGGATGAAGCGCCGCATCCGCGAGATCGCCAACGAGCTGATCAAGATCGCGGCCGAGCGGCAATTGCGCGAGGCTCCGCAGCTCGCGGTCGAGCGCGGCCTGTACGATGAATTCTGCGCCGGCTTTCCCTATGAGGAGACCGACGACCAGCAGGCCGTGATCGACGTGGTGCTGCGCGAGCTCGGCTCCGGACGGCCGATGGATCGGTTGATCTGCGGAGACGTGGGTTTCGGCAAGACCGAGGTGGCGCTGCGCGCGGCCTTCGTCGCCGCGATGAACGGCAAGCAGGTCGCCGTGGTGGTGCCGACCACGCTGCTGGCGCGCCAGCACGCCAAGACCTTCGCCGAGCGGTTCCGCGACTTTCCGGTGCAGGTCGCCCAGGCCTCACGCCTCGTCTCGGGCAAGGAGCTTGCGCGCGTGAAGACGGGGATTGCCGACGGCACGATCGACATCGTGGTCGGCACCCATGCGCTGCTGGGCAAGGGCATCAAGTTCCGCGACCTCGGGCTGCTGATCGTGGATGAGGAGCAGCATTTCGGCGTCGTCCACAAGGAGAGGCTCAAGCAACTGCGCGCCGAAGTCCATGTCCTGACGCTGACCGCGACCCCGATCCCGCGCACCTTGCAGCTTGCTCTGTCGGGCGTGCGCGACCTCTCGATCATCGCCTCGCCGCCGGTCGATCGGCTTGCGGTGCGCACCTTCGTGGCGCCGTTCGATCCAATCGTCGTGCGCGAGGCGCTGCTGCGCGAGCGCTATCGTGGCGGCCAGGCGTTCTACGTCTGCCCGCGCATCGAGGACCTCGCCGGCGTCAGGGAATTCATGGAGACGCACATCCCGGAAATGCACTTCGCGGTCGCGCACGGGCAGATGCCGTCAACCATGCTCGACGACATCATGTCGGCCTTCTACGACGGCAAGTACGATCTCCTGCTGTCGACCACGATCATCGAGTCCGGACTCGATATTCCGACCGCCAACACGCTGATCGTGCATCGCGCCGACCGCTTCGGGCTCTCCCAGCTCTATCAGTTGCGCGGCCGGGTGGGGCGCGCGAAGCTGCGCGCCTATTCGCTGTTCACGCTGCCGACGGAGCAGAAGATCACGCCGCAGGCCGAGCAGCGGCTCAAGGTGCTGCAAGCGCTCGACACCCTCGGCGCCGGCTTCCAGCTCGCTTCCCACGATCTCGACATCCGCGGCGCCGGCAATCTCCTGGGTGAGGAGCAGTCCGGCCACATCAAGGAGGTCGGCTTCGAGCTCTATCAGCAGATGCTGGAGGAGGCGGTGGCGCAGCTCAAGGCCGGCATCACCGCGCCCGCCGCCGACAAGTGGTCGCCGCAGATCACCATCGGGGCTCCGGTGATGATTCCCGAGACCTACGTCGCCGATCTGCCGGTTCGCCTGGCGCTTTACCGGCGTCTCGCCGAGATCGAGGACGAGCGCGAGATCGAGGCGTTCGGCGCCGAGCTGGTCGACCGCTTCGGGCCGCTGCCGGAGGAGGTCGAGCACCTCCTCAAGGTCGTCGCCATCAAGGCGCTGTGCCGGCAGGCCCACGTGGAGAAGATCGAGGCCGGCCCGAAGGGCGCCGTGGTGTCGTTCCGCGACAACACCTTCGCCAATCCGGACCGGCTGGTCGCCTTCATCCGCGACCAGGGGCCGGCCGCCCGCGTGCGGCCCGACATGAAGGTCGTGTTCTTCGAGGATTGGGAAGAGCCGGTCGAGCGCCTGCGCGGAACCACCGCGATCCTGCGGAGCCTGGTCGAGCTCGCGCAGCCGGCGAAGGCGGCATGATCGTGATTGGGCCGGTGCTAACGTCGTGCCGGCAATGACGACGCATCGACAGCCGCATGCGATCGCGGTCGCGGCGGCACTCTTGCTGCTCACGCTCGCCTGCGCGCCGGCCTGCGCCCATACCGGCAGCATGAGCGGCGGCTTCGTCGGCGGGTTGGCGCATCCGCTGTTCGGGCCGGATCACGTGGCGGCGATGGTGGCGGTCGGCCTGTGGGGCGCGTTTCTCGGGCCGCCGGCGATCTGGCTCCTCCCGATCGTCTTCCCGATGGTGATGGCGGGCGGCGGCGTCATGGGGATTCTCGGCTTGGCGATTCCCGGAGTCGAGATCGGCATCGCGCTGTCCGCCGTCGTGCTCGGCCTGATGGTAGCGCTGGCGGTGCGGCCGCCGTTGTGGATTGCGGCGGCGCTGGTCGGCGCGTTCGCCGTCTTCCACGGTCATGCCCATGGCGCCGAGCTTCCGCCCGGCGCCGACGCCGTCGCCTATTCCGTCGGTTTCGTGGTCGCGACCGGGTTGCTGCATCTTGCCGGCATCGCCTTCGGGCTGCTTGCACGCTGGCCTGCGGGCCGCATCGCAGTGCGCGCGGCGGGCGCCGCGATTGCGCTCGCCGGCGTCGGCTTCCTGAGCGGAATGGCATGAGCGGATTTTTGCGGGCGCTCGTCCTCGTGCTGGCATGGACGCAGACCGCACGCGCGCATTCGCCGATCGTTGGCGTCGGTGGATTCTACGGCGGGCTGCTGCATCCGCTCCTGGTGCCCGCGCATGCGCTCAGCCTGCTGGCACTCGGGCTCTTCATCGGGCGGCAAGAGTCGCGTCGCGGTCCGACCGTGGCGTTCGCTGCGGCGCTGGCCGCCGGCCTTGGCGCCATCGCGCTGGCGGTCGGCCCGACTCCGGCCGGCGAGATCCTGCTCGCGAACACGGCGGTTGTCGCCGCGCTCGTTGCCCTCGCATTTGTCCCGCCGCGACCGGTCGGCTGGCTCGCCGCCGCCGTCACCGGCGCCGCCCTCGGGCTCGATTCACCGCCGGAAGAGATCTCGATCGAGCTTGCAACCATCGTGCTGATCGGCACCGGGCTCGGCGCCTGCATCGCGCTCGCGCTCGTGATCGGATTGACGTCCTATCTCCGCCGTGACTGGCAACGCCTTGCCGTGCGCATCATCGGCTCATGGATCGCGGCAAGCGCGATGCTCGTCCTGGCGGTGCGGTTGACACGCTGAAGGATCGTCGTCTCACGCTCGCAGCGATCGGTCGCTGCCGCCAGCTCTGATCGCATGCGTGCCATCTCCACGTGGCCTACGCTTGGCGTACTCGACCCTGCGCGGCGGTACTGTCCCATTTTCAGTGTTTGGCATGCGCGCCTGTTTGGACGATTTGGCTTGGAACATCGTACTCGCAATTTCATAACTGTGCCGAGAAGAAGCATTTTCGGGACAGTTCATCTTAGCACGTCTCAGCGCTGTCGTTTGGCTCTCGTGAACGGAGCCGCTCACGCCTCTCCGCCATTCGGCTTCGATCCCTGACGCGAATACGCCCGCCGAAAGCATGGCCCCCATTTCCGGCGCTCGCGGCCGTGCGCCAAGCCCCAGTCCACCAGGTAACCGACTCGCCTTCAGGCTATCGGCGATCTGACCGGAAATCCGCGAATCGTTTTCAAAAACAAATGCGCATCCCTCCCTGGCCACGCGCAGTTTCCATTCGAGCTTCGCATGTGAGCGATTTCCGCGCTAATTGTCGCGCGTATGCGAATGATTTCGATCGCACCCGTTGTAAGAAGAACCGAAAAACTACTGAGGAAAAAATCTCGTGCACAGATTTCGAGTGGGCAATCCGTCGATCTCATTCCGAGGGTCATTCGTCAGGCAGCCAAGGGCAGTTACGAGATCATCCGTCTCATGCCTGAAAACGAGAATGATCCTCAATACTGCGTCAAGCGCGCCGCTGAGTGGTACGAACGGGTGATTCCCAAAGCGAGCTGGAGCTAAGCGCTCTGAGTCCTCAATCGTGGGCAAGAGGAGCGTCTGAATCCTGTAATATTCTTCGCGCTGACGCTCCGAGCCCGTCAAATTCGTGAACAAGCCGGCCCTCGGTTGATAAGACGTATCTGTGCGGAATCACGTTGGCGAGTTCGCCGGCATCTCCAAGTACGCAGACGAGGAAGTAATGCTCGCCAGCTTCGGCGCCAGCTAGCAGACTGGCACCGCCTTCGCCAAATCCTCGAAATCGAACCCAGTCCCGCCAGGGCAATTCCGTCCATGCGGTCTGGCATTCATCCCAATGCAGGATGATCGTGTTGTCGGGAGTTCCTTTCATCGTCTCTCCCGGTCTGACGTCATGGCAGCAACTCCAGGCCTCCCTGATGTGCGCAGCTACCGCTCAATGCGATTAACCGCCGAGCGACGCGTACTGCTGGAACCGGTTAGCCAACCTTGAGGTTATCTGCCGACTCCTTGCCACGGTTGCTGACGACTTCATATTGAACGATCTGCCCTTCATTGAGGGTGTTCAGGCCGGCCTTCTCGACCGCTGAAATATGAACAAACACGTCCCTGCCGCCGTCCTGGGGCTGAATGAATCCATAGCCCTTAGTCGGATTGAACCATTTCACGGTTCCTGTGGCCATCGTCGTCTCCTTGCGTTTTGTGCTCGTAGTGATTACGCGCGTATCGCGCGACGCAGACGATCCGAGTTTTGGAAGATGACTTGGGAGCGGCCCAGAATCGGGAGCTGAGCAAGGCAGACCAAAAACTTGGTACTTTTAGTTGTACGATCGAGACGAGCATGGGTCAATGATCTTCCAGACCGAGCGCAGCGGCTGATCGAAATTCGAAGAACTCGATGCGCAACGCTAGAATTATCCACATGGCTCGAATTCACGTTCAATGATTGTGCCTGGGGATCGGCGATATCGATGCCCAGGTGACCATCCTATTTGGGTCGAAATGCCTCGAACAATCGAATCCTCGGCAGCATGACGAATTCGAATGGATACGACATCTCTCTGCGAGAGCTTGCGAGTGATCGATGAGTTTGCCTTCGCAACGGTCATGGCCTCGGTTGAGGCTTTCGAGCTCGGCAAGCGTGAACATGGTCACAGGCAGGATGGACTCTAAGGTTAATGATGATGCTGGGCACCAGGGCCCTAATATACTCTTCCCACGGGACGCCCAGGAGGACGCACGCCATGCCGAAGACCCCGGACTATTTCGTTGGCGGACGTAAGCCCCCCTGATAGGACACGTTGGCCTTGTGGAATTGGATCAGCATTCTGCAGGCGGCGCACGGCGAGGCTCGTCCTACGATGCGCTCGCGTCGCCCGTCCGGTCGGCCCGATCGGCGTAGATGTAGAGCGGGCGCGCGGTGCCCTCGACGACCTCCTTGGAGATCACCACCTCCTCGACCCCCTCGAGGCTCGGCAGATCGAACATGGTATCGAGCAGGATGCCCTCCATGATCGAGCGCAAGCCGCGCGCGCCGGTCTTGCGGTCGATGGCCTTGCGGGCGATCGCGCCCAGCGCTTCTTCCGCCAGCGTCAGATCGATCGATTCCATCTCGAACAGCCGCTGGTATTGCTTGACCAGCGCGTTCTTGGGCTGCGTGAGGATCAGTTTGAGCGAGGGCTCGTCGAGATCCTCGAGCGTGGCGACGACCGGCAGCCGGCCGACGAATTCGGGGATCAGACCATATTTCAAAAGGTCCTCGGGTTCGACCTCACGGAAAATTTCGCCAGCCTTGCGATCCTCCGGCGCCAAGACCTTGGCGCTAAAGCCAATCGAGGCCGACCGCCCGCGCGCCGAGATGATCTTCTCGAGCCCGTTGAAGGCGCCACCGCACACGAACAGGATGTTGGTGGTGTCGACCTGCAGGAACTCCTGCTGCGGATGCTTGCGTCCGCCCTGCGGCGGCACCGACGCCATGGTGCCTTCCACGATCTTGAGCAGCGCCTGCTGCACGCCCTCGCCCGAGACGTCGCGGGTGATCGAGGGGTTGTCCGACTTGCGGCTGATCTTGTCGATCTCGTCGATGTAGACGATGCCGCGCTGCGCGCGCTCGACGTTGTAGTCGGCGGATTGCAGCAGCTTGAGGATGATGTTCTCGACGTCCTCGCCGACATAGCCGGCTTCGGTCAGCGTCGTCGCGTCGGCCATGGTGAACGGCACGTCGAGGATGCGCGCCAGCGTCTGCGCCAGCAGCGTCTTGCCGGAGCCGGTCGGGCCGATCAGCAGAATGTTCGACTTCGCGAGCTCGACGTCGTTGTGCTTGGTCTGGTGGTTGAGCCGCTTGTAGTGGTTGTGGACCGCGACCGAGAGCACCTTCTTGGCGTGATCCTGGCCGATCACGTAGTCGTCGAGGACCTTGCGGATCTCCTTCGGGGTCGGAATGCCGTCGCGCGACTTCACCAGCGAGGATTTGTTCTCCTCGCGGATGATGTCCATGCACAGCTCGACGCACTCTGGCTCTTGCCGCAGAACGAGCAGTAGAGCGTGTTCTTGGAGTCGCCGCTGCCGACCTTGCTCATTGCAGAACTCCGACAAGATGCCAGTCGTCGCAGTCGTTACCTCACAAGCCAAAGCCGGCGCTCATCCGATCGAGAGGGCGAACATGCGCCCATACTCCGGCACAGAGGGTTCTGCGCCCCGCTCCTTCAATTATCCAGGAAGCTTCTCAGTACCCTCGAGCGGCTTGGGTGCTTCAGCTTTCGCAGCGCCTTGGCCTCGATCTGGCGGATGCGCTCGCGGGTGACCGAGAACTGCTGGCCGACCTCCTCGAGCGTGTGGTCCTTGTTCATGCCGATGCCGAAGCGCATGCGCAGCACGCGCTCTTCGCGCGGCGTCACCGACGCCAGCACGCGGGTGGTGGTCTCGCGCAGGTTCGACTGGATCGCGGCGTCGATCGGCAAGATGGCGTTCTTGTCCTCGATGAAGTCGCCGAGGTGGGAATCCTCCTCGTCGCCGATCGGGGTCTCGAGCGAGAGCGGCTCCTTGGCGATCTTGAGCACCTTGCGCACCTTCTCGAGCGGCATGCCGAGCTTCTCGGCGAGCT
>WNEZ01005548.1_pt1 | contig 11050 bp, 11 predicted proteins | sample 5400521 | NCBI WGS metagenome assembly WNEZ01 (sample SAMN13153339, study PRJNA577476) | soil metagenome | isolation source: 120 cm saprolite under Douglas fir tree site 2 hole 1 replicate 1 | place: USA:California | collected 2015-04-18
CGATCCAATGAATGGACGAGATGTTCCGGATTTGCTCACCAGGCTGCAGGATGCGCTCCACGTAGCTCATAACAACGGGTCTCCTCCCCGCGCAGGATAGCGAACCCCCGGAGCTGTGCCAACCTCCGGCGCAGCGGTTCAACTCGCCGACGGATCGATGCGGCGTAGGTGCTGGGCCCCTCGAAGTGCCGGCAACGCTGCTCGCGTGCGCCGAGGAGGTGATCGAATGGGGTGCTGATTGCTGCGGTGCAAGAGTCCGCTGTTGGCGGATACTGTTGAAAAAGTCGAAAATCGCGGGGCTCCGAAAATCTCGCGAATGTCGAATGTTGGTGATCTCAGCCGCTGCAAGGCTCTGCAGAACCAATCGGTAGTCGCTTTTGCGTTGATCGAAGTGGTCCCTCACATCGCAGCGCATGAGACGCACGAGCGGTCCTGAGAATTTTTAGTCATCAGCCAAAAAGGACTTTTTCAACAAAATCGGCACAAAGCCGACGTCGCCTTGGCCTCAGTCGATGTCCGGTGCTTTTGACCGTTCCTGAAGCTCTAGGTGCTCCGTCGGATCTCCGCGTGGGCCCCCGCATCCGAAGCGCGGCATTGGATCGTTTCAGACGATTTGAGCGGCTCGGCTGCCTCTTGTTGCGCACGGTACGCGATTGTCGAATACTAGCCGCGCTGCGACCGCGGCAGCAAAGGGAGCGCGACGCCGCTTATCGATGACGGTGCGGCGCTGGGATGCACCGACGGATGACTAGGCTGACGCCGATTGAGGAAGACTGATGTTATCTACCGAGGCATGACTTGCGAGAACGTGACCATCAACGGCGACGAGGGAACCCCGATTACCGCTTATGTGGCCAAGCCGTCTGGTCCAGGCCTCTTTCCGGGCGTTGTGCTTGTCCACCATCTCCCGGGCTGGAGCGAGTTCTACATTGAGACGACGCGTCGGTTCGCGCATCACGGCTATCTCGCGATCTGCGCTAACCTCTATGAGCGTGCGGGCCAGGGCAACCCAGACGACGTCGCCGCCAAAGTGCGCGCCGACGGCGGCATTTCCGACGCCCAGATGGTCGGCGACACCGAGGCCGCAGTGAAGTGGGTACGCGCGCAGTCCAATCACAATGGCAAGGTCGGCGTTTTCGGCTCCTGTTCTGGTGGTCGGCACGCCTTCATCTATGCCTGCCAGAGGAACGACGTCGACGCATGCGTCGACCTCTGGGGCGGCCGCGTGGTGATGGGCAAGGAGGAGCTCAATGCCAAGACGCCCGTCGCGCCGGTCGAAATGACGAAGGACCTCAGCTGCCCGCTGCTCGGCATATTCGGCAACGACGACAGCGCGCCGAGCCCGGAACAGGTGAACCAGCACGAGGGCGAGCTCAAGAGGCACGGCAAGATGCACGAGTTCTACCGCTACGATGGTGCTGGCCACGGCATCTTCTATTGGCACCGGCCACTCTACCGGCCCGAGCAGGCAATGGATGGCTGGAGCAAGGTGTTCACCTTCTTCGGCAATACCGGGGGATGGGAGGCTGGGGGAGAGAGGGTGTTTACTGAGGATAGGGTTTGAATTCTGCACCCCAAGAATTCCGCCATTTACCTGCTTTCAACCATACTGGGCTATTCTGGCGTCCATGGGGACTCGACCTGACACACCGGTGCGGGCGCTTCGCCGGCGCCACGACGCCCTTCTTACGATCTGGCTCGCCTTTCTGGACGAGCTCGATAACCCGGTGCGCTCGCACGCCGCGGAATGCCGGCAAGAGCAACGGCTTGGCCGAGACACGTCCACGCGCGGGCTCTCCCGAATAAGAGCTGTCAACTGCAGTCTATTGGTGCACTCCGCTAAACGGCCCCGACTCGTCGATAGGGTCCGCGAGAGCCACTGAAGCGAGGCGTAGCCACCGCTAATGCTGCGGAAGCGGAATACGTAGTCCGCGATCACTGCCGATCCTTCTAACGACGAGATCGCAGCGGTGCACATCGAAGCCGCCACCACCAAAGCCAGCGCTAAAGGCGCCACCACGACATTCCTTCGACGCCTCGAATTGCACCAGAACCAAGAAGAGGGTGAGCACCAGGCCGGGGATCAACCCGTCGCGGATCGGCCGCCGGATCAGATCAGCGGGTCTTTCAGGACGACGCAGGATTATGATCGTATTCATTTTCAGGGCCCAGGGGCGAATCGGCGGCCCAGTGTACCCCCGAGGGGGTGTGTACGCGCAGGCGCGCCGAAATAAAAATCTGACCAAAAATCCCCGCCCGGAACAGGCGCGGGTGGGCCAGCGGTTTTTGATCACCGTCGACCGACGGGCAGCCGCCAGGATCCACATTCGACGTGTACCCTTTTCGTCGGCGTCACCCACCGGGCCAGTGCGTAGTTGCCTATTCGTTCGGCGGAGTGTGTTCAATATGGAGCACCCCTGCTCAAAACGGGAACGGTTTTGCCGGGTTGGGCAAATTGATTCACAAAGCGGCCGAACGTTCACTGAATTTGGAAAACTGAGGCGGCCTCACTCAGGCTCGCAGTCAAAGGTCGCGATCTGACGGTCGCGCTGCCAAAGTTCTACGTCATGACCATCGACGAATTGCCTGGCGTATTTTTTCGCGGCCTCATCGTCGGCGCATACAAACTCGATTGCGCTGCTGACATGGCCATCCTCGTCAAGGATGTATGCTCGATACTCGGCCATGTGCGGCCTCCCCACCCTGAGCAATTTATCGAGCACAGAAATCGTTTTCTGTCAGTTCGGTTCCCGACTCGGAACAAAATTAAAACGTGGTGCGACAACAGACAAACCCATGCGCGGTTTAAAAGATCGCCGATTCCCGTGCCCGTCGCCCCCTCGACGCTACGCCGCGCCGCCGGTCATCGCGCCTCGCGGAACCGACGAGCCACGCGCGAATTGCCACTCTGGGTCGTGCTCGCTTCGGACGGCGGGCTCGGCCTGGGGCGCGGCCGCGCCTTCTACCCTCCAGTGCAGCGACGCGGTCGTGTTCCCAACGCCGGCTGTCTCCACCACTGACGGCCGCACCGAGCTGCAGACGGTGCTGGAATTCCTTCGGCCCGGAGATGTGCTCATGGTCAGCAGGCTAGATCGATTGGCGCGTAGTATCGGCGACCTACAGGACATCGTCCGGATCAGCGCCACCATGAAAGCCACGGAGCAGCCGTTCAACACCGGCGACATCTACGGCGAGCTTACCGTGAACTTGCTGGGCTGCTTCGCGCAGTTCGAGACGGCCCTGCGCAAGGAACGTCAGTTGGAGGGCATTGCCAAGGCAAAGGCTGAAGGCGTCTACAAGGGTCGCAAACCGAGTGTAGACGTGGCCCAGGTGCGTGCACTCAAGGCGCAGGGCGTCGGCCCAGCTTCTATCGCAAAGACGCTGGGCATCGGCGGGGCGTCCGTTTACAGGGCGCTGGTAACCTGAGACAATTCGACATGAGCTCAGTTATTTTTCCATGTTGAGACTCGGCAACGCCCGAGCGCTCCTTGTCGCCGCTCTGATCGCTGGAGCGATGGGCCCGGCATATCCAGATGATTTTGGTGGCGTTCGGATCCTGGCGTACGGGAACAATACTTGCGGTTCGTTCGTCAAGAGCGACCCCCAGGTAAAGCAAATGTACTTGGCCTGGGTCGTCGGATTTATCACCGGTTCAAATGCCTATGCAGCCGGTCGCGATCGCCTCGTGGGAGAGCACTGGGACCCGAATTCCACTCTTTTGTGGCTGGAGAACTATTGCAGCAAAGACCCTCTCGCGACGTTCTTCACAGCTGCCGACGACTTTCGTCGCGCGCTTGCCATCAAGGAAGGCGTGCAGCGTAAGGACACGCCGTGACAGTCAAGCGGGTGCTGTCGCGCCTCGGCGAAGAGCGAAGCCTATCGCTCGCGGGTTGCCCAGGGGTTCATCTTCGCTGGCGTTTGATTGTGCCACGATTCTGGGGTTGGACCGACGGCCTCATAGGCCTTCCAGTCAAAGAAACTAAAGACCCCGGACCATGCGTGGACTTCGGTCCGGCAGTCCTGACATTTGAAACTGCCGGAATGGTCATCCGGGTGTTGCTGCTGCGTGGCTTCGTAGGCAGTCCCACATTTGGGGCAGGCGAATATTACTGTGGTCTGCGTTCCGCTGCTCATCTCCGGAGTATGCTCCCCGACGTGCGGGGGAGCAACGTTGCCGGCGCCATGTTGGAATGCAGCCGATAATTGTCTTGGCTTCAGCGCGGCTGGTTGGGGTCCCCTAGGGCATTGGGGTGCGTGAAGGTCATTGAATTCATGTTCACGGCCCTCCAGTCGGAACAATCAAACCAGCCATACCAGAAGTGGACCGCCGCGCTGCAGTCGGCGCAATCGAATCCTCCCGCCTTCTTTGTGCGAGAGTGCGTCTGTGTCACCTCATGAGCCAGGTTGCATTGCGGGCAGGCAAAAATCACCGTTGTTTTGGTTTGGTTGATCATTCCACGAACTGCCCCGCGATTCGCCGTTTCCATCCCGGGAGTCTGCCGCAATTGAAGTGACCGATGCAACAAGGATGGCCGCATCATCGTCGCCGCTGCGTCTGCTTAATTGTCGCAGGAACCAGCCGCCCTGCGGCGGCAGGAATGAATCGTGTGGCACGGGCGGGGCGATCCCCTTTCGTCCGCTGCGTAAGCCGTCGCGGCACCCGTCAGGCTACGTTCCGAAGGAAGCGCTTCCATCTCACGGGAAGCCCGCCGAACTTATAGCAGATGTCGACCTCCGTCAGCATCGCCGGCTTTGCCTGCCGCATCTGCCAGCGTGCGCTTCGTCGGTATCGACCAGATGATGAAAGCGGGTCCATGTCGCCGCCGTTCCGCCTGCCTGCTGTTTCGTGTACCGAACTAAGGGGCCGACACCAGGGGGCCGAAGCGGGCGTGCATCGCTTCGTTGCCCCGTTGGCGTAACATGGCATTGCGAACTGCCGATGGAATAATGAGACTTTCCCCTACTGCCATGCTCTGGTGTTGGACCCATTCGACGCGGGCCTTACGCCGACTGACGTAGCTGGCGAGTGCGCTCTCCACGGTTGCCGCTGCGCGCAATTCTTCGGCCAGCACGCATGCATCTTCCATCGCCATGCAGCCGCCCTGTCCCATCATCGGCGAGCTGGCGTGCGCCGCATCCCCGACCAGAACTACCCGACCGGTATGCCATTTTTCGAACTCCATCCATTCCATGGCCGAGCAGATGACCTGATCGTCACGCTCGAGCGAGGCCAGATACTCCTTTACGCGCCCCCCGAATGTCGCAAAACGGTTGCGCAGCCGGTCGAGGCGTCCCTCCAAAGGATCGTGGAAGCGCGGCAGGATGACGTAGGCGAAACCGTAGGTGCTCCCGGCACCCATAGGCACAAGCCCGAACATGCAACCATCGCCCATGTGCATCTGCAGCCCGGTCAGGCCGGCCGGGCGGATCGGGGCAATGCTACGCCAGTTCATAGCACCAAGGTCGTTCGGCGCAGCCGCGGTCAAGGTCAAGGCGCGTACTGTCGACCTAATTCCGTCCGCGCCGACCACGACATCATAGTCTTCAGTCGAGCCATCGGAGAACCCGACCGAGACGCGACGATGGTCCTGCACCACGGATATGACCGATGTGCCGAGTCGGCAGCGTAGATGCCCCACACCCGGCAGCAGCGCGCGTTGCAACTTGGACCGTTCGATCCCGACGCAGGGGCCTGCATCGCCCCACAGCGCCTCGAGATCAGTCTCCGAAAGCACCTGCCCCTGCTCGTCACAAAATTGCCATCGGCGAACAACCGCGCCTGCATCCTCGACGCCCGCCGCGAGACCGAGCGAGAGCAGCATGCGCATCCCATTGGCTTGGACCAGGAACCCGGCTCCCAAAGAATGCCAACTTTGCTGGCGCTCGACGAGCTCCATCGTGAAGCCGTGCCAATGAAGAGCTGCGGCCGTGGTGAGGCCGGCTACTCCCCCGCCGACGACCAGGATCGTCTCGATCTTTGCCATGGCTCCCTCCAATCGCGGCGTACCGCATCGACAGTGTGCCGCGGCTCAAGGAGCCTAGCCGGATCGGGACTGCGGTCTTGGATCGGGCGGAACAGTGATTGGGACCAGAGTGAAATCGTGCGATAATGCTTGCCGCCGACCGCGCTCCCCACCAAGCGAAGGGATCGCCGATGATGCCGGTGCTAGATACCTGCGCCACCTTGAGGTTCTCGACCGAGGGCATGCCGGAAGAACGGCGCGCCCAGGCGGTACGCGAGCTCCACCTTCATGAACGCACGATCCTGTCCGCCAGGCTCGAACCGATCGAGCCGCTCGATCCGCTGCCCGACTATCCACTCCACGTCGATCTGACCAAACGGACGCTGCCTGGTCTGGCGGTGGTGTCCGGAACGCTGTCAGGACTGCGCCAAGCCATACGACCTAGCAGGGCGGTCGCCAACGGCGAGGACGATCTCCTGCTCGGCGTCAATGTCAGCGGGTGCAGCACAGCGCATCAGCGCGACCGAGATCTGGTGCTCCGGGACGGGGACGCCTTTTTTGCGACGCGCGACGAGAGCGGATTCACCGTCACGCGTCCGACGCCGGTGCGCTTCGTCGGCTGCCGGGTGCCGCGCGAGGCCGTGGCACCGCTGGTTGGCCGGATCGACGACACGCCGCTGCGTCTCGTTCCGCCGCGCTCGGAGGCGCTGATCCTGCTCGTCACCTATGCGCGCGCGATTGCCGACGCTCTGCCGTTCGCCACTCCGGAGCTGCAACGGCTCGCCGTCACCCACATGCACGATCTCATCGCCGCAACCATCGGCGCCACGCGCGACGGCCGGGCGATTGCGGAGGGACGCGGCATCGCCGCGGCACGGCTGCGATCTATCATGGCCGACATCACCGCGAATCTCGGCCACGGCGATCTGTCCGTCGCCGACGTCGCAAGACGCCACCGCGTGACACCACGTTACATTCACAAGCTCTTCGAGAACGAAGGCCTCACCTTCTCGTCGTTCGTGCTCGGCCAGCGCCTCTCGCGCGCACACCGCACGCTGAGCGACCCGCGCTTTGCCGATCGCAACATCAGCTCAGTGGCGTTTGACGTGGGGTTCGGTGATCTTTCCTATTTCAATCGCACGTTTCGCCGGCGCTATGCGGCTACACCGACCGATATCAAGCAATCGTCAATGACGACCGATCCGCCGCGCCGTTGATTGAGGTGCTCATGAAACGGCGCGTTATCGTGGTGGATGGTCCGCTGGCGTTCGGCATGAGGCGCTTTCAGGCAGCCCGAGCGAACGATGTCGGATTGGAAGTCCTGACTTTACCCCTGCTTGCGTCGCGTCTCGCCGGAGGCTTTCGCCACCGGGCCGACAGGGAGACGCTCTCGATGGCCGTCGCACGCGCCCTCCGCGACGGCGGATTTGCACAGCTCGACGCCGTCAGGAACCTCCCGGGAATGGTCCGGGCCGCTCTGCAGTCGCTGGATCGCGCTTGGAGCGCGGATCTGGATCTCGATAATCTCGCATCCACGTCAGCGCGCGTATCCGATCTTGCGATGCTGCAGCAAAGGGTGAGCGAGGTTCTGCCCCAAGGGGCGATGCTGCCACGTCAATTGCGAGATGCGGCGCTGGAGCGCGTTAGCTTCGCCCCGAAGTTGTTTGGCAGCGTAGAATTGGACAAGCTCGTCGACGTCGAGCCGTTGTGGCGACCGCTGCTGACCGCCCTGTCGGCGCAATTGGAGGTTTCCTGGGCCGCCACCGTTGAACTGGACAGAGGCTGGTTTCCGGGACGGGTGTCCCTCGCCGAACCGGCTGCACCAACGGCAATGCGCGGCGAATTGTGCGCCGATCCCAGAGCCGAAGTCGTGGAAGCGCTGCGGTGGACGCGGGAGCTCCTCAGCCGCGGCGACGCGAGCGCCGGCGACATCGCGATCACCGGGGCCGCCACGCCGGCCTGGGACGAACACATACTGGCGCTGGCAAGACAAGCCGGAATTCCAGTACATTTTTCCCACGGTCTTCCCGCTCTGAATTCATGGGAAGGGCAGTCGTGCGCGGCGTTGGCCGACGTGCTCGGCAACGGCGTGAACCAAGAACGCGTCAGGCGATTGCTGATGCATTCGTCGTCGAGCGCGATGGGCGCCCTGCCCGACGACTGGGCGGCCGGCCTTCCGCAGCAGGCAGGACTATTCACCGTCGATCAATGGCGGCGGGCGCTGCAATCCGCGAGAGGCCGACGCTCCGACCCGGATGCCGCCGAACGAACGCTCATTCCGATGCTCGAATTGCTGGCTACCGGAATTGCGAATGCGGAACAGGCCGGCAAAAGCTTTCTCGGGGGCGCGAGCCTCGGTCTGTGGAAGGATGCCCTTCGAAACGCGCCGCCGGCCGCAATCGCAATGTCGCTCGAGAGCCTGCGTGTCCGGGATGACCGTCATCCAGCCAACAGCGTCGTCTGGTGTCCTGCGTCCCATTTGGTTGCCGCGCCGCGCCGCTGGATGCGCCTTCTCGGCGTTGCCGGTAGGACTTGGCCTCGATCCGAGAGCGAGGACCCTCTCCTGCCCGATCAAGTCCTTTCGCGCCGCCGGCTGATTCCTGTCTCGATCACGCAGCGCGACCGAAGATGTTTCGATCTGCTGGTTACACAGCCAGCGGAGGAGATCGTCGTATCGCGCAGCCGACGCTCGGCCGACGGAGCGTTGCAATCCGCCAGCGCGCTGTGGCCGGCGACCGCGCCGGTCCGAACATGCGCGCGCACGCGCATTCCCGAACATGCGTTCAGCGAGGCCGACCGGCTGCTGGCTAGACCTGCGGAGGCAGGACGGTCCGGCCGCATCAAGGCGGCGCTGACCTGCTGGCGCAATTGGGATCGGGAAGAGGCGACCCCGCACGACGGCGCGGTGCGCGCAGGGCATCCGGCGGTGGCCCGCGCAGTGTCGCGACTGCATTCGGCGACATCATTAATGTTGATGGCACGCCATCCGCTCGGCTTCCTGTGGCGCTATGCCTTAGACATGAACTCGTGAAACTCGCCTTGACGATATCAGCTCCGGCGGACGGGTCCGCGATCGAGCGACAGCAGTGCAGAAAAAGACGGGACGACCAGTTCGGTTCGGGATCACCGAGCAGACACGGAATGCCATCGAAACTTGGATAGCCGAACCGAGATTAAGGAGAGCGCTTCCAGGATCTCGTGCGCCTCGGCGACGCTTGCAGCGTTCATGATGAAGACGACGCCGTTGCACTCTGCCTGGAAGATCCTTTCGCCGCAGGCCACACAGCCCGTTGCAGGATTGGCCAATCTTCGCTTCAATCGTCTCTCATAGTCTGCGGGCGGCACAGCAAGAAATACGTCATGGAGGATCCATGCCATCGATCGTCATCGCCCAGGGCGGCGGCCCCACCGCCGTGATCAACCAGACCCTGTGCGGCGCCATCCTTGCCGCGCGCAGGCACGATCCCTCCCTGCGCATCCTGGGCGCGCGCTATGGCGTACGAGGCCTCACGGCGGGCAATGTCGTCGACCTAACCACCATCCCCGAGGCCCAACTCCGCCGCCTCGGCAACACGCCCAATTCGGCTCTCGGCTCGACCCGCGACAAACCAGATTCTGGCGCATGCGCTGATATCCTCACCGCTCTGGACCGGCTCGACGCCCGTGCCTTCGTCTATATTGGCGGCAATGACACCGCCGGAACGCTCGAACTGCTGCGTCAACAGTCAAGTGGCCCCTGCCATTTCGTGCATGCCCCCAAGACCATCGATAACGACCTGATGGAGAACGACCATGTCCCCGGCTTCATCTCGGCCGCCGCCTTCGTCGCCAATGCCCTTGTCCGCGTAGATCTCGATTTTCGCGCCATGCCCGGCATCTATGTGGCCATCGTCATGGGCCGCCATGCCGGCTTCCTCGCCGCCGCCGCCGCAGGCTGGCAGCAATCGCCCGACGATGCCCCGAAACTGATCTACACGCCGGAAAAGCCGTTCTCGGTTGTCCAGTTCCTCGACGAGGTCGATGCCATTTATGCGCGCCTGGGCCGCTGCATCGTCTCGATGTCCGAGGGAGTGCAGGACGAGACCGGCCGGCCTCTCGCCGAGGCTCTGGCGTGCGAGGCGGTCGAGCGCGACGCCCATGGCAATCTGCAATTGACGAGCGGCGATCTCGGCATCGAGATCCAGAAAGCGCTGAAATCGCGTTTTCCCAAGGCAAGGGCGCGTGTCGATACGCTGGGCTATCTGCCACGCGGATATATCGGCGTGATCGACGAAACCGACCGCAAGGAGGCTTTCGCCGCTGGCGCATTTGCCGCGCAAAGCGCCTTAACCGGCAGCGGCTCGGTGGTGCTGCATTATGACGGCGAACGCATCGAACCTCTGATCGTGCCGCTCGACCGCGTGGCCGGCAAAACACGCCATATGCCGGACGACTTCTTTGCCGACAGCAATACCATTTCGGATGAAGGTCGGCGCTATTTCCGGCGGCTTCTACCCAAACGGCCCGATATCTTCCTGCCGTTCGTGTGAAAATCCCGAATAGAGCATTCTCAATAGGTGGACACCGGTTGCTACGTTGAATCAGGTAGTCTTGGATTACGGTGAAAGTGCACTTAATTGCCGTCGTTGCCCCGATCCGCCTCGATCCGTGGTTTCGGTTCGCGCTTGCGCGGTTTTCGAAGGCGCTCCGGAAGGATGGGCCCGCGTTGCTGCGCTCAGCACGCGTTGTACATGGCCATGGCGGTATGCTTGCAACCGGCGGCATGGGTTCGCAGCTTGGCGTGGCACTGGCGGCGCTGACCATGATCGGCGGCTTCGAGCTGTTTCGCGGTCTCGAACAGTATCGCATGCTGGTATTTGGCCTGGCGATGGTGCTTTTGATGATCTGGCGGCCGCGCGGGCTGATCGGCCATCGCGCGCCGACCGTGTTCCTCAAGCACAGCCAGGCGATCTCGTCCGACCTCGTCAAAGAGGGCCATGGATGAGCGGGAAAAACATTCTCACCGTCGATCATCTGTTGATGCGCTTCGGCGGTATCGTCGCCGTCAACGACCTGTCTTTTGATGCCGAGCGGGGCAAGATCACCGC
>WNEZ01005550.1_pt1 | contig 11049 bp, 6 predicted proteins | sample 5400521 | NCBI WGS metagenome assembly WNEZ01 (sample SAMN13153339, study PRJNA577476) | soil metagenome | isolation source: 120 cm saprolite under Douglas fir tree site 2 hole 1 replicate 1 | place: USA:California | collected 2015-04-18
CCTCGGCTCTGCTTTGGATACTCCTCAACAGGCGTGCGTTTCCCAAGTCCATGCTCCGTGACCACCAGCAGTTCGCTGCCCTTTGGCGCGAGATTGAGCGAAACAACCCTATCGTCTTCAGCCAGGCGAATGCCACGCACACCTCCACTGGTGCGTGAAGCGGAGCGCAATTCCTCGACGGTGAAGCGAATAGCCTTCCCCTGCGCAGTAATCATCAACACGTCATCGTCAGCGTGTGCCAGCTTTGCCCCTATCAGCTCATCATCCGCTTCCAGGTCCATCGCAATCAACCCTGAACGGCGCACCACCTCGAATTCATCCATCGTCGTCTTCTTGACCTCGCCTTTCTTCGTGGCAACGATCATATAGTCACGGCTGACTCCTTTAGGAACGTACACAACCGCTGTCACGCGCTCTTTTTGCTCGATGGAGATCAGGTTGATGATATGCTCGCCTTTAGCCGTGCGGCTCACATCGGGCAACTCGTAGACCCGGAGCTGGAAGACGCGCCCCCTATCGGTAAAGAACAGCAAGGCATCGTGACTGTGCACTACCAGCAGGTGGCGAACTGTGTCGTCTTCGCGGGTAGCCATACCAGTGATCCCCCGCCCTCCCCGGCGTTGCGCGCGATACGTGTTTGATGGCAGCCGCTTGATATAGCCCTTCTCCGTCAGCGTCACGACGACTTCATCGTTTCGGATCAGGTCTTCTTCCTTAAACTCGCCAGCCTCTGCATCCCCGATATCTGTACGGCGAGCGTCTCCATATTTCCCCTTCAGTTCCTGCAGGTCTGCTTTAATCAGCTTGCGAATCTCGTTGATATCGGCCAGCAACATACGGTAGTAATCGATGTTTTTCAGCACATCGCGTAGCTCTTCTTCGACCTTGCTGCGTTCCAGGGCGGCCAGTCGTGCCAGGCGCATATCCAGGATAGCTTTGCCCTGCTCCTCCGAGAGGCTAAATTGCTGCATAAGGTTGATTAATGCTACCTCTGCCGATGCGGACCCACGAATGGTGTTGATCACAGCATCCAGGTTATCAAGCGCTATCTTCAATCCCTCCAGGATATGCTTACGTGCCTCCGCTTTTGCCAGCTCAAAGCGCGTGCGGCGCGTAATCACGATCTCGCGGTGATTGATGTGATGCTGCAAGAATGCTTTCAGCGTCAAAATGCGCGGCTGCTGGTCAACCAGCGCCAGCATATTCGTATTGAAAGCGCTCTGCATGGCGGTGTACTTGTACAGGGAGTTGAGGACGCTTTCTGGCGTAGCATCGCGTTTCAACTCGATGAGCATACGCATGCCCTGGCGATCAGATTCGTCGCGTACTTCGGAGACGCCTTCGATTTTCTTATCGCGCGCCAACTCTGCAATCTTTTTAACCAGCTCGGCCTTGTTCACCTGGTAGGGTAACTCCGTAACAATGATACTCATGCGTCCCCGCTCCCCCTCTTCTATCTTCGTGCGCGCCCGCACAACGATACGACCACGCCCATTAGCATAAGTATTCCGAATGCCTTCGCGCCCCTGGATAATTCCCCCTGTCGGAAAGTCGGGTGCACGCACGATGCGCGACAGGTCTTCGGTAGTGGCCTCAGGATTGTCGATCAGGTAGGTGATGCCGTTGCACACCTCCACCAGGTTATGTGGTGGGATGTTGGTTGCCATGCCCACTGCGATACCCGTGGATCCGTTCAGCAGCAGGTTGGGCAGGCGAGCAGGCAGGACTACAGGTTCTTCGGTCTGGTTATCGTAATTCGGCTTGAAATCGACCGTATCTTTGTCGATGTCTCGCAGGAGTTCGTCGGCAATCGCAGCCAGCTTGGCTTCGGTGTTATGATTCACAAAGCCGTTCGCCACGAACGAGTGGCACGCGCTATCCACTCGCACGGAATAGACTGGCTGCTCACCCGCATCTTCGATACTTTCGACCCGCTCAAAGAGATAATGCTGACGGGCCAGATTCTCGATTTCGGCGACGGCCACTGCTGGCAGCACCTGAGCGAAGCGGGGCAGCGTTGCGGTCAGGCGGTCCGAACGATCGAAGTTGTGCTTTGACAGCCACTCGCGCTGCCCGCGCGTGGCATGTGTTCTGACATACTCGGCCAGATAGGGTATATAATCAGTGCGTGACAAAGCCCTGCCGGTGTGCAGGTCAAGGACTGCAGCAAGCGCCTTGCTCTTCACCTCTGAGGTGAAACCGATCTCACGAGAGAACAGGGCGAGGTTGTCGCGGCCAGAAATCAGGAGGCGATGCATTTGCTTGGTTCTATCGTTATTCAATGACGCCACAATACCAAAACGCAGCAACAGCGTTTGAATCTGTCGAAGCATGAGATGGTTACGTGCCATCAGATTAATCCGCAGCAGGCTGCGACCAGATTTTTCAACCGCTCCATCACCTTCAAACAGGCCACGCAAGAAAGCGGCGGCCACGTTGCGAGGTGAGCGCAAGATTGCTTCAGGTATCTGCCGTTGTGCCGAACGCCCTGACAATCCCAAAGCCTGGATGAACGAGATGATATGCTGACTTACCACCTGCATTTGAAGGAATGGCTTCTTGCCGTAGCCGACAGGTTCCTTCTCGAAGATATGCAAGCGACAGGTTGGGAAGACGCGCCGCCACGACTGGATGAAGTACTCGGCAAAGTCGCCGGGGGTATTGGTAAACTCAATCTTCTGATCGCGAAACGTTCCCTCAGCCAGCAGTGCTCCCAGTATGAAAGCCAGATCCTCGTCCAACGTCTCTGGGAGCGTGTGCTGCTTCGTACGAGATTTTTGGAGAACGGGGGGATAGAACGGATGCAGGTCAACGGGCCGCTCCGGCCACAGGTTGGTGCTTCGATCCAGGACGACATAGTCGCCAACAGCTAATTGGGCAATCGTCTTCCACGTGAGTGTGATGCGCCCATCAGAATCGTGAGGCACTGCCACCAGCAGAGGATGGTTTGCCGTACCTGTGACTTCATATCCTCGCTGCGTCAGCACGCGCCATGTCGGGAACGCGCCGCAATCCCACCACTTGCTGGCCGTATTGGTTTTCCCATCTTTTGACAGGACGCGCACAGAAACATCTTCGACGCCAGGCTGCGAGATCTGACCGATCGGCACCAGCCCTTTGTCAGTGACGACGAGTGTGTCTCCCGTTACACAATACCGCATCGCGGCAGGCGGGTCATCATCTTGCGAACCGAAGTTCCCCTGCCCCAGCACAAGAGGATAACGCATTGACCAGGGCTGTGCCATGCGCACCAGGGAGTCATAAACAGCCGCGTCTCCATGAGGATGATAACTCTTCAAAACCTCGCCCACCGTACCCGCGCACTTGCGAAACGCCTTGGTTGATTGTAAGCCCATCTGATCCATCGCATATAACACGCGCCGGTGCACCGGCTTCAGCCCATCACGCACATCGGGTAGCGCACGGCTCACAATAACGCTCATCGAATAGTCGAGGTACGCACTCGTCATTTCCTCTACAATGCTGACCGTCTTAATATTGCCAGTTTCCATAATTATTCCTCGTCAAAAAAGCCATAAAATAGCGAGATAGCGCATAGTGGATTGAAATGCAGGAGCCAGGAGAGGATTGCACATCATCGAGCCTGCTTACAATATTATATCATATTTGCGCGCTCCCCACAAGAACAAAATTCCTAGAGCTTCTGCCAAAAATCAGGGATTACCCGCGTAGGGGCGGGGGTGGTGTGGATGTAGGGAGGGGATGCTTGCATCGCCCTGCCACGGTGTGCATGCGCGTTGGCCTGGCTCGCATGCGACAAGATGTGGGGCGGGGATGCTTGCATCGCCCTGCCACGGTGCTCTTATCCTAAAGTACTACCGCCGTGATGTAATGCATCTCATAGACTACACCAAATACTCTAGGTTTTAGCAGCGACCTGTGGTATCATTAATGCAATAGCGGTTTTAGAGAGAGCACAACTTGAAAACGATTCCGATTTACAGATCGCCAGATCGCCGTGCATATTTCAAGCCACCGGGGAGGGAGGCAGGCGCTCATGTCGTTTATACTTAATTCCGGACAGTTTTATCTAATCGTTATTGCTATTTTTGCTATTTTTGGTTTTGCGCGAGGTTGGCGCCGCGAGCTTATTTCGATGGCTTTTATCGTTCCTACTGTTCTCTTTTTGTATGTAGGAGGTGGAGACGGCCTGGCAGGCTTTTTCCTGCAGCGCATCCCCCTTGGCACGAATTTCCTCACCTCTGGCGCAGTCGGCCCCAATACTCTCCCACGTGCTCCAGGCCCTAATCAGGTACTTGTAGTGTCAATTATTACCCTGATTGTGGCCATAGTCCTGGGATTCCTGGTTGGCAACAGGGCTTTTAAGCCCACCGGCACACCCACGGAACGTTTTGTAGGTATCATTCCCGGCCTGGTTGAAGGCGTTGCTATCGTCGCCATGATCGGCCGTCTCTTTGCCAGTAACCCCCAGATTACAGTCGGTACGGCTACCCCCAACCCGAACAACCTTGGGAACGGTTTCCTGGTGATCTTTCTGATCGCCGTTGCAGCGCTTATCATTGGCCTGCTAGCAGGGAGAGTTGGTAAAGGTAGTAAAAAATAAGGGTCTCCACCCTTGCAGGGGGCATGTCTCCGTAGGGGCGAGGGAGGTGAGGAGCGGCGGGGAGGGCCTTTATGGTCGCCCGCGTAGCCCTTTAAAGAATGTAGACCCAAAAATAGTAGTAGCGGGAAATAAGAGTTTACACTATAGCTTACAAGCCGAGGTGAATCGATGAGCACTAATGCCCCCCAGGTCCAACGGCCGCAAGATGATCCTTTCTGGATTCCCAGGCGCGTGCATGGCGGTTTGCGCCATCTGCGCCGTGTCGGTCGCGGGAAAAACAGACAGTACCGCTTCCAGGGACAGGTGGAGGGCGAGGTCGTCAAACTGGTCATACGCCGCCATAAATTCTTTCTCATCACCCCGGCTTTACCATTGATTGCCTCGATTCTTGCCTTCATTGGCGTAGTCGCGCTCGGCAGCCTGTACCCTGCTGCGGGCGCGTTCTGGACTTTCTTAGAACTGGTCGCAGGTGTTGCTATCCTCCTTACAGCTATCTATTTCATTTATAAGGATCTGATACTCTGGTGGTTGGAGACCAACATTATCACCAATAAACGCGTCCTCGAATGGAAAGGCCTGGTGACCCCGAGTCGCCAGGAGGTGCCTCTGGAAAATGTGCAACAGGTGGCCGTTGACCAGCCGAGCTTATTGAGTATGATACTGTCCTACGGTGACGTGCACCTTTACCTGGCGGGTGGCAAAGGGCTGACCATGAAGCAAATACCCAACCCCAAAAAGGTGAGGGATTCCCTCCAGCAGATTACCGTTCAGGCCAGAGAAGCGAAAGCGTCTGCGAAGCCCCAGATACCTCCTGATCTGGACTGGCGTGGAGTGCTTGCAATCCTGGCAAAGGGCGATGAAGTGCCAAAGCTGCCGGACCCCGATAAGAAATATGCCCATCTCCAGCGACCCGGCGACATTCGTCGCCCCTTGCGCACCTTTGGCGGCCCTCTGCGTATCCCCTGTGATGTGCACTATACCGCAGACGAAGAAACTGTCATGTACGTTCAGCGCTCCAAATACATACTTGCTCTGAGGCTTATCTTGCCCATCCTGGTGCTTCTGGCTACGATTGTAGTCTCCTTGTATTTCCCCCACCTGCTCCTTTATACCGCCCTCGCCATTCTAGCTATCTTGCTTTGGATTGGACTGACCATCATCAATTATGTCGATGACGTCTTCATTTTCACCAATAAACGCATCATCGACATCGAACGCAAATTCATCTTCTTCTATGAGGAGCATGATCAAACAGAGTACTCGAAAATCAAGGATATACTGGTGAATGTGGGCAATCCCCTTTTTCTCTCCCTCGATGTCGGTACCGTCAAAGTCGAGACACCTGGCACCAGCCCGGATATTATCTTGTCGTTCGTCGATCATCCTTTCTCCCTGCAAGATATGATCTATGCCATCAAGGGCTTCAAGGAGAAGGTAGACAAGATCGAGGGAACAAATAAACGCAAGGAAGAACTGAATACCTGGTTTGGTACAGTTCTGAATACCATGGAGAAAACGGTGCTGGGCAGGGGCGTGCCAAATTTACAGAAACTGGATTTGTTCGCAGCAGCACAACGAGCGCGCGAATTTGGCATGAAAGTTGTACCCGTAGGCGAAGACGCCTCTTACCCCAACATAGAGTCTGGACTGATCGTTGCCCAGAATCCTTTGCCCGGTACGCTCATGCACGTTGAATCTAACAACCCCGAAGAAAGGCCGCTGATCCAGGTCATTTTGAGTAAACGCCCATAACTACCTTACCCCATAGGCATCAAGCTAAGAAAAGCCCATCAAATTCTGTAGGGGCGAGGGTGGATGATGTGGGGAAGGGAGGGCCTTTATGGTCGCCCGCGTCCTGTTTCCTTTGCTCACCTGTGGGGCAACGCGATCACACCACTACCGGGCGACCACCTACGATGGATGTGCGATGACTTGTCCTCGCCCTGCCGTCTTGCTATCTCACCCCGGTACGTGCCAGCAACGCGATGCATTCAATATGGTACGTCTGTGGAAACATATCAACCGGCTGCGCAGCAACCAGCCGGTAGCGTCCACTCGCAGTGAGCGATGCAATGTCACGCGCCAGCGTGCTCGGGTCACACGAGACATAGCAAATTGACCGTGGCGCGATCGATTGTAACGCCTGCAATGCTTTCGGATGGCACCCGGCGCGCGGCGGATCAACCAGCGCCAGGTCAATGCGCTCCCGTCGATAGTACAACTGCCCCAGCAGCCTCTCTAATGTTCCCTCCAGCGTGGTAATATTGGCCTGGTTGTTCAGCGTCGCATTAGCGCGCGCATCCATCACCGCGCTCGGCTGTGACTCAATCGCGATCACTCGCGCATTGCACGGCGACAGGAACGCCGAGAAGAGTCCCACGCCGCTATACCCATCCAGTACAACTTCTGAACGCTGCGGCTCCAGCATCGCCAGGGCCCTTTCGGCTAGCACCGGCGTCTGTACCATATTCACCTGGAAGAACGAGTCGGCAGAGATGCGAAAACGACGGCCCAGCACAACATCTGTCAAAAACTCTTGCCCTGCTACTACGCGCCCATAGCGCCCGCCAACACGCTCAATAATCACACCCACAATGCCCGGCGCAGTCGTCATCAGTTCCTGGGCCAGTTGCTGTGGGTTTTCAATCACCGAACCAGGCCGTGCATGTATACTCAGCAATGTAGGAACCGCTTTTATTGATGAGGTTGACGAGTCAGGAGCGCTGACTTGACCTATAGCGCCCCGAATCGTGAAGCCTTGAATCATCTCGGGCAAGGACTCGTCAAAATATTGCTTAAGCTTGCCTCGCACGCGCTGGTACACCATCTCCAGGGCTGGATGTAATAACTCACAGCTCTCGAGGTCCTGTATCTCGTGACTCTCTGTCAGCTTAAAGCCCACCTCTCCGGCAGGGCCTACTGAAAACAGCGCAATGTTACGATAGTGCCAGGGTGAGACACCGCTGGGCATACCAATGGTGGGATGTACAATCGCATCGGACTGCTTACCGATACGTACCAGGAGTTGCCGCACGATATGCGCTTTCCAGGTTAGTTGTGCTGGATACGCTATGTGTTGCCACTGGCAGCCGCTGTCTGTAAGCAAGGGGTATTGCGGCTCGACCCGCTCAGGCGCAGGACGCAGCATCTCTAACAATTCAGCGCGTGCATGTCCCCGCCGTTCTTCAACAATCTCCACACGTACACGTTCTCCAGGAATTCCTCCAGGCACAAATAGTACTCGTCCCTCGTATCGGCCTACGGCATCTCCTCCGTAGGCAAGATCTGTTAATTCAACTTCGATGCTCATGTTCACCTCGGCGGCCACTTGACGAAACTTCCGTATCGCTTGTGCCGTCCCATCTTTCCAACATATTTTGCGTCCGTTCAAGTAAGTAATGTGGATGAGAGTTAAACGTCCTCAACACTACTGATCCGACCGGATGAGTGCGCAGCACTAGCACGCAGTGCGTTTCCGGTCGGAATAAGATCCTTTTTACCTCTTCCCTTTTACTTTCGTCTGAACTGACAAATGACACCATTATAACGTCAGTGGTTGCTTGGGCTGGCTATAGAGCCGTGTTCCGAAACGGCTTAGCAAAACTGCTCCAAGCCCTAACAACCCTGCTCCAACACTGATCAGCCAGCCAATGTAGGGCAGTGATCCTAACAGTTCCAGCGCTGCCAGTCCTACCACTACCTGCATCAGGCGCGTATTATGCTGTGGAGCTACCGCGCGTATAATATGCTCTCCAACAATCCAACCTATCGCTACGGTTCCTAAAGCCCATGCTGCAACGAGTCCGAGTACTAGTATAATTGCCAGCGGAATTGGCAGAATAAGCGCTATTAATATAACGAGCACCGCGGGAGCCAGTAAAACGCTTAAAAGTCCGATTATTATACTGCGCCGCTTTTTCGTCGCCGCCGTTGTGCGTACAAACATCACATGCTCCGGCAGCAGCTTGATCAGTATCATGCCCAGGGCCACCCATGCCAGGATCGGCCACAATGGAAAACTGAACTCACCTATCCCGCTGAACCACCAGAAATGCCTGGTATGATCTATAATTGAGCCTTCAAGTAGTGTATCTTTCTCCCTCTGCACACTGCCTCCATACAAGTCGACATTACCATGTACCTGGGAGCCATTTCGCAACACAACATTACCGCCATACAGCCGGATATCACCATTGACATCTCCACCGATGATCACGCTGCCGCCAAAATCGGTTACGTTCCCTCGTATTTCACCCTCGATTTTAACCGTCCCTCCAAACGAGGTGAGATCACCGCACAACACCTCGCCTGGGCCTATGACAACTGTGCCTCCAAAGGATGGACCTTGACCCTTATTTGTACACGCACCCCCGCTGTCGTAGTTGTCGGCGGCCTGCGCCGTAGGTGACACCCATCCAGGTATCCCGCCGATACCGCTCGTCATTAACGTCGCAATCAGCAACAGTCCGGCCAGTGCAAGCAAGAGCCATAGTAATCGCCTGGCTTTTTGCATACTGGACCTCCCTAACATGATCACCCATCCGGCCACGGCTCTCGCTATTACGCTTCCCGTGGATAACGCATCAAGCCAAGCCACATCCCCATCATGACCACCAGAACCAGGGCTACCCCCGGCAGCAGCCAGTTATCGCGGGTAACTAGCGCTAATCCTGCTTGTAGATACTGCGCAAGTATAACTAATGCGGCTATACCACCACTCAACAATGCGAGAGCTTTCACCATCAGGGCGGTTTGGAAAACGAATAAGGCAAGCAAAGAGAATGAAATCAACCCTATGGTTAAATAAGCAAGCGCAGCAAACTTGGGGTTAAAAATGCGCAAACGCGCGACACGCGACTGCCCCTGCGCACGCAGGTCTTCAAGCTGCTGGGTGATGCGCATCTGTCGCTCTACTGCCCGCATAATGCGATCGGTTGATATGCTGGAATACAGATGAGTACCGGGTGTGCGTAGCAGGCTATCCAGGCGTTGTTGACGCCGCTCATGAACGCGGCAGCCGGCACATTGCCTTAGATGCTCATATAGTGTCGAATCCTTCAGCCGTGCAAGATCAGTATCACGCTGAGCGGTTAGCCATTCTTTAGCGTCGCGGCAGCGCATCGATCTGCTCCTCCTCATTCTGCTTGTTGTCTTTGATATAGCGCGCCAGCAACTCACGGGCACGATGCAAGCGTGCTTTAACCAGTGCTGGTGTCAGGTTTAGCGCCGTCCCTATTTCTTCATATGATAAATCATACCAGTAGCGCAGCACGATCACGGCGCGATACTTGCTTGGTAATCGTTGCAAATATGCCTGGATCTCGTCTTGCTGCTCCCCTTCCAGCGCCGATTGCTCGGGCCCCACTCCCAGGTCGGCAATCCATTCCAGGAAAGGCACATCTTCCAGCGGCAGCGCCAGGAAACGTCTCCGCCGCAGTTGGTCAATTGCCAGGTGCGAAGCAATCGACAGTAGCCAGGTGCTGAATTTGTGCGCAGATTTGTATGTGGCAAGCTGTGTATAGGCTCGTACAAATACTTCCTGTGTCACATCTTCCGCTTCCGTCGCATTACTCAGCATACGGTATGCAAGATTCTGCACAGCATCTTTATATCGCTCGACGAGCACTGCAAAGGCATCTTGTTCTCCAGCAAGCACCAGCTCGACAAGCTCTGCATCGCTCAACGCCTCCACAATAGCCTCTCGCGCATATTCACTGGATAGACTCTGTCCCCCCACTGTAACTGTACCATCAACGGAACGCCCTCTACTCATCGCCGGAGACGACACTCCGCTAGCTTTCCTGCGTCGTGTTCTCCTCTCCGTTTTCGGCAGAGATCCGATAACTCCCAGCGTACCTGAAGCTCCTAGTGTCGATTCCATAAATTTTCACCGCTTGCTATCTTTTTCTCATTCAGAACTTTTACAGAAAAAAAGGTCTTCCATGCTATTTACGAGCGGTGCCTAAAAAAGTTGTAATCTCCTGAAGGCAGTGTAACACGAGTGAACACAGGTGACAAGGGGCCAGTACTTCAGGCATTCGTTTCCAAGGCATATGGTTCATGATGAAAGAAGATTCATAAAGGAACCATTCGCCTGGTGAAACTTTTCTCCCATTCTTGGGTGCATGAATTGTTTGTAGGTAAACAACCAAACGGGAGCGGGTGGCAAAAACGAAACGGATAGGCCGTAGGGGCCTCAGCGACGTCTGGAGCGGGGAGCAAGAAAGATACGGGGTATCTTTACAAGCCCTCGGAGAGTCGAGCGCGTATCAATACTCCGTGCCCATCGCCGATTATGCTGATTAACAAAATAACCCAGACACCTGTAGGTGCCGATTTATGACTCTGTTGGGAAATTATGTAAAGATGTCTGGACATCAAGTTACCTCCTGGTGCTGCAAGCGAGCGAATGGTGATTTCGCGCGCACAGGACGGGTGGGTTTGCCAAGGGATTGCGCATGCAG
>WNEZ01009004.1_pt1 | contig 11049 bp, 10 predicted proteins | sample 5400521 | NCBI WGS metagenome assembly WNEZ01 (sample SAMN13153339, study PRJNA577476) | soil metagenome | isolation source: 120 cm saprolite under Douglas fir tree site 2 hole 1 replicate 1 | place: USA:California | collected 2015-04-18
AAGGTAGTGACGAGAATGATGCCGGATGGATCACGATGTTGCGGAGTGTTGCCGGTTGGATTCCGGCGAGCATCTACTTCTTCTTGCTCTTGGCAGGCATCATCTGGTAGGCGTCATCCTGAGCGCAGCCGTTCTTCAGGCGGAGAGAAGGATCTCGCGCGCATCGCACCGGATTCCTGGGCAGAATGGCACTGCTGCCGAACGATGCATAATCGGTGAGACAGTGCCGCGGAAGGCTGGACAGCCAGCCTCTCCGCGAACGTCGCGCGCGTGCAAAACTAAACTTGCGATTTACGACATGGGCTCGATGCTGTCGACACGGATCGTGTTGGTATTCATGTCGAGTTTGCCGGTCACCTTCACCTGCTTGCCCATAAACTGTTTGGCCTTGGAAACGTCATCGATCTGGTAACTGGTTTTCGTTACCGGATCCTTCAGGACGACTTTTCCATTTTCTTTCACGATGCGCCCGGTGAAAGCCTGCGCGTCCTTCGTCGCATCGGGGCCAGCCGCAGGCATCTGTGGCTCATTCTGACGCGGATTCGCAGCCGGCTCGTTCGGTTCCTGCTGCGGACGCGCCGTAGGCTCCTGAGGAGTCTCGGCAGGGGTCTGCTGCTGTGGCGGCGCCGTGGCGGCCGGGTCCTGAGAACTGGGCTCCTGCGCATTCGCCGACCCTCCTAGGACGAGCACGCCCAAAATCAGCCCTGCTGCCAATGACAGGCGAACAATAAAATCCTTCATTACTCACCTCCAAAAAAGTTGGTGGCGTCCCCATAACTCTTGCACGGAGACTGCCAAAGTAGACGAGCTTTCGCTTCAATGCAGTTGCAGTCGACGTTCCGACATCCTCCAGTCTGCGCTACGGCAGTTTTGCTTAAGTCCCGAAATTCTTGCCTCAATGGGTCGGCAAGACTCGCGCCAGCCGCCCGCATAGGCCGACTAAGGGGCTGTTTCGAAGTAAGGATTTCCTTAGATTTGCGGTACAGGATTTACCCTAGTTTTATCGCCCGGGAATTTGGCTATCGTCAAGACTCGCTCCACAAGACGCCGCCGCTTCGGAGTCTTCAGCAATTGGGCATCCGCACTCCGCGAATTTCGGAGAGTTATTTCCCGGTAATTGAATAGACAGTCTGGGCCGCACACAGACCTGGAGATCGGACAATGCCAGTGCACACCCCCGCCGCCTACGGCATGTACTCTCACGAGACCCCATTGAATGAAGTCGTGCGCGCCCTTAATCAGGCGGGATTCGGAAACGAAAATATCTGCCTCATGCTTGCCCCCACGCATCCCATTGCGACCATCGTGCGCGAAGCCAGCTTTCTGGAGGAACGCGCAGCCAGTGCGGTTACCGCCGGCCTGATTGGTTGGCTGTCGGAATTCGGCGCGGTCGTGATTCCCACGGTTGGATTTTTCATTCGCTCCCAGGAATTTTTCCAGGCTCTGGTCGTAGCCAAGGACTCAGCTCTGTGCGGTAACTCTAGTAATCTCGCAGGTCTGGGCTTTTCTCCAAACGATGCCGAACGATACGACAGTCAGCTGCGTAAGTTGGGCGTGATGGTCTACGTGTCGTGTCCCGAGAAGACGACGACGACTTGGGCCATTGAGCTGCTGCGCCAGACTGGAGCCCGGGAAGCCGCGATGCTGGAGCGAGCCGCTGCGATGGAAGCCGTGGCGTAGCGGTACCCATTGGGAAAACACTCTAGGAGTTGAGGTCGTCGTTTCGCTTTAGCGGTTGATCTGTCTCTGATTCCCAATCGAGTTCGAGATCCCGCCGTTTTCCATAACGGAAAGCGCAGCCCACGCCCACCGTCATCACGCCGAGCGGCGGAACCAGCAGAATCAGTATGGCGCGGCTCAGTGCGCGCTGTCCCTCTTTGGGCGCACCTTTGGCGGCTGCGTAACACATCGAGCAGCCTTGCGACATTGCGGGAGCTGTCCACAGACCGAGCAGCAGAATCAGCACCGCCACGGAACGCATTGCAGCTGCACGCCTCATTGGCCCGTCCACTTAACCCCAAGGTCGTGTACTCGCCCGGCGTCAGGGAAGAAGAAGAAATACATGATGATGAAGCAGGCGACCACGGAAGCCATCAGCATCCAGCGCATCAAGGCCTTCTCAAACTTCAAGTGCATGAAGTAGCCGATGATCAGCGCCGACTTGATCACGGAAAGAATGATCAGCACTTCCAGCATGCGCATCGGCGCGAATACCTGTCGATAGCCGAGCACTACTTCGACTGCCGTCAGAAATAGCAGGGCACCCCACACCCAGAAGTATGTGACTTTGTTGTCGCTATGCGTTGCGGGTGCCAATCCGTGGCCACGCTCGCTCTACGTGATCTTGGTCGACATCAGATAGACCAGCGGGAAGATGAACATCCACACCAGGTCAACAAAGTGCCAGTAGAGCCCTGACACCTCGACATCATGCGCGTCGTAATCTTTCGGCTTCAAATACAGAATCACCACCGCGACAATCAATCCGAGCAGCAACGCGTGGATGCCGTAGTGGAACACATTATCCGACGGGATCAGCAAGTACCCCACAATCCACAGCACGCCCAGAACCGGCAGGAACCACTTGCGAAACGCCACTACGCCCAGGTAGATCACGCCGATCGTGACGTGCAGCATGTGCATGGCGGTAAGCCCGAAGAACGTCGCCGGAAACTGCGGCACGTTCTTCGAAATGTCTGCGAGTTCTCCCGTGGCGGCGCTCGCCGACTTGGGAAATCCCGGGATGGTCAGTCCTTCGCCGATCAGCTTGCTCCACTCCATTCCGTGCAGCACGATGAACGCCGTCCCGAACACCATCGTCGCCAGCAACCAGTTGCGCGTCCACGCGCGATCGCCGCGCTGCGCCGCAAACACTGCCATCACCATGGTCAGCGAACTGGAGAGCAGGCAGGCCGTCATGATGGTGGCGTTGGCGATGCTCTCCGCGTGAAACGGCGTGGGCCACGGGATGGTGTAAAGGCGGTTGTAGCTGAAGGCAAACAGCAGCGCCCCGAAGGTCAGCGAGTCCGAGGCCAGGAACAGCCACATCCCCACCTTCTTGGAGTAGGCACCGAACAGCGGGGCTTCGTAAGCGCCCGGAATCCCATGCTGCACTGTGTCATGTTGAAGCGTGGCGTCAGCCATTCCTCAAGTTCCCCTTTCCGTTACCGCGCGAACGCTAAGAGAGCAAAGATGTAAATCCACAAAAATGACATGAAGTGCCAATACCAAGCCGTGACATCGATGACGATCCGCCGCGCCTCGATCGGCTTGCGGAGCAGGGAAGTGATCGCTGCCCACAACAAGGCAATGATTCCGCCGGCCAAGTGAACCCCGTGCGTCGCCGTCAACAGAAATACAAACGAACTGTTCGGATTCGTGTTGATGTAAAAGCCGCCATTGTGGAGCTCGCCCCAGGCCAGCCACTGACCAAGAAGAAAACCAAGTCCGAGAACTACCGTGATCCCAAGCCAGGGAAAACGCTTCTCGTCGCCGAGCGAGATCCCCGGAATCGCCTTCACTGGCGCCAAGGCAGCCTGGCGTGCGGCATCCCGCCGTGCCGCTTCTATCGTGATGCTGCTGAGCACTAGAAGGACTGTGTTGATAGCGAGCAGCAGGAATGGCAGGCGAACCTCGCCCCAATCACGCACATAATTGCGGCTTGCGTCATCAAAAGTTGGCAGGCCCTGGCGCACCACGTAAGCGCTGGTCAGAGAAATAAAAACCATGCAGACGGTTGCGATGGCACAGATCAGTCCCAGTCGTGCCCGCCGCAAACGCGCGCCGTAGTTCGGAGAACCGCTGCTGCTGCCGTCATCGCCTCCGCCCCTCGGTGGAACAGGCGGAGCCCCGCCTCGCCCCAGCTGGGCGCTGCCGATCGGAGCGCTTGGAGTATAAGTCGCCATGAGCACTTAGTGCGTCAGTGGGCCGAAACAGTTGCCGGATCGTTCTGCATGACAAAATCACGAGGCGCGCCGGGCACACCGTACTCGTATGGACCATGATGGACAACCGGCGTAACCCCGCCGAAATTGTCGTGCGGCGGCGGCGTTGCGGTGGTCCACTCCAGCGTCGTCGCTTCCCACGGATTGTCGCTGGCCTTCGGTCCCTTGAACATGCTCCAGAACAGATTGATCACAAAAATGAGCTGCGCGCTGATTGTGATGATCGCGGCAACCGTAATGAAGGTCTGCAAGGGAATCAGCTTCGCCTGGTAAGCAACCTCGGTGAACTGCGAGTAGCGCCGCGTCTGTCCGGCCATGCCGAGATAGTGCATCGGCATAAAGATGGCGTACGTCCCGGCCAGCGTAATGAAGAAGTGGATCCGTCCCAGAGTCTCGTTCATCATCCGCCCAAACATTTTGGGGAACCAGTAATAAGTAGCCGCAAAGATACCAAAGATCGCGGCCACGCCCATGATCAGGTGGAAGTGCCCCACGACGAAATAAGTATCGTGTAGCTGGATGTCGAGCACCGGCTGCGCCAGAAACGGTCCGCTCAGCCCGCCAGAGACGAACAGAGAAACGAAGCCGATCGCGTACAGCATCGGCGTGTGGAACCGGATGCGCCCCTTATACAACGTGCCCAGCCAATTGAAGGTCTTGATAGCCGAAGGCACGCCGATGCACATGGTCAGAATCGAGAAGGCAAAAGCCGAGTATGGGCTCATGCCGCTCATGAACATGTGGTGGCCCCACACCATAAATCCTAAGAATCCAATGGACAACATCGCGTACACCATCGCCTTGTAACCGAAGATCGGCTTTCGTGAGAACGTGGAGAGGACCTGCGAAGCCACGCCCATCCCTGGCAGAATAGCGATGTAAACCTCAGGATGTCCGAAGAACCAGAACAGATGCTGCCACAGCAGAGGCGATCCGCCCTTGTGGCCCAGGACCTGCCCGTTCACCACGACCAGCGGAACATAGAAGCTGGTGCCCAGGTTGCGGTCCATCAGCAGCAGGATCCCCGCCGACAACAGCACACCGAACGCCAGCAGCCCCAGAATCGCCGTGATGAACCACGACCACACGGTCAGCGGCATGCGCATCATGGTCATGCCCTTGGCGCGCAGGTCGAGTGTGGTAGTGATGAAGTTCAACGCTCCCATCAGCGACGCGATGCAGAAAATTGCGATGCTCGTGATCCAGAGATCGGCGCCGAGTCCCTCGCCCGGACCGGCCGACTGCAGCGCGCTCAGTGGCGGATAACCCGTCCAGCCATGAAGCGGCGCTCCCCCTTGCACGAAAAACGCCGCGAGAATTACCACGAAGCCGACGAAGGTCGTCCAGAACGAAAGCATGTTCAGGACCGGAAACGCCATGTCGGGCGCGCCGATCTGAATCGGTAGAACGTAATTTCCGAACCCACCCTGCGGCGCCGTGGTCAGCACGAAGAACACCATGATGGTGCCGTGCATGGTCAGCAGGCTGAGATAAGTCTCCGGCTTGATCTCACCCACCAGGGGCAGGCTCGCTCCCGGCCAGATCATGTGGATGCGCATCAACAGCGAGAGAAACATCCCCACAAACACCGCCGTAAGCGCGAGGAAGAAATACTGGATGCCAATTACTTTGTGATCGAGGCTGAAAATGTACTTGCGAATGAAACCCTGAGGGGCCGAATGAGCGTGCGCGTCCTGGGCAACCATTTATTGTTTCTCCGCCTCCCGTGCCGCCAGCCACTTGTCGAAATCTTCCTGGCTGACGACGTGTACCATGCCGTGCATCTTGTAGTGACCCAGGCCGCAGAGTTCGGCGCAGGCAATTTCGTAGTCGCCAATGGCGGTCGGTCGCATGTGCAGATGAATGTTCAGTCCCGGCACTGCATCCTGCTTGAATCGCAGGTTCGGAACAAAGAAGCTGTGAATCACGTCCACCGCGCGCAGGCTGAGATCAATCTCGCGGTTCACCGGCACATACATCGTTCCGGTAACAATGTCATCTTTCGCCGCAGGATCTGAACTGCTGAGCCCGACCGCCGCCTCGCCGCCTGCGGAAGGATCCATCAGCTTCGGGCTGGTCGCCCCGTATTTTCCATCCGGACCGGGGTAGCGGAAGTACCAGGCAAACTGCATGCCCGTGACCTCGACTTGCACCGCGCCCCCTTCCGCCGGATCAAAGCGTTCATGCGCCCACACCGTGCTGCCCATCAGGTTCAACCCGATGAACAGGGCAGCCGTCAGCACTGTCCACATCAGCTCAAGGGTCGTATTGCCGTGAGAATAGTCCGCCGCCGGAGCCGAAGCGCGCTCACGGTATTTCCAGGCCAGGTAGCCAAGTCCGAGTTGCGCGGCCAGGAATACTACGCCCATCAGCACGTAGGTGAGGTCGAATTGGCGGTCGATGAAACCCGCCGACGCGGCGGCCCCAACGGGAAGCCACCAGGTTTTGGCGACGAAGAAATACGTGCTGACTAAGGTGATCAGCCAGATGACCGCGAGTAACGCGAGGCCCATTCCCGACCCTCCCGGGTTATTGCAGGATTTCCCCAGCGCCGCAGCTTCGCCCCACAGCGAGAGCAGCAGTCGGCGGCGAGTTTAACACAGCCATGCGACAGAATGGCAAGCGAGCTGTGGAAGAAAAGAAAAATCGGACCACGGATTTCACCGATTCCCACGGATAGAACAAAATCGAGGAATTGAAGAAGCTATTTCGCCGGGTTATCCGTGTGAATCCGCGCAAATCCGTGGCCAAGTCTTATTTTTCACTCCACTCCGGAACGCGGCCAGGAGTCCAAGGCGCTCCCGCCGCTTCCATATCTCTTTCCACTTTCACAAGGTCGACCTCAACCAACGTACGAAGCTTGGCGAGTTGATCTGCGAACTCCGCGGCCGCAATGTTGTAGTTGTCCACGTGCGACTGAGTCGGCTTGGCGAGAGCAAAGCGTTCGCCTTCCATGATGTTTGTCACGCGGTCATTGATTGAAGATGGCACCGGTTCGTTGCGTTTCTGCAGTTCTTTATCGCCGCGCAACGCCCGCAGAATCTCACGATTCCGTGCCTCGATCGAGTCCGCCAGCGCACCCAGTTGTTTCTCCACAGCCGGAGTCTCCCGCAGAGCATCCCGAATGGCCTTGATCCGCGACTCCACATCGTCGGCCGTGTGTATTCCCCCCGAAACCGCCCGGTACAACCGGGCAACCTTACGGTGGAACTCCTCTTGCGCCGCCCGGTCTGCGGGATTCAGTGACGACGCCCCGTCCGCAACAACCTTGAACGACTGCGGACTGGCCAGTTCCGTGACTACTCCGCTCACCTTCTGAAACATGCGCACCGAATAGTTACCCGCGAGAATTAACGGCCCCTGCCCAGTGGCCGGCGGAAAATCCTCGTCACCCTCGTCAGAATGCTCGCGCAAAGCGGGCGTCGGATAACGCAGATCCCAAGCGGCGCGTTGGAAGCCATTCTCCGTGGTGCCGTTGACGCGACGGATAGGCGTGCCCCTCTCGTCGTAAACCACGAAATAGAGCTCGGGCTTGGCCTCTTCGGCTTCCTGACGCAGCTGGTCACTCGTAGGGTAGGGAAGCGTCTGGCTTTTCTTCGCCGCCTCTTTCTCCGCGTCCTGCCGCTTCTCTTTCTTAGTCTTCAGCTTGTCTTTCAGGAACGCCGTAAAGACTGCGCCATAAGGCGGATTGTCCGCCGTGTAAAACGCATCTCCCTGAAAAGCTTTTTTCGGTCCGCCCAGAGGGTGTCGCTCGATATACAACAGCGCATCCTTCACCGGAAAGAGCGCTGCCGGCTGTTCCACCGATTCAGGCTTGATCTGCCGCAGTGGCGTGATGTTGTCCAGCACATAAAAGCCTCGCCCGAATGTAGCAATGACAAGGTCGTTCTCCCGCGCCTGCATCACCATGTCGCGCACTGCGATGGTCGGCATCCCGCCTTTAAGCCGCACCCAGTGCTGGCCGCCATCGATGGTGAAGTAAGCCCCCAACTCCGTACCCGCGAAGAGCAAATTCGCATTCACCGGATCTTCCACGAACGCCAGCACTGGACCATTTTCCGGCAAATCGCCTGCGATCGAAGTCCACGTCTTGCCCGCATCCGTGGACTTCAAAACGTAAGGCTTGAAGTCTTCATTCTTGTGATTGTCGAACGCCGCGTAAACCAGATTCACATCGTGATTCGAAGCAGCCAGCCGGCTGACGTAGGTCATCTCCGGCACGCCGGGAAACTTCTCGTACTTGGTCCAGCTCTGACCACCATCGCCCGTGACCTGAATCAGCCCGTCATCCGTCCCGACGTAGATCATTCCTTCTTTCTTCGGCGACTCCGCGAGCGCGACGATGTTTCCGTAGAACGACGTCGATGCATTCTTAGCCACGGCATCGGCGCCCCACACTTTGCCCATCACCGGCAGCTTGTTGCGATCGATCTGCCGCGTAAGGTCACCGCTGACGGCCTTCCAGGTGTCACCGCGGTCGTCGCTGCGAAACAGCTTGTTCGCCGCGAAGTAAGGCCGCGTATGCGAATGTGGACTGATAATCAGCGGCGAGTCCCAGTTCCACCGCAGCGGAGGCTCACCCTTCCCCTCCAGCGGCTGTAGCACGAGTTCCTGGCCCGTCGGCTTGTCATAGCGAACCAGCACCCCGTACTGCGATTCCGAATAGATCGTGTTCGAATCCACGGGATCAACTTGCGAGCGGAATCCATCGCCGCCGGTGGTCACGAACCAGTCGGAATTCACAATGCCGTTGACGTTGCGAGTGCGCGAAGGTCCGCACCAGGAAAAATAATCCTGTGTCCCCCCGCACACGTTGTAGAAGGGAAGAGCGTTGTCGACCGCCACGTCGTAGAACTGGACGGTAGGCACGTTGGCCTTGAACTCCCAGGTCTTCGAATCATCGTAGGTCTCAGCCACTCCGCCATCCGAGCCGAGAATCCAGTGCTTCGTATTCTCCGGATCGATCCAGATCGCGTGATTGTCCCCGTGGTGATTCGTCTCCTCGACCTTGTGCAGCGTCTTGCCGCCATCGAGCGACTCGCGCAGGTAAACGCTCATCACAAAGATGCGGTCCACATTCCTTGGATCAGCCACGACGCGCGCGTAGTACATCGCGCCCTGATCAAATTCGTTGCGCCGCTCCCAGGTCGCGCCTTTATCGCTCGATCGAAAGATGCCGCCCTTGCCATCCGCAGCTTCAATCGTGGCGTAGACGACGCTGGGATCAGCCGGCGAGACCGAGAGCCCGATGCGCCCCATATCCACCGAGGGCAGCCCGTTCTTCAGCTTGCTCCAGTTCGCGCCCGCATCCGTGGATTTGTAGATCGCGCTTTCCGGCCCACCGTCAATCAGCGTGAAGACGTGCCGCCGCCGCTGGTATGCAGCCGCATAAACAATGTCTGGATTCGAAGGATCAAGCGCGACATCAACGACGCCCGTGTTCTCGCTGATGCTGAGCACCGCCTTCCAGTTCTTGCCGCCGTCGGTCGACTTATAAAGACCGCGATCACCGCCCGGCCCCCACAGCGGACCTTCCGCCGCCACGTACACAACTTTGGAATCCCGCGGATCGACGACCACGCGTCCAATATGCTCCGACTTCTTGAGCCCGACATTCTGCCAGTTCTTGCCCCCATCGTCCGAGCGGTAAATTCCATCGCCGTAAGCCACGCTGCGCTGGCTGTTGCTCTCGCCCGTCCCCACCCACACCACCGACGAATCATTCGGATCCAGCGTGACCCAACCAATCGAATAAGATCCTTCGCCGTCGAACACCGGAGTCCAAGTCGTGCCATGGTTGACCGTCTTCCAAACTCCACCGGAAGCAACACCGACGTAGTATTCAGACTCATTCTTCGGATTCACCGCCAGCGACATGACCCGTCCCGAAGCCACCGCCGGGCCAATCAGCCGGAACTTTAGCCCAGAGAAGGTATCCGCGGTCATTCCGCCTTTCTTTTCCTCTTTCGGCTCTTCTTTTTTCTCTTCCTTCTTCTGCTCTTTTTTCGAATCCTTCTTGACCCGCGAGCTAGCGGGAGCAGCCTGCGTCTTCTTCCCGGCGTTCTTGTCTTTGCTCTGGTCTTCATTTTGATTTTGAGCAAAGACAACCAGGCGGGTGAATGCGAATAACACCATGGCGAGAACTGCAACGAAGCGGCGCACTCTCACGGAACACTCCAAATCCAAGGATTTTCCAAAACCGATATGTATACAGCAATCGCCCCCAAGAAAGAAGCGCAGATTAACTCCCCGCCCTCTGCGGCCATTCTCAGCGATCTCTGCGATAAAGCTCTTGACCTTCCGCGCACGATAGAATCACTGCCATGCCCCGAAAGTCCACCAGCCATGGCCACGGCACGCGCTACGTCCAACTGCAGAAGAACTACTGCTTCGCCTGCGGTCAGAACAATCCCGACGGAATGCGCCTCAAGTTCACCATCGACGAGAAGCGCCAGATGACCGTCTGCCGCTTCCGCCTAGACGCCCGCTACACCGGTCCTCCGGGGCACTGCCACGGCGGAATCATCGCCACCATCCTCGACGACGCCATGGGCAAGGTAAACAAGCTTCGCCACGTCGTAGCCCTGACCCGCGAGATGACCGTCGAGTACCTGAAGCCCGTACCCTTGGACAAACCGCTGCGAGTCGAGGGCCGCGAGGTCCAGGTCCGCGGACGAACCCACGTCAACGTAGCCGAGATCGTGAATGCCAAAGGCGAAGTCCTCGCCCGCAGCAAGGGGATATTCATAGCCATCGATCCCGAACGAATGTTCGCCAAGTACGTGGAAAGATAGCGATCATTAGCTCATGTGGGGAAAGCCGCCCTCGGCTGTCCATCCGGGCAAAGCCCGGCTGCTCTTGCTGATAGCTGTCAGCTGACGGCTGATAACGATCCCCGGGGGTACCGCGAATCGTGAACGCGCTGTAAAATAACCACAGGTTCGCTGATACCTGTCAACCGATAGGTGAAAGCTGGCTCCCAGAAAAGAGATTCCCATGTCCCAAAACAACGGCAGTTCAACCTCCCTCCGCCTCAAGACCGGCCTAGCCGAAATGCTAAAGGGCGGCGTAATTATGGACGTGACTAACGCCGAGCAGGCTGTCA
>WNEZ01005551.1_pt1 | contig 11048 bp, 4 predicted proteins | sample 5400521 | NCBI WGS metagenome assembly WNEZ01 (sample SAMN13153339, study PRJNA577476) | soil metagenome | isolation source: 120 cm saprolite under Douglas fir tree site 2 hole 1 replicate 1 | place: USA:California | collected 2015-04-18
AATATCATTATTTTTCTCTAGAATATCATTATTTTCGCTTGACAAGCCTTCTAAGCAGGGCTATATATCGGCGCTAGTAGAAAAGCATTAGGCGGTTTTTCGGGGTTGTGGGTCCTTATCTCAATCGGGTGGGTTGAGTTCGGCAGTTCACAAAAACTAGCGCATTGCCGTCATTTCCGCGCATCCGCGCATGTTCGCGTGAACTAATTCTTCGAGGTGGTGAACAAATGAAGAAGCACGCAAGCTTTAGTTTCAACGCGACGGTCAACTTCAGTTTGTTTCTCGCGCTTTCCTGCGCTCTGCTGCTCGCGCTCTGCGCGCCCAGCGCGCTGCAAGCGCAAGTCATAACCGCGGCCGTTCGCGGCACGGTGATGGACCCGTCGGGCGCTGTGGTCGCGGGTGCAGACGTTACCATATTGAACGTGGACACTGGCTTCTCGCGTTCCACGAAATCTGGAAGTGACGGAGAGTACAACTTCCCTGACTTGCCGCTTGGCACTTACAAGATCCGCGCCTCTCATTCCGGCTTCAAGGGTTCCGAGCAAACAGGTATCGTGCTTCACGTCAACGACAGCTTGGTCGTGAACGTGTCCATGGCCATGGGCGCAGTGAGCGAGACGGTGACCGTGGAGGCTTCCCCGGTCGCCGTGGAGACCACCAACGGCGAACTGACGGGTTTGGTGGCAGGGCAACAGGTTAGAGAGCTGCCTCTTAACGGTCGCAACTTCATGGAGTTGGTTACCTTGATGCCGGGCGTTGCCGCAGGTGAGGGTTTCAGTTCGCAGGACAAAGGTATTAAGGGAAGTTCGGACCTTTCCATCAGCGGAGGCCCCTCGAACGGTAATCTGTTCCTCGTGGACGGCGGCAATAATAATGATACTGGGTCGAATCGCACGATCCTGGTTTACCCCTCGGTTGATTCGATCGAAGAGTTCAAAATTGAACGCAACAGCTACGGGGCGCAGTTCGGTCTATCCGCCGGAGGGCAGGTTAGCATTGTCACCAAATCAGGGAGTAACGACTTTCATGGCAGCGTCTATTATTTTGGCCGCAACGATAAACTGAACGCTTACGACACCATCCTCAAAGGCAACAGCGGAGGCGTCGTTCCCGCCAAAAACAAGCTTCGCAGGAACGATTTTGGCTACACCGTGGGTGGGCCGGTCAAGAAAGATAGAATCTTCTTCTTCTGGTCGGAGGAATGGAACCGCTCGATCGAAGGGAACGTCCGGACGAACCACGTGCCCACGCTGGCAGAAAGGGCAGGAAACTTCTCTGATATCGCGGGTTGCCCCGCCGCTTCAGGTTTTCCCGCTGCTCCTGGCCTGGTGGATCCAGATCCTACCAACCCGAATCCATTTACAGCCGACCCCTCGACTCCAGGAATCATTGATGTAATACCGGCGGCTCGTATCAGCCCTGTTTCACAAATTCTAATGAAGCAGTATCCAGCGCCCACGAACCCCAATCCATGCTCAACGTTTAATAACTGGACGAAATCCTTGAATGTGCCGACTTACTGGCGGGAAGAGAGCGCCCGCGGCGACATCAATCTGACCAAGTCTCTCACGCTCATGTTAAAGTACACTCGCGATTCCTGGCAGATCGGCCCACCGTCTGCCGGATTCGGATGGGGGGACAATCCCCTTGGAGTAATTGATGAGGGCTGGCAGCAGCCCGGCAGCATCGCCACTGCCAAATTGAGTAAGACTATCGGCACCAAGGCTGTAAACGATTTCCAGTTTAGCTACTCCACGAATACCATTACCATATCCCAAGCCAACCCTTCGCTCGTGAAGCAGCTTAACGACGCGATTCCTACCTTTTTCCCGGTTTCCGGTAAGAAGTTTGGCGACCAGGGGCCAAGTGTTTGGTATTCCGGCTGGGGAAACGCGCACCTTCCGAGCGTTTGGACCATCGCTCCTTGGCAGAACCAGCAAGATCTCAATACCTGGCAAGACGATTTCTCCATCGTCAAGGGACGCCACACTTTGAAGTTCGGCGGCATCGTCAGCAGGAACTTGAAGAACGAGCAAGCTCCGAATACGGAATTTGGCGCCATTAATGGCGGCGTTGTCGGATTCAATGGCTGCAAGACGCTTACTCAGCCGGGTTGCGCTGGTGCCCCGAAAGATGCAAAGGGCAATGGCATTTTCAAGACGGGGTACGACGTGGCGGACAATATCCTCCTGAACATGGCTGTTCCGTGGAGCGAAACTGCCTCGATCTTTGTAAATGACATCCGTTGGCGAAATTACGAGTTCTATGGTGACGACAACTGGCGCGTGAGCCCCCGTCTGACGGTCGAGTTCGGCGCCCGCTGGTCCATGCTACCAAACCCGTATTTTGACGATGACCGCTACACTACGTTCAACCCGTCCGCCTTCAACCCGGCGCTCGGTAACGCTCCTTGCAACGGGTTGCTGTACTCGCCCAACATCGCCAATCCATGCCCCGCAGGTACCGGGGGAGTCGCGGGTCCAAATCGCTCGCTATGGAAAAACAACTGGCACACCATGGCGCCGCGGCTCGGCATAGCCTGGGATCCTACGGGACGGGGTAAGTGGGCGATTCGCGGGGGCACCGGGCAATTCTTCAACCGCGACCGCCTGCATGCGTTGCAGATTGGAGGCTCGAACCCGCCCTTTATTCAGAACTTTACCGATCTGACCGGTAACGGAAGGTTCTTGGACAATACAAATCCAACACCTGCTTGTAATAACGCAGCTGCTCCCTGCTTTGGCACTGGCCTCGGCCTCCCCTCCGCGGGGAATGAAACCAGCAACCAAGTGCCCAACAGTTGGCAATGGAACTTGGCGGTCCAGCGAGAACTTTGGAGAGACACCAGGTTGGAAGTCGGATACGTCGGTAATCATACGATAGACTGGCTCAGTAAGGTCGATGCTAATCCTGTCCCGATCGCTGACCGACTAGCCTATGCGCAGAGCAACGCCACCCTTGGTGCCGACAGGCCTTTCAACGCACTCGTCGGAAACAACTCGATCAACTACTGGACGCGCCATGGCAGTTCACACTACCACGCGTTGCAGACACTTTTCAACACGCGCTTCCAGCGCAATTCCGTGTTCCAGTTTGCCTATACTTGGTCAAAATTAATTTCTGATACACCTTTTGTGGATTCACCGACCAACCTCCTCGTGGATGCCTTTAATATAGGTGCAAGTAAGGGGTTGGACCCACTCAACCGCTCGCATATCTTTGCCGCCAACCTCGTCTACAACCTGCCGACGCTACAGAACTGGAACGCTATTGCGCGAACTGCCTTGGGTTCATGGGAAGCCGGTACGATCATGAACTTTGCGGAAGGTCCGTCCATGGGCCCGGTGCTCGGGACTGTTCCCAACGTTTCCGATCCCTCGGGCGTCGGCAGCGGAGGGGCGAAGAACAACGAGATGCCGCTTCGGGCAGTGGGTCAGCCTTGTCGAGGGGATCTCAAGAATGGGTTCCAATGGCTGAATCCCAACGCCTTTACCTTGACTGGCTTCCAACTCGGGACCACCAAGGCCAATGTCGTGGGCGCCTGCACCGGTCCCCCAACTAGCACGGTCGACTTTTCACTGCTCAAGAACTTCAGGCTTACGGAGAGAATCAAAGCCCAATTCCGAATGGAGTTCTTCAATCTCTTTAACCATCCACAGTATTCGGCGGCTTCAGTCGCGGCCTTCGCCAATTCCTTAACTCCTACGCTGAACTTTAATTACAATGCTGCCGCAGGTCCGGAGTTCCTGAACGCTTCTGGGGCCCCGACCGCAACCTTGGCAAACGCGGCTTCGCTTCAGAACCTCACACCGGATCCCGGCTTCGGTCATGTTGGCCAGTCGCGGGAGACCGGATGGCGGCAAATCCAGTACGCCCTGAAGTTCACTTTCTAGCCGAGGATGCAACCCAAGTCTGAAGCGTCCCGCCCGGTCCTCACCAGCCAGGCGGGACGCTTCTTTTTTCTTAGTTCTGAAGTCTTTCTGTCGTGATTTGTTTCGAAGAAAAAATCCTCTGCGTTAGAATGGAGCCATGTCCGGGTACCTCTTGAGATCTTTTTCTGTGCAGATCTCCATTCTCACGTTGTTTCTGGCCGCTCCTGAGTTCGCTGCCGCGCAAGCCGGCCCGCAAAAAGTGCGCGTTCCTCCGCCCGCTGCCAAGGCCAAGCCCAAAACGGACCGCACCACTCTGCCGCCGATCCCCATTTTCAAAGACATCGCCAAGGAGGTCGGCGTCACCGTGCAGCACATTGCGGCTCCCGAAGCCCGCTACGTGATCGACTCCACCAGCGGCGGCTCCGGCCTCTTCGATTGCGATGATGACGGCCGGCTCGACATCGTCCTGGTCAACGGCTCCACCGTCGACCGCCTCCGCGAAGGTGGCGACCCGATGGTCACGCTGTACCACCAGGAAGCCGACGGCACCTTCAAGGACATCACCAAGGAAGCCGGGCTAACCCGCAAGGGTTGGGGCATGGGCGTCGCCGTCGCCGACTACGACAACGACGGCAAGCTCGATCTCTTCGTCACCGGTTACACCGGCAGCGTCCTGTACCACAATCTCGGCAACTGCAAGTTTGAAGACGTTACCGACAAGGCCGGCGTCCGTGGCAGCGGCTTCATGACCGGCGCCGCGTGGGGCGATTATGATCGCGACGGCTACGTCGATCTCTTCGTCTCCCGCTACTCCCACCTGGACATGAACAACCTCCCGCAGTTCGGCAGCAACAGATTCTGCCGCTACAAAGGCATCCTGGTGCAGTGCGGTCCCTGGGGGCTCGAGGGCGAGTCAGACTTTCTCTACCACAATCGTGGCGACGGCACCTTCGAGGAGGTTTCCGTCAAAGCCGGCGTCCACAACGAAATCGGCTACTACGGCCTCGGCGTTATGTGGGTCGACTACGACGATGACGGCTGGCCCGATCTGCTCGTCGCCAACGATTCCGTGCCCAACTACCTCTATCACAACAATCACGACGGCACGTTCACCGACATGGGCATGCTCACCGGCGTGGCCCTCAGCGGCGAAGGCATGGAGCTCGGCAACATGGGCGTCGACTGGGGCGACTACGACCACAGCGGCCGCCTCAGTTTCTTCGTCACACACTTCGAGGAGCAGCCCAATTCGCTCTATCGCAACATGGGCTCAAAAGGTTTTGACGACGTCAGCTGGACCTCCGGCGTCGGCCAGCCCAGTTATCCCTACGTCGGCTGGGGCACCGGCTTTTTCGATATGGACAACGACACCTGGCTCGACCTCTTCGTCGCCAACGGCCACGTCTATCCCCAGATCGACACCATCGAGGTCGGCCCGCGCTACAAAGAACCGATGCTGCTCCACCGCAACAATCGCGACGGCACCTTCGACGAAGTCTCCAAGGAAGCCGGCCTTCAGGCCATGCCGCTAAAATCGCGCCGCGGCGCTGCCTTCGGCGACATCTTCAACACCGGGAATATCGACATCGTCGTGCTCAACGTCGGAGAACCGCCCTCCGTCCTCCTGAACACCAACCGCACCCCTTACCACCGAGTGCTCTTCAAGTTGATCGGCACAAAAAGCAATCGCGCCGCAATCGGCGCCCGCGTCACCATTCACGCCGCCGGCGTCAAGCAGTTCCACGAAGTGCAAGGCGGCGGCAGCTACCTTTCGCAGAACGATCTCCGTCTGCACTTCGGCCTCGGCGCCGCCACAAAAATGGACTCCGTCGAAATCCGCTGGCCCAACGGCGCCACGGAGACTTTGCAGAATGTCCCAGCCGACGCTATCTACACCATCGTCGAAGGTGCAGGAATCCGCGATACGAAAGCCTTGCCACCACCGGGAGCTGGCGCGTCCGTAGGCGCGCACTGATTTCAGTCAAATGTTTCCTACAACGGCGCCGTCGGCAACAACCGGGACCAACGTCTCCTCTCGCACGGAATCTTCCGGTTTGCTCAGGCCGTGGAAATGCCGCCTCCCAAGCGCTGCGGTGACTCTCGTGCTGGTCCTTTCGACCCTTGCGGCTCGCGCGGCCGACAGCCCCAGCGAAGTGCTTGGTCACAAGTTTGAATCAGCGAAGGCCGCGCTAGCCGCTGGCGACCTCGCACGCGCGGAAACCGACTATCGCCAGACCATCGCGCTCGGTTTGCGCCAGTTAGGCAACCTTTCCATTTCAGAAGAGCAATTCGAGCAGGCGACGCGGCTTTTGGATGCTGCTGTTAGGTTCAGTCCCGACGACGCCGACCTGCGGGTAGAAGCGGCCATCGCGTGGTTCCGGCGCGGCGACTCCAAGAGAGCTGCTGCACTGGTCCAAGCTGTTCTCGCGAACCACCCGGACAACGCGCGAGCCCACAACGTGCTCGGCCGCATCGGCATGTTTAACGGCGACACGGACGGCGCGATTGCGGAACTCACGAAGTCCGTTGCCCTTCAGGACGATTTCGAGACTTCCTATTTTCTGGGCATTGCCTATTTAGGCGCCAAGAGACTGTCTGATGCTGTGGGATTATTCGACAACATCCGCTCGGTCATGGGAGATTCCGCGGCGCTGCACGTCTTATTCGGGCGAGCTTACACGGGAGCGCATTTCCCCGAGCAGGCCGTCGCCGAATTTCGGAAAGCGGTCAAGCTCGATCCGAAATACCCGCACGCGCACGGCCTGCTGGGATATGCCTATCTCGAGCAGCTCGGCGAGCAGGCGTATCCGCAAGCACGCGCCGAGGTTGAGAGCGAGCTGAAGCTCAATCCAGAGCAGTATTATTTCCTGATGCTGCTAGGAATCGCCACTGTGGCTCTGCGCGACTTTCCCGCGGCCGAAGTCACTCTGAAACATGCGATTCGTCTGGCTCCGGCCGAGCCCGCGCCTTATCTGTATCTCGGGGAGACTTACACCGAGACCAATCGGACCGCGCTGGCGATCGACGCCCTGGAGAAATATCTCAGCCGGATATCCAAGCCGGAGGAACTCGCGCACGACGTCAGCCGTGCCTACTACTTGCTCGGCCGCGCCCTGTTGCGCCTCGGCCGCGTCGACGAAGGCAAGAAGGCCCTCGCCAATTCCCAGCGCTACCGCGAGGCAAAATTCCGCTATGACGAAAAGCACATCTTTGATGAAGACCCCGGCGCCGAGGGCGCCGATAGCCGGCCTTCCGAGCGCATCGAGGGCCTGCTCGAAACGAGCGCGCCCGACGAAGAGAAAAGCACCAAAGCCATCGCGCAGGGAGGCATTCCTGGCGGCGCTGCCCAGCTACTTTCCGCCGTTCCACAACCGCCGGAATCCAAGGCCGCCAAGCAGTATCGCGCGTTCGCGGCGGAAGTGCTGGCCAGCTCCTACAACGATCTCGGCGTGATGCGCGCGAAAAACTCCCAATTCGCCGAAGCCGCCGAATATTTCAAGCAGGCCTACGCCTGGAATCCCGCGCTCCCCAGTCTCGATCGCAACTGGGGCTTCGCCACCTATCGCGCCGAAATGTATTCGGAAGCCGTGCCGCCCCTCGAGCGCGAGCTCGCTGCGCATCCCGGCGACAATTTTGTTCGCAAGATTCTCGGCCTAAGCTACTTCGTGCTGGAAAATTACGCCAAGACCGCGGACGTGCTGCGGCCACTGCTCGGAAATCCGCCCGATGATCCCGCGCTGCTCTTCGCCTGGGGCACCGCTCTGGTGCGCACCCGCCAATCGGCGGAAGGGGCTAAAATATTTCAGCGCCTGCTTGAACAAAACGCCGCCAGCCCGGGAGTCCACTACCTCCTTGGCCACGCCTACGCGCAGCAGCATGATTATCCGAGCGCCCTGCGCGAGCTAAAAGCTGCTGTGCAGCTCGGTCCGAAATTGCCAGAAGCGCACTACTACATCGGGTTGGTCTACCTGCACCAAAGCGACTTCGACAACGCCGTCCAGGAATTTCGCGCGGAGCTCGCGTTGCGTCCTTCCGATCCCGTCACCAGCTATCATCTCGCGTTCGCGCTGCTCTCGCTCGGCCATCCGGAGGACGCGGCAGCCTTGCTGCGCGACGTCGTCAAGGCCAAGCCTGACTATGAGCTGGCCTACTTCGAGCTTGGCCGCGCATTGTTGCAGCAGGGCGACGCTGACGGCGCCATCGCCAGCCTCGAGCAAGCTAAAAAGCTCCAGCCCGACCGCGACCTCACCTATTTCCAGCTCAGCCAGGCGTACCGCCGTGCCGGCCGCGCGCAAGACGCCCAGCAAGCCCTCGCCACTTACAAAAAAATGATCGAAGAAAGCCGCCAAAAAAAGCGTCAGAGTCTGGAAACGGAAACCCCTTGACCGCATTTCCCCTTGCTTAGAATAACGATTTTATACTATAGTTTCGCGCACCAAGGCCGGGCCGATTCCTGCCAGAAACGGTCCTTCTGACCTTCAGTCGAGGAGTCTTCTATGAGTAAGCGGTTCGCACTTGCCTGCGTTCTGGGGCTTGCCTTCGTTTCGCTTGTCTCCAGCGTCCAAGCCGACGACGACATTCCCAAGGCCGCTTGGAAGCGCCCCATCGGTGCGCCCCTCGAAAACCCCGGCACGAAAAAGCCCACGCTCGACGCCGTCCATATCGACAATGGCTTTTGGCAAGGCGCGCCAGTCGGCGGTTTCGGCGCCGGCACTTTCTCGCGTACCTTTCGCGGCGACTTCGCCCGCTGGCACATGAAAGCCGGCGTCCACAAATACCAAACGGTCTGGGCCAACCAGTTTGCGATGTTTCAAAAATCCGAAGGCGATGCGGATGGCGTCGCGAAAGTTCTCACCGCCGCTCATCCCCCGGATCATTCGCTGAGCTCTTGGGATTGGGACTATCCGGTCGGCGCCGGTGACTACTACGCTCTCTATCCAAAATCCTGGTTCGATTACCGCTGGGAGAAATTTCCCGCGCACGTGACAGTCGAGCAGTTCTCGCCCATCCTTCCCGACAACTACAAGGAAACCAGCTATCCCGTCGCGGTCTACCGCTGGCACGCTGAAAATCCCACCAAACGTCGCGTCACTGTTTCCGTTTTGCTCTCTTGGGAAAATATGCTCGGCTGGTTTCGCACCTTCGGCCGCGATTTGCAGGGCGGAATCAACCATGGCAATCACAACCTTTTCCGCACGGAACCGTTTCCGAGCCTGCTGACAAATTCAAAAGAGGCCGCCGGCTCCGTAGGCACGATGAAAGGCATCATCTTCGATCGCAATCACGTCGGCCTGGTGCACGAGCAATGGGACGGCCAATTCGTGATCGCTGCGCTCGAGTCTCCCGGCGTCGAGATCACCTACCAAACCACCTTCGCGCCCCATCGCGACGGCAAAGAAATCTGGGCGCCCTTCTCAAAGGACGGCAAACTAGCTAACAGTGACGATGCCTGGACCAGCAGCGGCGAAGATCTCGCCGCCGCCATCGCCGTCCGCTTCACTCTCGAGCCCGGCGAAACGCGCGTCATTCCCGTGGTCATTGCCTGGGATCTTCCCGTCGTGGAATTTGGCTCCGGACGCAAATGGCACCGCCGCTACACCGATTTTTACGGCGCAACAGGCACCACCGCATGGGCCATCGCCCGCGACGGCCTCGCAAATGCCTCCGCCTGGAGCGCCGCCATCGATGCCTGGCAAGCGCCCTACGTCAATGACGAGAGCAAACCGCTTTGGTATCGTGGCATGCTCTTCAATGAGCTCTATCCTCTCGCAGACCTCGGCTCCTTTTGGGGCCGCCCCATAGGCTCCAGTCCCCAAGCGCCTCCCGTCTACTCCTTCATGGAGTGTTACGACTATCCGTATTACGAAACGCTCGATGTCCGCTTCTACGGCTCCATGCCGCTCCTGAAATTCTGGCCCAACCTCGAAAAAAATGTGATGCGCGAATTCGCCGCCACCGTCCCGCAGGAAGCCCCCGAAAAAATGGAATGGATCTGGAAAACGGTTCATTCCGGCCAGCTTAGCTTCCGCACCCGCAAAGCCAAGGGCGCTGTTCCGCACGATCTCGGCGTGCCCGACGAAGATCCCTTCAAGCAAATCAATCAATTCAGTTGGCAGGACACCAATGGCTGGAAAGACTTGAATTCCAAGTTCGTCCTGATGATTTATCGCGACTTCATCTTCACCGGCCGCAAAGACAAGGAATTCTTGCGCAGCACGTGGCCCGCCGTGCAGGAATCGCTCGAATATCTGCGCAAATTCGATCACGACGGCGACGGCCTTCCCGAAAACGAAGGCTATCCCGACCAAACCTACGATGAGTGGGTTGTCCGCGGCGAAAGCGCCTATTCGGGCAGTCTTTTTCTCGGTGCCGTGCGCGCCGCCGAAGAAATTGCCAAGCAGCTCGGCGATTCCGCCGCCGCGTCGAAATATCACGACCTCTTCGCCAAAGCCCAAACCAGCTACGTCAGCAAGCTTTGGAACAAGGAGTATTTTCGTTACGACACGTCCAGCGAGTACCGCGACGACATCCAAGCCGACCAACTCGCCGGGCAGTGGTATGCCAATATGACTGGCCTCGGCGACTTGGTTCCGCGCGAAATGCAGCTCAGCGCCCTGCACAAAGTCTTTGATTTCAATGTCATGAAGTTCGCCGGCGGAACCATGGGCGCCGTCAACGGCATCGCGCCAGACGGTTCCTTGGTAAAAACAAATGAACAGGTCCAGGAAGTTTGGACCGGCACCACCTTGGGTCTAGCCGCGCTAATGCTCAGCGAAGGAATGAAAGACGAAGCCTACAAAACCGCCTGGGGCATCTACCACACCAGCTACGAAACCAAAGGCTACTGGTTCCGCACCCCCGAAGCCTGGGACATTACCGGTAACTATCGCGCTTCCATGTATATGCGCCCCGCTGACATCTGGGCCATGGAAATGACCGAGCCCCCGAAATAAGCTCGTCGAGACTCGCGCGCCGCGTTGATGCATCACCAAAAGAAAGATATCGGCACCGCTTTTCCCTTGACTCTTTTCCAGCTTTGTGTATAATACCGCTTGGGTAAACACGCGCTCACGGCCGCAAGCCGGCTAAATCCTTTTAAGACAAACCCTTACAAGCAAAGTCCACTGTACGCGTGCCTGCCGCCCTTTCCGAATCTCCACGCGGATCCGTCGGGGC
>WNEZ01008464.1_pt1 | contig 11047 bp, 7 predicted proteins | sample 5400521 | NCBI WGS metagenome assembly WNEZ01 (sample SAMN13153339, study PRJNA577476) | soil metagenome | isolation source: 120 cm saprolite under Douglas fir tree site 2 hole 1 replicate 1 | place: USA:California | collected 2015-04-18
ACCAGACCGAAAATCACGACCCCAGGTCCCGATTGCCACACGATCTTGAGGACAGGCGGCGTGTTGCGCAGCGCCGTAAGGCGCTCCTGCCAGCTGCTCAAGAAGCTCTGGTGCTCCGCCATGCATGAATCCTAAACAACTTTGAGGGTTTCTAGAAGCCGTCCCGCGAAATTAGGGCGAAACTTAGGAGGTGAAACGCCCGCCGAACAAGCCTGAGCCGAGGCTCGAAAACCCTGCCACTGGAACCTCGAATAGATGCCCTGGAGGTCTGTAAGGTTTGGTGAGTCATAGAGTTATGAGCACACATTGCTACCTTTCGCTCGAATATCGTCCCAAACCTACTTAATTCCGATCACTGCCAAGCCATTCGCCGGAAGCGTCACACGCAGCTCTCCGTCCTTCAATTCCTGATTTTCTGGCGCCCCGGACAGTGCGGCCTCTCGCAGTTGCTTCAGCTGCGCCATCGTGGGATACACCGGCGACCCCATCTTTTCGTAAGCCGGATGCGGGTCGCCATGATCCCGATCGACTCGGGAAATAGCCGCATGGCGCGCACTTCCGAGGTTCTTGAAGCGCAGCACGACTGTCTTGGCGGATCCAGACTGAGCCCCCGCCTGATCGGCAGGAATGAGGTTCCACACCGCCACCACCAACGAACCGTTGGCAGCGCGAGTGACCAGGGCAGACTCGGAATCGAGCGCGATGCGCTGGTTCCCCAACTGGTGCAGCAGTTTGAACGCGCTGAACGCGGGCTTGGGAATGCCTCCGGCTGCAATCAGACCGTACCCGCCGTAAAACGGCTGCTTCACCACGCCCTGCTCTTCAAAAACGTCGGAAAAACTCCAGTACGACATCTCGTCCACGAGGCCATCGCACTGTCGGATGGTGTCAGCCATCCAGGGTCCCATATATATCGAGTCGGTAATGTCAGGCTCGTTTTTGTAACTGGCGTTGAACTCGCTCCAGATCAATGGAAGTTTGGGGAGAGCTGAAGCCTTGATCTGGTCGTGGACCTTTTTCACCGCGCGGCAAACCATCTGCTCGCGCGGAATGCTCTCCTTGGTGCCGAATACGTCCGGGGCGCCGTCGTTTCCGTACACGTGGGTGGAAACAAAATCCACTGGCACATGCTTTTCGACGCAATGCTGGATGAAGGCGTCAGCCCAGGCGGCCTGCGCCGTGGCCGGACCGCCAACGCGCAGACGCGGGCTCACACGCTTAACCGCGGCCGCACTGTGATCGTATAGTTCCCAATACGTCGCCTGTTTCGGCTCCCCGGCCCAGAAATCGATGTTGGGTTCGTTCCAGACTTCGAAGTACCACTTCTGCACTTCATCCACGCCATAACGATCGACCAGATGTTTGGTGAACTGATAGACCAGATCATCCCATTTGTTCCAATCTTTCGGCGGCGCGACATTTTGCTTGTACCAGAAGGCATGGATAGCTTCCCGTGCGGCCAGCTTCTTGGGCATGAAGCTCAGCTCCACGAAAGGACGAAGGCCGTTCTGCAAGAGCCCGTCATAGGCCTGGTCCACGTAGGAGAAGTTGTAGATCGGCCGGCCCTGGTTGTCTTCGTCGTAGACGCCCATGTCGTCGAGGAAAATTGCGTGGAAGCGAATGAACTCCACATCCGTAATCTGCTTCACCTGGCGCAAATCCTGGCGATAGCTTTCACGCAATGTAAGGTTGGCCCGGCCCGATCCAAACATGTGCTCCCAGAAATGGGGGAAAGGATGACCCGGCGCAGCCGCGTCAATCACCAGAATTTCCGGTTGGCTTGCCGACGTTTGAGCATTCGACGCAGGGACGAACAGCAGCAGCACAAACAGAATCAGCAAGAGCGGGACACGGTCACGCCTCATGATCGCAATCTCCTGACTTTTTCCGGCAAATCGCAAGGTTGGGTCACAGCGCAGCAAAGATTCTAATCTCCCGGAACGTTGGGGCCGGCGAGAAACCCGCCATCCAGAACCAGGCTTTGCCCGGTCATGAACCCGGCCGCGCTGGAACACATCCACAGCACTGCCTCGGCCACCTCGATGGGTTCGCCAAATCGACCCATGGGGTAAAAGCCAAGTACTGTCTTGCGAACTCCGGGTGGCCCAAACAAACGTTCAGCCATGGGGGTTTCGATCGCCGCAGGACAAACCGCATTCACCCTGATTTTGTGTCTCGCGACCTCGAGAGCCGCGGCTTTCGTAAGTCCCAACACACCATGTTTGCTGGCCGCGTAAGTGGCCGTTCCGTAGCTTCCGATGAAACCGGAGATGGAAGAGTTGTTGACGATCACGCCCTCCCGCCCTTGCTTCACCATCTGCTGAATCTCAAATTTCAAGCACAGCCAGGTGCCTTTGAGGTTGATGTCGATAGTTCGATCCCAGTCCGCCTCGGTCTGCTTCACGATCGGGGCCCACTTACCTTCAATGCCGGCGTTGTTGAAGGCATAGTCTAATCCGCCGAAGGTATTGACGGTCTGATCGATCAGAGCTTCTACGTCCGAGGCTCGTGAGACGTCGGTCTTGACGAACAATCCCTCGCCACCCACGCGCCGGATCAGATCGACGGTCGCTATCCCTTCATCTTCACGTCGTCCCGCAACCACTACCTTTACGCCTTTTCTCGCAAACAGCACCGACGCTTCGCGTCCAATTCCCGAGGTTCCGCCCGTCACCAGCGCAACTTTGCCATCCCACTCGGACATCGCGATCTCCGGCCTCGGTTTCATTGGCCCGGCACACAAAAAAGCCCGGGCACGAAAAAGACTTCGCCCGGAAAGAATGGGGAATACCCTGAGAAGCCAATCCCGATGACTATACGCGAACTTCGGGGCCGGAGGCCGCGGCGGTTAGGGATCGGATTCGTCGCCGCGGCAATTTCCAGCGGGAATGGTTCCGCAACCAGGACAGGATGTAGGTGGAGATCAGTCTTCGGCCTTGCTCGGCTGTGGATAAAGGCTTTCGGCGCGCTTCGCCAACGCGCGGTTCAATTCTTCAATCAGACGCATCAACCTCTTCGGATCGTCTTCGTCGCGAGCCGCCTCTGCCAGTTGCCGCCATTCATGACAAACTTGTCCAGTCATGTGCTTCCTCCTGAAAAAGGTTTAGGCGAGGGAGTGGGCTGCAGTTGTTTTGCCAAAACGAGATGGCACGTATTTTGTGGAGGTTAGCGGTCAACCATGGTCGGCGCGCGGGAATTTATGGCATAGCCCGCGCAATTCGTTCCTAGGGTATTTACCGTAGGCCGCGATCGTTCCTAGGGTATTTACCGTAGACCGCGAGATGCGCTGACCGTCTTTCCCATCCGATTCGGGCCTGTCGAAACAACCGCTTGCATCCATCAGATACACAATTTCGATTGGACGGGGTTTCCCACCCGAGTCTACAGTTCCTCCGGGAGGCAGCCTTCATGTCCCGTACGTCCCGACGCGCGGCCACGATCCGCTGCCGAGTAAGCCCAGTCGTAACCTGGTCGCCCCGGAAAAGAGGTTAAACTAAAAGGGGCGCGGAGAAAGCGCGCCACAGGCCAAATTGAACCCCAACGACGAGAGAATTCAGAACATGAGCCAACCCGCTCCCGCGCAAGACGAGAGTTACGTCCTGACCCTGGAGGAGATCGGTAATCTGGCAGCCGAAGAAGGCAAGCCGGCCGAGACTCTCATGAATGTAGTCGCCCTGATTGCCAAGCGCTTTCAAACCGACGTTTGCTCGGTGTATCTGCTGGAGCCCGACCGTGCCAACCTCGTGCTGGCCGCCACCGTCGGACTTCGCCCCCAATGTATTGGCACGCTGCGCATGGCGATCCACGAAGGTCTGGCCGGCCTGGTGGCCGAGCAAGTGCGTCCGGTGGCCGAGGAACAGGCCCGCAAGCATCCTCGCTTCAAATATTTCAGCGAAGCCGGCGAAGACGCCTATCAATCGTTCCTGGGAGTTCCACTGATCGACCGCGGCGTGCTGCAGGGAGTCCTGGTGGTCCAAACCATCACCCCCCGGGCGTTTCGCGACGACGAAGTTCGCATGCTGACCGAAGCCGCGGCCCAGGTTGCGCCCGTGGTCAGCGAAGCCCGGACTCTGGATCGCTTCATCGCCCCCGCCCAGGAGCGGCTCTGGGCCCTGGCCCGTAACCTGTGGTGGTGTTGGGACCACGACACCAGCAGCCTGTTCCGCGATCTCGATCCCGTGCGCTGGAGACAGCTCAATCACAATCCGGTGGCCCTGCTTTCGGAGATTCCGCTGTCGGTGATGGAGCGCCGTGCCCGCGAACTGGTGCTGCACAGCCGGATTAACTATGCCTATCGCCGGCAGCGTGAGTACCTCCAGGCGGATCGAACCTGGGGAGCGAGAAATGCCGGCATCCTGCGGCCGCGTCCCGTCGCTTATTTCTCCGCCGAATTCGGCTTACACGTCTCCATCCCGGAATATTCCGGCGGACTGGGCGTGCTGGCCGGCGACCATATCAAGAGCGCCTCCGACCTGGGTATCCCGCTCATCGGTATCGGCTTGTTCTACGGCCAGGGATATTTTCGCCAGCGGCTCGACCGCACCGGCTGGCAGCAGGAAGAATACATCCAGACTGACGTCAATCAGTTGCCCATGGAGCCGACAATCGGGTCCAATGGCGAACCGGTCACAGTACAAGTGGAGACCCGGGGTGGCCCCATTCGGGCGAAAGTCTGGCGTATGAAAGTGGGCCGCTGCGACCTGCTCCTGCTCGACTCCAACATCGACGGCAACCACCCCGAAGACAGAGAGCTGACCTCGCGGTTGTATGGCGGAGATTCGCGCATCCGAATCCGCCAGGAACTGCTGTTGGGCGTCGGAGGCTTCCGCGCTCTCAAAGCCATGGCCATCACACCCAGTGTTCTGCACCTGAATGAAGGCCACAGTGGGTTTGCCATTCTGGAGGCCATTCGTGACCGGATGCAAAGCGAGGGAATCGCCTTTGATCATGCTGTCCGCCGCGTTTCCCGTGAGGCGGTCTTCACTACCCATACCCCCGTACCCGCGGGCCACGACCGGTTTCACCTCGAACTGATGGAGGAGCATCTCGGTCCCATGCGCGAGGCTCTGGGCATCTCTCAGGAAAAGCTCATGGAACTGGGGCGAGAGAATCCCGGCGATCACAACGAGGATTTCTGCATGACCGTACTGGGCTTGAGACTCACCCGCCGCGCCAACGCGGTCTCCGCTTTGCATGGAGAAGTGTCCCGGCATATGTGGAGCGGTCTCTATCCCGGCAAGCCGGAGGACGAAGTCCCCATCGGACACATCACCAACGGCGTACATGTCCCTTCCTGGCTGGCGCCGCAAATGTTTCGCCTCTATGACCGCCATTTAGGGACCGGCTGGCAGGAGAACAACGCCGATCCTGCGATTTGGGAAGGAATTGAGAACGTGGACGATGGAGAACTCTGGGAAACCCACCTCCACCTGAAATCCCGGCTGCTTGACTTCGTCCGTCACCGGGTAGTCGAACAGGCCGAACGTCGTGGCGAGTCGCCGGAAATGCTGCAAAGACTAGGCCGGGTACTCAGTCCGGATGCATTAACCATCGGATTTGCCCGCCGATTCGCTACCTACAAACGCGCCGACCTGATTCTGGCTGACATCGAAAAACTGACCTTGATGGTGAATGATCCGAAGCGCCCGGTGCAGTTCATTTTCGCCGGCAAGGCACATCCGCGCGACGAACCCGGCAAGAAAATGCTGCAGCAGATCGCGAAACTCATGCGGCACATGGAGTTCGCCGACAAGTTCGTCTTTGTCGAGGACTATGACATCAACGTCGGACGTCACTTCGTCCAAGGCGTAGACGTTTGGCTGAATAATCCCCGGCGGCCGCTGGAGGCCTCGGGCACCAGCGGTCAGAAGGTGGTCTTGAATGGCGGCCTCAACCTGTCCGTTCTGGATGGCTGGTGGGCGGAAGCTTACGACGGACTGAACGGCTTCGCCATCGGAACCGGCAGAACTCACTCCAACATGAGTGTCCACGACACCCGGGACGGAGAAGATCTCTACCGGGTACTTCGCGAAGAAGTTATCCCTCTTTACTATGGACGGGACCGCGATGGACTGCCCCGCGGCTGGATCAAGCGCATGAAGCGCACCATCCGCACCCTGGGCTGGCGCTTCAACGCCAACCGCATGGTGATGGACTACACCCTGAAATGTTATGTGCCCGCGGCTGGAGGCACCTCCAGCGACCTGAAGAAGCCGTGATGCGACGGATGGCCGTCCGGGGCAAATGTGGAAACACATGTCGTCCCGAGCGCCGCCCCGAGCTTGCGCGGTGAGGCCAAGCAGATGGATCTCGGTTCACGCCGGCCCGCGGCACCGACGCCGGCAAGGACCCATGTCCCTCGACAATCTTTCTGCGCCCGAAGCGCGAAGCAGGCTTGCTCGGGATGACAAGCGCTAAGGCTGTGCGTTTTCTTTTTCAATCCGGCCGCGGCGGCGATATCCCAGCCCTCAATCCGCAGCCGAGACTTCGGCAACTTCTCTTCGTTCCCGCGGCATGACAGCCAAAACCTCCGTGCCGCGCCCGTTCGAATTCATCTCCAGCCTGCCCCCAAGCTCGTGGATTCGTTCGCGCATCCCGGTCAACCCTACACCGCCATGAGCCCGATTCTGTTGAAAACGGTCAAGAACTTCCGCCGGAATTCCCTTCCCATAGTCTCTCACCCGGAGCACGACCTGCTGCGGCGACAGTCGCAGGGAGACGTCCGCCCTGGGGCTCTTGGAATGGCGGTGAACGTTGGTCAGGCTTTCCTGCAGAACGCGAAATAGCGCGAGCTCGATCGACTCCGGCAGGCGGCCAAAACTTTCCGGAATGTCCAGGCTGGTCGGGATGCCGCTGCGTTTCGCGAAGCCTTCCACATACCATCTCGCAGCCGAGCCGAAGCCGGCCTCGTCGAGCAGCGGCGGATGCAGCAGATGAGAGATGGTGCGGGTCTCGGTGATGGCCAGGTCCACTAGCTTTGTGGATTCCGTAATCAGCGCATTCGCCTGCATGGAATTGCCCAGCATGGTCAAATTCATCTTCACGCCTACCAGATACTGCCCCAGGCTGTCGTGAAGTTCACGGGAAAATTTCCGGCGTTCCTGGTCCTGCACCTCCAGCAGGCGCACGCTGAGAGTCCGCAACGAAGCTTCGGCTTGCTCTCTCGCCCCCAGTTCCGCGTTGAGCACGCGGTAGTGGAAAATAAACAGTGCCAGCGCCACCAGGAAGGCCGCGCACAAAATGTAGGCGGTGATGCGGAACCATCGTTCGGACTGCAACCTTCGCACGTCCAGAAGCTGCTGTTCTTCGCTTTGCATCTTCTGCAGCAGTGAATCCGCCTCCGCCGACACATCGATAATCTGTTGCCGCAGCAGGGCCTGCGCTTGCGCGTCGGCAGACCCGGCACGCTTCAACTGCACCGAGTTGTTCAGCACGTTTAGCCGGCGGTTGGTAATGCTCTCCAGACGCAGCCAGTTGTCCTGCTGGTCGGGATTATCAGCTGTGAGCTCCCTGAGCTGCTGCAATTTAGCGGGAATCTCACCCGCCACGGTTTGATAGTCTTGAAAAAAAGAGTCTTCTCCCGTATCCACATAGCGGGTACGGGCGCGTCCGGCCCGAGAGCAGATGTTGTTGAGGTCCCCTAATGCGGATTGGACGTCGCGAGTGTGGCCGACCCAGCGCTGTGCAGTGCGGAGACGAACTACCGTGGCGTAAGTCGCCAGTCCGCTCAAAAGAAGCAGCATCACCGCCGCCCCAAACGCCGCTTGCATCCGTATCCGTCGTAACGCTTGCTTGTTCACCGGCCCTTGTGTTGGACGTCAGGATGGCGCAATCGCGGTAGCGACTGCGTATTAAGGAGATTCTATCTTACTTTACGCGGGTTGCAGAGCGGCGATAGTGGGTGAAGAAACACCGAACTCAGACTTCGGATCGGTATTGGGCCGGACGGCGCAAACCTGGGGGGATATTCTGCGTACGGCGACAGTGTTCTCACCAAACCGGTGGAGTATAAGGCCGACGAGGCGGCAGCCGCCAATGTTAGCGTCAATGGTGGCGTGCGCGGCTCGGCGTTTGACTTCTCGATTCGATAAAAAGCGGGGGGCCCGGGGATTTTCGGTTCACAAGCGGGTTCTGAGCCGTTGTGAAAATTCTCTATTCTACCTGATTGTTCAACCGCTTACAAACCGCACGCGTTTACCCGTCATGGTCCAATATGCTTTGTTTTGAACATAGAACTACTACAGTTTTACTACAGTGGATTTTGTCGCAGATGACAGCTCTCTCGAAAAGGCATAGGAGACGGCAGGGCACAACCGAACGGTTTTCCTGCTTGGTTAGGCGAACAAGGGGAAATATGATACCAGCGCGAAGCGTGGAGTATAATCCCTGCCGCTCGGGCCTGGACAGCCGGAAAAGGCTGTACTGGAGGGTGATCAACAATGAGAATTGCCCATCGGACTGTGATGGCGGGTCTGTTCCCTGTGTTCGTTTTGTTCGTTGGCGTTTGTGTTGCGGGCGGCCAGGAAGGCGCGATGTTGCGCAAGCGGTTCACCAACCTGGACGTCATCGAGATGGTGAAGCTGGGCCTGTCCGACGACGTGATCCTCGCAAAGATTCGCCAGGCATACGAGGCTGGAACTGATGCGGTCAGCTTTGATACCAGCATCGATGGATTGAAGGCGCTCAAAGCCGCAAACGTTCCCGACTCGGTCATTAAAGTAATGATCAACCCCGCTCCTCCGCCGGCGCCGGTAGTGGTGGGTTCGAGTCCGATCTCGGTCGATCCGAATCTCCCTCCGCCCGAGGTGGGCGTGTACTGGCGGGACCAAGGCAAGTTTGTGCTGGTTCAGGGCCAGGCGTTGACAAACACCAAGACGGGCGGCAAGGCTGGCAGTTTTTTTTCGAACGGACTGAGGAATCAGCACTGGGATGCGACTATCGAAGGGCACACGTCGAAAAATGTTGTCCGGGACCGCCAGCCGATTTTCTACCTGTATGTTCCCGATGGAGACGACTCGTCCGACTACGTGTTGATCAAGCTGAACAAGAAAAGCGATCACCGGGAATTCCAGATCGGTTCCTTTGGCGGCATTACGGGCGGCAAGTCCGGCGTGCAGAAGGATAAGGAAATCCCGTTCCGCGCCGAACGGTCGGGAGGATCGGCCTCCGGGAGGGTTTGGGATTTCACGATTCCGGAGTGAAGTTAGAAGTAACCACAGAAGAGCTCGAGTATGACGATCAAAGTTCGGTTGGTAGGAAAGCCTGTTATCTCTCCTTCAAGCTCGGGAGGCCCAATATTCTCGCACCCCAGATTTCTCCAATCCTTTCAGTCTCCCTTCCAACGACGGCCCTTCCCTAAAACAAGAGTCCCCGCCCGGTGACGCGGGAACGGGCTTTTACCAACTGCGTCACCAGTTGTTTGACTTGGTGATGTCGATCGAGACGGGATTTACCACGGGTGTTTTAACTCACTGCAAACAAATGGCGGAAGCGTGTGCGAGTCGAACGCACCAGCGACGGGGTACCCGCCGCCCGCCGGTTACTGTGACGATTTCATCGAAGCTATAATGCAAGGTCTTGTCGCGAGTCTTCCAGCCCGGCGATGTCCTTTCCTACATGGAGATGTGCTCCGCGATTGGAGTAAATCTGCAGCGTGGAATGAACTTTCGGCTGCGCAACCGAGAAAGCATCATTCTCATGAGCCTCCGGCCCGGAGCGCCATACGCTGATCAATTCGAGGATGACGGTCGAACGCTTATTTATGAGGGGCACGATATGCCAAAAACCGGTAGCGGACCGAACCCAAAGAACATGGATCAGCCCGATCGTCATCCTGGTGGACAATTGACTCAAAACGGGCCTCTTCGAGCTAGTCGATTGCTGGACTGAATTGTCGGGGGGTCGCAAGGTATTCAAGTTCAAGCTACAATTCGTCGGAAAAGCCATTGACGATCGACCAGCAGTCAGCTCAACCCAACTAGACGACGATCGCGTGATTCCAAGTTGGGTCAAGCTGGAGGTGTGGAAGCGCGATAAGGGGCGCTGTATTAACTGCAACGCAACTTCCGATCTCCACTTTGATCACATCATTCCCTATTCGAAAGGAGGTTCCTCGAAAAGCCCGACCAATATCCAAATATTGTGTGGACGGCATAACTTGGCCAAACGAGACCGAATCGAATAGGTAGGAAGCAGCACAATGAATGGCGGAAGCGAGTGGGAGTCGAACCCACCAACGACGGGATAATCCGCCGCCCGCCGGTTTTGAAGATCACTAGGAGTGTTCTGATCCGTCATGAAAATTCTCTACTCTACTTGATTCTTCAACCGCTTACCAGGAAAGTGTTCTGACGCATTTTGATCGACCTTGACCCGTTCTGAACATGGAACTATCACGTTTTTATCACAGCAAAACCTGGGCAAGAGCGCTCAAGGATGCCGGCCTGCAATATTAATGGATTTATGACCTGCGGCTAAGCTGGCGAGTCAGTCGGCCTGCCGCAATAAACTCTGCCACGCAATCGGGAAGATTACCAGGAAAACGTTAGCGGACCCCAATACGGTAGAGGTCATCCATGAGCGCAGTTACATTTTGTACCGATTGCGTAATCACGTATGTGTTGAAGCTATTGTCCCCAGCCGGGAACAGTGATTGGCGGAAGGAAATCCAACTTCCATCATCCGTTGCAGAATCCGCGATGGTCCATGCCTAGTTCGCTCGAGTGGTGCAGCGTTCTGGTTAGTAGTACCATTCCGTTCGCGGGGTTGCTCTGTTTCATACCCCTTTCCCATGACTGCTGCGCAGTATGAGCCAACCGCTTCCAGTCCTGATTGGAAACTGCCAGGCACCGTGGTTGGGCGGTTCGTTCTTCGTTCTTACATTGGCGCCGGAGGTATGGGCGAGGTTTACTGCGCGTACGATCCCAAACTGAAACGATCGATCGCTCTCAAAAGGCTGGTCCCATCCCTAAGCGCTGATAAGCGCTATCGGCAACGCCTGCTCATAGAAGCCGAGCGGGCAAGCGCGTTGGATTCTCAGCATATTGCT